>Ga0209426_1001159_pt1 | contig 18266 bp, 14 predicted proteins | sample Deesub1362B_J571_FD_187697 | JGI IMG/M metagenome (GOLD analysis project Ga0209426, IMG submission 187697) | Deep oceanic, basalt-hosted subsurface ecosystem from Juan de Fuca Ridge flank, Pacific Ocean, CORK Borehole 1362B_J2.571 (SPAdes)... ...
ATCACGTCAGCTCCTTCGAGGGTGAGTAACCCGGCCTGTGGCTCAATCGCATCAATTACGCCATTGTGATAGCTGATGGTGAATAAACCGGTCTTTTTACGTAAGGTTGCATTGATCACTTTCATATTCTTTTCTCTAATCATGGGATATTTGCCAAATTAATAGGGCAACAGAAGCATTCAAACGGAAATTGGGATTGCCCAATGATTGTCCGGTTAATGCTTCAATTTTTTGGATACGCTGGTTCAGGGTATTGCGGTGAATACCCAACCGGGCAGCGGCTTGAATGGCATTGCCACTTTCCTTTAACCAGGCATCCAAGGTTTCAATCAGCAGATAGGGTTGTTTTTTTTCTGGCTCAATCAGGCAGCCGAGCGTTTCATTCATTAGTTGCTGGGTAACGGCCTTGTTTGGAATTGCCTTGATCAATCTGAGCACGCCCAGTTCGTTATACAGGCAGACACCGGAACTGGTCTTTAAATCAGCGGCAATTTCTTCAGCCTGACAGGCTTCCCAGTAGCCGCGCTGAAAGGCAACGGCAGAATTCACTTCGGTGGAAAGTCCAACATACAACTTGAGATCGGATTCAGACTCGCGCAAAGCAGAAACCAATGCCGACAGAGCCTGGAACCAGAAATTCAGATCCTGATCCTGCAAGGATAGAACCAAACTAAACTGCTCTCCCTGCGGAACAATAGGGAAAACCTGTTCATGCTGTTTTCTCCAGCTTTCCAGATGTTCATAACAGGCCTGTTTTTTCTGGTACAGATCATGGGTTTTGTGTTGTGCACCACTATCCTGAAAAAAGTCTTGCACATTACTCAAACGAACTACTGCCACCACATGTTGCCCTAACAAGGGTAAACCCAACTGCTGTGCCCGCAACTGAATGGTTTCCAGTGATGGATACTGGCCCAGTAACAGCTGGCTCACCACGTCTTCTGCAGACTTCTTGATTTGTGACAGCTGTACCAAGCGGGTTCCAATCACATGGGTCAGTTCCACTAGCTTGAGGTGGTAAGGCTGTTCAATGAGGGGTAATCCGAGTGTATCGGCCTTTTCCAGCACTGTGGCCGGAATCTCACGAATAAAATCGGTACCGGTCAGGATCACAATACCTGCTACGTTTTTGGTAGCAGCCTGATCTAATAGATCTAGCAGGTTGGCTTCATCACGTACCTGATTGATACCGGTAATAAATACCAATTCACCACCTTCAATCCAGTCGGAAATTCCTTCGTTCTCAGCGACATAGAACCAGCGAACCAGACGGTGCACATGATCTGCACCTGCCCGCAGCCGTAGTTCATACAACTGTGGTAGTTCCAGCACCTCTTGCACCGTCATACTCATACTGATGACCCTGTCATCACTTGTGCTGATTTTTCAGCCGATTTTGCTGGAAATAAACGGATCAACACCACATAACATACGGAAGCAACCACAATCCCGACAATCGGGGCAATCCAGGGAGAGTTATACGCCACGATCGCACCGATGCTATAAGCTATCAGACCATTCCAGTTAAAATTTGGCAGTTCTACATCGTTCAACAATGGATATTGACCTTTGTAGCGAACCCAGTAATCCGCCATAATGACGCCACCTACAGGTGGGATGATTGCACCGAGTAACAACAGGAATGGCAATAACAACTCATACATGCCTGCGACAGCCAGCACAATCCCCACAATCGCAGCCAGGATAGTCATGGTTTTACGACGTTCGCTACGTACTAAATGGCATGCTGCTGCGGACACGTTATAGATGGTTGGGCCTTGAATAGTCCACAAGTTCATGCACAGCATAATCACTGCTGCGACAGATAGGCCTTGCAATACTAGAACCTCTACAATGTCAGCTTGTTGGTAAACAATCGCCATCCAGGCACCTGCCAAGACCATCAAACCGTTACCAATGACAAAGCTGATCAGACATGCCCATACTGCGATCTTGCCGTTTTTCGACATACGGGTCCAGTTGGTGATTTGTGTTGCGCCACTGGCAAACGTACCAAATACGATGGTTACAGCGGTAGAGAACGTCATGGCTTCTGTTGGCTTAACAGCAGTCAAACCGGTCCAGCCGCCAATTTCTTTGGTGGCCAATACAATTGAGGTAATGAGCAGGATAAACATCAATGGAATTGAAACCCGTGACAGGTATTCCAGCCCTTTAAAACCAACCAGTGCGGTCACTGAAAAGAGTAAACCGAACAGCACCATTAATGGTATTACCCAGCTTTCTGGCATCCCAACAATTTTCACCAGCGAAATAGCCAGTGTTGCAGTTCCCCAGGCATACCAGCCCAGTTCAGCAAAACCCAATAAAAAGTCGGAGAGTTTGCTGCCTAAATTACCAAAGCAGAACCGCCCCATTAATACCGTATTTAAACCACTGCGGGCGGAAATTAAACCGAGTGATGCAGCATAGAGAGCCAGTAACAGGTTACCAATTGCCGTGATCCAGAGGAGGTCAACAAAATTAAATGCGACGCCAATTTTGCCACCAGCAAACATAGTGCCGGTAAAAAAAGTAAAACTAAACAGCACCATTGCAATCGGAAACAATCCTTTTCGATTGGCTTGGGGTGTTTCGGTCAGTGGACTTTCTTCATGTGTACTCATTTTTAGCTCCAGTCTCTTGCGCTATTTTTGAATACACCTGAGTTTGCAAGAGCCGTGCCGCTTTAAAATTGGGTTACTTTTAAGCAATACGCCCTTCACAACATGTGCAACATGCACATTTACAGATATTTTTAATACATTTCTACGCCAGCTTTTTGTGCATGTTGTTGATTAAATGAGTTGATTTTGAGCAATCTCTAAGGAGTAAATATCACGAAGATTTATTGGTTGATGCCTAAAACTAGAATGTGATTTCCATTCTGGACATGTTTCGTCGATTCTTTTTGCAAAGTAGGAGCGGTGGAAGTCCAAACTGATTTTAGGTGGAATTGCTGTGATGAAGGCAGCTCAATTAGATAGATAATCTTTGTCTGATTCAATGACAAGTTGAGCCTCTCTATCTTTGATGACTTCGGTATTTCTCCATTTTTATCGGGACATTCTTTCAGGAAAAGTGGTTTACGACAAACCCGGTACGGTTCAAAGCGAAACTGACGGAAAATGATGTGATGAAATTGTTTGAGAAATTTTAGCCTTTTTACAGGTTCCTCTAATCATCTGTAAGTATCTGAAAGTCTTGATGCAATTTTTTCCAATGTTCTCTTAATTTTTCTTTATGAGCAGAAATCATAGGTAAGTCTAGTAAGAGCGCTGGCCATAATGATCGAGCTTTATCCATAATATCGTGAAGTTGCTTCTCGATGATACGCCATGGAACACCGACTTTTTCTGCCCATTGCTTAAAATGCTTCATCTCAGCTACATACCAATCTTTATTTTTGGCAAGATTTAATGCGAAATGATGCCCATTTTCAATATATACACTGGTCATCAATATATCGTATGCGGGAGATAATCTTGGTGTTCTTTTATCCTGATAAATCATACTCCAGTTTTTTAAGTGTGCATCTCCATTGGCGAGCAAAATGTTGACAAGTAAGCGGCTGGCAAATTGCTGAATATCAAGAATTTTGTTATCTGAAAATTGATAAATGATCTTTCCTATCTGCTCATAATTTGTGGTGCTGTATTTCTGATGTGGATATGCGCCGAAGATCTGAGCAAAATCTTCGATGTGAATAAGCTCTGTAGTATCAGCAGTACTCTGTCTATCAAATCTTTTGATTGCAAAAGCATATTGCTCTTGGGGTAAATTTAATGGTGGAAGGTCTTGTAAAAGGGCCATATCCACCAAGTGAATCTCAGGGACATCTATTCCGACCGTTTTGGCAAGGGTCATCATAGAATATTCATTTAGCGGAACAAAAGCATGTCTGGAAGAAGGAGTTTTGATAATCCAGTCCCCGAGTAGAGTCGTTTCCGTTGCCTGTGCTAGTGTAAAACGTCCATCTTTGGCTTTCATGGAAAACTTCATTTGGACGCCGGCCAAGGAAAACTTATTATCTGTTCGAATCTCTTGCTTTAAAATTTGATCTGGATTCGAGATCTGCAGTTTAAATTTTATTTCATCTGGAATTTCTTCTGGATCTAATGGAGTCGCAATGAGTGCTCCAGGTAAATCATGACCTAAAGCTGCCAATAACTGAAATTCATTATCTATATGTACTTTGAGGCTTTGTGCAATGAGTTCGCGTAATGCACCTTCTGGTAGCAAGTTTGATAGCAAGGGGTGTAAGCGCTGATGTGTAACATAGGTCTTTTCTAAAATCTTATCCGCTTGAGGATACAAGGGGGAAGTCAGCAGGCTCAAGGTCGGACGTTGCTGATCAAAGCGGAAAGAATCCGTAAAAACCAGAATATTTTTTCCGCTCTGAAATCCTGCCAAGTATCCAACGACAGCGTGATGTAATGTTAATTTCAGGACGGCAACAGTATTCATGGTTCCTCTCCTCCGAGAAGACCCTTCCATGGGTTAGTCATTAAGTCATCCTGATCTTCAATAGTGACTTTAATTTCATCATTCAATAATTGTCTAATCAAATGAACCTTATCATCAGGGATGAGCATCAGTTGAGCATTTAATCCTGCCGCGATAATTTCTAAGGTCTCTAATCGAGGGTTACCCTGACTTTCCAGCTTTTGGTATTGCTGTCTTGAAATGCCTGTACGGGATTGCATATCAACTTGCTTTAAGCCCAATTGGGTTCGTCTTTTTTTGATTTGCTGAAGTAAAGACTTATTCATTGTAGATAAATTTATTGCTTTTAGGTCATATAAGAAACATATTAGTTTCTTTTTTTTTGAAAAGCAATTTATGAATTTATCATTTCGATCTGTAAAATAGCCCTACTTGTATGAGAAATGGGTGTTCAAGTTGTTGTTGATTTTGCATTGTTGGACGTAAATACCAAATGATAGAGCCTGTAAATAATTTCATTCATCATCTTCCGAAAATATTGCTTCAATTTCATCCCATTGGGGCAAGTTAAATTTTTTTTTATTCACTTCGAATTGTAAACCCACGCCATCAAGCACACGTTCAAATATGTCAAATGAACCTGTAAAACGGCCATTCTCTATCTCTGAAATTGTTGTTTTATTGACTTTAGTCTTTTCTGAAAGACTTTTCTGTGTATAGCCTAATCTTTTTCTTGCCAAACGTATTTCTTTACCTATTTCGCCTCTTGTAGCCATTTTTGCTCCCGAAACTTTGTTAGCCATATAGCAAACTTTTAACTAATTATGGTGAATGTTCGCTATATAGCAAACTTTTTATAATGGTTCTTGAATAGCTATTGAATTTATAAGGAGGATTTGCCTCGCATCAGGTTAATAAAATCCAATATATAGAAGCAGTTCGCAATTAATTGACGGAATTAGGCCAGACATATACATCTTGAGAAGAAGAGGGGATTCTTATACCTCGCATTTGAATTATTGGAGAGGACTATCACTTTCAAATTTTTCTGTAATACTTTGCTTATCTTAAAGTTTAGCCCGAAGACCTTCCACCAATTGTAAAACAGAGGCCAATCCCTGAGGGTTCCTGAATCTGTTCTATTGGAATACCACTCAACAATTTATTGGGTGATTTTATAAAATGCTGCATCCAGGCTGTATCCCCACCTGTCAGAGCATCTAGTGATGTGGTGGTAATACTGATTAAAGTGAGGGCGATTTCTCCCTGTTTTGAAGTGGGATCTAATTCAAGAGAGGTTAAATTTTTCACTGAATCTATATTCAGTATTAAGGCTAGTTGATCGTGTGCAAGACCAAGTCGTTCAGCAGCAGCTAAAACTGCCTTAGCTAATATCATTTTCTGTTTTGCAGTTTTTTCTGATGTTGTACGCATGACCGATCCCTGTTTCAGACGCTGCTAATTCATAGAGTTTATACTATTTAATTATCGTTGATCAGACATCCAATTTTTACTAAAGATATATTAAATTTGGCTTTAGATAAGGAAGCAACGGTTAAATTATTTAACAGCATGTAGTTATTTTTAGACCTTCAGCTTTAAGTTCAAGAGATCGTGGTCTACCGATACAGGCTAGATGTAAGCAAAATTTAAATGCAGCAAGAGCATGACCATCTTTTACTGAGTAGAGTTGTAGACGAGGAAATTCCTCTTGAGTTGATGGATGTTTATCTGTTGATGCTTTTGCTAATTTGAAAAGTTGAGGCTGTTGTTTAGCATCTAACTTTGTTTGCAAATCTTGTCCAAATAAGTGCCAAAATTTGGCAGGAAATAAAGCCTTAACCTGGGAATAAAAATGTTCGAGTTGATTGATATCCTTCCAGCGATAATGGATACCTGTGTGTGATGCGGTCACTCGACTCAAAAACACATTCAAAATGAATTCAATTTGTATTGGATTTTTGCGAGTTATTTTCTGTAGATGTTCAAAAAAATAAGTCACCGCATGAAGCTCTTCAGCGGTATCAAGCATCGCTGGCTTTAACTGGGTTGAGCTCTCAATACTAAATAAACGCGGATTCCCTTTTTTTGATTTAATATTTGCTAAATTTAGGGCATTTTCATACCAATAATTGACAAGCTCTTCTGGTAAGCACATACGTTGAGCTGCACTTTTAGGATCGTGAGTAGTCTCCAATATATTGAGCGTTTCATAGAATCGTTGAAGTGAAATTTTAGAATCTTCTGTTCCAACAAAGAAAGCAAAAAAGTCATGGGATTGATCTATTTGTAACGACAGTTCATCCAAAATGTCAGTCGCATTACTTTGGAGCCAGTTTGTTTGATCGTTCAATAATATAGTTGCTAGAACTGCCTGGTTTTTTTCAAAATTAAAGTCTTTTTCATCCTTTGTTATGTTCAAATTTTTACACGTTGCATTGTAGCCCATGATTTTTTTAGCCAGTTCATTGGGAATATCTGGATGATATTTCAGTAGTTTTTGACCAGCAATGAGATAACTTAAGTGAATATAATTTTTGAAAGTTTCAACGGGTTCTATATGCCCTAAAAGATGGGCGATAACAAACCAATGGTTTTGTCCATGTTGATTTTGAAGAAGTTCAGCTCGAATTTTTTCATATTCGTTTTCACTGTAGTCAGTCAGCTCTTGCACAAGTGGTGCATATTCACAGTTCAGTAAAAGCGATAAATGATTCGCTGCAGTGTGACGAAAAGAGTGAAAGGAGTAATGATGCTCTTTAAAGACCTGATTCAATATCAGTTTTAGGGGCACAGTAACAGTGTGTTTATTCAGTTTTTTATTTTCATTCAAGTTGCTGAATAAGTATAAACCTTTCTTATTCTCTAAACGTTTTTCAACAACAAAATCGCTAAAGAATTGGTACTCATCATCTTTCAGCAAAGCGTATGCAGGCACAATCCGTTCCGCACTATCCGTTTTGAGCAGATGTTGATTCCCTTGTTTTTTTGAACCATAAGGTTGAACCCAGATAGAAAATTGATTTAAACCCTCGATATCTTTTACACGTAACCCGAGTATTTCGTTAATACGCATACCAGTACGGTAGGCCAAAATATAAATGATTTTTAATAATTTATAATAATGGTCGGAGATGGAGTGTTCATGTAAGAGCTGATTTAACTTCTTTAATATTACTTGGAAGGCTGTGTGACCAATGATGCGTGCACGAGGTCGACTTTGCGATGAGATAAATTCAAGTTCGAAATCTTCTGCTTGAAAAACAATTTGTTGGAAGGTGTGAAAACGTTTCAACATGCGGATCGTTTGGTCTTTAGACTTCTTAAATTCGGGTTGATTGGATTCGTCAGCAAGGCGTGTATTGCTGATGATTTGTTGATAAATTTTGGTCAGCAGATCGTTAACATCTTCATCGGCATCAATGTATTGCAAGGCATGAGTTAAAAACGGTTCTGTAATTCGGGTGTAATATGTATAGATTGAACTATCTGCGAGTTTTTGATTGTCTTGAAATGCCTTCGTGTACTGAGTTGTATCAAAATCAAAGGTGGCTGATAATTCTTTTATTTGCTCTGAACTTGGTTGATAGAGACTGATGAGCCATAAGATAATGCGCTTAGAAAACTCATTAAACTGCTCTTGGTGACGCAGGCAAAAATCAATAATGAGTTTAGCAATGGGTTGGTCCGTTGATGATGTGCGAATAATTTTCAGCAAGTTTTTATGAATAAATATCACATTTTCTACTGCTTCAGACGTATTGAGATCTGGTAGGACTTTGGCTGTAGAAGAGACATTTCGTTCGATTTCATCACTTAATTAAGTTTTAAATTTTGGGAATGCAAAGTTTTCAAACTCATGTTCTGATAAACCACACGTGAGAGTGTTTTCTAACAAACATTGTGAGAGGGCAGGATCAATATCTGCATTCTGTAGTTGTAGCCAATTAAAATTGGCGTAGTCACGTAAAAACTTAAAAGTCTCGTTGGTGTATGGATGTTTTATTTTTTGAAAAATGAGGTGCAGATACGCATTCACATCTAGACTGATGTCACGAATTTGTCTTGTATTAAAATGAATGAGCCAGAGTCGTGTGAGTTGATCTGGAACAAAATTACGCGATTTTCGTATTGTTTTTTCATCAACAAATAGATCGCCATAGCTTGGAGAAAGTGGCTCTAAAAAGATGATATTAAAATCGAAAATTTTTTGGATTTTTTCAGGGTTTTTTAAATGTTCGAGCAAAGCATTTAATGAAGCTGTTTGATTTAATCCACCGTATAACATTGAGCAAAGCAGAATATTCCCAATAATTTCATCATCAGAAAAAGCGGAACTATCTTGAGCAAGAATCCAGTAATCCCACTGTCTTTCGAGGATGATGTCAATTTCATGACCGGCTTGGATCCAATCTAGGGTGAAAATTGGTTCATCGCGTTTCATCTCAAAGGTGAGATAAGGTAGAGGGAGGTCTAGGTTATTACTTTTATTGAGGTCTTTGATATATGTTCGGAAGAATTCATGAGCATATTTTTTCCAGGCAAGATTCGGTGCTTTACGTTTAATAAACTCATAAATTGCAGGATAAGCTTGAATTAAGTCTTCATTTGAGAATTTTTGTTCATCAAAGTATTGTCGGAGCTCTTGTTCTGCATCAGCTCGTATGTCCTTTTTAGGCTCATCTCGTTTGAATTGACGTCTATCTTCAGCATAGCGTTTTTTTGGGATTTTTTTATTGAATGATGACATGAACTTCAATCCCGCTAATTTTAAATTGATCTTTCATTTGCTCTAAAACATTCGCAATTTTAGAAAATTGAGATAGTGATAAACTGGAAAAAGGATGTGCTGCTTCTTGTTGCATGAGCTCATGTCCAAAGAGAGCTAAAATTTCAGGTTCAGAAAATTTATGAGTCAAAAATGCACGAGCTGTGTGGCGATGCCAATTTTCATGAGCAAGTCCTAATTCAGGATATAAATTTTTGACTGTATAAGGTCTTAGTGGTGTCCACTTGTTATTTTGAATGATTCCAAGCAAGGGTAACTTACTTGTTTCTATTTGTTGTGTGACATCATTTAAAAGTGGGTAATTCATCGCGATTTGAATCGAAAAATATTCTAAAAATTTAAGGAATTTTTTTATCTCTTCAACTAAAAATGAACAAAGTGGGATTAAACGTCCGAATCCATTGCGGCCGCCTGCTTCTTTGTCAGAAACCATCAAAATTTGGCGTTTTAAATTAAAGTTTTTAAGAAATCCAGGGAATTCAGCAACGGGGCGTGCTGCTGTAAAAAGAAGGAGGATATGCCACATCCATATGTTGTAGTGGTTGTATATAGCAATCAGATCGTCTTCAGCTTGTGAAAAAATATTAAACTTCAATACAGCAAAAATCTCTGTAATGATCTGTGGTTTTGGAGCTTTACGACTACCAAAATGAATTATTGAATCAGGGGGCGAAGGTACACAACTTTCATATGTGCTTGCTATATCTGCACAAAGTGATTTTAGAATATCAACATATTGTGCATGTAATCGTGGAATATTCTGATGACAATAAGAAATAGATGATGACTGATTGGCATCAATCCCTGTGATTAAATCTGCGAGTTGTTTACTCCCTGTTTTTGCAAGAACCGTATGATGCAGTAGAGAACTCACCTTTACGACAGATAGTTTTGGAATCAATAATTCTTGTCTTAATTTGCGTAAATATTGCTGTATATCATCGAAACTAACCGAATCCATTTTGCGGAGATCCTCAATGAATAGATTCGGGATTGGAATGTCTAAATAGATCGTCTGATTAAGTAAGCTTGTTGAATACTCAAAATCACGGTTCTCAAATACATTAAATTTACTGCTTAAGAAGAATTGATCATTTTTATGGATCAATTTTTGGCGGTTATTTAAGTTTTTAGCTCGCTTGCTTTGTATATATAGCCACTCATTCACACTGTTGCCTGTCAAAAATGCGAGCATCAGGATTAAAGCACTTTTATTTTGATGTTCAGAGTAGTCCACATGAAGTCTTTTCAGTAGATGGTTCACGCTAGATGGATTCGGAAAAAAACTACTCGACGTGAGTAAATGTTCTTTGCGTTGAATATGTTTTGCAACAAGCGGTAGAACATAGTTTTGACTCGTTTCTGAATGTGCTGCGAGTGGTGTGACGTCAGTTGGATTGACAACAATTTGTCGATTAATCGGCTCATCGATTAAGGTTTCTATATTCAGTGCTTTAGATTTAGCCCCTTTTTTGATTTCGATACTTTCTTCAATGAATTGTTCTTCATCAAGAAACTGATGTTGAAGCTGCGTATCGATACTTGCACGTGCAATCTTCGCTTTGTTTTTTAAAATGTAGTTAAAAGTAATCCGAATATCATTGAGTAGATTGCGATCAAACTCAGGCAATTCATCCGTATCTAATGTGATCAGATGTTGAATAAATTGTTCTAAGCTCAACGTTAGATCTTTAAGATAGACATTCCAGAGGCGTTTATATTCTTCTGTATTATGATATTTTTTTTCAGTATCTAAATTTTTATTTGCAGTTCTAAAACGTTGGAATAAGCGCTTTACTGTATTGAAGTGTTCGGCGTGCGCTTGTTTAAAAAGATCTGGCTTGAGCTCAGGAAGAGCAATTAAATAAATTGCTGCTTTTAAAACTAGAATATTCCAATTTTTTGCATGCGTCTGCGATTCAGATAATTGCGAAATTGAATTGACATATGAAGTAATCGGTAGATCACTGATCTTAACTTTTTTAGAAAAAGAGATTACTGAAGGTTTGGGCAGATTTGACTGAAATTCTACATCGATGTCAAAGCAATCGAGATTGAGACCATCTAGACAGTTGTCAGTCTGTTGAGAAGACAATAGTTCAATCACAAAGTTGATATGTTGTGCACGTTCAAATTGCTCATCACCGAACAATTTTTCAATTGTTCTTTTAATTGAAATCATTGGTAAATCAAAATGTTCGTTTAGATCATTAGACATTTAAGATCTCCAAATTTTTTCTGCACTCAGATCGCTATTTGAGTGATCTAAGAGATCTTTTACACATCTGCTGTGTAATGATAATTCATTAAAAATCTGTGTACGTTCTTGCTTGATCTTTTTCATCCGCTGATTGAGTTGGTTTCGAGAGCATGAAAGCAAGTGTGCAAGTAACTCTAGGCTCATTTGATGGTGTGGCTTCAAAGATGATTCTTTGTTAAGAGTTAATAGTGTTTGACGTGAAAGATGTGTATTAATCAAGTGCAATGTTTTTCGTGGGTTCAAAGGCTTAATGTCAAATTTTGTAGATTTGATGAATTGAATAAATTCACGACTGCATAACTCCATCAGAAATGCTAACTCATCATCTGAAAAAGATTGTTGATTGTGAATAATTAAAGTGACTTCATTAATATCTTGCTTTAAATAGCTAAGATATAAGTGAATATTATTGAAAATGGAGTAGCCATCAAATTCTGAAGTTTTCCACACATGGAGTTCTTTTATGCGATTAGAAATATCTAAATCTGCAGTGAGATTTTTAAACATATTTAAGTAGCATAAGTTGAAACCATACGCTTGTGGATGAATGGTGATTCTGCTTTTTTTGAAATTTTTTAGAGTACTTATCTGTGTTGCTGGAAACTTCAAAAGTAGTTCAGATGTCAGATCCATGTGTGCTATTGAATAAAAATAATACAGCAATATTCACGTATATTTAGAGTTTTTGAATATGGCAGGAGGTATCATTTTTTCCTTGTTTTTAAAGTTTATTTATTATTGAAAGTTTCAAATTTTCCTCCTCGATTAGATACTCACTATTAGTTAGCTATATTTGTGAGTTGGCAAAAAATATCATGTTTCTATTATGATGTTCACATAGCAGATTACAATGAATACAGTAGGGATGAGTATAGTTGATTATTACAATAACAATGCTCAAATTTGATCTTTTTTAATGGTAATTAAAACCAAACAGGAATCAATTTTTGATAAGTATGTGGCTTTGTTGCACAAAGATTTCATAATTATATGATTTTAAAAGTTTTAATTATTTTTTGATCCAAAATTAAATTTATTTAAATCAGATGCTTACATATTTATGCAACAAAGCCCTCGTATTGTGAAGAAATTATCTTATAAGATTTGACTTCAAAAATTACATATCGCGCTCTAAAGTCAAGTCTTTAAAATGAGCAGTGTGCAATATAAAAATCATTCAAATGCACTAAAAAACAGTTTGTGAGAGAGGAATAGTAGATGAATACGCGATCTACCATTATGGATACCAATAGCTTCCGTGCCGAGCATGCGAGTGCACTAGATTCTGAAACCCGAAAACTGACCGATCGACGTAGCCAAAATTTAGGTGAATCTTACCGCTTGTTTTATCGAAACCCAGTGCATCTTGTAAAAGGGCAAGGACAATACCTTTGGGATGCTGCAGGCAATCAATACTTGGATGCTTATAACAATGTCGCTAGTATAGGACATTGCCATCCTGCGGTAATCAATGCCGTAAATGAACAAATGCAAATGTTGAATACACATACTCGTTATTTACATGAGCGCATTTTAGATTATACCGACGAACTTTTAGCGACCACACCGACTGAAATTAACAAAGCCATGTATATGTGTACGGGTTCTGAGGCGAATGATTTGGCCATTCGTATTGCCCGTGAATACAGTGGTGGTACGGGTATTATTGTGTCGCAAGAAGCCTATCATGGTACTAGTGATCTTACTTCGGGCTGTTCGCCTGCGCTTGGTACAGGACAGACCTTAGCTGCTACAACTCGTTTGGTGGCAGCACCTGATCAATATCGTTTTGAGGGTGAAGATTTAGGTGACTGGTTCGCCGCGCAAATTCAAGCACAAATTGATGATATGAATGCCAATGGCATCAAGTTTGCAGGCTTCTTAGCCGATTCCATTTTTTCATCAGACGGGGTAATGCCAAATCCTATTGGTTTCCTGAAAAAAGCAGTGGATGTAGTGCATGCCAATGGTGGTATTTTCATTGCTGATGAAGTACAGCCTGGTTTTGCTCGTACAGGCGATTCTTTTTGGGGTTTTGGGCGTCATGGTGTGGTGCCCGACATCATTACCACAGGCAAGCCGATGGGCAATGGTATTCCAGTATCAGGTTTACTCGCGAAAGATCATGTGTTGTCTGCCTTTAGTCAAAAAATCCCTTATTTCAATACCTTTGGGGGGAATCCTGTGGCGATGGCAGCGGCGCAGGCCGTGCTGAAAACTATTCAAGAAGAAGAGTTACAAGCCCATAGTCAGCGCCTTGGTGGTCTACTTTTGACAGAATTGCGTAAGCTGATGGAAAAGTATGACTGTGTTGGTGATGTGCGTGGTGCTGGTTTATTTATTGGTTTCGAATTGGTACAAGATCGTTTCACCAAAATGCCTGATAAAGCTCTGGCACTGGATTTGATTGAAGAATTGCGTAATACGCATCGTGTGCTGACCTCTGTTGCGGGACCATATGGCAATGTCTTGAAGTTACGTCCACCATTGGTGTTCCAAGAAAAGGATATTGATTGGTTGGTTGGAGCGTTGGATCAAGCCTTAAGTAAACTGCAAAAATAAACTTAAATGTCATACATATTTAACCCCGCTCAATGAGCGGGGTTTCTTTTTTATTGATGTCTTACCACTTAATGTCGTAATTGGCGTGGTGTACAGCCAAACCAACGCTTGAATGCACGGGAAAAGGCACTGACTTCGGAATAGCCTAATAAAAATGCTACTTCAGAAATCGGTAAATTCTTCTGTTGAATATAGTGTTTGGCCAGTTCATAACGAACTTGATCAATTAGTTGAGTAAAGGTGATGTCGTGTGATTTTAAGCGCCGTGATAAGGTACATGGACTCATATGTAAATCTAGTGCAACTTTTTCCAAGTTGGGTTCACCATGAATCAAATCTTGCTGAATGTGTGCACGGACTTGATTGGTTAAACTTTGTGACTGCGATTGCGTATTCAGAATTTTTAAAGTGTCGAGCATCATGGTGAGCAGCAACGGGTCTGACTGTGGCATTGCGGTTTTAAGGTCTGATTTGGCAATCAAAATTGAATTGAATGGCTGATCAAAAAACACTGATGCATTAAACAGTTTACTGTGTTCTTGCCAAAACTCGGGACGTGGGTGTTCAAAATGAATTTCGCGTGGTGAATAGTGTGTGCCCAAGACTTCACGAATTACATTCATAAACATGCCCACTGTGAGTTCGGCATCTTGTCGTCGCGATAAAATTGCACCATGCTGGACTTGGTAGTCGAAACGATAGGCATCATTGACTTCAACCATACGGCATAAAGTATCTTTTTGATGCAGATTAAAATGTGAGGTCATGTTCTTTAATGCATCTTCCAGCGATGCTGAACATAAACCAATATAGCCAATCAGTCCTAAAGCTTTGGGATGAAATTGCTGTCCATAATGCAGTCCGAAATTATCGCAATGTGATAGTTTTGCGGATTGTTCCAAGACTTCGCAATAATTGGTGAGTTGCAAACTGAGGGTGGGGCTGAGCAATAATTCAGGATTAATACCACTGATCCCAAAAATGCGATCGACATCGGCACCTTTATGCAGAATAAAGTCACTTAGGCCTGTCGCGGCAGCTGATAAAATGCCTTGGTTGCTGATGTCTTGAGCGTTGATGGAGAGAGGATTAAATTGAATCATGCATAGCCTCTTTTAATACAGAACCGTTATTGTTCTAAATTAAGCAAGAGCTATGCCATTCAATGCTTTACGGTTTGCTTCTGCCTACAGGTATTTTTTTATATACCTGCTGGAATTTGGTTGTTAAGATATTTTTTGCAAAGTCGCACAGTTTCATCCGACCATTGCGCTCCCAAACTTTTGGCCATGTCGGTATAGGCATGTGAACCGAACCAAGCCATCAATTGGATTCTACGTTGCATAATAAAGGTGGGAACCAACGCATACTCTTCTGCACTCACATGCCCAATTTTTTCATAACCATTCAACCATTGTTCGACCCACTTGGGTGCAGCAGTATAGTGTTCATTAAAACTAATTGCTGCAGCTAAGTCATGCATAAACCAGCCCATGCCGCAGTCGTCAAAATCAATCACACCAACCTTTTTTTCATTCAACAACAGATTGGTCAGTCTGAGGTCAGCATGGATCAGCCCATAGTGATCTTTGGACTTCCCAAATTGATTTAGCTCGGTGGCAACACGGCAAATTGCCTCATCAATCACGGCATGATCTACCGATTTTAACTGTGGGGCATGACGCCAGTCACCCCAATGTCCATCGGCAAAAACCATACTTTCATGATCCCAAACAATACGTTGGAAGTAGGCTGGCATCTCCCATGTTTTACTGTGCAGGTGCAGTTGTGCTGTGATTTCACCCAACTGCTTAAAATCACATGGATCGACATTATCTGCTGTAGGCATTACACCTTTCACCCAATGAAAGAGCACTGCATGCCTTGAAATATCTGGACTGAGTGCCAATGTTTGGACTTTATCTCCATGACAGTCGGCAATGGCAATCGGCACCGCGATGCCATGCGCATTTAACGCATCTAACCATGCTAGTTCACTTTCGATTTGTTGTTTGGAATGATAATTGGGACGATGAATGCGTAGTGCATATTGTTGTTGAGCGGTTTTCACAACAAAGGTGGCATTTTCAGATTGGCAGAGTAATTTGATCTCGCCTTGATAGCATGCTGGATAGGTTTGCATGGCTTTTTTTGCCAATTCGTAGAGTTGTTGAATGCTTAAATATTCATTTTGTTGGACGCTCATGTTGTACTCCTTTTCATGCTGATCTTGGGTGCGGAGTCCCAGACTTTGAGCTGATCTTATAAAAGAAAAAAAAGAGCAACTTGACTTCAAGCGACTATGCTCATGATTTATTGTCAAGTTTAAAGCCGATATTTCACCGATATTAAAGTGGTCGAATTTGGTGAAAAGGTGATCGAGCATCATGAAAAATGAAATGATAATGACGGAGAGTGTCGCAGATAACACCGAATATTTTGCCCAACGCCAACTGAAAAAGGGTGCCGTCGGTTGGTTACTGTTGGTGGGGTTAGGGGTGTCTTATGTGATTTCGGGTGACTTCGCAGGTTGGAATTTTGGTATTGCGCAAGGTGGTTGGGGCGGATTATTTGTTGCTACGATTGTAGTGGCATTTATGTATCTATGCATGAGCTTGTCGATGTCAGAAATGTCGACCATGCTGCCAACAGCAGGCGGGGGCTATAGTTTTGCGCGAGTGGCGTTTGGGCAATTTGGTGGTTATCTTACAGGGACTGCAATTCTGATTGAATATGCAGTCGCACCTGCCGCAATTGCAGTTTTTATTGGCAATTATTGTGAAGCTTTATTTGGCATAGGTGGCTGGCCGATTTATCTGTTTTGCTATGTGTTTTTCATGGCAATTCATTTAAAAGGTGCAGGTGAGGCTCTGAAAATAATGTTTGGCATTACCGCAATTGCTTGTGTGGCGCTGCTGGTGTTTATAGTGGCAATGGTTCCACACTTTAATGCTGCCAATTTATTTAATATTGCAGTAATGCCAAATACTGAGGGGGCGAGTTCATTTTTGCCTCTCGGTTACATGGGCATTTGGGCTGCTGTCCCGTTTGCAATCTGGTTTTTCCTTGCAGTTGAAGGCGTGCCTTTGGCTGCTGAAGAAGCCAAAGATCCAGTCAAATCTTTACCACGTGGTTTAATTGGTTCAATGTTGATTCTGGCTGCATTTGCCCTGCTGATTTTGTTTTTAAGTGCTGGTGCGATGGGTGCAGAGCAAGTGAAAAACTCAGGAGCACCATTGGTTGATGCATTAATTGCAGTCTATGGACAGCATTCATGGATTGCCAGTTTTGTGAATTTTGTGGGATTAGCAGGTTTAGTAGCAAGCTTCTTCTCGATTATTTATGCTTATTCGCGTCAAGTGTTTGCCCTATCGCGTGCGGGTTATTTACCGAAAATATTATCGCTCACCAATAATAAACAAGCGCCGAAATGGGCGATTGTGATTCCTGGGGTAATTGGCTTTGTATTGTCATTAACGGGTGAAGGAGATTTGCTGATTTTGATTGCGGTGTTTGGTGCCACCATTTCTTATGTGTTGATGATGATGTCGCATATTAAATTGCGTTTTTCCCGTCCAGATTTAGCACGACCATATAAAACACCCGGCGGCATCGTCACTTCAAGTATAGCATTGGTTTTGGCCTGTGCTGCAGTGGTGGCGGGTTTAATGGTTAATCCAAAAGTATGGTGTTTGGCAGCGCTAATTTATGGTTTATTCATTCTGTATTATCTGCTGTATAGCAGACATCATCTGGTGGAAGGCACGCCTGAACAAGAGTTTGCATCTATTGAAATCAGAGATGAATAGTTGAGTGAAATTTACCTAATTTTTAAGAATATCAATCCCATTTTTAATGGGCTTGATATTCTTAAATGCTCATTAAATTATTTGGTGGTGTTTTAAAAAGTATGCTGAGATTAAATGAAGCCATTATTGATGTAAAAGAAGGTTAAGTCGAAGGCTTTAAAATGGTTTCCAGGTGGTGTTTCAAGCTTTTTGGAGAAATTACAACTTCTTCTAAAACCACGCCTTATTCGATGCCTTATTTTGCAATTATTACCTTCAATTCCTACAGTAAACAACTTACCAATACTTTGCTTGCAGTTTTTAAAAGCAGTGATGAAACTGTCCCAATGATCACTTGCAATTCGGGTGTAGTGAATACCTAATTGTTTAAGCTTTGTCTTCAACCTTTGGACTGTAGCTA
>Ga0209426_1001160_pt1 | contig 18254 bp, 14 predicted proteins | sample Deesub1362B_J571_FD_187697 | JGI IMG/M metagenome (GOLD analysis project Ga0209426, IMG submission 187697) | Deep oceanic, basalt-hosted subsurface ecosystem from Juan de Fuca Ridge flank, Pacific Ocean, CORK Borehole 1362B_J2.571 (SPAdes)... ...
ATCTATCGCAGAAGCAATATTTTTTGATACCACGCAGGTTGCGGATGACGTTCACGAGTATCATATTTCTGAGATAGATTTCTTCGCTATTATTCTCTTGCTAGTGCTGCAACTGGATCGAGTTGCGCCGCATTTCGTGCTGGTAAGAAACCAAAAACGATACCAATCAGACTCGAACATACAAAGGCTGCAACAATAGATGTCGTTGAATAGCTCATCTCAATAATGCCTTTGGCAAAGTGTCCGATAATTTGTCCAATCCCAAGTGAAAGCAATACACCTAGCACGCCCCCCAGTAAGCAGACCAAAATCGCTTCAATCAAGAACTGCTGCAAAATATCACTTTGTCGAGCACCCACCGCCATTCGGACACCAATTTCTTGGGTACGTTCGGTGACTGAAACCAACATAATATTCATAACCCCAATACCACCCACGACCAGTGAAATGACAGCAATTGCTGAAATTAACAATGTCATTGTCGCTGTGGTTTGCTCGATCGTTTCACGAATACTATCGGAGTTTTGGGTAAACACATCCTGAACACCATGACGTTGTTCAAGTAAGGTTAGGATTGCATTTTCAGCAGCACTACTTGGATATTCATCCTTGATGCGCACGATGATGCTGCGAACGTTCGATTGTCCAAGCATTCGGCTCATTACCGTTGAATAGGGAAGATATACATTCAAGCTGTCGGAACTACCCATGAAACCTTGTTGCGCATCTATGACACCAATCACTCGACTCGGTACACTGCCCAATAAGATCACTTGACCGACTGGGTTAGTACCATCAGAGAAAAAGGTTTTCTCAGTATTCGTATCAATGACCACATCCTGTGCGCGTTGGGTCACACTGCTTTTATCAAAAGGTTGCCCCGATTTAAAAGTCATACCGCGCACATAGAAGAAATCCGAACTTACACCATTGACGGTTGCAGATGCTTCAGTTTCTTTAAAACGTAAGGTCACACTTGTATTAACAGAAGGACTGACTCCATCAACATAAGGTTGTTCTGAAAGTGCATCTGCGTCCGCAGGTACAAGTGTTTTGGTTTGTGAGGCTCGTGAGTTATCACCGAATCCTCGTCCTTGGTACACAGTAATGGTATTCGTACCGAGACTACTAATATTTTCAAGAATTTGCTTCTGAGACCCATTACCCAATGCAACCACTGAAACTACAGATGCAATTCCGATAATAATCCCGAGCATGGTCAAAAAGGTACGCATTCGATGGGCATTCATCGCTAGCAATGCCATACGGAACGCTTCACCTAAGCGATCAAAGAAAGATCGCCAAGCTGAGGTTTTCTTTTGCGGTAAGGGTTGTAGTGTCTGACGTTTTAAATCGGGATCATCATTTTCAGGTGTATTAGCGCGATCTGAAATAATATTACCATCACTGATTTCAATAATACGGGTCGCGTTTTTTGCTACATTGAGATCATGTGTAACTAAGATGATGGTATGACCTTTAGCATTGAGTTCACGCAAAATACGCATGACTTCAATACCGCTATTCTTATCCAATGCTCCTGTTGGCTCATCGGCAAGAATCACGTCACCGCCGTTCATTAATGCACGTGCGATCGAAACGCGTTGCTGTTGACCACCTGAAAGTTGACTTGGACGATGATGTAGACGCTCCTCTAAGCCAAGTTCAGAGAGCAATTCAGCCGAACGTTCCTGACGAAGATGACTATCGACACCTGCATAAATTGCAGGGACTTCAACGTTACCAGATGCACTCAAATCACCGAGTAAGTGATAACGCTGGAAAATAAAACCAAAATATTCTCGGCGTAATTGGGCAAGTTCATCAGGTTCAAGTTGACGTGTTTCACGTCCGTTGACCAAATAACTACCTGAACAAGGTTTGTCTAAACACCCTAAAATATTCATGAGTGTGGATTTACCTGATCCAGATTGCCCAACAATGGCAACCAATTCACCTGCATAAATTTTTAAATCAATGCCTTTGAGGATTTGGACTGTACCTTCACCTGCAGGGAATTCCCGAGTCAGGTTGCTGACTTCAAGTAGCGGCTGTGACGAATGCGTTTGATTTTGAGTCATATTACATTCTCATTGCACGTTGGTTACTGCGTTTTGCTGCTTCATTTGAGTTGTCGGAAGCATCTGCAATCACAACTTGGTCACCTTGTTTGAGTCCTTTCAATACTTGCGCCGTTACACGGTTATTGAGTCCGATCAACACTTGCTGTGGTTGAGCGCTACCATCAGCCTGTAAAACACGAACCATTCCTGTTGATGCTTTTCCTTGAGCAATTAGATTCTGTTCTTCAGCTGTTAACTCCAAACGTTTTGGACGCTGAACTTCTTTATTGGTATTACCCTCGGTTTTATCGGTTGAGGTTTTAGCAGTATTTTTTGTATTAGATCGTTTTGCTTGAATCGCAGCTGCTGGGATTGTTAATGTATTTTTTGCTTCTGCTAACACAATATAGACTTGAGCAGTCATATCAATGCGCAGTTTGCCATCTTCATTAGGTACGTCAAAAAGTGCGTTGTAATAGACCGCAGAGCTTGATGAAGAAGAGTTCGTGCTCGTAGTTTCAGTATTGATTGAATCTGGAGCGGGCTCTACTTGACGCAAAGTCGCATAATGTTTTTTCTCGCTATTTCCTAAGGTGGTGAAATAAACGGTTTGACCTTTCTCAACTTTCATCACATCTGCTTCTGAAATCTGAGCTTTAATGGTCATCGTGTCGAGAGTTGCAAGTTTTACAATGGTTGGAGCCGTTTGATTCGCATTTACCGTTTGACCTTCTTCAGTCACGATTGCCACGATAGTTCCATTCATAGGTGCAACAATACGGGTATATCCGAGGTCTTCTTTCGCTGTTGCCAGAGTTAAGCGAGATTGTTCAATTTGAGCATTAATCGCAGCTATTTGTGCCTGAGCTGTTTTGTAATTTGCTAGTGCTGTTTCAAGCTCTGCACGTGATGTTGCATCTTGGCTATACATCGCTTGTTGGCGTTTGTATTCAGCTTCAACTTTTGCCAAATTTGCTTGTTGAACGGCAAGCTGGGCTTGTTGATTTTTAATACTTGCTTCAGCCGTTTTTAAATCATTTTCTTGACGAATCGAATCAATCTGAGCAATCAACTGACCTTGTTTAACTTGATCACCCAATTGCACGTACATTTTTTTCACTTGACCTGAAACCTGTGCACCGACACTCACCATTTTGGTGGCTTCCAATACACCTGTGGCTAAAACAGAATCTTCAATATCACCACGCGAAACTTCAGCACTAATATATTGTGGAACTTCAGCTTTAGGTTTAAAGAACATCCAACCTAGTGCTGCTATGATCAATACACCGAGAGCGATCAATATTATTTTGCGAGGTTGAATTTTTTTAGAGCTTGTTTTTGGCATGGTCACGAGGTCAAAATGAAGAAAATAAACTTAGTATAAAAGTGAAATAAGGATAAAGCGTGGATATTTTTAATTTATAATGAGAATTATTTACTATTTGGCTGTGATGCTATGTCGTGGAAATGTCATATATTATTTGAATACCATGTGCAGCACTCAGGGCAAGAGCGATTCCACCTGTTTTGGGTAAAGCATAATCACGAGGATTAATACGAATCAGAGAGGGCGCAAATCGTTCACTGAAATAGCGTACTGTTGGAATAGCTGTACCTGCACCAATCTCTATAACAAGTGGTTGTTTATATTGATTTATAAAGGATTCTAAACGATTTCGTTGCTGTGCTTGTCGCTGAGCAATCCACTCGTAGTCATCAAACATTAAGATATTAGGACGTGCCAAACCGCCACAATGTTTACAGTGAGGGAGGTCATCTAACCATTGGCAATTTAGATGGTCGATTTCAGGCGAGATGTCATCTCCTGACCAAATTTCTGCAGTACAACTAGCTAAGCATTGCAAATGATGAATTGAACCATGACATTCATAAATCTGCTTTGGACTAAAGCCTGCCTTTTGAAATTGCCCGTCGACGTTAGAAGTGAATATAAAGTAAGGTAGTGCTAATTTCTCTGCCAATTGATTGAGTAATTCAAAACCTATATGGGGTTGAGTCTTACGATAGAGTACTAAACGATGTCCGTAAAAGCCCCAAGCTAAACGTGGATGGCGATGAAAAGCGGCTGGATTGGCGATTTCTGTAAAATCAATTCGTTGTTTGCCTAGTTCAGGATAGGCTTGCCACATACCGTGATTACCACGAAAATCAGGTAGCCCAGAGTCAACACCCATACCAGCACCTGCGCTGATAATAAGAGCATCAGCACGCGAAAGTATATCTTTGATTTGTTCTTTCTGGATTGTGGTTAAATCCAATGACATAAAGTCATCCTTTTTTATTTATCTTTAAGAAAAGCTTGGAAATAAAGTTGTACCACACAGTTCACTGATTGCTTGAAGCATCAGATGTTCTGAGTTTTCTTTAGACATTCCTTTAATTGCAGCATCTATTGTTAATAAAAGTTCAGGCCATTTTAAAAACTGTCGAGGGTTTAAGCGGCGTAATGCTTGCTGATAAAGCGAAACTTTAGTTTTCCAAATCCCTAGTTGCAATGCATTCTGTGGCTGCTCAAAAAGTTGCATGAGTAGACGCATTTCTTTGCTGAGTGTCCATAAGATCAAACTATCTGGTTCGCCAGCAGCAAGGAGATACTGATAGATTTTAACGGATTGAGCTAAATTTCCTGTTAATAATGCATCACTTAAATCATAGGTGGTATAGCGTGATTGATCTTGTAAACACGCATAGAGTTGTTCAATCTGGATTTGTTTGATATCGGGAAAGGTATCTGCAACACGCATCAAACTGTTTTTGGCTGCCAGTAGGTTATGTTCATGATGCTGCATCAGCCATTGCCATGCATCATTATTCAATTGGATTCCGAGCTTGTCGGCTTCAATACTTAATATTCGTTGTCGGTCTTGCGGATAGGTTGCCGTTAAGGGAACTACAACACCATTTGCTTCAACCACCTGAAAGAAAGCGGACTTTAAACTACTGCTATCTTGTTTCGGTAATACGATAAGCAATAAGTTATGTTCATTGTGCTGAATATAACTTTTGAGCTGTTTTAGCCCATTGGCATCAGGTTTGATGTTGCCATGGACTTCAATTGCGAGTTGTTGAGAAAATAATGACAGGCTATTCAATGCATTAAAGACATTTTTCCAATCATTCACACTGCTAATATCATAGCGTTGACGTTCAACTTCTTGTTGTTGCCACGCTTTACGAAATGTATCGAGTAGATTTTGTTCAAGCAAAGGCTCTTGCCCATGGATGATCCATGCACCACGGGCTTCATTTACACGTTTTAAAGCTTGAACATAATCTAGTTTCATAAATCGCGATTACGACTGTGCTTTCGGTAAACGATTTGCTGCAATTTGACGCGTAATCTGTTGAGCCACATCATCAATTACAATCTTATTTAAATAAGCTTCTTGTTGATTGTCGGTGTTGACCGTTGCGACATCATATTGATAACTACGTGATGCAGTTAATGTGCGAGGTTCAGTAATTTTATTGCCTTGACGATCTTCAATTTGGAAAGTCACAGTTAGACGAAGCAAGACTTCAGTTAATTTTCCATTCAATAATTGACGGCGAGGCGTGTAGTCTAATATGCGCAGTACATAAGCATCGTTCGCATTGCTCAGTTGTACACCTGTTGCATTCAAGTAAATGCTCAGACGATTTTCAAGCTCATCGGTATTGTCAGGTAAAACAAGATTTAATTTGTTATATACCAAAGGCGTTGCCGTTGGATTACTTCCTTTCAAATGGAAACCGCAACTGGCTAAGCCTGCACTTAGGCCTAATGTTAAAACAATCGCAGCGAAACGTTGAGCTATATGCATGCTTTGTCCTTATGATCTTCCAGCAAATATGGAAGATTTAATCTTGATAATTTGACCACATTTTAGAATCAAAGCCCGTTGAATGACAGCGGGCTTTGATGAGGTTTTGTTTCGATAAAGTTCACTCTCTCGCTAGGAGAGGGAGTTTAAACAGAAAATTAAACCACTAAATTCACAAGTTTATTTGGTACAACAATTTCTTTCTTGGTTGGTCCAGTTAAGAATTGTTGAACTTCTGGTAAAGCTTTTGCTAAAGCCAATAAATCATCTTTTGAAATATCGACAGCGACATCTAACTTACCACGGAGCTTACCATTCACTTGTACAACAATCGTTTGTGTATTACGTGTTAATGCTGATTCATCCACTTGCGGGAAGGCAGCAGCTGTTAAGTCGATACCAAACTGAGTCAATAAAGTTTGACTGAGATGTGGTGCAAATGGAGCAAGCAAGGTTAACAATGTAGTAATTGCTTCGCGTGCTACAGCAGCATCATTATCATCTTTTGCTTCAAACTTGTTAGTTGCATTCAGCAACTCCATCAATGCTGCAATCGCAGTATTGAATGCATGGCGACGCTCGATGTCATCACCCACTTTTTGGATGGTTTCATGCGTTTTGCGACGTAAATCTTGTGCATCTTTAGACAAGTTCGCAGTATCAATCGTCGTTGTTTGGTTGCCTGTTTCCAAGAAACCAGCAGCTAAACGCCATACGCGTTTTAAGAAGCGGTTCGCACCTTCGACACCTGCATCTGACCATTCTAAAGATTGATCTGGTGGTGCAGCAAACATCATGAATACACGTGCTGTATCTGCACCGTACTGATCAATAATTGCTTGTGGGTCGATCCCGTTGTTTTTCGACTTAGACATTTTCTCTTGTCCGCCGATGATAACTTCTTGACCATCACCTGAGTATTTCGCAGAAAGAATACGACCTTTCTCATCACGTTCTAATTCGATGTCAGCAGGATTAAACCAAGTCTTCTTACCATTTTCAGCTTCACGATAGAAGGTATCAGCTAACACCATGCCTTGAGTAAGCAAGTTGGTAAATGGTTCGTTACCTTGTACTACACCTTCATCACGCATTAATTTGTGGAAGAAGCGTGCATAAAGTAAATGCAGAATTGCATGCTCAACACCACCGATGTATTGGTTTACAGGGAGCCAGTTTTGAGCAGCTTCTGGTTTTACCATACCACCTGTAAAGTCAGGAGATGCATAGCGCGCATAGTACCAAGATGATTCTACGAAAGTATCCAAGGTATCTGTTTCACGGCGTGCATCGCCACCACAGCAAGGACATTTGGTTTCATAGAATGCAGGCATTTTATTTAATGGGTTACCAGAACCATCTGGAACCACATCAGTTGGTAATACCACTGGCAATTGATCTTCTGGCACTGGGACTTGACCACAAGTGTTACAGTTAATCATTGGAATTGGACAACCCCAGTAACGTTGACGAGATACCCCCCAGTCACGTAAACGGAATTGAACTTTAGCATTTGCTAAACCTTGTGGTTCTAATTTTGCAAGGAAAGCATCAAACGCGGCTTGGAAATCTAAACCGTCGAACTCGCCTGAATTTACGAGTTTACCTTCTTTAGAGCCATACCATTCTTGCCATTCAGTTGCAGAGTAGTCGGCATCATCAGCAGTTTTAGCATCGATCACTTGTTTGATTGGTAAATTAAACTTGTTGGCAAATTCAAAATCACGTTCGTCGTGTGCTGGCACAGCCATCACAGCACCCGAACCGTATGACATTAATACGTAGTTTGCGATCCAGACAGGAAGCTCATCACCAGTTACAGGATGTTTTACGAATAAACCTGTTGCCATGCCTTTCTTTTCGGCAGTCGCTAAATCAGCTTCAGCCACTGATCCCATACGACATTCTTCGATAAATACAGCCAATTCAGGATTGTTTTCCGCTGCTTTAAGCGCAAGAGGGTGTTCTGCTGCAACAGCAACATAAGTCACACCCATTAAGGTATCAGCTCGTGTTGTGTAAACAGTTAAGCCATCTGCATAAATTTCTGTATTTGCAGATGGGAAAGTAATTTCCATTCCTGTAGAGCGGCCGATCCAATTGCGTTGCATGATCAACACTTGTTGTGGCCAACCATCTTGCAAGGTGTCTAAATCATCTAATAATTCTTGTGCATAGTCTGTGATGCGGAAGTAATACATTGGAATATCACGTTTTTCTACCAATGCACCAGAACGCCATCCACGACCATTTTCAACTTGTTCGTTTGCTAAAACAGTTTGGTCAACTGGGTCCCAGTTTACTGTTGAGAGCTTACGATAAATCAAACCCTTTTTATAAAGCTGAACAAATAACCATTGTTCCCAGTGATAGTATTCTGGTGTACAGGTTGCAAATTCACGATCCCAGTCCACAGACAAACCCAATTTTTTTAATTGGTCACGCATATATGCGATATTTTCAAATGTCCATTTTGCTGGTGCAACTTGATGAGCGATCGCTGCATTTTCAGCAGGTAAACCAAACGCATCCCAACCCATTGGTTGTAATACCGTTTCGCCTTTTAGACGGTAAAAACGGCTGATCACGTCACCAATGGTGTAGTTACGCACATGCCCCATATGCAGTTTGCCACTTGGGTAAGGGAACATCGACAGGATATAGCGATGTTTGCCCTCTACAGTGTCTGCAACTTTAAAAACTTTGCGATTGTCCCAGTCTTGTTGAACTTGAGGCTCAATGGCACTTGCTTGATATTCGGAGTCAATGTGAGAAGTCGTCATAGGGATATGCGATACAACAAAAATTAAAGTTAAGATTGCCGCACAGCATAGCGCAAAATAGGGGCGAATGTCAGTTTTTAGAGCAAGATTTTATCTTCTGGCTATTGAGTATCAGTGGTTCTATTTCAGTGCTTTTATCGATTTGCTGTTCTTAAGTTGGTTAATTTCTCCGTGTTCTGTTGATCAGCTGCTTCAATTGATCTACGAATATCTTTTTCGTTTGTTGCACTAAATATTATTATGACTAGATGAAATATGCTTTTAATAGGGAAATAAGCTTAGTTGTTTTGTAGACGAATTAAGGTGATGTCTTATTTCATCACCTTAATCGAATTTTATTATTTAAAGTTTTGGCTGAACTTTTACACCTGAATTCGAAGATACACTTGGTGCTTCTGCTGTTGGAGCAGACCTAGAATTATCGGTAGGCATATTCGTAGTTGATGAATTGTTTTGTTGATTTATATCGCTTTGTGGCGTTTGAGTAGGTTGTGTTGTTGTACTAGTTGCATTGCTGGAACTGTAGTTATGGCTACCATAAGTTGTGACTTTATCTAAACGTTTTGCACCTTTAGGAGGTGGAGTGGCTGTGTAATGAGTGGAGCCACTAGCGTCGACCCATTTGTAATATTGCTGTGCATGGTTTTGACTAGAACTTAGAAGCATAACTGTCGCTGCTAAAGTGTATAAGCTTGTTTTTAAATGATTTGATGTCATATTTGATCTCCCCAAGAGAATTTTGTCTACATTCGATCAAAGTGCTTTTATGCGTGAATAACAATGCCTATTTTTACTGAAAAAGAAAATAGTTATTTGATAAATGGGGTGGTGCTGCATTCAAAAAATGCGTGAATAGTGCTTAAAAAAGCAACAGCTAAAAAATATTCTTAAAAAACCTTTTCTTTGTTATTGACTTTGTATATGAAAGCAACAAAAATGCATGCTTTAGTTTTATATGCGTTTATTTGATCACCCTTCGGATAAATGTCATGGCTTGCAATGGACATTCTTTCTAGCCGAGAGAATGATTTTTTGAAATATGTTTATCCCAACATATTTTGATTCGAGATGTAATAACAGCTTATACGGCTGATGAGTCAGAAAATTTTTCCTATTGCAGCAAAAACGAGTAGAATACGCACACTTATAAAAAGTGCATAAAGTTAATGAATGAACACAGTTTATGTCTCCCATAAATTGTGCAAACACTAGGGTGAATCACGTTGGAACTTTTATCTGGTGGTGAAATGCTCGTTCGTGCGCTTGCGGACGAAGGCGTAGAGCATGTTTTTGGTTATCCAGGCGGCGCAGTTTTACATATCTATGACGCGCTATTTCAACAAGACAAAATTAATCATTACCTTGTACGTCATGAGCAAGCTGCTGGTCATATGGCAGATGCATACTCACGCGTAACGGGTAAAACAGGTGTAGTGCTTGTCACTTCAGGACCTGGTGCAACAAACACAGTTACTCCAATTGCAACGGCATATATGGACTCAATCCCAATGGTGATTTTGTCTGGTCAAGTTGCGACTCATTTAATTGGAGAAGATGCATTCCAAGAAACAGATATGGTTGGTATTTCTCGTCCAATCGTAAAACATAGTTTCCAAGTGCGTCATGCTAGTGAAATTCCAGCAATTATCAAAAAAGCATTCTATATCGCTTCATCTGGTCGTCCAGGTCCAGTTGTGGTTGATATTCCTAAAGATGCGACCAACCCAGCAGAGAAATTTGCTTACGAATATCCAGAAAAAGTGAAAATGCGTTCTTATCAACCGCCTTCACGTGGACATTCAGGTCAGATTCGTAAAGCAATTGATGAATTAATTACTGCTAAACGCCCAGTTATTTATACTGGTGGTGGTGTTGTTCAAGGTAATGCTTCTGAATTATTAACAGAACTTGCGCATTTACTTGGCTACCCTGTAACAAATACTTTAATGGGTTTAGGTGCTTTCCCTGGCGATGATCCACAATTTGTGGGTATGTTGGGTATGCATGGAACTTATGAAGCGAATATGACGATGCATAATGCTGATGTCATTTTGGCAATTGGTGCGCGTTTTGATGACCGTGTGACCAACAACCCAGCTAAGTTCTGTCAAAATGCTAAAGTCATTCATATTGATATTGACCCAGCAACAATTTCGAAGACGATTATGGCGCATATCCCGATTGTGGGTGCTGTTGAGCCTGTCCTTCAAGAAATGTTGGCTCAGTTGAAACAAATGAATGTGTCAAAGCCAAACCCAGAAGCTATTGCTGAATGGTGGTCACAAATCAATGAGTGGCGCAAAGTCCACGGTTTGAAATATGAAACACCAACTGATGGTTCAATGAAACCACAGCAAGTGGTTAAAGCTTTGTGCAAAGTTACAAATGGTGAAGCGATTATCACGTCTGACGTGGGTCAACATCAAATGTTTGGTGCTTTGTATTATACATATAAGCGTCCACGTCAATGGATCAACTCTGGTGGTCTAGGTACCATGGGTGTTGGTTTACCATATGCGATGGCAGCTAAGCTTGCTTTCCCAGATCAGCAAGTGGTTTGTATTACTGGTGAAGCATCGATTCAGATGTGTATCCAAGAGTTATCAACATGTAAGCAGTATGGCTTAAATGTGAAAATTCTTTGCTTAAATAACCAAGCTCTAGGCATGGTTAAACAATGGCAAGATATGAACTACGAAGGACGTCATTCAAGCTCATACGTTGACTCATTACCTGACTTTGCCAAGTTAATGGAAGCTTACGGTCACGTTGGTATTCAAATTGACCACGCAGATGAGCTTGAATCTAAGCTTGCAGAAGCAATGGCGATTAATGATAAATGCGTGTTCATTAATGTCATGGTTGACCGTACTGAGCATGTTTATCCAATGCTTATTGCAGGCCAGTCGATGAAAGATATGTGGTTAGGTAAAGGGGAGCGCACGGCATGAGACACATTATCTCTGTACTTGTAGAAAATGAAGCAGGCGCGCTTTCTCGTTTGGTCGGCTTATTCTCTCAACGTGGTTACAACATTGAGACTTTAAACGTTGCTCCAACTGAAGATGAAACTTTATCTCGTTTGACGCTGACAACTTATGGTGATGATCACAAAATTGAGCAGATCACAAAACAACTGAATAAATTAGTTGAAGTGGTTAAGGTGGTTGATTTGTCAGAAGGTGCACATATTGAGCGCGAGCTTATGTTGATTAAAGTGAAAGCTTTAGGTGCAGCTCGTGCGGAAATTAAGCGTACAGCTGATATTTTCCGTGCTCAAATCGTTGATGTAACACCGACGACTTATACGATTCAAATTGCTGGTACGACTGATAAGATCGATGGTTTTATTGATGCACTTGCTGAGAATACGATTTTAGAAGTTGTACGTTCTGGTGTGTCAGGCATCGCACGTGGTGAAAAAGTTTTAAGTATTTAACGCCTCCCCAGTTCTGCATATAGAAATGGAAGAACTGGGAAGTTTCAAAGGATCTATCCTTGTATAACAAGGGAAATGACAAAAATTTTAGCGGAGAAAACAGATGCAAATTTTTTACGATAAAGACTGTGACTTATCAATCATCCAAGGCAAGAAAGTTGCAATTATTGGTTATGGTTCACAAGGTCATGCTCACGCACTTAACTTGAAAGACTCTGGCGTAGACGTAACTGTTGGTTTACGTGCTGGTTCGGCATCTTGGAAAAAAGCTGAAAATTCAGGTCTTAAAGTTTCTGAAGTGCCAGCAGCTGTTGCTCAAGCTGACTTAGTTATGATCTTGACTCCAGATGAGTTCCAAGCTCAACTTTATCGTGATGTAATTGAACCAAACATCAAAGAAGGTGCAACTTTAGCATTTGCTCATGGTTTCTCTGTTCTTTATAACCAAGTTGTTCCACGTAAAGATTTAGACGTAATCATGGTTGCTCCAAAAGCACCTGGTCACACTGTACGTTCAGAATTCCAACGTGGTTCAGGTGTTCCTGATCTTATCGCGATTCACCAAGATGCTTCTGGTAATGCTCGTAATGTTGCACTTTCTTATGCTTCAGGCGTAGGTGGTGGTCGTACAGGTATCATCGAAACTTCATTCCGTGAAGAAACTGAAACTGATTTATTCGGTGAACAAGCAGTTCTTTGTGGTGGTGCTGTTGAATTGGTTAAAATGGGCTTCGAAACTTTAGTTGAAGCTGGTTATGCACCAGAAATGGCTTACTTCGAATGCTTGCATGAGCTTAAATTGATCGTTGATTTGATGTTCGAAGGCGGTATCGCTGACATGAACTATTCAGTATCTAACAATGCTGAATACGGTGAATACGTAACTGGTGTTGAAGTAATCAACGAACAGTCACGTGAAGCAATGCGTAATGCATTGAAACGTATCCAATCTGGTGAATATGCGAAAATGTTCATCCAAGAAGGTGCGTTGAACTACCCATCTATGACTGCTCGTCGTCGTCAAAATGCAGCACATGGTATTGAAGTAACGGGTGCTAAATTACGTGCGATGATGCCTTGGATTCAAGCGAACAAAATCGTTGATAAAGAGAAAAACTAATTTTTTTAGTTTAATCTTTGAAGAGCCCTTGTTTATACAAGGGCTTTTTTATTGCATCACTTAAAGTGCTGTATCTTGTGATGATAGCCTAATTTTGCAGTTTAGGTCGTTGAGTTAATTCTCGCGGCTCGTATGGAAGTAAGAATTTTTAAGATGTTACTGAGAGTATAAAAAATAAATTACCTGATAAGGAGTGTGGTCTCTTATTTGCTTTCAGTATAAAAAACTTCATATTCTTAGTCTTTTTTAATAACAGAGTTATAACAAACAGCATGATAAAAAGGCATACTATATATATGTTTAAAGCATTTATTAAAGGTGAGTGTGTCTTTTATAATTGTTGATTGTTTTTTAAATTGAATGTACGACGGTTCAGCTTTTAGTATCTTATAATCAAAAAATTAACATCAAAATGTTTAGTTCAAATTTAATCTGAAATATGGTTTGAAAATTGCAGTAAAAAAAATCAAGAATTTTCATTGGTTTGAAATGAATATGTGTTTTTATTCTATTGATTTTAAAAGCGAAAAAGACTTGAACTTATGCCAGATGATGTTATTGTTAAGGAAAGATTATGAATGCGAAATTTATATCTTTTTTGAGTGTGAAGGGTCGTTCGGATTTTGAGCAATTTGCTCAGAAAATAAAAAAAAGTACTGAATAAGCATGGAAGTCCTTTATGGTACACGTTGATTACGATAGTACATTGGTCATCGTTTCCATTCTGGTTGCTATAGCAACTTGCTACGCAGCAGTTTCGATGGAAGAACTTGTTTTCAAACCTGCTTATAAAAAATTTGAAAAAAGTATTTTGATTGCAAGTGGTCTAATCTTAGGATTAGCGATATGGGCAATGCATTTTGTGGGAATGCTGGCTAGCCATTTGCCAGAAGGCTATCACTTTGATCTTAGTTTGACTGCATTGTCTTATTTAGTTGGTGCAGTGGCTTCTATATTTGCTGTGTGGTTAACAACTCGACCTACATTACCTTTACCGCGATTGGTTTTAGGTGCTGTGTTTATGGGCTTAGGCATTTCAGGAATGCACTACACGGGAATGCTTGCACTCTCATTTACCGATCATCAACTACACTATGATCCACTTTTGGTCATTAGTTCGATCTTGATTGCAATTTTGGGTTCTGCATTAAGTTTTTGGTTTATTTTTAAATATAAGACAGCGACTACCCATCGTACAGTTTTGAAACTGACTATCGCTTTATTGATGGCATTTAGTATTGTGGGAATGCATTATACTGGAATGGCTGCTACCTTATTTGATGAACGGGTAGCGATGATCTTAAGTGCTGCTCAAACTGACCAAAGTGTGCTGTTATTTACGATTATTTTTATTACGAGTTTAGTCTTTGTTGCTGGTTTCGCCGTTGCAGTTTTAGAAGCGAGACTAGAGGAGCGCAACCAACAATTAACAAAAATCAATCGCGAGTTAGCCAACCAATCTTCACATGATTCCTTAACTAAACTGCCAAATCGCTTATCTTTAACAGATTATGCTGAAGTAATTTTTAGTCATCATCGTTTAAAAGAACAAAAAGCTGCATTTTTATATATTGATTTAGATCGCTTTAAGTCTGTTAATGATGCTTTTGGACACCATATTGGTGATCAGTTATTAATCCAAATGGCTAATCGATTACATCAGAAACTCGGCCAAAATCAAAAGCTGTTTAGAATTGGTGGTGATGAGTTTGTTTTAATCTCAGAGCATACTGATGCAAATGAGGCGATAGAGTTAGCAGAGAAAGTTCTACATGCCATTCAAGAAAGTTATTCAATTGCAAATAAAGAGATAAATATTTCAGCCAGTTTGGGCATTGCGATTTATCCTGAACACGGTACGAATGTTCAAGATCTTTTGATCAATGCAGATGTTGCGATGTTGGCATCTAAAGATCAAGGACGTAATACCTTTACTATTTTCCATTCTGCAAGTGATCAACAAGATGTGCGTAGTCAATCCAAATTAATTAATGATCTTTATAAAGCTGTTGATGAACAACAGTTTATCTTATTTTATCAACCGAAATTTACGGTCAATTATGAAATTTGTGGAGTAGAGGCTCTGATTCGTTGGAAGCATCCAACTTTGGGATTGTTAACTCCGCAAATGTTTATAGAGGGAGCTGAGAAGACAGGTTTGATCATTCCAATGGGATATTGGGCACTTGAGCAAGCTTGCCAACAGATCCAAAAATGGGAACAGAGTAATAGTCCTTTTTATCCGATCGCAGTCAATCTTTCGGCTTTGCAATTTGAAAATAAAAAACTGTTTTGTGTATTAGAAAAGCTCTTAGATAAATATCAAATTCAACCTGAACATCTCATTTTAGAAATCACAGAATCAACTGCGATACATCATATCGAATCGAGTATTCGTACCTTAGAGCGATTGAGAAAGTTAGGGATTCGAATTGCAATTGATGATTTTGGTACAGGTTATTCGAGTTTTCTTTATTTAAAAGATTTACCAATCGATGAGCTTAAAATTGACCGCGGTTTTTTAATTGATTTACAGCCTAATTCGAAAGAAGAAGCAATCTTAGAAAGTATTATTCACTTGGCTGCGAAACTGGAATTGGTAGTGACTGCAGAAGGGGTTGAAACGCAGGAGCAAGCGGATATTTTGACACATCTTGGATGCAATCAATTGCAGGGATATCTGTTAGGTCGTCCTGTGAATGTTGAGAATCTAGTATTAAACCGAACTCATAACTTTGCTTAAACGACTGCGTTAAGCAGATTTGATGAGTTGACAAACATTGAGCATAGACTCAATATTTGACAATCTTATTTGCTTTATTCAGAGCGTGGAATGAGCCAGTTGGTAATGACAGGCCAAACATGTAGAGGTGCTTGGCTTCCTGAAACCAACCCCATATGTCCTACTGAAACAATCTCGAATTGCTTATCTTGACTGCTGATTAAATCCATTAATGGTTTGACCGCTTCAGCTGTGACGATAATATCAGTATCACCGCCAATCGCTAAAACTGAACAATCGATATCTTTAAAATAAGCGGTTTGCTCACCAAATTGAACCACACCAGTCGAAAGTTCGTTATCGATCCAAAAGCGCAAAATGATATCGCGCATTACACCCCCAGGATAGGCGAGCATATTGTCAACAAACGAACTTGAAGTTGCGTGATTAATGACAAACTGTCGATCGTTCAAATTTTTCAGTAATTGCCAATAATTTTTAAAATTACCCACGGGATCTGTGAGCTTAAATCCGAGCGTATTTTGCCAACCGTGAATATGAAAATAGCGGCTAGGAATTTGACGGATTCGGAAATTGGTATTGGTTCGCACCCATTGCGCTGGCGTGTTTAACTTTTGATAGAGCTTACCAATATAACCTGATTGATGGGTATTAATCGGTGATGCCAAAATCATTAAATTCTTAATATTTTTATCTTTAAATAATGAGGTATAGCAAAGGGAGATAGCTCCACCGAGACTCCAACCATACAGTGATAGTTGTTGCTGTCCGCTATGTTCACGAATTTTGCTGATAAAGTCAGGCATAAAGATTTTGATATAGGTGCCGAAATTGTATTTGGCTTGTCTACGGCTTGGTGTGCCCCAGTCAATCATATACACATCAAAACCTTGGCTTTGAAGATAACGAATTAGACTACGATCAGGAAACAAATCGAACACTAAGGTATTGGCTGCTAATGGGGGAATAATGACGAGAGGGACACGGTGTTTATTTTCACCTGTTTCTACATCTGCCTTGTAAAACCGTAAACTAATAATTTCACGTTCATAAACGACTTCAAAAGGTGTCTTTCCTGACAATGCCAGTTGATGTCCTCTCAAGAAACGATCCGCCGCATTTGAAAAAACTTGTGCAGCTTGTTTACCCGCACGCGTTTTTAAGATGGATTGGGCTGTTTTAGAGTTAACAAAGGTATCTTTAACTTTAGGCAATTGAGTCATCGTGCAAGAACTCTACGGTTGCAACTGTGTAGCGGCATATTAGAAGAAAAAAAGCATTTGCTCACTGACTCATCTGCTTAACTTATTTTTGAAAATGATCAATTTCGAATATTGAATGGTCGTAAATTGCTCAAAAATACTTATTTAGGCATGGGGTGTATAGGGAAGTGAGCTTATCAATCTAAATATATGGTATTGCGCATATATGAATATTCATATATAAAGTCACTATCATTAATTCAAAATATTTTTACTCATTATGTCTACTCAACAACAAATTACGATTTATCACAACCCTGCATGTGGGACATCTCGAAATACACTCGGATTAATTCGCAATACGGGTATTGAACCTATCGTGATTGAATATTTACTGAACCCTCCTTCAAAATCTGAACTTATTCAATTGATTAGTGATGCTGGTTTGTCTGTAAGGGCTGCGATCCGTACGAATGTTGATCCTTATCGTGAACTTGATTTGGATCGTGAAACTTGGACAGATCATGAATTAATCGAATTCATGCTTGAACATCCTATTTTAATTAATCGTCCTTTTGTTGTGACGAGTCAGGGTACTCGTTTATGCAGACCATCGGAGTTGGTACTGGATATTTTACCAGTTGCACAACAAGGTGCTTTTTCCAAAGAGGATGGTGAACAGGTGATTGATGAAAATGGTCAGCGTGTTAATTAAATAATAATTCAGTATTTGAGGTTGGAAATGGATCGAGTGAATTTCTTTAAGTGTTTGTCTGATGAAACACGTCTCAGTATTGTCACTTTGGTGGCGGAAAATAAAGAACTATGTGTTTGTGATTTGACTGAAAAATTAAACTTGAGCCAACCAAAAATTTCGAGACATTTAGCCTTATTAAGGTCATCTGGCTTACTACAAGATCGAAGACAAAGTCAGTGGGTGTATTACAGCATCAATCCAGAACTGCCGATATGGTGCCATGATATTTTGGCTCTTTTAGTCAACGGTTCATCGTCAACAAGTCAGGATTTATCGTCTTTATCTATAAAAAGTTATTGTGAGTAATTTGAATATGAAAT
>Ga0209426_1001165_pt1 | contig 18230 bp, 11 predicted proteins | sample Deesub1362B_J571_FD_187697 | JGI IMG/M metagenome (GOLD analysis project Ga0209426, IMG submission 187697) | Deep oceanic, basalt-hosted subsurface ecosystem from Juan de Fuca Ridge flank, Pacific Ocean, CORK Borehole 1362B_J2.571 (SPAdes)... ...
AAGGGATCCAGGATATAAGAGACGAGTCAGACAGAAGTGGCCTACGCCTATGTATAGAGCTCTCACGAAGAGCCTCACCTCGCCTCGTCTTAAACGAACTCTTGAGGCTCACTCCCTTAAGTACGACCTTCTCTTTTATAATGCTAGCTTTGGTTCGTGGAGAGCCACAACTCCTCTCCCTAAAGCGTGCGTTAAAACTCTACCTCGAGCATAGAATCGAGGTCTTAAAGAGAAGGACAAGACATGATTTGAAAAAAGCAAAGGAAAGAGCACACCTGTTAGAGGGGTTGCTTTTGGCTCTAGAAAACCTCGATTCCGTGATAGAGATTATCAAAAGGAGCAGGAGGCAAGATACAGCTTTGAAGAATCTCGTTCGCTCTCTCAAGTTGGAGAGGAAGCAAGCACAAGCTGTGCTTGATTTCCCATTAAAGAGATTAGTGGCTTTAGAGAGGAAGAAGATAGAGCTTGAGCTAGAGAGAAAGAAAAGGGAGATTCGCTCACTCGAAAGCCTCCTGAAGAGCAAAAGGAGGATATTGTCCGCTCTCCGTAAGGAGCTTACGGAAATCAAAAAGAAATACGGAGACCCTCGCCGAACAAGAATCGTGGAAAGGGAGGTAGAAGAACTAACGGAAAGGGATTTGCTTCCGGAGGAGGAGGTATTAATCGCAATCACAAGAAACGGCCAGATATTCAGGCTTCCTGCCGAGGAGGAGGCTAAAATAGCGCTTCGACTAAGAGGGGAAACACCCCTATCCCTGATTTTCACCACTACAAGGGACGACCTCTACCTCTTCACGAACGAAGGGAAAGCAACCTCGCTTCCAGTCCACTTAATCCCGGAAGAAGGGCGGATTAATGCCTTCGTCCCAATTCGTCGGAGCGAGAGAGTGATAACCGTTCTTTCGCTTACCCAAGAGGAGAAAGACGGCTATCTCTTCTTAGCCACCCGCAAGGGAAAGGTCAAGAGGGTGAAATCGGCCGATTTCTTAGCGAAGGGCATGGAAGGTGTTACCGTTATGGAGGTTGGAGAAGGAGATGAATTGGGCTGGGCGAAGGCTACATCGGGTGAAAAGGAGATAATTTTAATCACAAAGCTGGGGAAGGCTATCCGTTTCTCCGAGAAGGAAGTTCGCCCTATGGGGCTTCAGGCGAGCGGAGTGGTAGGGGTAAAGCTTGGTAAGGGGGACGAAGTGGTGGCAATGGAGTTAGCGAAAGCGAGGGCCAGCCTCCTTGTTGCGACTAGCACGGGCTATGTTAAGAGAACATCCCTCTCCTCTTACCCTTCGCAAAGGCGTTATGGAAGCGGGGTCATCACGGCTAATTTATCGAAGAGGACAGGCCATGTAGTGGGTGCTTGCGTTGTCCATTCGGATGATAAGGTGATGCTCGTTTCGGAAAAAGGAGCCATTAAGATTATGAAGGCTAAGAGCGCTCCAAGTATGGGACGCTCAACCCAAGGGAAGAAGTTAATGAAGCTTAAGGGCAAAGATGCTCTGACAGCTTGTATACCGCTGAGAAGGTGATGAGAAGAAAATTATTCCCCATTTCGATAGTCCTTCTAGCGTTCGTCCTTCGGGTTCATCGCCTTGGTGACCAAAACATCTGGTGGGATGAAGGCTATTCCATATGGGCTGCAAGAAAGGACATCGTGTCCATCGCCTTAATGGAGGCAAGAGATGTTCACCCTCCTCTTTACCTTTTAATTTTTCACTTTTGGATAAAGCTAGTAGGCACAAGCGAGTTCGCAGCACGTTTCCTCTCCCTTATTTGTGGAGTGCTCACCATAGCCCTTGTCTACAAGGTGGCGGGGAAGCTCTTAGACCGAAGGGTAGGATTGTTATCTTCTTTCCTCCTCTCCTGCGCTCGCTTCCACGTTTGGTGGTCACAAGAGATGCGTATGTACATCCTCGCCACTTTCTTCTCCCTCCTCTCCCTTTATTACTTCTTCAAAATCGTTCGAGATAAAGGATGGCTCCCTTACGTCTTAGCGACGACCGCTGCCCTTTATACCCTTTACTTATCAGCTTTGGTTGTTTTAATAGAGAACCTACTTTTATTGGTGAGGACCTTCCGAAAGCAGGAGGTTAGAATCCTCAAATGGACTCTCTCACAAGCCTCCGTTATAATCCTCTTCGCCCCCTGGCTTTACCTCGCCATCACCAAAATGAGGGCGGGGGTTGCAGAAAGCCTCTTCCCATTCCGCCTCCTCCCACAGCTCTACTTGCTTCTTCTATCAACAGGAATCTCAACTCACATCGAACGCTACCTCTGGTTAACAACGATTTATCTCTTCATATCCCTTGCGGGATTGGTGCTTCTGTTCTTACAAAAGAGGTGGGAGGCGAGCTTGCTCTTATCCCTGACCTTGTTATTGCCTCCTATTATAATCTACCTCCTATCCCTTCCAAGGGGCTTCTTCTATTGTCCCAAGCCAGAGGCTCGCTACTTCCTCATTTTAGCTCCTATGTTTTATGTGCTCCTGGCCAGCAGTATCATCCTCATCTGGGATAGGAAACGCCTTCTTGGTGTGTTGGCTTCTACTCTCGTTGTTATAACGTTCGGTTTTGCCCTAAGAGAACATTATAGAGGGCGCTACATTCGTGATGAGCTTCAAACGGCAGTGAGGATAATCTCGGCTTACTCCGAGCAGGATGATGCTGTTCTCCTGGTATCTGGGGACCGCTATCCCGTTTTTCTCTACTACTACGACCGCCAATTCGAGCTTCTTTCACGACCCGTTGTTTACCAATTGCCGAGAAATTCGAATATTGTAACGGAAGAGAACGTGGGAAGCGAGCTTGGGGAAATTGTCGCTAGGCATCCAAGGATTTGGCTTGCGCTCGTTGAATCATCCTTGCAGGACCCTGAGGGCCTTGTCGAGAGGTGGATGGATGAGCGCTACGAGAAGCCATTGAGCTTTGCCTTCGCTCACAACAAGCTTAGCCTCTACACGGCCGAACAAATCAAGCCGAGTGTGATTCCCGATAATCTGGATATTCAATATCCCCTCTATTTATCTTTGGGAGGGAACGAGCTTTTAGGATATGACCTCCCGTCCTTCGAACATCGCCCTGGCGATACGGCCCACTTGGCTTTATATTTGCTCGTCCACAAGGATGCCCAAGTTACGATTGATTTGGTTGATGAGATGGGGAGGGCGCTTGAGAGAAGGGAGATTACGATGAAGGCCGAAGAGGAGATTCTGCGCCTTCAGGTCGACTTCCGTATCTTCTCTCGAACTCCATCCGGCCTTTATCACTTCGAACTTCGCCATATGGATGAGAAGGTCTCCTTTGGCAAATTGCTAATAACACACACCGAGCCACTCCCACCTATCGGGAAAATCTCCGAACCTATGGAAGTTAACCTAGGAGATAAGGTGATATTTCTTGGATACGATTTGATGGATGATAAGTTTTGCCCTGGGGATGTCCTGAAGCTAAATCTCTATTGGAAAGCGAAGCGGAAGTTCGGGGAGGATTATACCGTCTTCACCCATCTCTTGGGGAGAGCTTACAACCCATCAACTGGAGGGCCGATATGGGGGCAGATGGACTCTCAGCCCCTTGGAGGCGGTTACCCGACAAGCCAGTGGACGGTTGGCAGAGTGATAAAAGACAGCTATGAGATTCCCATAGACCCCGAAGCCCCGCCTGGGATATATCAGATAGAGGTAGGGATGTATCTCCTCTCAACTGGTGAGCGCCTTCCAGTTTTAGGGCCGGAGGGGGTATTAGGGGATAGGATATTGTTAAAAAGCGTTGAGGTGATTTTATGCGAAAAATTGGCGAAAAGGTCTTGACGTAGGGCATTTATTATGTTATAATATAAATAGTGGTGGAAGGAAATAGACACCGCTAAATAACCCCCGATATTTCATCATGAGATTTGACCTTTCCCAACTGTTAAAGGGGCCGATTGGCTCGAAGACGAAGCTCGATATAAGCGAGCGAAATCGAAATCTGGCTAAGGATTTAACCGTTGACCTCCTAGAGGGAACGGTTGAGTTCACTCGAACAAACGAGGGGATTTTCGCCGAGGGGTTGTTCCGCACCAATATCAAAATGGAGTGCGTGCGATGCCTGGAAATTTTCGCCCAACCCCTAACGTTTCGATTGGAGGAACGTTTTCTTTTCCCCTCGGCGGTTTTCACAGGGGGCCCGGTTTTCCCCATCTTAGAGGGTGGATTCATAGACCTTTCGGAGCCATTACGGGAACACATCCTATTGGCCATACCGATGAGGCCACTATGTCGCCCAGATTGTCGTGGACTTTGCAGCCAATGCGGTCAGAATCTAAACGAAGGAACTTGCGATTGCAAAGAAGAGAAGATTGACCACAGGTTAATAGCTCTTAAGGAGTTGATTTTACCGGGGGAGCAGTCGTAGCCGCTGCTCCCCACTTTAAAATTACAATAAGGAGTCAAGGAGATGTCGGTGCTTGAAAACGAAAGCGAAATGGATATCGTCTCAGAGCTCCTCGAGAAGGCTGAGGCTAAAGGCTATCTTACCACCGATGATGTGCTCGAAGCCTTCCCGGAAGCGGAGGAGAACCTTGACCAACTGGAGGATGTTTTCATATACCTCAACGATGCTGGAATTGAGATATATGATGATGAATCTGAAGTTGGGGAAGATGTGATGAGGGAGCAGGTGGTTTTTCCGGAGCAGGAAGAGGAAGAGGTTGAAGAGCTTGACATAAGCGAAATCGAAAGCTCGGACACGGTCGGCCTTTACTTGAAGGAGATGGCGAGGGTTCCTCTTTTGACCGTTGAGGAGGAAATAGACCTTGCGATGAGGCTAGTGAAGGGGAGGAGGGCACAGAAGGCACTCAGTAAGGACACTCACAAGCCGGAGGAAAGGGAAAGGCTTCTAAAGGCGATTAAGGAAGGAGAGGAGGCTAGGGAGCATCTAATCGCTGCCAACACTCGCCTTGTTGTCTCGATTGCAAAGAAGTATATGGGGCGCGGTGTTCCTTTTCTCGACCTCATTCAAGAAGGCAACTTGGGTTTAATGAAAGCCGTTGAGAAATTCGACTACAAGAGGGGCTATCGCTTCTCAACCTACGCCACCTGGTGGATAAGGCAGACTATCACAAGGGCTATAGCAGACCAGGGGAGAACAATCCGAGTTCCAGTTCACATGAGCGACCGCATCCGCAAGCTCTACAAGACAGCTCGGAGGCTGGAGCAAGAGAGGGGAAGGAAGCCGACTCCTGAGGAAATAGCAGAGGAAATGGACCTCGACCCAAGAAAGGTGAGGTGGATGCTAAAGGTTTCTTGGCGTCCTCTCTCTCTTGAGAGGCCTGTGGGGGAGGATGAAGACACCGAACTGGCTAGCTTCATCGAGGACGAAGCAACCCCAGCTCCAACCAAAAGCGCCTATCAGCATCTATTAAGAGAGAAGATGGAGGAAATTCTCTCCACCCTCACCCCAAGGGAGGCACGTATCCTACGTCTACGTTTTGGCCTTATAGATGGAAAGAGTTACACTTTAGAGGAAGTTGGACAGAAGTTCGGTCTAACAAGGGAGAGGATACGCCAGATAGAGGGGAAGGCACTCCGAAGATTGCGTCACCCACGCCGAAGCCGACAACTAAAGGATTACCTCACCTGATGAACCAAGAGAGCGCACCACCCTCCAAAAGAAAGCCACCTTAAGGGGTGGCTTTCTCATTGGCGGTTACTCGAAGAAAGGAGAGAAACCTATGGACATCGAGGCAAGAAAACGCTTGGCTACCGATATGATACTCGAAAGCGAGGGCCTTGCCGATGATTTAGAAGACGAAGAGGCAGAGGTCCTCCTGGATTGGGGGCTTACTAAAGCAGAAGCCTGCGCTCTTGCTACAAGGGAGATGAACGATGAGGAGGCAAAAGAGGCTATCGAAGAAGGCGTAGATAAGGTTCGGCTGGCGATGAAAGCTATGAATGACCTAATCGCAGAGCGATACGTGCTTACAGACGGAGAGACGCTGGAGGAGCTCCTACGTCTTATCTCCATCACAGAGACGCTCCCTTCCTAGGGACACATTCAGTACATCACAATGATGCTATCGGGCGGCGTCCCCGCCGCCCAAACGGAGCGAGGAATACCCCAAAGGGGCTCTTGCCCCGTTGGGCGGAGGACGCCCCTTTAGAGTGATAATTGTGATCTATTGACATTAGCAACTAGACCAGCTATGTTCAAGGGGATAAGAAAGCGAAAACCTCTTCTTCTCATCTTCATCATAATCCTCGCCATCTATGGCCTGCGCGAATTACTCGGGGCGAGGAGACCAGTCGTCGAATCCCCCCCAGGCCCTTGGTATCGCATCTACTTCACAAGCCCAAGTTATCCCGATGAGGAGGCATACCACTTCGGTGGGATTGACGAAAGGCTAACCGCTGCGATAGAGGAAGCTGAAAGCTCCATCGAAATCGCCGCTTATGACTTCGACCTCGAAGGAGTTGCAGAAGCTCTCATAAAAGCCAAGGAGAGAGGGGTAGCCGTCCGCTTTGTGACGGACACCGATAACGTGGATGAAGAGGCGATTCAAAAGCTTAAAGGAGCTGGAATCCAAGTAGTAGATGACGGACGTGGCGGCATTATGCATAACAAGTTCGTAGTTATAGACTCGCAAACGGTGTGGACAGGCTCATGGAACCTTACGGAAAACGGCACCTATCGAAACAACAATAGCGTTATAGTCATAAGCTCCCCGGCTTTGGCTCACAATTACACAACCGAGTTCGAGGAAATGTTCGAGCGCAAGGAGTTCGGCCCTGCCTCCCCATCCGACACGCCTTATCCTCTCATTACAATCGCCGGGACGAAGGTGGAAAACTACTTCGCCCCCGAGGACGATGTGGCAGAGAAGATAATCGCCCAGTTGGAGGAAGCTGAGGATAGCATTTTTTTCCTTGCCTTCGCCTTCACAGACGAAAAGATAGCCGAGGCGATGATGGCTAAAGCAAAGGAAGGCGTACTCGTGCAAGGGGTCTTTGAGAAGAGGGGAGCAGAATCGAAATATAGCAGATATAGCTTAATGCGAAAGAAGGGCCTGGACGTCTGTGCAGATGGAAATCCTTATCTTATGCATCACAAGGTTATCATCGTTGACGAGGAGACGGTGATTTTGGGCTCCTTTAACTTCACACGAAGCGCTGATGAATTAAACGATGAGAACATACTTATCATCCATGACCGAGGGGTGGCGGCTTTATATCTTGAGGAGTTTTGGCGGATTTACAAACAAGGGGTTGGCGCTCTCTTGCGCCAACCCCAAGCAGGGTGCTCTCATCAAATCGTGATGTATTGTGTAACTATCTGATGAAACTGTTTGTCCAGAGCGGGAGTTCTGGCTTCGGCTCGAGAGCCTGCCATGCCTCATCGGTAAGGCGTTCGCTTATAGGTTGCTTGAACTCGTAATAGGAAAAAACTCCCCCCATCGTCACCACAAGTTCGCCCTCCACAGGCGCCACTGCGTAAATGAGGAAAGCATCCCCAACTCCCTCCTCAAGCACCTGCATTGTGTTGGTATCTGTGTGGACGTCTACTACGAGTGCCATCCGCTCATCGGCTTGGGAAGTTATCTCTTCCTCGATCTGTGGGGAGAAGGTGGTGAGAGCCTCCAATATCTCGCCGATGTTGCGGATTGTCTCGTACTCCTCATCGGTGAGGGGCTTGTTTTCCAGCTCCTTCTCCGCCATCGTCTTGAGCGAGAGGAGTAAGGACTCCATCCTTTCGAGCTTCCCTCGGTACTCCTCGTTCAGGAGGCCACGCTCGTCGAGGCCGGTGAGCATCTGCCTTGCAAGAGCAGCCAGCCTTGCGAAGACCTCGGGCTGAGGCTCGACGTAGCCTTTTATCTCCTCCGGCTCTGGCGGAATCCCCGTCGCAAGTATGGTATATGGCTGCTTTGCGTAGAGGATTGTGTCGTGCCGAAGCTCCGTCCACGAGCCGAGGAAGGTGTTTAAATCCTTGTCAACCCAAGCCTCGCTTCGCATGAACGTTGGATAGCCATCCCCCTTGACATCGAGAAGAGGTCTGAGAGAGTGGAGCCATCCCCAATAGAGGTTCTCTGTCCATTGCTCCAGCGGGAGCTTGCCGAATTCCTCACGAAGCTTCGCAAGCTGCTCCTCATAGCCATGGTAATCCGCATCCCCTTCGGACTCGATTATCTCCTCAGCCCTCGAAGAGCCGAAAACGGAGGCGACATCTAAGCCTCTAGGGAAGCCCCTGATCGGCCCAGCCGGTGATTGAACCATGGTAAACGGCTTACCAGTGCCTCGATATAGCTTCACCTTATCGTAAACAAGCTGCTGGAAGATGTAGCTATCCGGAATAAAACGCTGTCCCATGAAGCGAAAGCCCCTTGTCACCTCCTCCGGCCTCTCTCGGTCGGTGACCAAAGAGGAGACTATCTTCGGAGGACGAAGGGTCATCGCCCTCTCGATGAATGCATCGAGCTTGGCATCGTCTTCTAGGTCGGACAAAATCAATTCCTCTCCATAGATTTCCTTCATAACCTCGCTGTAGTCGTAGACGTTTAAGTCATCCGTCTTTCCTACGAAGAAGACCGTAGGCTCGTAGATTCGCTCCCATACCTCAAGAGCTGGCTTTCCCCTAACTCTTGCGCTCCCCAAAGCCGCTACGATTAGGATTGCTTGGCGCGTCTCCATCCTTCCCTGCTCTAAGTCCTCGGGCTTTTCGCCAGGCTTGAGGCGGAACATCATTCTCCCATACCACATCATCGTTTTGAAATAGCGCTTGAAGGTCTCGTTTCTCGTGTAGTGGCCTCTTGGGACGTATTGGCTGTAGTCCTCTCTATAGCCGAATATGGGCGAGGTGGAGAAGCCAGCGCTTTCTTCGATAAGGGCGAGCTCAAGCTCGACCAAGCTCGAAACCAAAGCGGGGGGTTCGAAGGCTGGTTCGAGCAGCTTAGAAGCTACGGAGAAGAAAGCGACGTTCCGCTTCGCAGCCTCGCTTACATCTCCACCTGCGCTCTTGAGATGCTTTAGAGATGCGGAGAGCATCGCCTCATTCAGCCCCTTCAGGTCATCTACGAAGTGCTTAATCTCAGCGAAGCGAAGGGTGTAGTTGTAGAGGATGTGGAAGGTGTGGAGAAGGGAATCGGTTGTGATGAAGATAGGGATGTTTTGGCTCTTAGCAGTTTTGTATACATCGTAGATTTGAGCTATTCGGCTTGGAACGACGACGAAGCCGTTTTCTTCCAGTAGCTTGAGCTGCTCTTCGTTCAAACTCCACAGAATTTCCGGGTTTTTCACCAAATCGAGGTCAATATCATATGCTGGGATAGAAGGCATCGCCTCAACCTTATATGGGATATAGCTTGCGAAGCCACCTTCCACCTCGACTGCGTATGCTATCGGGGAGGGCGTCTCACGAGGGGGTATGGTTGGTGGACAACCCGTAACTAGGATAGCGAGGACGAGAATTATCAACCAAAAGTCACTTGACTTAATGAAACCACTCGTATCTTCATTAAGTCGCGTGAATTCGGTTGAGAAAATAAACGAAGTTATCAGCTCTCTTTGAACTTCTAGCACCTTTTTGAGATTCTTTTCGATGAGAAAAAACATAGTTGCACCTCCAGAAGTTTTTTTCCGTTTTCGACCGAAGCCACGTATCTTAATGAAAATACAAGTTTCTTCATTAAGACACGTGACTTTTGTTGAATATTACCACATTCGGCGCAAGCCCAAAAGCACAATTAAAGGAAAGAGCAAGATAGCAAATAGTCCGCCACATATCGGTTTGCCTACCTCGGCTGGGGCGGGCGTCGGCGTTGGATATGGTGAAATAACGACCACAGTAACGGGGTTCGACTCCAAGTCCCTAAGGCGGAAGCGGGCTACATAGGTTCCAGCCTCCTCGTAAGTGTAAGACGTGGTGAAGTGCCTTTGTATCACTACATCCGGCGTGTATTCTTCGCAGTGAGGGAAAACCGCCATCTTTATGCCGTCCCCGAAATCGAACTCCTGCTCGACACAATAATAATCGGGGTTATTGTCGGGGCCTCCTATGAGTTCTGCTGTGAAGTTCACCGTCAATGGGGCCTCTCCCTCCGTCACATCTGCCGTAAGAACCAGCTTGATCTCTTCAGGGGAGATGTCTTCTGGCTCGAATTCCCCCTCCTCTATCTCATAAGCCACACCATCGAGGACAACGATGACATGACGACCTAATGCGAAGTACTTCCCCCACTCAGGATGTGCTCGTAGGAGAGCGAAGTAGCTTTCGCTTGCGAATCCGACCTTGGTCGTTTTCATCCTTTTAGGGTCGAATGTCGTGTCTATCCAAGTGCCCTCGTGGAGGACAAATGCCTTATCTCCGACGTGCTTTACCTCAGCCGTAGTGGGCCTTACCGCCGTTTCAGCCGAGCGAAGGGCCTCCTGAGCGACGCTCACATCCACCGCCTTCGCCCCCCAGGCAGGCACAGGGGCCTCAACTATCCTCGTCGCCTCGACCTCGACGATTCGTTCCCTCCCTTCGTCTGTAAGGGCTTCTTCGGGCTCCTCCACCAAGAAGCTGGTATAGGGCGTGATTATCCCGTAGCGAATGCTTAGTTCAACTATCTCTTCGATTAGTTCCTCGCTCTCGCCGTGAAGGCGGATTTGGGTTAAAAGATAGCCTATCTTACGAGTTGCCCATAAGCGTGGGATGAAATCCTCCCCCCCCTCGCTACGGAATGTGATGTCTTCGTAGGTGAACTTCTGCCTTTGCTCGTTGACCTCCCCTTGAAGGGTGATAGTCGTTGACCCACCCTCTCGATAACGACCCACGAGGGCGAGCTGTGTTCCGGCGAAGATATCGGGCAGAGGGTAGGGGTAAGTGTCGAAGACCTCAGTTTCGCCGAAGTCGAGCTCGACTTCCGCCAAAAGGGGCGTGCTCACCTTAGCGTAGAAAGCCGAAACCTCCTCCTCAATGCTTTGTCCAGGACGAACGTAAGCGCTAGCCCCTCTGTGCTCTTGAGCCATGGTATCTAGGAGGATGGTGTTTACGTCGTCTCCTACGCCGAACGTGAAGATGCGAACCACCTCCTTTGCGGCCTCTTTCACGTTTTCGAGGATGCTATCAACCTCCACCACTCCCTCTGTAGGGAGGCCATCGGTGAGGAATATAATTATCGTAGGGCGCTCCTCCACGTCTCGAAGGGCAGTGAGGATGGCTCGGTTGATATCCGTCCCTCCTACGGCTCTTAGTTTCCGCACAAATCGCAGGGCTTCTTCCCTCTCATCCGCTGGCACGAGTCCCTTCGAATACCTACGGACCCCGGTGCTGAAGGCGATGATGTTGAAGCGGTCTTCTTCGTTGAGGCTCTCTAATACGAACGAAAGGGCTTCTTTCGCCTGGTGTAGCTTTTCTCCCTTCATGCTCCCGGATGTGTCGAGCACAAAAATCACGTCCTTCGCTACAATTTCCTGTTCCTCCGTCTCCACCTTGGGTGCGACCAAAAGGAGGAAGAAACCGTCCTCCTCCTGCTTTTTGTAGCTAAGGAGGTTCAAACCGAAATCCTCTGCTGAGATTGTGTAATAGAGTTCGAAATCTCTATCTGGAAGGACATCGTACTCCTCGTAGCCAACTCTGGCGTTATAATCGTCAATTCTGTCTATGGCAACCTCGTGGCTTGGGGAGTGGATTGCCTTTAAGGGCTCTCTTGAGCGAATCTCAACGCTTATCGTTACCTCCTCGATAGGCTTTGATGAGAAACGCTCGGTATCAAGCGGATAGATGTATTTGACAAGCCCTTTGTCCATCGGTAGCACTTCGCTGTACTTGACCTCTATCCTCCTCTCCTCTCCTGGGGGGATGGGGAAGATGCTCGCTCGGAAGGTGTTTCTGCCTATGTACTCGAGGAGGGCAGGGTCCTTTCTTTTCCTTACGATTTCCTCGTAGATTCTTCTTGCTTCCTCCTTTTCGAGGATTTTACCCTCTATCTTCTCCCCTTCAACCCACATAGCGAACTCGGATATCGCCGCCTCCTCGGGGAGCGGGAAGATGTAAATCCCCTCCAGCGTGTGGCGAGTTTCGTTGACGAAGACCTGGTCAACGTGGGTGGTGGCGACCTGGTCCTCGATAGTCACCCTTACATGGTGGTACTTGATAGCCAGATTCGGCACCTCTGTGATTGGTACACCCGGCGGGGGGTCAGGGATGATGATTCCATCGGCGTATGTTGGGAAGGATGATAGGAGGAAAACACCTAAGGTCATGATTACCAATAATGCTCTTTTGCTCATGTTCGCCTCCAAATCCAAATTATCTAATGAATCAATGACCAAATCTTTCAATGACTCAATGACCAAATCCCAATTATCAATGTCTCAATGACCAAATCCCAAATCCCAATGATTAATTGGTCATTGGTCATTGGTTCATTGGTCATTGGTTCATTGGTCATTGGCTCATTGGTCATTGATTGATTGGTCATTGGTCATTGGTTAATTGGTCATTGACTTTACTATAAAACGTTAAAGAAGGGAAAAAGGTTCCGTTCGTAGTCGAAGGATTATACTTGACTTGTTATTTAAATTGATATATATTTGAAATGCCGACTATAATTAGAGGAGGATTTTTATGAAAATCTTAGTTAAGCTCGGCGAACCTATTTGGAGAGTGGTAGGTGTGAGAAGGCTTATCTTAGAACTCGAGGGTTCTGAGAAAACGTTAGCCGATGTATTGGATGAGTTAATGAGGCTATACCCTGACCTCGAGGAGGAGTTGCATGGCGAAGCCGATGTGCCTTATAGCCTCTTTTTGGGAGACGCTTTGGTTCGCTTGGCCGATGTAGGGAAGGCGAAGGTGAAAGACGGCGATAAGTTATCCATCCTCCTGCCGATAGGGGGTGGAGGGGTCACGGGAAATGGGGCCAGTGGGGGATAAAATGCATTATGTTATAGTCGGTAACAGCGCTGCTGGCATTGGAGCAGCGGAGGCGATACGGAAGGTTGACGTTAATGGGAATATCACCATCGTCGGTGAGGAACCGCACCACGCCTACTCCCGCCCATTGATAGCCCATTATCTCGCAGGTTGGGTGAATCGGGAGGAGCTGCTATATCGCCCTAAGGATTTCTACGAAGAGCACGGCATCGAGGCTAAATTTGGCAAGAGGGCGACGAGACTCGATGTCGAAGCTAAGGAGTTGACGCTTTCCAACGGCGAGGTTCTACATTATGATAAGCTCCTCATCGCCACAGGTTCTGTGCCCCGTTTTCCGAAAATCAAAGGGAGCGACCTGGAAGGGGTTTACGATTTTTGGACCTTGAACGATGCCGAGAAAGTCAGGAAGAGAGCAATGGGAGCTAAATCCGCAGTAGTTGTAGGAGGGGGGCTTATCGGTCTCCAAGCGGCTTTTGCCTTGCAGGCTTTTGGGCTTGAGGTTACAGTTATTGAGATTCTGGACCGAATCCTGGGGCGAATATTAGACGCCGAGGGGGCGTATATTGTGAGAAGAATCGTCGAGGAAGGAGGTATAAGGATACTCACGGGATGCTCAGTGTCGGAGATATTCGGAACGAAGGGGGAGGGGGTGAGGGGAGTTGTCTTGGAAGAAGGGGGTGAAATCGGCTGCAGTTTGGTAATAAAAGCAACGGGCGTTGTGCCGAACATCGAATTGGTGCGAGGCACGAAAGTGGAGGTGAACAGGGGAATCTTAGTGAACGACCATCTTGAGACAAGCGTCCCTAGCATTTATGCAGCTGGCGACGTTGCGGAAACCTTCGATATAGCTCGTGGGTATCGTTTCGTCAATGCAAATTGGCCGAATGCACACGAGCAAGGCCGCATCGCAGGGCTTAACATGGCTGGCGAAAGGACAACTTATCTCGGCTCCATCGGGATGAATTCCATCGTCGTATATGGTGTTCCTATCATTTCGATGGGGTTGATAGAAGCCATGCAGGGAACCAGGATAAGGAGCAATCCAGAAGCTCACATCTATCAGAAGTTGGTCTTCAAAGGCGACCGCCTTATAGGAGCAATCTTGATAGGCGACATCTCGAACACAGGTCTCATCAACGATTTAATAAGGAATCGGACACCGGTGGGAATTATCAAAGACGCTATATTAGAAGATAAGGCCCAGCTTTTCCACTTCAGGAGAGCGTTGAGAAGGGAGGAGATCGAAGGAGTGGGAATCGAGTGGAAGGAGTCATTGAGCACAAAGGAGGTTTATCGAAAGAAGTTTGACGATAGGAGGTGGGAGGAGAGGACAAGGCGCCCTCGGCAGGACTCGAACCTGTGTCCTCGGCGTCCGCAGCGCCGCGCTCTATCCCCTGAGCTACGAGGGCATAATCTCGATTAAATTATAACATTGATTCTCTAAAAAATCAAGTCCCCTTTCCTTCAACTCCTCTCTGAAGTGAGGAGGGAGGAGCTAAGTCGAAGCCAGGGGCAGGTTTTTCACCCCTAAAACCCAAACTTTATGAAGATAGGGAGTAAAGTTATAGCGATGATGTTCTGAAGCTTTATCAGGATGTGGAGTGATGGCCCAGCACAATCCTTCAATGGGTCACCAACCGTATCGCCTACAACCGCTGCTCGGTGAGCTAAGGAACGCTTCCCTCCGAAATGCCCTGACTCGATGTATTTCTTTGCGTTATCCCAGCTCCCTCCAGAGTTGAAGAAGAATATAGCTAATGTTGCTCCTATCACCTTCACACCGATGAGGTAAGCAGCTAATGCCCAAACTCCCAATGAGAGTCCAACTATAATTGGACACACAACACCTATGAGCGTTGGAGTAATCATCTGGCGTAAAGCGTTCTTTGTTGATATGTCAATGCACCTTGAGTAATCTGGCTTCGCTTTCCCTTCGAGTAAACCAGGTATCCCTTTGAACTGCCTCCTTACTTCTTCAACCATCTGAAAGGCAGTCTCACCTACTCCACGAGTTGCCCAGGCTGAGAAAAGGAAGGGGATTGTAGAGCCTATCATAATTCCAGCCAGGATTTTTGGATGGGCGAGGTTAATCATAATGTCATCAATTTGCGCAAGCTCGACCCCTTGGAGCTTGGCGGCCTCAAGGAGATAAGCGAATAAGATGACAACGCTAGTAAGCAAAGCACAAGCCATACTGTATCCCTTTGTAATTGCTTTTGTTATGTTTCCAGCTGCGTCGAGGACCTCTCCTGCCTTCTCCACTTTTCTACCAAGGCCAGCCATCTCGGCTATTCCACTTGCGTTGTCAACGATTGGGCCGAATGCATCCGCTGCCATGATGATTCCCTTCATCTCCGTGATTCCGAGTGTGGCAGCAGCTATTCCGAAGATTCCATCAAGCCCCCCTCCCATAATATAGAAGGCCGCAAGGTTAACGAGGGCAATCAGAACCTTTGGAAGGAAAACGCTCTCCATTCCATATGAAAGGCCGGTCATGAGGTTTATTGGAGAGCCCTCCTGGCTTGCCTCCGCTATCTTCAACACAGGCCTCATGTTCATTCCCGTGTAGTACTGCACGATGAGTGAAACGGCCAGAGCAGAGAAAAGACCTAAGGCTAAACACCAGAATAGCCTTATATCCCTCATCACCAAATTAGCTAAAACATAGAAGGAGATGAGAGAGAAGACGCCAGTTGTGAAAAATCCTATGTTGAGGTCAACGATTGGATTTCTCCTCCTCCCCTTTACTGCTAAAACCCCTAAAATAGCACCTATTGCGCCGATTGCCCTCGTCAGTAAGGGGAAGAGGATGGCTGCCCACCCGTATTTTGGGATGAAGGTTGCCCCTAATATCATAAGGGCGATGAGGTTATCAGCACCCGATTCGAAGAGGTCAGCCCCCCTCCCTGCGACATCTCCGACGTTGTCTCCGACCAGGTCGGCTATCACGGCTGGGTTTCTTGGGTCGTCCTCTGGTATACCCGCCTCTATCTTCCCAACCAAATCTGCACCTACATCCGCTGCCTTAGTGTAGATTCCGCCGCCTAGCTGTGCGAAGAGGGAGGAGAAGCTGGCACCGAAACCGAAGCCGACGAGGAGGCTCACCGCCTCAGGGTTATCGGGGTTTACTCCGAAAAGATAGGAGAGCAAAGATACGCCGAGAAGGTTAAGTGCTACGATTGAGAGTCCCATAGTAGCTCCGCCACGAAGCGCTAGAGTGAGGGCCTTAGAAGCTGAACCCCTTGCTGCGTTCGTCGTACGAACGTTCGCCCTCACCGCTACGTTCATCCCTATGAATATAGCGAGCATAGAGAATAGCGTCCCTATTATGAAGCCGAAAGCCACCTGCCATCTTGACCTCATCACGATGAGCAAAAGCAGAGCAAGCCCACAAGCGAAGTAAGAGATGGTCACAAATTCTCTCTTTAAAAAAGTGTTCGCTCCTTCCTGAATATGCAAAGCTATTTCCTTCATAAGTGAGGTGCCTGGGCTTTGTTTGTTTATCCACCAAGCCAGGATGGCTACGAAGGCCATTGCGAGAATCCCTGCCATCGGAGCAAGCATCATCAGTTCCATATTTGACCTCCTTGACTCGATTTTCGAGGTGGCTCAGCCTGCCTGATTGGCTTTAGCGAGAGCTCAAAAATATTAGGAGCAGAGTCCGTAGAGGATTAGGAACTCTACTCCACGTAATGAAATTATAGTTTGTGGCAGTGTTATACCTTGTATTTCGCCCGTTTCTACTCTCTCGAGTGATATAGGGCTTTACCAAAGGTGGCATAAGGATGTTGTTACAATTCGTGCGTAGTACGGGCGGGGGCTAGCCTCCGCCCCTACAGTTGCGCCGACGGGGGCGAAAGACGCCGCCTGCTCCTAAAAATCGCGATCTATTGAATTCGTGATTTATTTTACCAAATGTTTGAAAAAAAGTCAAATCATTTAATTCGTCTTTATAGCTTCGAGGAGGTTGGATATGTCCGAAGTAACTCTTTTGCTCATGGTAGGTGGGGGTGAAAGGAGCGATGTGGAGGAGATGGTGACAAGGTGCCGACAAGCTGTAGCACTCGACACCATTGGGAAAGCTCTTTCCATCGGGGCTATCGGTCAAATAGTCGTGTCCACGAACTCTCGTTCCTTTGCTGAGACCTTGCGCTCCTTGCCTATTATGGTCGAGCTCGACCCTCCAGGGGAGGGGTTTCACTTTGGGCGTACCATTCGTCGGCTTGTTGAGAAATATGGAATGAGAAAGGTCTTCTACGTAGGAGGCGGGAGTTGCCCTCTTCTTTCCGCCTCCAGCATGGAGAAGATAGCGGAGAAGTTAATCGCATCTGAAGAAGTCGTAATCGCAAACAACTACCATTCAACGGATTTCGCAGCAATCTCCCCAGCAGGAGCGATAAACGCTATCGCCCCTTTGCCCCACGATAACGCCATCGCCTGGCAGCTTGTGAAAGAAGCGGGCTTGGAATGCATCGAGCTTCCCAGAAACGCTGCAACTCAACTGGACGTTGATACGCCAGCAGACCTGTTGATTTTGAAGCTCCATCCCTCTGTTGGCCCAAATACGAGGATGTATTTGGATTCTCTCGACCTTGACACATCCAACGTCGAGCGTGCCTTGAGGGTTCTGGCAGAACAAGAGAAACAAATCCTTTTGGCTGGGAGGGTTTCTTCTTCCGTCTTGGCCTGTCTCGAAGCGAAGACGAGCTGTTGGTTGCGAGTATTTGCCGAAGAGAGGGGTATGAGGGCAAGCGGCCGCCAAGAGAGAGGAGAAGTTCGCTCCCTGCTTGGGTTCTATATCGAGGAAGTGGGGTTAGAGGGCTTTTTCGCTACTTTGAGAGAGCTTTGCGATACTGCTTTCATAGATACGAGGGTGCTCCTCTGCCATAAAGGGATATGGCCTCCGGTATCAGAACGTTTCTACTCAGACCTCCTCCTTCCTGAGAGGATAAAAAACCCCTTCTTGCGCCGATTCACCGAGGAGGCGATCGAAGCTCCTATCCCTATAGTCCTTGGTGGCCACTCATTGGTCTCAGGCGGGCTTTTCGCTTTGGCGGAGATGATAGACCCTCGGCTAATGGATTGGGCTGCGGATTTATAGGAAAGATGCAAGTATAACCCATGGTTCGCTCATTTTCAGGGCGGTTTGAAAGAATCAGCGCAGAGCTTCGTGTAAATGTCCAGCGGGAAATCCAGCAATGCCAGGATGCGCTGTTAGGGTTCGGAGAGCGGGGTCAGATGACGACGAGTTTGGTGGGGTTCCTGAACGACCGTTTAGACTTGACATTTTTTCAAATTTGTGTTATAATATTACTAATAACTCAAAAATCAGACAGGTGATAGCGACAA
>Ga0209426_1001166_pt1 | contig 18218 bp, 22 predicted proteins | sample Deesub1362B_J571_FD_187697 | JGI IMG/M metagenome (GOLD analysis project Ga0209426, IMG submission 187697) | Deep oceanic, basalt-hosted subsurface ecosystem from Juan de Fuca Ridge flank, Pacific Ocean, CORK Borehole 1362B_J2.571 (SPAdes)... ...
CGTTTAAACTATTTTTTCTGCTATGCATAAAAAATAGTTTATCTCGTTTCCGTGTCTTTTTTTGACAACAACCGCTAAAGCGATTATTGTCAAAAAAAGACACTCCTCCTCGCTCCTGCGGAGAGCCTCCTTTGCTAATTGGATCTCAGGTGAATTCGGCATGTTTTACATGAATATTCGGCACAATGTGAAGAAGGATTCCAGTTCCAAGAATACCTTCCATTATCTGACTCGAACGGCTCATTTTGCTGAGCAAAAGGCCGATGAAGAATTGGAGTTTGTGCGTTCTGGAAATATGCCTGCTTGGGCTGTCGATGCACCTGCGACTTTTTGGCATAGTGCGGATCGTTATGAGATTGCTCGAGGTCGAACCAGTTCAACCTTGACCGTGGCCTTGCCGAAAGAATTGTCGAAGCAGCAGCGTAAAGAATTGGTCGAGGCCTTTATTCAGGAATTTGCCGATCAGTATCAGTTCCCTTATACCGCAGCGGTGCATAATCATCCGAGTGAGCTGACAGGTGAAGATCAACCGCATTTGCATCTGATGTATTCTGAACGGAGTCTGGCCGATGGGATTGAACGACCACCAGAGCAGTTTTTTAAGCAGTATCGTCCAAAGAATCCCACCAAAGGTGGTGCACAAAAGTTGACGGCTGATGCATTGGGTTATGGTCGTGATCAGGTCAAAGCCTTTCGAGCAAAGACCGAGCAGCTGATTAATCAGGCTTTGGAAATGCATGCACCGATGAAAACCGTAATTCTGGAGGGTATGGAGATTGTTGTTCCGAATCGAGTGAGTCATTTGTCCAATCAGGAATTTAACCAGAAGTACGGAACGCAATTGCAAGATGTTCCGCAGATCTACCGATGGAAGTTGAAAAGTGCCGATCCGATGATTCAGCTTGAAGTTGAGGCACAGAAGTACACCATTCAACAGATTCGGCAATTTAACAAGCTCCAGATCTATCAAAAGGAGTATAACCAAGCCTTAGAGCAGCGTAAAAATCAAGATCTAGATCGTGATGATGGTTATACGCCATCATGGTTCTAGGGATTTTGTGAGGTTTTAAATAAAGCTTTTGGAGGTCGTATGAAGACTGGAAAACAAATTCTTGAGGGTTTATTTGAAGATCAACGTGCTGCTGCACATGATCCCCATCATCCAGTGAATGATCAGCTTCGGGCCAGTCTATTGTGGAAGAAACATTTGCTTGAGTTGATTCAGATCCCACGGCATCAACTGAAATCAGATGATAACTATGTGTTGGTGTCTGATATTCCTGAGTATTTTAAGGCACAGTTTGAGCAATATTTCTTAGGCCAGAAGCTGTTACAGCATGTGGATCGTCCTGAAGAATCGAGACTGGATAGCAAACGTTTAGACAGTTTTATTGCCTATCTGAAAGATCATCCAAGTTATAAATCAGAGCAGCGTGGCCAAGTATGAAAAAGAACGTAGATGCAGAGCGTATTCGAGCTGCTTTTAAGGCAACGCAAGGGATTGTGGAGCATGAGTTTGAGCAGCATGTGATTGATGCCAGTCAAGTGTATGTCGATGCGATGATTGAGCGGATTGCCTCTGGAGAGTCGAGTTTTGAGGAGGAAGATGAGGTGTTAATGATGAAATGGCGAGCTATGAAAACCTTGCAGGGTAAGGATTCATAGCTTTGTATAAGGCGTATTATGTTAATTGTAGGAGAATTTAAAGATAAGCTAAAATTCTAGAGAAACTAAATGTCTATTATTTAGTCAAAATTAATGAAATAAAACTAATTTATCTAAAATAGAAAGATATAGCTGGTAAAAAAATTAAACAACATATATAAATTAATATCTTAAAAAATATATAAAATATTTTACCTAAATAAGGGGATAAATTTATGCGCGACGATTACGAAGATTATGACGATTATGACGATTACGAATCTGAGCCTGAAAAAGATCCTGGCGAATCTTATTTTGAGCCCAATACTGATGAATATTGTTATGATCCAGATCAAGATTATGATTAATAAAATATTTTGAACTTTTCGTAATAAGTAAAAAAGTTAGAATTAATTTCTAGCTTTTTTATTAGAACTAAATTAGTTGAAAGTCTTAAAAAATGATAAAGATTTTGTATAATGTATCTATCTAATAAATAATATTTTTTAATGAAACCAACTAATGAACAAATAAAAGCTATAGATCTAGCTAATAGTAGATCAAGTTTCAAAATTTCAGCTTATGCCGGAAGTGGAAAAACGAGCACATTAAAGCTTATAGGAGATAAATTATCTCAAAATAGGGGAGTATATTTAGCTTTTAATAAGAGTATTGCTGAAGAAGCTGCTGGAAAATTTAGTACAAATGTGGATTGTAAGACATTTCATAGTATGGCTTTTAAGGGTACACCAAAATATATAACTGAAAAATTACAATACAAACGTTTGCTTCCGAACACAATGTCATCAATGTTTGATCTAAGAGACTATAATATTCCTTTAGAAAGAGACATTCAGAAAAGTGATACTTGTACTCCCTATGATCAAGCAATGATTTTAACTAGAGCTTTAGATCTTTTTTGCAGAAGCACATATAAAACAATAAATTATGATCTAGTCATGAATGCTATGCCGAACTGGGTGCATAAAGAATCATGTTCAGATTTGGCCCTATCCTTAGTTGATAGGGCAAATGCTCTTTGGAATATTTATACAGATAATGGAACTCAGTTCAAAATAACACATGATATTTACTTAAAATTTTGGGCTCTTACAAACCCTGAAATTAACTCTGATTTTATTTTATTTGATGAAGCTCAAGATGCTGATCCAATCATGCTTGATGTTCTAAGTAAGCAAAATAGTCAGGTCATCTATGTTGGTGATAAACATCAGCAAATATATGCTTTTCGTGGAGCTGTTAATGCAATGCAATCACTCAACATACCTGAAGCCCATTTAACTAAATCTTTTAGATTTGGAAATGAAATTGCTCAACTATCAAATAATATTTTGTCTAAATTACTAGATGAGCATACTCCGTTAATAGGAAATGAAAACAGAATATCTTCTATAGCAGCGGTTGAAAGACCCAATGCATATCTTGCTAGAACCAATGCCGGTGCTTTATCTAAAGCTCTTCAGCTAATTCTTGATGGCTTAAAACCAAAACTAAACTTAGATATCAAGTCCCTCCTTAGAACTATTGAAGATGCAGAAAAATTACAAAATGGAGAGAAAGTTAATAAATCAAGTGATTTTTTTGGATTCTCAGATTGGTATGACGTTCTCTCATATGTCGAAGAACATCCGAAATCGGATCTTGTTCCTGTCGTAACTTTAATTGGAAATCACGGAGTAACTTACTTAAAAGATATTATTAATAAACTTTTAATGACATCTGATACAGATTGTTTAGTTACCACAGCTCATAAAGCTAAGGGATTAGAGTTTAATAGTGTTCAGTTATGTGATGATTATTTTTGGAAGAAGAAAGAAAATGAACCTCTAATGGTTCCAGCAGAAGCCAGATTATTATATGTTGCCTGTACAAGAACGATAAAAGAATTAGATATTACTAATATGCAGGTCTTATTCGATGAATTAAGGTCTTAAATAGAAAACTATATTTTCAAACCGCTTCAAAGAGGGATACCAATGTCTAGCAATGAGACTCTAAGAAAATTCATGAAAACTCCTGTGACTATTTACAAAGTAACAGAAAAATTCTCAACATTAATGGAAAACGTTCATCCTTATAAAACAGGTATTTGGGCTTTTGCTGTTCAAGATGAAAATGGCAAAATAATTGGGGGAATTGATTTATCAAGTTCTCCTATACTTGCTGCAGGTTATGTTAAAGATAAAAATTATGCATATCAGACAATTGAAGATATTGTCATTAAAGATATGCCTATTTTCTCCCCTGAAACTTCAGTAGAAGATGCTAAGTATCTAATGTACCGTACTAGATCTACTCAAAGGGCCCTGATTGTTGAAAATGATAAAGTAGTCGGAACTATATCCATCATAGATTTACCAGATCGCTTTCAAAGAGCACTATCTCCAAAAGAAGAACATGCTTTAAGGTATGGTGAATGGGATTAAAATTGAACCCATTTAACATAATGGACCTTATGCGAAACCAATTATAAAAAGTTATTGTTTTTCAAATGTTTAAAAAATTAGTCATGACTAAAAAATAGGTGAAAAGCCGACTCCGAAACAAGTCGGCTGCTTTTTATGCAGTTTTGTCACTTTTAGCCAATAAAATTGGTTAAAAAATAATCAAAATTTCAGTTTTTCTTGATTTCTAAAGACTCTCATTTCTGAAATTATCCCCATTTCCTGCGGACAAATATCGGGATAATTTGAGGATATCTACATGTACGTTTTGGCCTACAACTATTCAGAAAATCCACCAATAGGCAAACATCACCAGATTGCATATCATGGCTTTATTGAGAACAGGATGTTCCACATAAAAATAACAACATAAGCGACAGGACGCGAGGGATGACAGGAGTTGACCCTAATACCAAATACGAAAAAACCCCGACAGGATGTCGGGGTTTTTTTATTGCCTCATGATTTTAATTTCACTTTGACTCTACAAGATTTAATGCTATGGTATATATCAATGATACATATCTTGGTTTCGGGAGGTAATTATGGAAATTGCGAAAGTATTTCAAACTGGTCGCAGTCAAGCGGTTCGCTTGCCTAAAGCCTTTCGCTTTAATGGCACGGAAGTGGCCATCAAAAGCTTCGGGCGTGGTGTATTACTCATGCCCATCGACAATCCTTGGGATATCATGTTAGAAGCTATCAATGAGTTTGAGGTTGGATTCCAGTTAGAGCGAGATGATCAAGGCGAACAGTTCCGTGAGGAGTTCAGATGATTTACCTCTTAGACACAAATATTTGTATCTATGTCATCAACAATAAGCCTCAACACGTTTTTGAACGCTTTAAGCAATATCAACTCGGCCAGCTTGCGATTTCAAGTATCACGGCATCTGAGTTGGCTTTCGGTGTAGAGAAGTCTGGATCTGAACGCAATAAACAGGCGTTAAACAAGTTTTTGTCACCTTTAGAGATTCTTCCTTACGATGAACAGGCCATTTGGCATTACGCCAAATTACGCCAGAATCTTCAATCTACAGGTAAACCGATTGGCAGCTTAGATATGCTGATTGCTGCTCATGCCTTGGCATTAGATGTTGTATTAGTTACGAACAATACAAAAGAATTTGAACGGATTGATGGTTTGAAGCTAGAGAATTGGGTCTAATCGCTATATCTAGCCCTATACAGGGCTAGAATTCGCATAAGAGATTTTATGTTAAATACAAATAAAAAAAATCCTAACGCACTGTCAGGATTTTTTAGTTCACATGTTATTAATCCTAACCGTAGTCAGGGAAGTTAGGGTGGATAGAAAAGAGTCTAACTGCTATCATTGCCCCCGAAATCCTCCAAAATAGATATCTTTCTTAATATGACACTTACGCCACCATAAGTTTATTTACCTCTTAATTCAGTAAATAACTCATCACTGTCTAGTGATGTGGTGTAGTAGCTTGTGTGTCATATATCACATCACTAGCCTTTCCTAAAATTTAAAAAAATAGGCTATTTTCATGTTATCCACTATTCGAGAACAATGGTTCTCCAATATTCGCGGGGATGTTCTTGCGGGTATTGTTGTTGCTTTGGCTCTAATTCCTGAAGCAATTGCCTTTTCAATTATTGCAGGTGTCGACCCTAAGGTAGGGTTATATGCTTCATTCTGTATTGCCGTGGTGATTTCTTTCGTAGGCGGTCGTCCAGGGATGATTTCTGCTGCAACTGGTGCTATGGCTTTATTAATGGTCACACTGGTTAAAGAGCATGGTCTGCAATACTTATTAGCAGCCACAATTTTGACAGGATTTATTCAAATCCTAGCAGGCTATCTAAAATTAGGTGCATTGATGCGCTTTGTGTCAAAGTCGGTTGTGATTGGCTTTGTGAATGCCTTGGCTATTCTAATTTTTATGGCCCAATTGCCTGAACTCACCAATGTGACATGGCATGTCTATGCGATGACAATTGGTGGTTTAGCCATTATTTATCTATTCCCCTATATCCCAGTAATAGGCAAGCTTTTACCCTCTCCCCTCATCTGTATTGTACTCCTCACGCTCTTTGCCTTGTTCATTGGTTTAGATGTAAGAACCGTAGGTGATATGGGGCAATTACCAGATACTCTTCCAATTTTCTTGCTTCCTGATATTCCTTTAAATCTTGAAACTTTAGCTATTATTTTGCCTTATTCACTGGGATTAGCAGCCGTCGGTTTGCTTGAATCTATGATGACAGCAACGATTGTCGACGATTTAACAGATACCACCAGTGATAAAAACCGTGAGTGTAAAGGACAAGGCGTTGCCAATGTCGCTTCAGGCTTCTTAGGCGGAATGGCAGGCTGTGCCATGATCGGTCAATCAATTATTAATGTGAAATCTGGTGGTCGTACCCGTTTATCTACCTTTAGTGCGGGGGTCTTCCTGTTAATTATGGTGGTGTTTATCAGTGACTGGCTCAAAGTCATTCCAATGGCTGCACTGGTTGCCGTAATGATCATGGTTTCAATCGGAACATTTAACTGGGATTCACTGCGCAATATTCGCCAATATCCCTTCTCTAGCAATATCGTAATGATAGCGACAGTGGTTGTGGTTGTTGCCACACATAACCTGGCTTATGGCGTATTAGTCGGTGTTCTTCTTTCTGCATTATTTTTTGCTAACAAAATTGAACGCTACATGGCAATTCAGTCCGAATTTAATGAACCTGAAAGTACCCGTACTTATACGGTGACGGGTCAAGTGTTCTTCAGCTCGGCAGATAAATTTACGTCTGCATTTGATTTCAAAGAAGCACTTTCAAAAGTTGTGATTGATGTTAGTCAGGCTCACTTTTGGGATGTGTCTGCGGTCGCTGCCGTAGATAAAGTGGTCATTAAGTTTAGACGTGAAGGAACAGAAGTCGAACTGATTGGAATGAATGAAGCCAGTAAAACGTTAGTCGATAAGTTTGGTATCCATGATAAGCCAGATGCTTTAGATCGCTTAAATAGCCACTAAGAGGGATGAATTATGTCAAAAATTATTGCATGTATTGATGGATCATTAGCAACAAATACCGTTTGTGATTATGCAGCTTGGTTTAGCGATAAATTGAATTCACCTCTTCAGTTATTGCATGTCATTGATAAGCCAAAAGCGAAAGCACCACAAGATTTAAGTGGTGCAATTGGTCTAGGAAGTCGAGAAACCTTGCTAAACGAGTTGGTTGAACTGGAAGAACGTAAGGGGAAAATTGAGCTAGAGCATGGCCAAATTCTTCTTCGGGAAGCAAAAAACTATCTATTGGAGAAGTTCTCTATTGATGCTCAAAGCTTTCAACGCCATGGCAGTCTTTTAGAAACAATCATGGGAATGGAAGAGGATATTCGAGTTCTTGTTATGGGTAAGCATGGAACTGAAACCGAGCACAATTCCAGTAAAGTTGGAACCCATATTGAAAATGTTGTTCGTGCTCTTCATAAACCCGTGTTAATCACATCCTCACCGTTTAGTCCACCTCAGTCATTTTTAATTGCTTTTGATGGAAGTCCTACTGCACGTATTTGTGTAGACAAAATTGCAAATAGCCCTTTATTAAAAACCCTGACAGCTCATGTGGTATATGTTGGTAAGCCAAATAGTGATATGACATCACAAGTCACTTGGGCAAAAGAGCTACTTGCAAATAATGGTTTTGATGTCATTGATAGTGTGCTTGAAGGTGATGTTGAGAAATCTATATTGGATTATCAAGAAAAAAACGTTATTGATATGATTGTGATTGGTGCATATGGTCATTCAAAGATACGCCAGTTTTTTATTGGTAGTACGACGACCAAATTGTTATCAAGTTCTACAAAACCAGTATTATTACTAAGATAATTTTTACAAGATAAAGGGATAGTTAAAAACTATCCCTTTTTTAGAATTTCTAAAATTAACATAATACACCTTATACGAAATGCGTTATAATTCTCTTTAGAAATCAGTGCTGTAGGTTTCTATTTTTAGCCCATCTTCCCCAAGGTGGGCTTTTTTTATGATTTTTCACGTTCCACGCCTATTATTTAATCAATGTTTCACGACTTTGTTCATATTAGTTAAACAATCGTGGTTAATCATAGGGTCTAAAAAAACGGCTCCAAAAGCCCCTTTTCTCTGGCTCCTGTTCAACGTGCTCCGGCACTGGAATCCGCTTATTCTGCGTTTGGATATCATCCTCAACCTCAAGAGACTGTTCGGGTATTGGTACTTCAACAGTCTCTTGAGGTGATGCAATAGGTGCTGTATCTTCCATTTTTGGTGGTTTAGGAGCTTCCAATAAGCGTTGCATAGCTTCAATTTGTTCTTGATAAAAAGTTTCCCTTTCTAAAGACTGGTTTTCTCGTAAAATTGACTGATTCAGTTGACGTTCAAGCATGTCAACTTGACGTTTTAGCATGTCAATTTCTGTTAAGTTTTGACTATCAATTGATTTACTTTGATTGACAGATTGCTCTTTGTTTTGGGGTTCACCAAAGACTCGTAACGCTTCTACGAAGTCAATTAAACCATCTGAACCTTTAGATAAATTCCCTTTATTAATATGGGCATATATAGCCTGTCTTGAATATCCATATAGTTTTGCAAGTTCTGATACTGATAGCTTTTTCATAGTTGTAAAGTTGTTATCAAGTCATGTTAATAATTGACTATTCAATTGACACTGTCAATTCACTTCATTATTTGAATCCTAGCTGTTTTAAGTAAGGAGCATATTCTTTTACTTTAGCTGGATTTGTTAAGTGTTCTGAGATGCGTTTACTAAAATCTTCGTAGCTTTCGCCAACTTCACTGTATTTAGATGCGAAAGTTAGATCATGAGCAAGTTTATTTGAGAACAACTCAATTTGTTTTCCTGAAATCTTTATAGGCAAGTCCCTCTCAGCATTATTCTGGATAACTTTAGGATGAGCTTTGGCCTTGAATGTAAAGCTATATCCAGAAATAGAACGTCCTGTTTTATGCTGTTCCAGTTTCACTGTTATATCGGTGAAAGTGTTAATCTGTGAAATTGCAATTTCTAATACTCGTCTTTTGAAGTTATCTGAACGAGTATATTCATCCTCTGCAACTCCTAATTGTTGTCTAAAATTGTCAATTTGAAAGATAGGAGTTTTCCCAGTATTGCGCCAAGCAATGAGTAATTCATATAAACGAGTTGCATAACGGCTTGTCAATTGACTAACTTGCTTTAACTCATAGGTTGTGAATCGTTCTTCTAAGCGTGTAATTAAGGGAACCACAGCAGGAGAAAATATTAGGCTTACAGTTGCTTCATTATCGACATAGCTAATTTCACTAACCCAGCGACTATGAGTGGTCTTAATATTCCCCTTAGTTGTCATCGATTGATATGTAAAACGACGATCAAACAAAACTTTACAAGCTTCTTTCAGCACGGCATAAGCTGTGTGTTTCTCTACATTGAAGTTTTCTATATAGCTTGATGCATGGATCGTTAATGCATCGTTCGCATTAATTCCTTTGCCTGTTTCCCGAGCTTGAATGATTGCAAGAAGAACTAAGCGTTGTTCAACTAGATCAAGGTTATAACTTGCATTTATTAGAGCATTATCTTTAACCACTAAGTCTTTCATTATTTTTATTACTACATCAAAGAATGATGTAGTAATACTACATCAAATTATGACGTAGTGAAATGGTCGATAAACGTAGTGATATAGGTCGATAAACGTAGTGATATAGGTCGATAAACGTAGTGATATAGGTCGATAAACGTAGTGATATCAGCTTTAAAACCCTTTATTTACAATGCTTTCAAGCAGGCTAAAAGTATTTAAAAACTTTAAAATAATTAAAAGCCTTTCAAATGAAAAATTGCCCTATGTTTTCGCTACGCTCAAACTCTATTGAATCTCGCTTTCGCTCGATTCGAGGGGCAATTTTATTGCTAATCTCGTTGTGACTTTAAAAAAAATCAAAAGCAACTCGGAATTCGCTTCGCTCATAAGTTTTTTATGCTCGCTACGCTCGTCTAGAAGTTAATTAATTCAGTTCGCACCCATTCGGGATGCTCTGTATTTAAGTCTTAAAGTCATAAGGGAGAATGTAATCAGGGAAAAACAATGACGAATTTTAGTTGTGGCAGCTCGTAGACACTCGCTTAATAAGTAAATGTCTAAAGCCAATAAAGAAGATCTTTGGGAATGGCATATCGGCATGTCAGTTAGGAAGTCTTCATTAGCCGAAACGCAGTGCCGAGGAGACGTGCCGAAAGGTGTACTTAGATTCACGGTAACGCAACCGCTACGCTATCCTCTGAAACCTGCGCTATCGCTTGTTTTCAGCCCGAAAGGGTTCGGGACGGATTTGCTAAAACGCTAGGGCGTTTTTACCTCTTACGGAGTCCCCGTCGGTGCGCTGTCGCGCACGACCACCCCCTTACTGAAAAGTATTGAGCTTCATTTGCTATGCAATGAACTCAACGGACTTTTTTAACCGTAAGAGGGTGGTCGTGCACTGCGTTTCGACGGGGATGGGCTAGCCCCCCACTTCAAGGTCAGGCGTTGGGACGCCTTAAAAAATGGGTGCGCTGCGCTTCCATTTTTTCCCTTTCGTGGCTCCCCCCTTGTCCTCTCCGCTGGGGCTTCGAGGATGCTTCACTGTCGTTCAGCCCCCCTCTGGGGCAATCCGCGTATCAAATAACAGTGAATAAAAATGTAGCGTTTTGGAATTAAATGCCAGTCTATGATTTTTGGGCTATGTCTCAATAGGCGATTTAAATTGATTTAATCTAAATCGTAAAACCTTCTTTTAGCTGAAAATATATAAAAATAATGAAAAATGAGAAAAATATTATTAAATCATTGAAATTAATAACTTTAATTTAATTTTCAAAATAATAATTAATAATATTTAAATTTAAAATAAGAAAATATTATTTTTTATTAATTGGCTATAATAAATCTATATTAATTATTTTTATTATTGAATAATATTAAGAATTAATAAAATAAAATAATTTAGTTATAAGTGATTGTAAAATAACAGTTTTAAAATTCTACATATAATATTTACATGTTTCTTTAATTTAAAAAAATATTGGTGTTTTTTATCATTTATATAAGTTATTTTTTTTTGTTAGATTTAGTCCCGAATTTATTTTTAAAATTAAAATGAAGTTAACTCTAATTTTAGTTCTTATAGCAGTATTATTTTTTATATTTGAGGATATATCTAAAGCACTGAGTCTTATTTTTGAATATAAGTATATCCATGTCATTCCTTTCATGATTGGGATATCAGCATTTATTGCATTAAAGTTGAGCAACCTAAAAAGTATTATTTTTAAATGGTTAGAACAAGTTTTTTCATACGTAATGCTTTGTTTATTAGTGGTTTTTTTGATTTTTTTTGTAAATGCGTTCTTTTGGGAAAAAGTAAGTTCTTTAGACTTCTTAATCTGTGTAGGCGTGCTCTGTATTGGCTTTTTCACTGGCTTATTATTGGATCGTATTTTTACGCCATGTATAGAAAAAATAAGAAGATTATTTACTAAAAGTGCAGGTACACAACGAGATTCAAAAACAGATATTCGTGATGTTCAAAATAGTCTTGAGTCTGTATTGAAATATGATCCTCAAACTTTTTTCCATCCTGAAAAATGGTTTTTTGGTTTGGATAGCAAAGGAAGTCCAATTTATTTCGGTCTGAAAAAATTACTTCATACGCAAATTACGGGTGCATCAGGTTTTGGTAAGAGTGTTTTACTTGGATTATTGGCTTTTCAAGCAATTCTAAAACGTGAAGCGACTATTATTTTTGATCCCAAACAAGGCGGGGATGAATGGCTTCCAAACGTCTGTTATCAAGCCTCACTTGTAGTAAAAGCATCTTATTTTTTTGTAGATCTTCGAGTCAGATTAGCTCAATTAAATCTTTTTTTAGGGATGACAAGTAATCAAATTATTAATCTCTTGATTGTTGGTTTGATGCTAGAAGAACGTGGTGATGCAGCTGATTATTACCGTGCTAAAAACCGAAAAATGGCACGTTTTGTTGGGGAGAATTATCAAGATGGTATGACCCTAAAAGAAATCAGTGATACTTATGATGAATATTTCCGAAAAAATGAAGCAGATGGTTTTGCAGATGCATTACAGGAAATTGCACAAGTGGAGTCGGTGAATGCTCGTGAAGGTATTTCACTTAAAGAAGCGATGGATCAAGGGCATGTCATCTATGTTGCGGGAGATTGGGAAGACCCTAAACACATAACTGTTCAGAGAATGCTATTGGCTCGAATTGTACAGATTGCAAGTGAACGAGATAACACGTTAGACACGCCAAAACAGGTTTGTGTGATTCTAGATGAGCTGTCCTTTCAGATTTCAAAAATCTTTGGTGATGCGCTCAAAGTCATTCGAGACAAGGGATTGCACTTCATTCTAGCCCATCAAAGTATTAAGGACCTGACCAATGTTCCTGACAATATGGATGCTCAGGCATTTGCAGGCTCGGTGATGGCGAATTGCCCTCTAAAATTTACGTATCGTGCTGTTGATAATGAAACTGCTCAATATTTCTCAGACTTCTCAGGAAAAGTTTTAGTGGATGATGAATCCCGAAATATCGAACAAACGCTAAGTTTGACGGACCGAATTTTGCCTGAAAAACAAATTCGCCAAACAGAGCGAAATTTGATTGATTTAAATATGATGTTAACGCTCCCTCCAGGTACAGGTGTTTTATTCGGTAATGGGATTGCTCAGATTTCTAAGATCTGTCCAATCCAAGTTAAAAAAACGGCTGAAGCAAAGACAGTTAAAGGCTTTGAACAGCCTAGTATCTATGAAAATTCAGAACTCTCAGCTTCTTTGGTTTTTGAGAAACTGGGGTGATCTATGTCTAATTTAATTAGCTCTAAAGCCGAACGTGACCGAATTAGAGCGGATAAACAAAGACAAATATTATTATTTTTATTGGCAGAAGGCTTCAGCATCGCTGCTGTATTGGCTTTGCTTTTGAAGATGACTCCAAATGGGGTGCAAAGAATCTTGCGCAGAATGGAAAAAGCAGGATTGATTAAGTCACATACTGTTGATTTCGAGTTGAGTGCTTGGAACCTGAAAGTTTGGGGTTTAACGCCTACAGGTGCCTTACTTGCTACAGATATGGATGAGGATCTGAAATTTTTTGAAGTAGGACGCATAAAACCTATCACCATTGCACATAGTTTGGCTTTACAGCGAATTAAGGTCACCTCTTTGAGTTGTGGTTGGAAGCAATGGGAAAGTAGCTCTAGGATGCTAAAAAAGGCCAATGAGAGCCGTTCTACATGGATTCAGATTCCTGATGCATTTGCGCTATCCCCTAAAGGCCGAAAAGTCGCTATTGAATTAGAACGGACTGCAAAAACACCTAAGCGTTATGTTGAGATTTTGGCGAACTATGCCGAAATGATTTCAATGGGTGTCATTGATGAAGTGATTTATGTGTGTCCTGAACAGTTAACTCCCCGACTGCAAAGGCTATTTCATCGAATTGAGAAAATCATTTTTAAAGGAAAAATGATCCCAACACCTGCTGGGCTATTAGAGCGCTTTTATTTCATTTCATATGGGGAATGGGAAAAGCGAGCAATGGATTTCTAGATACATTGAATATCTCATGATATTTATTAACTTATTGAATAATTTAATCTTTGGAGAAATTAAATGGTTGAAATAGAGCTTGATAAAACTGAAGTAGGTTTCCTTTTAAACCTAACAGGTAATTTTATTCTAAGTCTTTCACCTGAAGAATATAAAGAACTCATTCTAGTACCTATTAAGTACGAAAAAGAGGGAAAATATTGGATGCAGTACCATGGCTTGAAATGCACGATTTCATACGATACCGCACAAAAACTTATAGAGATAGGTGTTCCAGTATCGGAAGTTTTACCTTATTAATTAAGAACCCCAAGTCATAGCTTGGGGTTTTTAATTTCGTGTAATAGAATTTATGTTAAATGCTTGTTTTTAGAGAAAAGTTCTTCGGGGCGGAGAGGTATTCAATAATGTTTTTTCGAGATTATTTAAATAATTTAAAAATTCTTGATTAGTAACTTGTAATAGATGTTCAGCATAAGCTGGGTTTATATCTAACTGATTAGTAGCAATTTCAAGGTACTCTGAAGCATGAGCATTAATATGCTCACATGATTTTTTTAAATTTTTAAAAACAAGAGCTTTACCATAGTGTGTATCTGCTTCATCCCAAGCATCATTAGGTATTTCTCCCCAATGAGAAAACATTGCTAGAATGTCAAAAATATCTTTATAAGGTGAATTAGCATATCTATCAGCATTAGCTAATAGCTTTGTTAAATAACAAGATGATCTACTAAGAGCTGGTACTTTAAAGGGATTGGTGTGATCTATTTGTAAATTGTAATCAGCAAAAGAAACAAACTCTAACTTAATAGGTGTATTTTCAATTTCAATGAAACAACGTACAGCATCTCTATCAGCCCGAATTTCTCTTGGATAGTAGAAATCTTCTTTAACTAAATTGCCTAATGATTTTTCTGTAGTTTCTAAGCGAACGGCACGAAAAGATAGTTTATCTGGACATAGGAAATCGATATCAATAGATTCTCTATATTCATTTAATTCAAGAGCTATGCGAGTTCCACCACCAAAAATAATACGATTTTCTTTAAAAAAATCGTGATTAAAATTTTCTAGTGCAGTGCGAATTAATTGGTGGTGGTCTCTTAGATAAGAACTCATAATTTAAGCAGGGAGAAATAAACCATGACCTATTATATTTGTAAGTCTTTCAATTAAGGTTTTTTCTTCACGAGTTAATTTATCTTGTTGGATGAACTTCCATCTTTTTTCATATAGATGAAAAGCTGTTTCTGCTGTGATTTGATCCGCTTTTGTATCCCACAAGATGCAATCTAAAGCAGGATAGCTTTTTCGAGCAATTAGATTCATGTGATGTTCCAATATTACAGATTTTCCGAAATATTAGCTTAACATAGGTAATGACTACACTGGAATAGGCGATTACAATTTGCAAAGCAAATTGTAATCGCCTATTCCAGTGTAGTCAAGGATAAAATTCACTTTTACCTTGAAAAATATTCTGTATGATAACTCTTTGATTTTATTTTATACCAAGTTTATGGGGGTATGCAGTGAATATAACAAGACTTAAGATTCATAATTTTAGATCTATTATAGAACAAGAAATCTTTGTCCAAAAGTTTTCATTATTTATTGGAGCTAATAACGCTGGGAAAAGCACGATAATGAATGCGATACGCCTTTTCTATAGCGACTTTAATTGGAGTATAGAGGACTTTCCTAAAACAGGTGCTCATGATGAGGAAGTATGGATTGAGATAGAGTTTAATTTAAGTGATATTGAATGGGAGAGTTTAGCTGATAATTATAAAGATAATGAATCTAATACATTAATTCTTAGAAGATTTTTCAAATCAAAAGAAATTAAAGTCGAAAAAAATCAAAGTAATCTCTACGCTATTATTAATGGTCAATTATCGGAAGGCTGCTTCTATGGAGCTAGTAATGTAGGACTAAATAAACTGGGAGATTTATTATATATACCTGCAATAACATCGGTTTCTGATCAAACAAAGATGAGTGGCCCTTCACCTTTAAGAAATATGATTAATCATTTACTTAAAAAAGTAGTTATGACTAGTACTTCCTATCAAGCTGTTTCTGATGCATTTTCCTTACTAGGTAGCGAAGCGAAGGATGAAAATGGTTTCTTATCTCAAATTTCAAACCCTATAAATACAGCCCTCAAATCTTGGGATATATCTTTAGATCTATCTCTAGCTCCTATTCAGCCAGAAGATATTTCTAAATCGTTAATTAAACATACATTTTTAGATTCTACACTTGGGGATGAAGGTGTTCATATAGACAATTATGGACATGGATTTCAGAGATCAGTCATTTATGAGTTAATTAGTTTAGCCACAAAATTTAAAGATGAAAAAAAGTCAGCAAAAAAAGAATTTTCTCCTACGTTTAATTTAATTTTATTTGAAGAACCAGAAGCCTTTTTGCATCCAAATCAACAAGAAAATATGGCTTATCAATTAAGAACATTATCAAAATTAAGCGATCATCAAGTTTTCATTACTTCTCATTCACCAAACTTTTTAGATAAAGCTCATGAAAATCTATTAGAAATTATTAGGGTTAAGCGAGATTTTGGTATTACTTGTATTCATCAACCGACTCAAGAGATTTTGGAGTGTCTTTTTGGGAAGGGAATTCAATTTATAAATCTCTTACAGCATATGGTAGATGAAAAGGGGGATGCTGCTGGAGGAGCCAAGGATTTGCTGCCAAAAGAAGAAATTAATGAAGCTGATTTAAAATGTATAGAAGCGTTTAGATATCAGCTATGGCTTGATAGTGAAAGGTTATCTTTGTTTTTCTCTGATACTGTAATTTTAACTGAAGGTGCAACAGAGAAAGTATTTTTCAATTATCAACTAGCTAGAGATTGGGGAAACTTAAGAGAGCATAAGATATGTGTTGTTGATGTGAATGGAAAATATAATTTTCATAGATATATGAAGCTGTTGGAAGCATTTGGAATAAACCATATAGTTATTGTTGATGGAGATTCTAATCAAGGTATGCATAAACAGCTAAATAGATTCATTACTAGTTGTGTTAATCCATTTACTGTATCTAAACCTTATTTTTTCGAAAAAGATTTTGAAGATTTTTTAGGTTATAAATCTCTTGTTAGACAAGATATGAAGCCGATTAAAGTTATGCAAAAATTAGAAAAAAAAGAAATTTGCCCTACTAAACTAGAAGATCTACATGAAATTGTAAAAGCATTATTAAACAATTCTTTGAATGAGGAATCTCAAAAAAACAGCTTAAAGTTTTTCTAAAATTAACATAATACACCTTATGCGAAGTCAAAAATGGGAGCCTAAGCTCCCATTTTTACTGATGTTTTTTTAATTCTTTTAGCATGGCATCCCGCAAGATTTCATTCATGCGTGTCTGATAACCTTTACCTTGTGCTTTGAACCATGCAAGTACGTCAGCATCTAAACGAATAGATGTTTGTTGCTTCACTGGTCGATAGAATTGATTGTGGCGTACAGCATTGCTCCAGTCGGTAATTTCAGGCATATCTGAGAGATCTAGCTGATCATCAGGAACAGTGCCTTTAGCAAGCAAGCGTTGAATTTCAGCATCTTGCTTCTCACCAAATTTCTCATTCAGCTCTTTGCGTGAGTATCTAACCATGCTCATATTTGTTTCGCTCCGCTTTGGTGACTTGCCTTGCACTAATGATTCGTATGATTTCACAGTCATCTTCATCAAAAATGGTGTGAGCCACCAATAACATTAGTACGCCTTTTACTTTTCCGATGGTTTGCCAACGTTCTTCACCATCGGTATGTCTGTCTTGGATTGAGATCCGTAATGGATCATCAAAAACAAGGCTTGCTGTTTCGAAAGAGACATCGTGCTTTTTCTGATTCTTTCGATTCTTTGCCTCATCCCATTCGAAATACTGTTCCATAAAAAACATTCAAATTTGTATATACAATAATGTATCACAAAATTGTATCACTCAAGCTGAAAAGCGTAATTTTTAGTCAGATTTATTGGCAAGAACTATCAAAACAGTTCATAAAAAAGCCGACTTGTTTCCAAGTCGGCTTTTAGGGTTTGCGTCCCCGATTTTTTATAACATAACTTTTTGAAATATAAAACTATTTTTATATGCGTTTCGTATAACGCCCATTATGTTAAATGGACATAAATCAATTCTAAAATTATCTATGATCATTCTTACTTTTACTTCAGTACTGCGGTTAGGGTGGATAGAAAAGGGCCTAACTGCTATCATTGCCCCCGAAACCCTCCAAAATAGATATCTTTCTTAATATGACACTTACGCCACCATAAGTTTATTTATCTCTTAAAACAGTAAATAACTCATCACTGTCTAGTGATGTGGTGTAGTAGCTTGTGTGTCATATATCACATCACTAGCCTTTCCTAAAATTTAAAAAAATAGGCTATTTTCATGTTATCCACTATTCGAGAACAAT
>Ga0209426_1001167_pt1 | contig 18206 bp, 14 predicted proteins | sample Deesub1362B_J571_FD_187697 | JGI IMG/M metagenome (GOLD analysis project Ga0209426, IMG submission 187697) | Deep oceanic, basalt-hosted subsurface ecosystem from Juan de Fuca Ridge flank, Pacific Ocean, CORK Borehole 1362B_J2.571 (SPAdes)... ...
CCGGGTGGACCGGTCGAGGGGGGGACAAAACATAACGAGCTTCTTCACCCACAGTGAGCCTCTTTTCCGATGGTTCAAACACGATAACCGGTACCCAGACGGAGACACGCTATCCTTTCCCCCTACCCCCGTGGACAAGATGGCTCAGCTGCCGCCCTGTTTTCCCTCGGCCAGTTTTTTCAAATGGAAGAGGAGCTCCAGGGCCTGGAGGGGGGTGAGTTCCTCCGGGACCAGGTTGCGCAGCTTGGTCACCACCGGGTGCTCCTCCGGGCCGAACAAGGGGAGCTGCTGGGAGGGCTCCCGGGGCAAAGGGGCCCCGCTCTCCAATTGGGCCAGCTTGCGCTCTGCTTCCTCCAGTACTTTCGGGGGGAGTTGGGCCAACTTGGCCACCTCCACCCCATAGGCCCGCTGGGCCACCCCGGGCTGCACCTGGTGCAAAAAGATCACCTCCCCCTGCCACTCCCGCACCGCCACATGCAGGTTGATCACCCCGGGGATCTCGTCGGCCAGGCTGGCGAGCTCCCGGAAATGGGTGGCAAACAGGGTCTTGCAGCGGATGGATTGGGCCAAGTGGCGGGCGATGGCCCAGGCCAGGGCCAAGCCGTCGTGGGTGCTGGTGCCCCGGCCAAGCTCGTCCAGGATCACCAGCGACCTTTCGGTGGCCCCGGAGATGATCTGGGCCGCCTCGGTCATCTCGGCCATGAAGGTGGACAGCCCCCCGGCCAGGGCGTCGGACGCCCCCACCCGGGTGTAGATCCGGTCCAGGAGGGGGAGTTCCGCCTCCTTGGCCGGCACGAACGAGCCCATCTGCGCCAATAGCGCGATCAGGGCCACTTGGCGGAGGAATACGGACTTCCCGGCCATGTTGGGCCCGGTCACCACCGCCAGGTGCACCTCCTCCCCCATCTCCAGGTCGTTGGGCACGAACTCGGTCACCTGCTCCACCACCGGGTGGCGACCCTCCCGGATGCGGAGCGAGGGCCGGTGGGTGAACCGGGGTCGGGTGTATCCCCCCCGATGGGCCACCTCCGCCAGGCAGCGGAGCACGTCCAGCTCCGCCAACGCCTCCCCCAGCCGGGCCAAGGCGGGGAGTTCCCCCTCCACCCTGGCACACAGCTTGAGGAAGAGTTCCCCCTCCAGGGCCCGGGCTTCTTCCTCTGCCTGGCCAAGCCGTTGGGCCAGCCCCTCCAGCTCCGGGGTGCTGAACCTCTCCGAGGTGGCGAGCGACTGGCGGCGACGCCAGTCCGGGGGCACTTTCCCTAAATTGGCCCGGGTTACCTCCAGGAAATACCCCAGCACCCGGTTGTAGCCCACCTTCAAGCTGGGGATGCCGGTGCGGGCCCGTTCCTTTTGTTCCAGGTGGGCGATCTCCCGGCGCAGGCTGCGGATCTCTTCTCGCAGGTGGTCCAGGGCCTCGCTGTAGCCGGGCCGGATGAGCCCCCCCTCCTTGGGGTCCGGGGGCGGGGCCTCCACCAGGGCACGCCGGATTTCCTCCCTCAATCCCGCCGGGGCGGCGGTCAAGGCTTCCCGGAGTTGGGCGAGTTTTTTCGGCAGCTCCCCCGGGAGGGCCTGCAGCCAGGCCTGGAGCTCGGGCACCACCTCCAGGGTGCGACGCACGGCCACCAGGTCTAGGGGCCTCAAGCTGCCGGTGCCCACCCGGCCCAAAAGCCGCGGCAGGTCACACGTCTTGCGCAGGAGCTCCCCCAGCGGCTCCCAGGCCGCCCCCGCCATCAGCGCCTCCACCGCGTCCAACCGGGCCTCGATCTCCGTGAGCTCCCGCAGGGGAGAGAGGAGCCACCGGCGAAGGAGCCGGCGGCCCATGGGGGTTTTCGTTCGGTTGAGCACCGAGAATACGGTGAGCTGGCCCTCCGGCCGCAGCGGTACCAAGAGCTCCAGCGACCTCTGGGTGAAGGGGTCCAGCACCATGGTGTCCCCCCCGGCAAGGCGGGGAGGGCGGAGGTGGGGCAAGGGGCCGATGGTCTCCTCCAAGTAAGCGAGGATGGCCCCTGCGGCCCGGGCTGCAGGGCCCGGCAGTCCAGCTTCGGGAAACCTCTCCCGGAGCAGGCGGTCGGAGAAAGACTCCCGCGGCCGGGGGGTGAGTGCCCCGGGCAGCTCTTCCGCCGGGGTCCAATCCTGGGGGAGTAGCCACTCCCGCACCGAGATCCGGCCCACCAGGTCCCCAAGCTCCTTTTTCACCACTTCGGCGGCGTAAAACTCACCGGAGGCCGCCTCGGCCCAGGCCACCCCCACCCTCTCCCCCTCCGGCCACAGCGCCGCCAGATACACGTCCTGGCCGGCGTCCAGCGCCTCCTCCTCGATCACCGTGCCCGGGGTGAGGACCCGCACCACCTCCCGCCGCAGGAGCTTCTTGTCCTTTCCCGGTCGCTCTACCTGCTGGCAGAGGGCCACCTTGTACCCCTTCCTCAGCAGCCGGTGGATGTAAAGGTCAGCTTTTCTCACCGGCACCCCGGCCATGGGGTGGCCGTCCCTCTGGGTGAGGGTGATGTCCAGCTCCCGGGCCACCAGTTCCGCATCTTCAAAGAACGTCTCGTAAAAGTCACCCAAATGAAAGAACAAGATGGCGTCCGGGTGGCGGGCCTTGGCCCGCAAGTACTGCTGCATCATCGGGGTCGGTTCCATTTGCCTTTCACCGCCCATCGTCCTGCCCCTCCCAGGGGCGTGGCACGGAGGCCCGGCCAGGAAAAGCACCTTGCGCTTGCCACCTGAGTCCCTGAACCAACTGAGTATACCCCGCCCCCCTGGGGTGGAGACGGCCGGCTGAGGGGGTAAAGTGACGTGGAGATGCAGATAGAGGAGCTGGTCCGCTCGGCAGGGCTGCCCGGCGAGGTGACCCGGATTCTGGAACAAAACGGCATCCGGGAGCTTTATCCCCCCCAACGGGCGGCCATCGAGGCCGGGGCGTTAGCGGGGCAATCGCTGGTGTTGGCCGCGCCCACCGCCTCCGGGAAGACCTTGGTGGCCGAGCTGGCCTGCCTGAAAGCGGTGTTGGGGCGGGGGGGCCGAGCCCTGTACTTGGTGCCCCTGCGGGCCTTGGCCGGCGAGAAGTACGACGACCTGGCGGCCAAGTACTCCCCCCTGGGGGTCAAGGTGGGAATCAGTGTGGGCGACTACGACCGGGCCCAAGGGCGGCTCGCAGAGGCCGACATCCTGGTGGTCACCAACGAACGAGCCGACTCCCTCCTCCGCCACCAAGCCTCCTGGCTCACCGAGGGGTTGGCACTGGTGGTACTGGACGAAGTGCACCTGCTCACGGACCCCTACCGCGGACCCACGTTGGAGGTGGTGGTGGCGGCGCTCCGGCACCGCCGCCCGGACGTCCAGCTACTGGCCCTGTCCGCCACCATCAGCAACGCAGAGGAAATTGCGGACTGGCTTTCCGCCCGGGCGGTGGTGAGCGATTTCCGACCAGTGCCGCTGCGGACCGGGGTGTATTTGGGGGGGAAACTGCTGCTGTTGCAGGAAGGCGAGCGGCCGGTCCCGGGGGGGTTGGGGCCGGTGACCGACCTGGTGGGGGAGGTGGTGGGGGAGGGGGGGCAGGTGCTGGTGTTCGTGGCCACCCGCAGGTCCACCCAGGCGGCGGCCCGCCGTTTGGGCCGCCCGGTGCGGGCCCTGCTTTCCCCCCAGGAGGCGGCGGCGCTGGAAAAACTGGCCCAAACTGCGGAGCGGGTGCTAGAAGAGTCCACCCCGGTGTGCCGGGACTTGGCCGCCTGCTTGGTCAACGGGGTAGCCTTCCACCACGCGGGGCTACACCCTGCCCAGCGGCGACTCGTGGAGCAGGCATTTCGGGAGGGGGTCCTGAAAGCCGTCTGCACCACCACCACCCTGGCCGCAGGGGTCAACCTGCCCGCCAGGCGGGTCATCATCCGCGACCTCCGCCGTTACTACCCCGGGCTGGGGGCGGGGTGGATCCCCACCCTGGAGTTCCACCAGATGGCCGGCCGGGCCGGCAGGCCGGGCCTGGACCCCTACGGGGAGGCAGTGGTGATCGCCAAAGGAGAAGCAGAGAAGGAGGAACTCTTGACCCGTTACCTCCTCGCCCCCCCGGAGAAAATCACCTCCCAGCTCGCCCGGTCCGGGAACCTGCCGGCCTACTTGCTGGGGGCGATCGTGGCCGGCTACGCGCACTCCCTCCCCCAGGTGGTGGAGTTCTTCTCCCGCACCCTGCTCGCCCGCCAGTACGGCCTGGAGGAGCTGCGGGGGGCGTTGGGGAAATCCCTGGAATTCTTGCTGGCGGAGGAGCTGGTGCGTTCCTGGCAGGGGGGGCTTTATCCCACCCCGTTTGGGGAGCTGGTGGCCAAGCTTTACATCCACCCCCTGTCGGGGGTGGTATTGCGGGCGGGGCTCCGGCAGGCAGCCGGGAAAGCCCCTGGGGAGCTGGCATTACTGCACCTTCTAGCCCACACCCCGGACATGGAGGGGTTGCGGTTGCGGCAGGCGGAGGTGGAGAAACTGACCGAGGTGGCGGCCGAGGAGGAGTTCCTGCTGCCGGTGCCGGGGCCGAAGGAACCCTCCCACCGGGAGTTCCTGGAGGAAGTAAAGGTGGCCCTGGCCCTGCGGGCTTGGATAAACGAGGCCTCTGAGGCGGAGCTGGAGGAGAGGTTCGGCCTGGGGCCGGGGGACACTTATCGGCTGCGGGAGGAGGCGGCCTGGCTCGCGTATGCGGCGGAGCGACTGGCCGGGCTTTTCCAGCTCGGGGTGGAGGGGCTGGTGGGGCTCAGGATGCGGCTGCGGTACGGAGTGCGGGCGGAGCTGCTGCCGTTGGTCCAGCTCACCGGGGTGGGGCGGGTGCGGGCGCGGGTGCTGTTCGAGGCTGGGTTCAAGGGGCCGGAGGAAATTGCCCGCCGCAAGCCCGCCAGCCTGGCTCGGCTCCCGAGCTTCGGCCCCGCCTTGGCCAAGCGGGTGTGGGAGGAGGCCCGCCGGCTGGCCCGGCTCGCCGGGGACAAGCCCTAGGGCCCTCCTCCCCCTACCCCTGTGCCTGTGAGGCAAAGCAGCGAACCGACGGGGGAATGTAGCCTACATTACAGATTCTAACTGCACTTTGGTGCTATAATGACCTGACAAGTGTGAGGGTTTTCCCCGCCACATGTCCTCACACTGCGGGAAACCCGACCCGGCGGGGAAGAGAGGAGGCGACGGTGAAAAAGAGCTTCACGATTCTGCTGGTGCTGATGGCAACCGCGGTGTGGGCTCTCCCCCAGGGGATCGTGTTCATCCTGGACGCATCCAATTCCATGAACCAAGCACTGCCGGCCGGGGAAACCAGGTTCCAGTGGGCCCAAAGGGCGTTGACCTTGGTGCTTGAGGAACTGCCCCGGGACCAGCCGTTCGCGGTGGTGGTGTTCGGCCACCGGGTATCCCGGGAACACGAGGACGAGAGCTGTCGCGACATAGAACTCTTGGTCCCCTATGGCGCTCATCCCGAGCGCGGCCCCATCATCAGTCGGGTGCAAGGGCTGGTGGCCCAGGGGAAGACCCCGCTGGCGCGGGCCCTCAGGTTCGCCGCCGGGGTGGTGGACGAGCCGCTGCGGCTGGTGCTGCTGACTGACGGGGAGGAGACCTGTGGAGGGGACCCCCTGGCGGCCGCCCAGGAGATCTGCGCCGGGGGCACTACCCTGGACGTGGTGGCGGTCGGGGTAGAGGCCGAGGTAGCCGCCTTGCTGGGGAGCCTGGCCAGGACCTGCGGCGGCCGGTTCGTGGTCACCCAGGACCCGGCGGAGCTGCCCGCCCTGTTCCGCCAGGTGGCCATCCCCACCCCACCCCGCCCCCAAATCCCGGCGGCTTACCGCTGCTATCAAGTGGACAACGTGATCTGGGGCAGCGAGGGGGACGATGTGCTGGTGGGGACCCCGGGCCGGGACCTGATCCTGGGCCTGGGGGGAGATGACCTGCTGATCGGCCTGGGAGAGAGCGACATCCTGGTCGGCGGCCCAGGCGACGACGTCCTCCAGGGTGGGGAGTGCAATGACCGCCTGGAAGGTGGCCCGGGGAACGACCGCCTGCTCGGCGGGCCCGGCGATGACCTCCTCCTGGGAGAAGACGGCAATGACTCCCTGGAGGGGGAGGAGGGGAACGACCAACTTCTGGGCGGGCCCTGCAACGACAACCTGCTCGGGGGCCCGGGATGTGACCAACTGGACGGTGGCCCGGGGAACAACTTCGTCTACGACGTGGACCAACCCTGTGAGCCCTGTACACCCCAGCCCGTCCGCTGCGGGCGGGTGCCGCCTGCCCCCGCCCCTTGCCCCCCTTATCCCTGCACCCCCGAGACCGCGGCCAAGGTGGTGGACGAGGGCAGCTCCATCCAAATCCGGGCCCTGTGGGAGGATCCGGATGGTGACCCGGTGACGGTGCGTTGGGAAATCCTGTCCGGCGGAGGGAGCATCGCCGATCCCACCGCCGCGGTCACCACTTACTGCGCCCCGTGGGTCAGTGAGTGCGCGGGCCGCCCGGTGGAACTCCTGGTCACCGTCACCGATGCCTGCGGCGCTTCCTCCCAGGACCGGCTGTGCCTGTGGGTGCGGAACATCAACCACCCCCCAACCGCCGATGCCGGGCCGGACATCACCGTGCGGGAAGGGGAGACGGTCCAGCTCACCTGCTCGGCCTCTGACCCCGATGGGGACCAGATCACCTACTGGTGGGAGGTCCAGTGCCAGCGGGGCAGCCTCTCCGACCCCTACGCCCTGCACCCCCTGTTCACCGCCCCCCTGACGGATCGCTGCGAGGGAGAGGACATCGTGCTCACCTTGGTGGTGCGCGATGCCTGTGGGGCCGAGGCGCGAGACTCGCTGGTGGTCCACGTGGAGAACGTGAACCAGGCCCCGTGGGTAGACGCCGGGCCGGACCTGGAGGTGCCCGAGTGCGGCCAGATCATGATCCTGGCCCAGGCCGGGGATCCAGACGGTGAGCCCCTGGCGGTGTGCTGGGAGATCGTGGAAGGCGGCGGGGCCCTGAGCGGGACCAACACCCTGTGTCCGGTGTTCACCGCCCCCCAAGTCTCCGGCTGCCAAGAAGTGGTGGTGCGCATCCGGGTCACGGTCACCGACCCCTGTGGGGGCACCGCCTCCGACGAAGTCTGCATCCGGGTCTACAACCTGAACCAGCCCCCGCGGGTGGAGGCAGACCCATAATGGGGAAGTCCTGAAGACGGGGAAAGGGGCCGCTCCCCGGCGGCCCCTTTCGTTTGCTCCCAGCGTCCCGGCCGAAAAACCTAGGAGGTCAGAACGAAAAATCCCAGCCCAAGTCCAGGGTGAGAGTCCCCCCCAGGGGGTAATCGAGCTCCACCTCCAACACAAAGTTGGCCAGGAGCGGCAGGGAGGTGGCAAACGTAAACCGCGACAGCCCCAGGAACCCCCCGGTGGTAGAGAAGTAGACCGTGAACTCCCCCGTGTAGTCCTGCCCACAACAAGCCGGCCCACACACGTGCACCCTCAGGTACTCGAATTCGTCCTCGGAGAAGCCCAGTGTTCCCGGGGTGAAGGCGGTCTTGGACTCTAGGTAGTTGCACTCGGCTAGCTCACAGCGGATTTTGAACCCCTGGATGGAGATCGCCTCCAAGATGCGGCGGTCCACTTCGAACTCGATGTCTCCATACAGGGTGAAGCAGGCGTCCACAGGGAAATCCAGGTCCGGCTCGACGCTGATTTCCTTCCCCTCTGGGGTAAAGCGCACGTTGAAGTCCAAGGAGATGCAGCCGGGACAGAAGGCCACGTCTCTCAACCAGAGGTCCAAGTACTCAAACCCGGCGGCCTTGGAGAAGGTGAGGGTGCCGGAGAGGTAAAGGTCGCAGCAGGGGGAGATATCGGAGAAGGTGACCGTCAGGTCCTTAAAATAAACTCCGTAGCAGCAATCGGCGAACTTGACCGTGGCGGCGAACGGGGGGAAGTCCACCCGCCAAACGTACTCCAAATAGGCGGGGCCGGTCTGGACACAAGCATTGGAGGGGTAATAAGGGTAGACCCAATGCTGGATGGTGCCGGTGAAGGTGACGCCACCGAAGGGGATGCTCACCGTGCCCAGGAAATGCTTGTAGGCTGGCAGGGTGGGGTCGAACTCCAGCCGGGCGGTGGTGGCGATGATCCCCCACATCCCGGCGGCCTCCAGGATCTGAGAGTTAAAGCCGCTTGCGGTGAGGCCGGAGATGGAGGTGAACCGCCAATTGGCCACGTAGTATTCCAGCTGTAGCTCGCTCTCTTCCAGCCCCAGGGTGGGGAGGACGTTCAGGGTGCCGGTCCAGCGGCCGGAGAAGTCGGCCCATCCCCCCAGGGCCACCGCCAAAAAGACAATCAAAGCCACAACCCATTTGGCCATCATCTACCTCCTTGGACCGGAGTTATGTTCTGCGAATCGAGGGCTGGAATTGATCCCGCAGGCGTGGTGGCGGAAGGGAATTGGTAAGTGATCTGGATTACTACTCTGGTCCCCAGTGAAAACAAGTTTTATACTGGCCCCGGAGGTGGCAGCATGGCCGGGGCCAGGTGCGTGAAAGAGCTGGTGGTGCGGACCGAGAACCGGGTGGGCTTGGTGGCGGAGATCGCCAGGATCCTCTCGGACATGGGGATAAACATCCTGGCGGTGCAGGTGGAGGTGGTGGGGGAGGAGGCGCTGGTGCACCTGCTCACCGACGCCCAGCTCTACGCCCGGGATGCCCTGCGGGAGGCGGAGTTCTCCCTGGAGGAGCGGGAGGTGGTGGCGCTGGAGCTTCCCAACCGGCCGGGGCTGCTCAGGCGGGTGACCGAGGCGTTGGCCCGCCAGGGGCTGGACATCCATTACCTCTACGCCACCGCGGCCGAGAGCTGTACCCGGAGCCTGGTGATCTTCTCCTGTTCCAACAACGGCAAGGCAGTGTTGATGCTCAGGGAACGTGGGCCCCGCTAGGGAAACAGCCAGGCTCGGATAGGCCCTGCTTCCCCTCACCCTGGGGAAGTCCCCGCCGCCGGCACGGCCGCGCTCGCCCTTTGCTTGCGAACAAGGGTTCCTTGGAGATACAGTAGCCCCCGCATGCGCTTCACACCCCCAAGCCGAGAAGAGATCCTCAAAGGACCTGCGTTGGCGGTCATGGCCCGCATCGGGGGGCCGGCGGTCCTCTCCTCGCTGCTTTTCACCCTGTACAACCTGGCCGATGCCTTCTGGATCGGCCGCCTGCCCCCCCAAGAGTCGGCGGCAGTCATGGCCGGAATCCAGATCTCCTGGCCAGTGGTCTGGTTCCTGATCTCACTTGTGGCCGGGTTCGGAGGGGCGGCGGTCACTGCCTTGGTGTCCCAATACATCGGGGCAGGTCGGCCAAAAGAAGCCAACCGGTCCCTGAACCAACTGTTCACCATCGCCCTGGGCGCCGGAGTCGGGCTGGGGCTGTTGGGCTACGCCATCGCTCCCTGGCTGCTGGGGCTGCTGGTGCGGGAGGGGGCGGTGGCGGCGGCGGCTGTCCTCTACCTCCGGGTGATCTTCCTCGGCCTTCCCACCATGGTCATCCCGGGGCTGTTTCACTTCGCCTTCGCCGCCACCGGGGACACGTTGACCCCCCTCCTGGTAAACGGGGCCGGCACGTTGGTGAACATCGTCTTGGACCCATTCTTGGTGCTGGGCTGGGCCCCATTCCCTCGGCTGGGGATCCTGGGGGCAGCCTACGCCACCGTGTTCGCCCAAGGGGTGGCCACCTTGGCGTTCCTGGCCCTGTTCAAGCGGGGGAAAGGCCCGCTGAGGTTGGAGGTCGCTTCCCTCCTCCCCCACTGGCCGTGGGTGAAGAAAGCCCTCAAGATCGGGCTCCCTGCCGCAGTAGGGCAATCCAGCACCGCATTCGGGTTCCTGGTGATGACCGGGGTGATCGGGAGGCTCCCCAACGCGGAGGCCGCCCTGGCCGGCTACGGGATCGCCGACCGCATCCTGGGGATCTTGTTCATCATCACCGATGGCCTTTCCACCGGGCTCACCACCATGGTGGGGCAGGCCTTGGGGGCGGGGCTCTCGCCCCGGGCCCGGGAGCTGGTCCGGAAAGGTCTGGTGGTGTTGGTCCTCATCCTCACCGGGGAGGCGGCCTTGCTGTGGCTGCTCCGCCACCCACTGGTGGCGTTGTTCATCCCCGGGCGGGAGGACGTGATCCTGGTGGGGGCCGATTTCATCCAGGCGTTCGCCGGGGGAATGCCCTTCTTGGGGCTGTTCTTCGCCGCCCTGGCCATCTACCGGGGCGCCGGGCACAACTTGCCCACCATGATCCTGGGCCTCCTCAGATTATGGGGGCTCAGGATCCCACTGGCTTACCTGTTTGGTTTCCCCCTCGGTTGGGGGGCGAGCGGGGTGTGGTGGGGGATGTCGCTGTCGAACGTGATAGCGGGCCTGGCCGCCGCGGGCTTGCTCGCCCACCGGGCCTGGCAACGGTCGGTGGTGGAACCCACCCCGGGGTGAGCCCCGCCCACCGGCCCGGTACCCTTGCCCGGACATGTCAGAGGCGGTGAGGGCGGAGGGACGCTGGCACCGGCCGGTGCTCTTGGCGGAGGTGGTGAGCTTCCTGGCCCCGGCGCCCGGGAAGCTGATCGTGGACGCCACCTGTGGCACCGGCGGGCATGCCCAGGCCCTGCTCTCCCGCGGAGCCACCGTGATCGGCTTGGACCAAGACCCCCAGGCGCTGGCCCTGGCCCAGGAGAGGTTGGCCCCGTTCCAAGACCGGCTCCAGCTCCTCCAGGGGAACTTCCGCCGACTGCGGGAGCTCCTCTCCTCCCTGGGAATCAGGGAGGTGGACGGGGTGCTGTTCGACCTCGGGGTGTCCTCGCTCCAGCTTGACACCCCGGCCCGGGGGTTTTCCTTCCGGCAACCGGCCCCGTTGGACATGCGCATGGACCCCTCCCAGCCCCTAACCGCCCACGAGATCGTGAACCGCTGGCCGGAGTGGGAGATCGTCCGGATCCTGCGGGAGTACGGGGAGGAGCGGTACGCGGGGAGGATCGCCCGGGCCATCGTGCGGGCTCGCAGCAAGGCCCCCATCCGGAGCACCACCGAGCTGGCCCGGTTGGTGGCCCGCTGCTACCCCCCGGGCCGCCACCACATCCACCCCGCCACCCGCACCTTCCAGGCCCTCAGGATCGCGGTCAACGACGAGCTTGCCGCCCTGGAGGAGGGACTAGAACAAGCCAGGGAGCTCCTCCGGCCCGGAGGGGTGGTGTGCGCCATCTCCTTCCACTCCCTGGAGGATCGGATCGTCAAGCACCGGTTTCGGGAATGGGCCGCCGCCGGGGAGGTGGAGCTGCTCACCAAAAAGCCCCTGCGCCCCAGCCCCGCGGAGGTGGCGGAGAACCCCCGCGCCCGATCGGCCAAGCTCCGGGCCGCCAGGGTGCCCGAGGTCGGCTCCCTCCGGGCCAACTGTCCTCCTGCCCCAGGTCCCCTCGGCCTAACCTGGCCGTGAAATGCGCGCTCTTCCCCGCACCGAGGCCCTGCCCCGCGTCAGGGGGCGCCCCTGGAGCCTGTCCCGGGAGGGGGCCAGGGCACTGGTGCTGGGGGGGATGGGCCTTTTGGTGGGAGGGTTGGTGTTCTTCTACCTGTGGCAGGGGAGCGCGGTCAGCCTGTTGCGGGCCCAACGGGCCGAGCTCGTCTTGCGTCTGGAGGAACTGAGGCGGGAAAGGGAACTTTTGGAGGTGCGGGTGCTGGAGGCCTTCTCCCCCCAAGCGGTGCAGCAGCGGGTGGAGGAACTGGGCCTTCAACTGGCGGCCTTCCCCCCGGACCGGGTGGATTACCTGATCCTGGAAGATGACGAAGGACCAAGCCCTTAAGCGGGCCGGGGTGGTCTTCTTCCTCCTGGCCCTGGGGGCGGCGGGCATCGTGGCCCGGCTCGTCCAGCTCCAGGTGGTCCAGCACCCCCACTGGGCGGCCCTGGCCCAGGCCCTGCAGGAGGAGACGATCGAAGTCCCGGCCCAGCGGGGCACTATCTACGATTGCCGCGGCCGCCCCCTGGCCTGCGACGTCCCCGCCTACTCCATCGCCCTGGACAACTACCACATGACCAAACCGGAGCTGCTGGTCCGCCTGTTGGAGGAAGAGCTGGGGATGGAGCCTCAGGAGGCCGCCGAGCTCGTGTACCGGGAGTCCTACTTCACTTGGCTCGCCCGGCGGGTGGACCGGGAGGTGGGGGAGCGCTTGCGAGAACGAGCCCGCCAGCTGGGCATCCGGGGCCTGTTGTTCTTCGACACCTGGAAACGGGCTTACCCCCTGGGCCCGTTGGCGCCGGAGGTACTGGGGGTGGTGGGGGTAGACGGCCAGGGCCTGGCCGGCCTGGAGCTGTCCTTCGACCAATCCCTGTCCGGGAGGGCCAAGAGGTATCACCTGCTGCGGGGGCTGGACGGACGGGTCTACGACATCTCCCTGGTGGACCCCGGCCAAGTGGGAGAGGACCTCAGGCTCACCTTGGATGCGGACTTCCAACGGGTTTGCCAGGAGGAGCTGGGCGAGGGGCTGGAGGCCTACAGTGCGGGGCGGGGCCTGGCCATCATCATGGAGCCTTGCTCCGGTGCCGTGCTGGCCCTGGCCCAAGCCCTCGGGGACGAACCCCAATCCCCGGGCCTGGAATTCCTCAACCCCTGGGCAGTAACCCAGGTGTTCGAGCCGGGTTCCACCTTCAAGGCGGTGATCAGCCTGGCTGCCCTGGACCGTGGGGTGGTGACCCCCGAGTCCACCTTCAACGGCGACTCGCCCTACGTGGTGGCGGGCATCCCCATCCACAACGCCCAGGAACAGGACTTCGGGTTCATCAACTTCCGCCAGGCGCTGGTGGCCTCGGTGAATACGGTGCTCATCCAAGTAGCCGAGCGGTTGGGGATCGAGGCCACCTATCGACACCTGCGCAACATGGGGTTCGGGGAGGAGACCGGGATCGAGCTGCCCGGGGAGGTGCGGGGCCTGGTGCGGCCACTTGCCGAGTGGACCCCGGTGGACTTGGCGGTGGCCTCGTTCGGCCAGGGGGTGGCGGTGACCGGGATTCAGCTGGCCACCGCTTTCTGTGCCATCGCCAACGACGGGGTGCTTCCCCAGCCGCACCTAGTAGCGGGAAACGCCGGGCCCGGGCGGCGGGTGGCCTCCCCAGAGGCGGCGGCCACGTTGCGGGAGCTGCTCCGGGCAACCGTGGCCTCCCCCGGGGGGACCGGGCGGCACACAGAGCTCCCCGGCTTCTACATCGCCGGCAAGTCCGGCACCGGTCAGAAGGCGTCCCCGCAGGGAGGGTACCTCGAGGACTACGTGGTGGGGGCGATGGCCGCCTTCTTCCCCTGGTGGGCCCCCGAGTACGTGGTGCTGGTGGTCTACGACGACTTGGAATTCCGCTATTGGGATCCCTATGAACAGACGGTTCAGTTCCGCTGGGGAGGCACCACCGCCGGTCCCACGGTGAAGGAGATAGTGGCCGACTTGGCCCAGGCGGGATTGCTTCTGCCTTACCAGCCCCCGCCTACCACCGAGCTGGGCCGGTCCGGGTAGGTGAGGTAGAGCTTGCCGTCCCAGTTGGGCAGGGCCCGGGCCACGGTGTCCAGGGCGAGGTGGGGGGCGTTGTTTTCCCGGGAGAGGTGGGCCAGGAGGGCGGCCCGCAGGCCAGTCCGAGCCAGCTGGGCCAAGGCCTGGCCGGTTTCGTGGTTCCCCAGGTGCCCCCGGGGGCCCAGGATGCGCAGCTTCAGGGGCCAGGGATAGGGGCCCCCCAAGAGCAAATTCAGGTCGTGGTTGGCCTCCAACACCACCACCTGACAACCCCGCAGGGCGGCCAGCACCTCGGAAGACACCGACCCCAGGTCGGTGGCCAATCCCAGGGCAGCGCCGTTCAGTTCAAACCGAAAACCCACCGGTTGCTCGGCGTCGTGGGGCAGGGGAAAGGGGTGGACGGCCAACCCCAGGATCTCGGTGGGGCCGCGGAGGGGGTGACCGGAGATCCCCAGCGCGGCCAAGGTGCCGGGGCTGGCCCACACCGCCACCCCCCGGCGCACCAGGGGGCCCAGCCCCCGCACGTGGTCGGCGTGCTCGTGGCTGAGCAGCAGGGTGGTGATGGCCTCCGCTCGCACGCCGATGCGGGCTGCCCGCCGCCGCAGCTCCCGCCAGGGGAGCCCCGCGTCCACCAGCAACCAACCCCGCGGGGCTTCCACCAGGAAACAGTTCCCGGACGAGCCGCTCCCCAGCGCGCAGACCCTCACTCCTTACCGGGCGGCCGCAGGGCCGTGAGCAAATCGATAGGCACCGGGAACACCACCGTGGTGGCGTTCTCGGTGGCGATCTCCACCAATGTCTGGAGGTACCTGAGCTGCAGCGCCCCGGCCGACCGCTGCATGATCTCCGCCGCCTCCCGCAGCTTCTCCGCTGCCTGGAGCTCTCCCTCGGCGTTGATGATCTTGGCCCGCCGCTCCCGCTCCGCCTCCGCCTGACGGGCGATGGCCCGCTGCATGTCGGTGGGGATCTTCACGTCCTTGATCTCCACCGTGATCACCTTGATCCCCCAGGGGTCGGTGTGCTCGTCGATGATCTCCTGGAGCTCGCGGTTCAGCTTCTCCCGGGCAGACAAGATCTCGTCCAGCTCGGCCTTGCCCAGCACCGACCGCAGGGTGGTCATGGAGATCTGCCGGGTGGCCTCGATGAAGTCCAGCACCTCCACCACCGCCGCCTGGGGGTCCATCACCCGGAAATACACCACCGCGTTCACGTTCACCGGCACGTTGTCCCGGGTGATCACCTCCTGGGGAGGGACGTCCAGGGTGATGGTGCGGAGGTCCACCTTCACCATCTTGTCCACGATGGGGATGATCAAAAACAGACCCGGGCCTTTTGCCCCCACCAGGCGCCCCAGGCGGAAGATCACCCCCCGCTCGTACTCCCGCACGATCTTGATGGCGCTTGCCAAAAACAAGGCCACCAGTGCCAAAACTACTGCCAACGTCAGCTCCATTGCCCCCTCCTTGCTGACCCAATGGGCCAGCCCGCGCACCAGCCAGCCCAGCGCCAGGGTGAGGAGAAAACCTAGGACGTTCCAACCCCTCTTCCCTTGCACAGGGCATGATAGGCCTCTAGGATGGGGCTTGTCAACGAAAGGGGGGAAAGTGCGGACTCCGATCGTGGCCGCCAACTGGAAGATGCACAAGACCTGTGAGGAGGCGGTGAGCTACTTCCGCCGGCTATTGGAGCTGGTGCCGGCGCGGCGGGAGGTGGAATTGGTGATCCTGCCGCCGGCCACATTGCTGTTTTTGGCCCAGAAGCACTTGGCCGGCAGTGGGATCGCCTGGGGGGCCCAGCACGCCTACCCCGAGCCCCAGGGGGCGTTCACCGGGGAGGTATCGGTGACCCAGGTGGCGGATCTGGGGGCCAGCTTCCTGGTGTGTGGCCACTCCGAGCGCCGGCGCCTATTCGGGGAGGACGACGGGCTGGTGGCACGCAAGGTGCGGGCGGCCTTGGAGGGCGGCCTCATCCCCATCCTGTGTGTGGGGGAGACCTTGGAGGAGCGGGAGGCGGGGCGGGCCTGGGAGGTGGTGCGGGGGCAACTGGCTGCCGCCCTGGCCGATTTGGAGCTCCCCTCCCCGGAGCGCCTGGTAATCGCCTATGAGCCGGTGTGGGCCATCGGCACCGGGGTGGCCGCTCGGCCCCAGGATGCCCAAGAAGTCGCGGCCCGCATCCGCCACTGGCTGGGGGAACGGTTCCCCGGGCTGGGGGAGAGGGTCCGCATCCAGTACGGGGGCTCGGTGAAACCAGACAACGCCAGTGACTTCCTCGCCCTGCCGGATATCGACGGGGCGCTGGTGGGAGGGGCGTCCCTGGACCCGGAGAGCTTCTGGGAAATCGCCCGGGCAGCCTAGGAGGCGGGGTGGCGGGGGAGGGGTTCGTCAAGTTCTTGGGCACCGCCGGGGCCAGGTTCGTGGTTGCCCGCCAGCTCAGGTATTCTGCCGGCACCTGGGTGGAACTCTCCGGAACCCGCCTGCTCTTGGACCCCGGCCCGGGCACCCTGCTCCGCTGCCGCAAGGTGCGGCCCGCCCTGGACCCCGGTAAGCTGGCCGCCCTCATCCTCACCCACAAGCACTTGGACCACTCCACCGATGTCAACGTGCTCCTGGAGGCCATGGCCGGGGCCGGCACCAAGCGCCGCGGGGTGCTGGTCGCCCCCCAGGACGCCCTGGAAGGGGATGACCCGGTGGTCCTCCGGTACGTGCGCCGTTACCCAGAGCGGATTGAACTGCTGGAGGACGGAAAGACCCTCCGACTGGGCAACGTCGAGCTGATCCCGGTCCGCCACCAGCACTCGGATGTGGACACCTACGGGCTCATCCTGCAAGGGGAGGAGGGGAGGCTGGGGTTCGTGGTGGACACGAAATTCTTCCCCCAGCTGCCCGAGAGGTACCGGGGCTGTGAGCTGTTGGTGGTGAACGTGGTGATGAGGGAATGGCGCCCGGGGGTGGATCACCTGTCTCTACCCGAGGCGGTGGAGCTGATCGGGGAGGTACGGCCCCGGCTGGCGGTGCTCACCCACTTCGGGATGGGGATGCTGAGGGCCAAGCCCTGGGAACTGGCCGAGAAGATCACGGACAAGCTGGGGGTGGAGGTGGTGGCGGCCTCCGACGGCCTCACCGTGCCGGCCTCCCGCTGGCTGGGAGGGGCGAGCCCCCAGGGGGAGGAGGGGCCATGAAGGGAAACTGGCTGGGACTTGTGGTGCTGACGCTCGCGGTGCCCGGGCTCTGCGGGGGCCTGGTGTTCCACGATCAGAACCGCAACGGTGTCCTGGACCCGGGCGAGGAGGGCCTGGGCGGGGTGCCGGTGAGCGACGGCCGTGAGGTGGTGGTGACCAGCCCCGAGGGGCGGTTTGACTTCTCCGCCGAGGAGCCGTTCGGGCCGGTGTTCGTCTCCCCGCCCAGCGGCTGGTGGACCGCCAGGTTCTGGCTGCCCCCCGGGGAGGAACTCCTGTTCGCCCTCTACCAAATCGACTCCCCTTCCGAATTCTCTTTTGTCCAAGTGACGGACATCCACCTCATCCCCCAGGCGGAGGCCAACCTGCGGGAGTTCGTGGCGGGGATGAACCAGCTTTCCCCCCGGCCGGCTTTCCTGGTGGCCACCGGGGACTTGGTCATGTCGGCGGAGCGCTTCCGCGAAAGAGGAGAAGTGGAAGAGGCTTTTTCCAGCTATCTTGGGATCATGGCTTCCCTGGAGGTGCCCTTGTTCAACGTGCTAGGGAACCACGACTGCGCCTGCGGACTCCCCCAAGACGACCCGTGGTGGCACAAGGGCGCCTACCGGGCCCTGGTCGGCCCCAATTGGTACTCGTTCAACTACGGTGGCTGGCACTTCCTGGTCTTGGACACCAACTCCGAGGCTTGTCCCCCTTGGGAGGCGCTGCCCGAGGAGCAGTTTGACTGGCTCAAGGAAGACCTGGCCCTGGTCCCACCGGACACCCCACTGGTCCTCTTCTCCCACGCCCCGCTGTTCGTCTGTCAGGGCTTCCGGAGGTTGGTGGAAGCGCTTTCGGAACACCAGGTGCTGGTGGCCGCCGCCGGGCACCTGCACGTGACCGACGAGCTCGAGGTGGTGTTCCCGCAGGTGGTAACCGGGGCGTTGAGCGGCAGCTGGTGGAGAAAAGGCGGGCTTTCCTGGCAGGGGCCAAACCCCGACGGCTCCCCGCAAGGCTTTCGGCTGTTCCAGGTCCACGGGGATGAGATCCGCTGGCAGTATATACCGTTTCCCTGACCTGGCTTTGACAGGTGGTTTCTGAAGAATCCGGTTAGGAAGGCTGTTTGAAGTGTGCCGAGGGGGTGTGTGGCGCCATCGCCTCCTGGGCCGGTGGGGAAGCGAGCGCCCCAAAAGACCCCGGTGCAAGAAGGGGCAGCCGTGGTGGGCCCGCCTGGAGTCGAACCAGGGACCTCACGCTTATCAGGCGTGCGCTCTAACCGCCTGAGCTACGGACCCAACGCGGCTTTAATATAGCGTCCCCGCCGGCTCCCCTCAACCCGCGGTGCCCTCCAACGCCCGCGACAGCTCCTCCTCCAGCAGGGGGTCGATCACCAGGTCCAGGTTCCCGTCCAGCACGTCCTCCAGCCGGTAGAGGGTGAGCCCGATTCGGTGGTCGGTGACCCGCGACTGGGGGAAGTTGTAGGTGCGGATCTTCTCCGAGCGGTCTCCGGTGCCGATCTGCCGCCGGCGGGTCTCCCGGAGCTCCGACTGGCGCTTCCGCTCCTCGATGTCCCGCAGCTTGG
>Ga0209426_1001173_pt1 | contig 18069 bp, 21 predicted proteins | sample Deesub1362B_J571_FD_187697 | JGI IMG/M metagenome (GOLD analysis project Ga0209426, IMG submission 187697) | Deep oceanic, basalt-hosted subsurface ecosystem from Juan de Fuca Ridge flank, Pacific Ocean, CORK Borehole 1362B_J2.571 (SPAdes)... ...
ACGCCGCATACGCCCAGCTGGCCCCCTCCGGCCCTCCGGGCCGCCTCCCCCGCATCGCGGGGGAGGATCCATGACGCCCGCGCCCCTCACGACACCACCTCCCGGGCCCGGCGGCCCACGCCCAGGCGCACGCGGCGGTCCGACAGCGAGATCGCCCCGCCGATCGCCATCAAGAGCGGCCCCAGGAAGATTAGCCGCACCCACGGGTTCACATAGGCGCGCACAAGCCAGGCGGGCTTGCCGCCCTCGCCCGCCCGGCGCTCGCCGAGCACCACATAGAGGTCGTCCAGCGGGCGCGGACAGATCGCCACCTCCGACGTCGTCTGGGCGCCGGTCGGGTAGAATCGGCGCTCGGGCTCGGCGCGGCAAACGAGACGGCCCGCCTTGTCGACGATCCTCACCACGCCGCGCTCGGCCAGGTAGTTGGGACCTTCCACCGTGCCGATGTCGGTCAGGGTCAGCACATAGGCGCCCAGCGTCTGGCTGTCGTTCAGGCTCAGCGCCTGGGCGGCCTCGACGCGCCAGGCCGTCTCGAACGACGCGCCCAGCACGAAGACGCCAAGGCCAGCGTGGGCCAGGGTCGCGCCCCAGGCGCCGCGCGGCAGGCCCCGGGCGCGGCGGAAGCTCTCGGCGGCCGGCGCGCGGAACAGCTTCAGGCGGTCGGCAATCTCCAGCAGCGCGCCGCCCAGCAGCCAGAAGCCCAGCGCCAGCCCGCCGCTGGCCAGGGCCTTGCGCGGCTGGACGATTCCGTAGGCGATCAGGCCCAAGAGAGCCGCGACCGCCAGAACGACCCACAGCTTGCGGGCCACGCCGCGCGCGTCGCCGCGCTTCCAGGCCAGCAGCGGGCCGGTCGGCAGGATGGCGAAGGCCAGCACCATCAGCGGCGTGAAGGTCAGGTTGAAGAACGGCGCGCCGACCGAGACGGCCTCGCCGTCCATGGCCTCGCGGATCAGCGGATAGAGCGTGCCCAGCAGCACCACCGCCGTCGCCGTCGACAGCAGGATGTTGTTGAGGACGATGGCGCTCTCGCGGCTGACCGCGCGGAACTGGCCGCCGGGGTTCAGCGACGGCGCGCGGATCGCGAACAGCAGGAAGCCCGCCCCCGCCGCCAGGCCCATCATGATCAGCAGCAGGACGCCCCGCGTCGGATCGACGGCGAAGGCGTGGACGCTGGTCAGCACGCCCGAGCGCACCAGGAAGGCGCCCAGCATCGAGAAGGTGAAGGCGGCCAGGGCCAGGAAGGCCGTCCAGCCCGGCAGGGCGCCGCGCTTTTCGGTGACGATCGCCGAGTGCAGAAGGGCCGCGCCGATCAGCCAGGGCATGAAGCTGGCGTTCTCGACCGGGTCCCAGAACCACCAGCCGCCCCAGCCCAGTTCGTAATAGGCCCAGAAGGCGCCCAGGGTGATGCCGACGGTCAGCAGGCTCCAGGCCGCCAGGGTCCAGGGGCGCACCCAGCGGGCCCAGGCCGCGTCGACCCGCCCCTCGATCAGCGCCGCCAGAGACAGCGAATAGACCACCGAGAAGCCGACATAGCCGCTGTAGAGAAACGGCGGGTGAGCCGCCAGGGCGGGGTCCTGCAGCAAGGGGTTCAGCGACCGCCCTTCGACCGGGACCTCCAGCAGGCGGGCCAGCGGGTTGGAGGCGAAGACGGCATAGGCCAGGAACAGCACGCCCAGCGCGCCCTGCACGGCCAGGGCGTAGGCCCGGAGCCTGGGCGGCAAGCTCTCGCCGAACGCCGCCATGGCCGCGCCATAGCCGGTCAGGACCAGGCACCACAGCAGCATGGAGCCCTCGTGGCTGCCCCAGGCGCCGGCCACCTTGTACAGCATCGGCTTGGCGGTGTGGGAGTTGCCGGCCACGTTGGCGACCGAGAAGTCCGAGACCACGAAGGCGTGGATCAGCGCCGCGAAGGCCACCGCGACGGCGACGAAGGCGGCCACGGCCGCGCCGCGTCCCGCGCCGGCCAGCACCGGCGAGCGCCGCGCGCCGCCGACGGCCGACAGACCGGTCTGGGCGACGGACAGCATCAGCGAAAGGACGAGGGCGAACGCGCCCAGTTCGGTGATCATCCCCGTGTCGCCTCGCCGGAGAAAGGACAGACGCTCATGGCTTCTGGCTCCCATAGCTGGGAGCGGACGCGCCCTCGCCCCGCCACTCGCCCTGCTTCTTCAAGGCCTTGGCGACATCGCGCGGCATGTAGCGCTCGTCGTGCTTGGCCAGCACCTGCTTGGCGACGAAGACGCCGTTCGGATCGAAGCTGCCTTCAGCCACGATCCCCTGTCCTTCGCGGAACAGGTCCGGAAGGTCGCCGTGATAGGTCACCTTGGCCGACGCCTTGTGGTCGGCGACCACGAAGTCGACATCGCCGCCGGGGTGCTTGACCACGCTGCCGCGCTGAACGAGCCCGCCCAGTTGCACCTTGCGGCCCGGCTTGACGTGGGCCTCCTGGGCCTGGGCCGGGGTGTAGAACAGCGAGATGCTGTCGCGCAGGCCAAACAGCGCCAGACCCACGGCCAGGGCCAGCACCGGCGCGACGGCCAGCAGCACGGTGAGGCGCGTCCGCGCCTTGCGGGATTTGGGCCAGAAACTCATGGCGTCTTTACGTTGGCTTGAGCGGGCGTGTCGGCCGCCTGACGCAGGGCCGACAGCACCTTGGGCTGATCCTTGAAGCGGGCCGAAGCGCTGGCCAGGGCGGCGTCGCGCTTGGCGGTCTCGCCCAGGACGGCATAGGCGCGGACCAGGCGCACCCAGCCGTCCGGATCGTCGGGCGACTTCGCCAACCGAGCCGCAAGCCCCTCGACCATGCCGGCGATCATGCCCTGGACCTGCGGGTTCTGGGCGGCGGCGGGCTCGGCGGAGGCCAGACGACCTTGCGCCTCGACCTGGGCGATCTCCGCCGCGAGCGTCGCGCGCGCCGGATTGTCGGGCGGAAGACTGGCCAGCAGCGCGCGCCAGTCCGCCAGACCGCCCTGCACATCGCCGTCCGCCACCTTGCCGCGCCCCAGGAAATAGCGGGCGCGCAGGTCGTTCGGATCGGCCTTCAAAGCTTGGGTGAAAGCCAGCTTGGCGTCAGGGCCGACCTGGCCGCCGTCGCCCTTCTGGGCGCTCTCCATGACGAAGGTCTGGCCCAGCAGGCTCCAGAGGTCCGCGCGCTTGGGGGCCAGGCGCACGGCCCTGCGCAGCGCCGCCTCGGCGCCGGGCAGGTCGCCGCTGGCCACGCGGGCCTTGGCCAGGAAGACCAGCGGCTCGATCGCCTTGGGCTGGCTGGCGACCAGGCTTTCCAGCACGGCGGCGATCTGGTCGGGCGCCAGGGTCGCGGGATCGGCGGCCTTCCACTCGGCCACGCGCTTGGCGAAGGCCTGGTCGGGCAGTTCGGGATGGCCCACGAAGAGATAGAGACCGACGGCGGCGACGCAGGCCGCGCCCACGGCCGCCACCACGGCTTTGCGCGGACCAGCGCCGTCCCGCGTCCAGTGCTCGGCCTGGTCGGCGGCGGCCAGCAGACCCCGGCCCGCCTCGGCGCGCGCGGCCTTCAACTCGTCCTGTGACAGAAGGCCGTCCAGGGCCAGGCGTTCGACCTCGGCCAGGCGGCGGCGATGCGGTTCCAGCCGGGTGTCGGCGTCATCGACCGGACGAGCCTTCGCCGCGCCCCGCAGCACAAGGCCCGCGGTCACGGCAGACAACCCTGTCGCGGCGATCCAGAAAGCGATCATGGCCGCGTGTTAGCCGTTCCGCGAGCCGGCCGTTAGCGAAAAAAGCGCTTAAGTGCCTCGCCGCACCGCGCCATGATGTCGCCGCGCGCATGGAGAGGCTTCAATGACGGCGATCCTGCTGGTTCCGGGACTCCTCTGCTCGGAGGAGATCTTCGCCCCTCAACTGCCGACGCTGTGGCCCCATGGCCCCGTCGCCATCGCCAACACCTTGGCGGGGGAGACCATGGCGGAGATCGCCGCGCGGATCCTGAAAGACGCCCCGCCACGCTTCGCGCTCGCGGGGGTGTCCATGGGCGGCTATCTCGCCTTCGAGATCGTGCGGCAGGCCGCCGATCGGGTGGAGAAACTGGCGCTGATCTGCACCTCGGCGCGGCCCGACACCCCCGAACAGACCGCCGCGCGTCGCAAGATGCTGGACCAGGCGCGCGCCGTGGGCTTCGAGCGGTTCCTGAACCTGGGCGCGGACGCCCTCACCCACCCCAGCCGCAAGGGCGACCCCGCGCTTAACGCCGTCAGCATCCGCATGGGCCGGACGGTTGGGCTGGACGGCTTCGCGCGCCAGACCGAGGCGGTGATCGCCCGCCCCGACAGCCGCCCGCTTCTGGCCGAAATCAGCGTCCCCACGACCATCGTGGTCGGCGACGCCGATCCGCTGACGCCCATGGCCCTGTCCGAGGAGATGGCGGCGGCGATCCCTGGCGCGACCCTGACGATCGCCGCCGACTGCGGTCACGTGATCACGCTGGAGCGGCCAGAGGTGGTCAACAAGGCTTTGGACGCCTGGCTGACGCGCTAGATGTGAGCTTTCAACAGCCCGAAAGACGGGCTTGGCCAGTTAAGCCGCGATCGCGGCGGCCGCGCGGCGGCGGACGATTTCGGCGGTCTTTTCGTCGCGGGTGTAGGCGATGAAGCCCGCGGCGATGTTCAGATACTTGACGGCCAGGGCCGTGTCGCCGCCCTCGCCCGTGCGGGCCACGTGCAGGACGTCCTCGATATAGGGGTCCAGACGCGTGTTCAGCTTTTCCAGCACCTTGGTGCGGGTCGTGCCATAGCCGGCCTTGTCGGCGCAGCTGCGCAGCTCGGCGACGAAGGCCAGGGCGCCCTGAGCGCGGCGGATCTGCGCCTCGTCCGGCTCATCGGTCAGCTTGGCCGCGCCCCTTCCGCCCTTCTTGCCCATCATCGAGATCGGACGGGTCGGCAGGGCCCGTTCCAACTCCTTGTCGGCCTGCTCCATGCGGACCTCGCAAGCCTTGGCCATGGCCTGCTTGTGGCGAGCCAGACGCTTGCCCCACGGACCATCCTTGGCGACGTCGACGGACTGCTGGAATTCGACGATCTGCAGCTGGACCTTATGGGCGACCTGGGCGACCTCGCGCCCGACCTTCTCGCCATCCGCGAAATTGAAGGTCTCGACACGGACGATCGACGCATCGATGTCGTCCAGGATGCGCTCGCCGAAGTCCTTGAACTCCGACGAGGCGAGATAGCGATCGGACGGGCGGTCCATGACCGCCGAGATCACCCGCAGGATGCGCCAGTCGTCGGGCAGATGGGCCGACAGGATGTCCAGCAGCAAGGCGCCGGCGTCATCGCTGATCCGGCAGGCGTCGCGATAGGCCAGACGCGCGGCGGCCGCGCGCTCGCCCGACATGCGGCTGACCCACTCCGAAAGCTTGGGCAGGCAGCTGCGGACGATCGGCGCCAGTTGCAGGCAAAGCGCCAGATCCTCGGGATCGCAAAGAACACGAACGCTGTCGAACGCGGCGTTGTCGGGGTCGCGCAGGCCGGCCGCCGCCGTCTTGCACAGTTCGTCGAAGATCTCGGGCGTCCCCTGCTCCAGATCCCACGGATTGCACTTGGCCGAGGCCTCTTGCACGCCTTCGGGCGCGACCGACTTCAGGGCCCGCCAAAGGCGAGACAGCACGGGGGCGGGAAAGTCCACCTGGCCTTCGCGCCGGGCGACGCAAAGCGGCGCGATCGGAGCCAGGACATTATTTCGCACGAAGCGGTTGGCGGTCTCGTCCTCGACCAGTCCCCGCACGGCGGCCAACGAACCCTGTCCGCCCGCGCCCGACAACGCCAGCTCCAGACTGCGCAGAGCCGCGTCCGGCGCGGTTTCCACCAGCGTCCGGATCATCTGCATTTTGTGGGCGGCGATAGCGGCCATGATCCCCCGAAACGGACGCGCGTGTCCGATGGACGTCAACCATGTTCGAAACGAGGTTAAGGATTTCCGAAACGCGATGAAAATCCGACGCGTCAGAGCATATTGTCGCGCCGCGAAAAGCTCAACACGACTAAAGGTTTAGAAACGCCGACCAACGGTATGCGAACCGATCGAGGGCGGCGACCTTCCTCAACCTACGGCTAAGCTTCGGCGCGAGGCAAGTCCAGGCAGACGCGCAGACCGCCCAGGGGCGATTCGCCCAGTTGCACGGAGCCGCCATAGGCCCGCGCCAACTCGTCGACGATCGACAGACCCAGACCCGACCCGGGCGCGTTCTCGTCGAGGCGCTGGCCGCGCTTCAGGGCCTGGGCGCGCTCCTCGGGCGGCAGGCCGGGGCCGTCATCGTCGACGGTGAGCAACAACCTGGCCTCGCCCTCCGGCGCGGCCTCGACGCGGATCTTGCCCCGGCACCACTTGCCGGCGTTTTCCATGACGTTGCCGGCCAGCTCCATCAGGTCCTGCTTCTCGCCCTGGAAGCACAGGTCCTCGGGACAGCGCCAATCGATCTGGACCCCCTTGTCCTGGAAAATCCGCTCCAGGGTGACGGCCAGCTCGTCCAGGATCGGCTCCAGAGGCGTGCGCTCGCCGCTGGTCTGGGAGCGCGCGGCGGCGCGGGCCCGGCGCAGGTGGTGGTCGACCTGCTCGCGCATGGTCTGGGCCTGGCGTTCGACCACCTCGGCCAGCTGGCCCGGCTGCTGCGACGCCTCGGTCAGCATGACCGACAGCGGCGTCTTCAAGGCGTGCGCGAGATTGCCGACGTGGGTGCGCTGGCGCTCCACGACCTCCTGGTTATGGGCCAGAAGGGCGTTCAGTTCGCGCGCCAGGGGCTCCAGTTCGTCCGGATAGGCGCCATCCACGCGTTCGGTCTTGCCGCGCCGGACCGCCGCCACCTCGCGGCGCAGTCGAAACAGCGGCTGAAGACCAAACCGCACCTGCACCACCACGGCCAGGATCAGGCCGACGCCCAGGATCAGCAGGGCGATGGCGGTGACGCCCGCGAAACGATCGGCGTCGGCGTCGATCGGAGATCGGTCCTCGGCGGCCAGGAAGACCACGGGATCGGGATAGCCCGGCAGCCGAGCCTGGATAGCGGCGGCGCGCAGCGGCTTGTCCTGCGGGCCGCGAAGATCGAAATACTGGGTCTTGCCCGGCTTGGCGTCCAGTTGGTCCACCTGGCGCGAGGACAGCATCAGGTCGCTGTCGAACAGCGAGCGAGACCGCTCGACCGCGCGCATCGCCCCGTCGCGCTGCTTGTCCAGGATCACCCAGTAGCGGCCGGAATAGGCGCGCGTGGCGCGGATGTCGGTCAGGAACGGGGCGCGCAGCTCGCCGTCGTCGACCGACGAGCCCGCGTAGAGATCATCGGTCAGCACCGCCAGAGACTGGTCGAAGCGCCGGATGGCCGCGCCGCGGAACTGGGCCGTCAGAAAGACCCCGGCCACCAGCATGACCAGCAGGGTCCAGACCCCCGCGATCAGGACCAGCCGTCGAACCAGCGAGCGGCGACGAAGATCGATCACGGAGCTAAGCGCTCTCGCCTTCCAGCGCGATCAGCCGATAGCCCAGGCCCCGCACGGTCTCGATACGGTCGGCGCCCAGCTTCTTGCGCAGACGACCGATGAACACCTCGATGGTGTTGCTGTCGCGATCGAAGTCCTGGTCGTAAAGGTGCTCGACCAACTCGGTGCGCCCGATCACCCGGCCCTGGTGCATCATCATGTAATGCAGCAGCCGGTATTCCAGCGACGTCAGCCGCAGCGGCTCGCCATTGACGCTGGCCCGCGCCGCCCGGGGATCCAGGCGCAGCGCGCCGCACGACAGCGAGGGCGCGGCGTGACCGGCCGAGCGCCGCAGCAGGGCGCGCAGGCGGGCCAGCAGTTCCTCGGTGTGGAAGGGCTTGGCCAGATAGTCGTCGGCGCCGGCGTCGAAACCGGCGACCTTGTCGCTCCAGGCGGCCCGCGCGGTCAGGATCAGCACCGGCGTGGTGACATTGCCGCGCCGCCAGCGCTCCAGCACCGATACGCCGTCCACCTTCGGCAGCCCCAGGTCCAGGACCACCGCGTCATAGGGCTCGGTCTCGCCCAGGAACTGGGCTTCCTCGCCGTCGGGGGCGTGATCGACGGCGTAGCCGGCGTCGGCCAGGGCCAGCTTCAGCTGGCGCGTCAGGTCGGGATCGTCCTCGACGAGCAGAATGCGCATGACGTGGTAACTCCTCAGCCGCCGCTCAGGATCTGACCGGTCTCGGCGTCGACGATGAAGTCGATGCGACGGCCGTCCGCGGTGGCCCAGCGGACCCGATAGTTGCGGCCTTCCAGGCCGGCGTCCAGCACCCGGCCGGGCACGCGCCGGCTGATCATCTCGATCACCCGGCCCAGCGGCACGAGGCGTCCCGACTGAACGCCGCCACGCGCCTGGTCCTGACGCTCGCGCCAGTCGGCGCCCAGCGAGTCCGGACCACGCTGCGCCGAGGCCAGGCCCGGGAGGGTGGCGGCCAGCGCGGCGGCGACGATGAGAGCACGGATCGGTTTCATGCGGTCGGGTTTAACGGACCTCGGCTGAATGGAGACTGAACACGGGCGTTATGAAGAACGCGCGACGTTCTGTCACGGCGCAACCATCGCTTAGCCGCCTCTTGAACCAAACAGATTTCAACCTTGAAGCGGAAGAGATCTCGAACCAAGGGCCGTTCAATCGCGTCGGGACGTCGCCGTCGCGTCGCCGACGAGCATCCTGGCCGCCTCCGCCGGACTTTTCTTTCCGGTGTCTCGGTCCACGGCGTAGTTAGCCGACCGCATGGCCTTGACGTCGATGCGCCCGCCCAGCGGCGCCAGCGCCGCCCGCAGCCGCCGATCGTCGGCTCGCTTGGGCGAAACCAGGATCACCGCGTCATAGGGCGGCAGCGCGGCCTTCGGGTCGTCCAGCAGCACCAGGTCGTCGGCGGCGATCCGGCCGTCCGACGAGAAGGCCGAGATCACGTCGACCTCGCCGCTCTCCAGGGCCCGGTACATGAAGGTCGGCTGGAACTGACGGCGAGCCTTGAAGGCCAGGCCATAGGCGCTCTCGACGCTCTTCCATTCGGGCCGGGAAAAGAACTCAAGATCCCCGCCCAGGGTCAGGCTCGGGGCCTTGGCGGCCAGATCGGCCAGGGTTCGGACGCCCAACCGCTTGGCGCGGTCGCGGCGCATGGCCAGGGCGTAGGCGTTCTCGAAGCCCAGCGGCGCCAGCAGCACGACCCCGTCGCGCGCCTTCAACGCTCGCCTGAGGCCTTCCAGCACCGCCTGCCGGCCGGGATTGTCCGCGCGGTTCAGGACGTTGGCCCACAAGGTGCCGGAATAGTCGACATAGGCGTCGATCTCGCCCGCCGCGAGGGCGCGATAGGCCACCGCCGAGCCCAGGTTCACGCGCCGGCGCACGGTCGCGCCGCCGGCCTCCAGCCGCCCGGCCATCAGCTCGGCCAGGATGTACTGCTCGGAGAAGTTCTTGGCCCCGACGACATAGGCCGGAGCGTCCCGAGACAGGGCCGCGCCCGCCAGCGGCGTCAGCGCCGCCAGCAGGCCGATCGCCAGGCCCGCGCCGCCGGCCCAGAGCCGCCGGCCGTCGCGTCGCGCCACCCCCACCTCGATCAGGCCCAGCAAGGCGTCCACCGCCAAGGCCAGGGCCGCCGAGGCCGCGCAGCCGACCAGCACCGCGACCCAGTCCTCGGTCTGCAGGCCCGAGAAGATGTAGTCGCCCAGCGAGGTCTGGCCGACCGGCGTGGACAGGGTCGCCGCCCCAATCGTCCAGACGGCGGCCGTGCGCACGCCGGCCATGATCACCGGCGCGGCCAGGGGCAGCTCGACGCGCCAGAGCCGCTGGCGATCGGTCATGCCCACGCCGCGCGCGGCCTCGACCACGGCGGGGTCGACGCCAGAGACGCCCGCCGCCGCGTTCCGCAGGATCGGCAGCATCGAATACAGCGTCAGGGCCAGCAGCGACGGCAGGAAGCCCAGGGCCGGGAAGCCATGCCCCAGCACCTTCGTCGCCAGGCCCGACAGCAGCAGCAGCACCGGATAGAACAGCGCCAGCAGGGCCAGGCTGGGTATGGTCTGAACCAGACCGGCGGCGCCCAGCGAAATCCACTTCAGGCGCGGATCGCGGGCCGCCGCGATGCCCAGCGGCAGGGCGACGGCCAGGCCCAGGCCCAGGGCCGAGGCCGACAGCGCGACATGCCAGCCCAGCCGCTCGGGCAGCAGGGCGACGGCGGCGGTCAGGCGGTCAGCCACGGGCCAGCTCCGCCAGACGCTGGGCCTGTTTCCGGGGCGCGGCGATCAGATCAGCGACAGCGGGGTCGGGATGTCCCGCCAGGAGTTCAGTCGGCGACGCGTGAGCCAGCACCTTGCCGCCGGCCATCACCACCACCGCGTCGGCCAGCAGCAGCGCCTCGCCGACGTCGTGGGTGACCATCACCGTCGTCAGGCCCAGCCGCTCGTGCAGGGCCCGGACGTCGTCGGCCAGGGCCACGCGGGTCACCGGGTCCAGCGCCCCGAACGGCTCGTCCATCAACAGGATCGAAGGCCGCGCCGCCAGGGCCCGGGCCACGCCCACCCGCTGGCGCTGCCCGCCCGACAGTCGCGACGGCGCCCGCCCGGCGATCGCGCGCGGCAGCGCCACCAGGTCGAGCAGTTCCTCGGTCCGCGCCGCGATCTCGGCGGCGGGCCAGCCCAGCAGTTCGGGCGTGATTCCGATGTTCTGGGCGACGGTCATGTGCGGAAAGAGACCGATCTCCTGGAAGACATAGCCGATCCCGCGCCGCAGCGCCGGACCCGACTGGTCGGCGATGTCGGCGCCGTCGATCAGCACCCGCCCCGTGTCGGGCGCGGAGAGGCCGTTGATCAGCTTCAGCAGCGTGGTCTTGCCCGCGCCCGATCCGCCGACCAGGGCGACGAAGGCGCCCCTGGCGATCGTCAGCGACGTCGGCGCCAGGACGGTCTGGCCGCCATGGGTCTTGCTCACCTCTTCGAGGACGATGGCGGCGGTCATGGCGGCTCCGCGCGGGTTGGGAATCATCCGCCCGCCGATGTCGAGCCTTTACCGAAACTCAGGGTGCGACAAGGCGGCGCGCGACAGGCCGTCCGGTTCGCGACGGCCGAATCGATCCCGACCATGGCGACAGGTTCAAGGAGCATCCCATGGCCATCGCCACCCAAGCCCGTCCGTTCGATCCGCGCGTCCGCCGCCCGGCCCGACAATGGCCGCTGGGCGTCGCGGTCCTGGTCGCCACCGTGCTGAACGCCATCGTCTGGGGCGGCCTGCTGGCCGTCGCCAAGGCGTTCCTGCACGTCTGAGTGTCGTAGGCGTAAGCGTCGGTTCTTCTTCTCCCCCGAGCAAACTGGGCCACGTCCGCGAGGGCGTGGCCGTTCTTTTGCTGGGGCATCGCGCTGCGTCGAAGCCGCTCTTCGAAACGCCTAACGCGGGGAAAACCTCATCGGGATGCGCAAGCGGCCGCCGGCTGTCGGTCGGCCGTCAGGCAGATGGGTGCGCAACCGGAACTTTTCGGTCAACGCCAGCGCGGCGTCTCCAAACCCGACGGCGTTCGGGCTCTCCTCCAGCACCGCGCAGTCAGTAAGACCGCCATCGACCCTGACCGAACACATCAAGGAGACCTCCCCAGCTATTTTCTCGCGCCGAGCGTCCTTGGGATACACTGCGAGGAAATCCCGCGCGGTCGGCTTGCTGATCCAGAGTTGCTTGTCGATGTGCACGGCTTCCACGTGTGCACCAAGGGCGGGCGCGGGCGCCATAAGCGCGATGGCTAAAGCGATGAACATCTGTCCCCCGAGACTTCCGTGCGGGAAGTAATCAGGCGCGCCGCCCCTTATTGCAACCCTAGGCCGTTAAGCCACTAGATCGGCATCCGCATGATTTCCTGGTAGGCCGAGATCACCTGGTCGCGCACAGACATCACCGTTTCCAGGCTGGCCTCGGCCGAGCTGATGGCGGTGACCACGTCGACCAGTTCGGCCTTGCCGGCCACCTGGTCGGCGATCTTGTGCTCGGCGACCTTGGAGGTGTGCTGAACATTGTTCATGGCCGACTTCAGGATGTCGCCGAAGTCGACGCCCTTCTTGTCGGCGCCGCCGATCGAACCGATCGAGCCGACGCCCATGGCGCCGGAATTGGCGTAGGCCTTGGCGGCCGCCAGCGCGGTGATCATGGCCTAGCCTCCTACTTCTTGAGGATGTCGAGCGTGCGGGCGTCCATGACCCGCGCGGTCTCGATCACGTTGAGGTTGGCCTCGTAGGCGCGCTGCGCTTCCTTCATGTCCAGCGCCTCGACCAGCGGATCGACATTGGGCAGCTTGACATAGCCCTTGGCGTCGGCGGCCGGATTGCCGGGGTCGTACTCGGTCTTGAACGGAGCCTTGTCGCCGTCGACCTTGGCCATCTGGACGCCCTCGGCGCCCTGCACCCGGGTCGGCTGGAACACCGGCACCTGGCGGCGGTAGGGATCGCCGCCGGCCGTGCGCGAGGTGGAGTTGGCGTTGGCCAGGTTCTCGGCGATGACCCGCATCCGGCCCTGCTGGGCGCGCAGGGCCGAGGCCGCCACGGCCATGGTCGCCAGGGATGGGGACTTGATCTCGGGCATCGCCTAACCTCAGCCGTTGGGCTTGCGGGACGCCATGCGCAGCATGGACAGGGACTTCTGGTAGAAGGTGATGGCCGCGTCGTAGTTGGTCCGCGCCTCGGTCATCTTGATCATCTGGTCCTCGAGCGACACGGCGTTGCCGTCGAGGGTGGTCTCCGAATCGGCGCCGGCCGTCGCGCGCCAGGCGCTGGGCGCGTTCGACGGGCCCATGTGCGAGGCCGAGGTGGCCATCATCGCCACGCCGGAGGTCGGGGCGACCGGGCCGCCGCGATACGGCGCGCCGGCGGTCTGGCCCATCAGCGAGGCCTGGAAGCTGAAGGGCTTCAGGTCGCTCGGGCGATAGCCCGGCGTGTCGGCGTTGGCCACGTTCTGGGCGACCAGCTTCTGGCGCTCGGTCAGATAACCGAGGCGGCTCTTGAGCATGCCGAAGAGGGGAATGTCATCCGGACCCATGACGATCATGGTGAAGAAACAGGGTTAATTCGACATTAAGAACCCTCAGGCAAACCAGGGTCGAGGGGGCCGCTCCCCGCGCCAAGTTGTCTCGCCCCGCCGGGCATCCAGGGTCCCATGGACGTCGTCGAATTCATCCGCGCGCTGGCCGCCCTGGCCGTCACCCTGGGCTTGATCGGCCTGGCCGCCTGGGCCCTGCGCAAGTTCGGGCCGGACGCGGTGGGCCGCCTGATCACCGCGCGCCAGGACCGCCGCCTGCGCGTCGTCGAAAGCCTGGCGCTGGACCCCACCCGACGCCTGATCGTCGTCAGCCTGGACGGCGAGGAGCGGCTGGTGCTGCTGGGCGACGGCCGGCTGCTGGACTGGACGCCGCGCGGCGTCGCCGCCGCCCCTCCCGCCCAGACCGTTTCCGCTCCGGAGCCCGTGGCCTGATGATCCGCCACCTGATCAAGACCGTGACGGGCGCCAAGCCGGACGAGCTTCGCCGCGCCTTCGCCATCTCGGTGATGGCCGCCGTCGCCTTCGGGATCATGCCCGCCGCCGCCATGGCCCAGTCGGCCGTGAACATCAACCTGGGCAACGGGGCCGGCCTGACCGACCGCGTGGTGCAGCTGGTGGGCCTGATGACGGTGCTGAGCCTGGCGCCGTCGATCGTGATCATGACCACCTCGTTCGTGCGGATCGTGGTGGTGCTGGGCCTGCTGCGCACCGCCATCGGCGTCCAGTCCAGCCCGCCCAACCCGGTGATCATCAGCCTGGCGCTGTTCCTGACCGCCATCGTCATGGGCCCGACCTTCGAGAAGTCCTACGACGCGGGCGTCAAGCCGCTGCTGGACCACCAGATGGAGCTGCCCGAGGCCTTCGAGGCGGCCGGTGGTCCGGTCAAGGCGTTCATGCTCAAGCAGGTCGGCCGCGAGGACCTGGCGCTGTTCGTCCGGCTCTCGCAGGTCAAGGAGCCCAAGACCGCCCAGGAGCTGCCGCTGAAGGTCGTCACTCCGGCCTTCATGATCTCGGAGCTCAAGCGCGCCTTCGAGATCGGCTTCATGCTGTTCCTGCCGTTCCTGATCATCGACCTGGTCGTGGCCAGCGTGCTGATGAGCATGGGCATGATGATGCTGCCCCCCGCCACCATCAGCTTGCCGTTCAAGCTGATCTTCTTCGTGCTAGTGGACGGATGGCGACTCGTGGCTGGCTCCCTTGTCGAGAGCTTCCAGCACGGGCCCGGCGGCTAAAGGCTCTAAATCAAACTTTTAGAGCGTGAGATAAGCTGAAACCGGTTCCCACTTTTCAGCCTCACGCTCTAGGATTTCCAGAAGACCACCACCATGACCGTTTTCGTTCTCGGCTCGATCAATCTGGACGCGGTGGCGCGGGTCGACGACCTGCCCCGGCCCGGCGAGACGGTGGCCGGCCTGTCCCTGGCGCTGTTCCTGGGCGGCAAGGGCGCCAACCAGGCGGTCGCCGCCGCGCGCATGGGCGCGCCCACCCGGCTGATGGGCGCGGTCGGCGGCGACGACAGCGGCAAGGGCCTGAAGGCCAAGCTGGCCGGCTACGGCGTCCAGGTCGCCGACGTGCTGGAGCTGGAGGGCGTGCCCACCGGCCAGGCCCACGTCTGGGTGGCCAACAACGCCGAGAACATGATCGTCGTCACCGCCGGCGCGAACGCCATGGTGACGCCCCAGCAGGTTTCGGCCACGCCGATCGAGGGCCAGCGCGTTCTGCTCTGCCAGCTGGAGACCCCGCCCGCCGCCGTCGAGGCGCTGTTCCGGGCCGGCGCGGCCAAGGGCTCCCTGCGGATTCTGAACGCCGCCCCCGCCCTGCCCCAGGGCGCGGCGCTGTTTCCGCTGACCGACATCCTGATCGTCAACCAGACCGAACTGGCCAGCTACGCCAAGCTGGACCGCGAACCGACGCGGCTCGAGGAGGTCTCGGTCGCCGCTCGCAAGCTGATGAGCCGTCCCGACCAGACGATCATCGTCACCCTGGGCTCGGCCGGCGTCGCCGCCGTGCGCCGCGACGAGGCCTTCCTGGTCGAGGGCCGCAAGGTCAAGGCGATCGATACGGTCGGGGCCGGCGACTGCTTCTGCGGCGCCCTGGCGGCGGCCCTGGCCTCGGGCATGGACCTGCGCGACGCCGTCGAGATGGCCAACGCCGCCGCGGCGCTGTCCGTGCAGAAGGCCGGCGCCGCGCCGTCGATGCCCAGCCGCCGCGAGGTCGAGGCGTTCCTGGAGGGGTGAGGGCGAGTTAGGCCCCGAGCGGACGTTCGGCTCTCACACTACCGCCCGTCTCAAGCCCCCTACCCCGATCTCCCCGGCGAATGCCGGGGCCCAGATTCATCCGGAGAGATTGGGGCTGACGCGCCTTCGCGCGGAGCTATCCGGTTCAGCGCTCGTGGGTTCGATCTGGGCCCCGGCATTCGCCGGGGAGGTCGGTTGGGTTTGTTACCCGCCGTAAGGCCAGTAATCCCCTAAGCCGCCCGTATGCCCGAGACGCCCTCGGCCGCCGCCCCGACCACGGCGTCGTAGCCGAGGATCATGTCGACGTCCTTGCCGTTGCTGGCCAGCGGCAGGCGCAGCCACAGGATCGACATGTGCGGGGCGCCGCGCCAGGCCAGGCTGTGGACGCCGACGCCGGGCCGGCGGTCGTCGACCACCTTGTCCAGTTCCTTGCGCCAGTATTCGAAGGCGGCCGGATTGTAGACGTCGCCGATCATGCGGCCGGTGATCTCGCGGCCATAGACGCCGTAGAGGCCGGTGCCCGCCAGGCGCAAACGATAGTCGCGAGGCTCGCGGATCACGTCGATCAAGGACACCGTCGGCAGCAGCCGCTTCATGTGAGCCGGGTGAAGGTCGACGCGCGCGGGGAGGCTCGCCCCCCGACGGAGGGACGCCCAGTAGGCGAACATCTCCTGGTGAGCGCGGGCCGCCGTGGCGGATGCGCTCAGTTGCGCGGACATCTTCAGAGTCCTTAACAAGCCTTTGGAATCACTTCGATTCACTATCGCTTAAGGAACGAATCGGCGGCAAGAGAAAAACATGTCGCGCGACAAGATTCACAATTGGAGTCAATCGCCAAACACAACGCCCGCCATCCGTTTCGGGACGACGGGCGTTATGAAATTCTCAATGGCCCGGAGGCCAAGCCGTTGTTCAGACTCGGCTATTTGGCCTTGCGCGCCGGCTTCCGACCGCCCTGACCCAGGCCCATCTGCTTGGCCAGGTTCGACCGCGCCTCGGCGTAGTTCGGCGCGACCATCGGGTAATCCTTGGGCAGGTTCCACTTGGCGCGGTAGTCTTCCGGGGTCATGTCGTACTTGGTGCGCAGGTGACGCTTCAGCGACTTGAACTTCCGGCCGTCCTCCAGACAGATCAGATAGTCGGGGGTGATCGACTTTTTGACCGGAACGGCGGGCTCCTTCGGCGGCGGGGCCGGCTCGGCGACGGGCGCGCCGACGGTCGCCAGGGCGCCGTGGACTTGCTTGATCAGAGCGGGCAGATCCGCGGTCGCCACCAGATTGTTGCCGACATAGGCGGAGACGATGCCCGCCGTCATCTCGATCAGGTCGGATTGGTCTTCCATGCGGCCTCGCCCGTCGGGGAATCTTTTTGCTGATGCGACTGATTCCAAGATCAGTCGCCGTGTGCATACAAAGATTGACGACTCCGAGCAATAACCCAGGCGATAAGAAATCGTCGGTATTAGACAATGTTCGCGCCCAGGGCTTAACCGGGCACATTACCCCGAAGTAATGTTGAGTTCCTATGTGGCGTCAAACAGCCACCACGGGAAACCGATGATATCCCACTTTTAGCGATCGAAGTCGCGCGACAGCGCAAGCATCGCCGCCCGCTGCGGCGCCGAGTACTCGTCGACGGCGGCTTCGTCGCCTTCGCGGATCGCCTTCAGCAAGGCCGGGGTCAGGGCCGAGGTCAGCGACCAGTTCCAATAGCGCAGCACGGTCTGGGCGCGGTCCACGGCGACGGTGTCATAGACGGTCAGCACGCGCTCCAGCCCGGCGTCCGCCACGCCGGCGCGGTCGACTTCCTGGCGACGCAAGCCTCGCCAAAGCTGGCGCACGCAAGGACGAGGCAGGCCCGTGGCCTTGCACAGGATGGCCAGAGGCTCACCGCCCAGGTCGGTGAAGATCTTGGCGCCGGTCATCGGCTTCACGCCCGACAGGTAGGAAATCTCTTCGGCCAACTCGCGGGTGATGCCGGCCTCGGCCGCCGCGACGGCCTCGTCCAGACTTTCGTAGGGACTCTTTTCGATGGCGGCGCGGTTGCGCTGGCGGCGCTCGATGAACTGCAAGGCCTTGCGCGACAGCGGGTCCTGCCAGCCCTCCGCCGAGGCCATCGAGAACACATCGCCCACCGCGTCCTGCAGGATCTCCCGCGAGACGGCGAAACGCTGGAGGATGGTCCGGCGCGCCTCGGCGTCGGACCACCAGAACATCACATAGGCATGGCTGGGCCGCAGTTCCGGTCTGCGCAGCAACATAGGGATCAGGTGCTGGGCGTCGCGCGTGATGGCGACGATGTTCTCGACCCCCTGATGGCTGAGCTTGACCAGGTCGTTGCGCAGCAGGACCTCGATGACCGGCGGCTCGGCCCTTTCGATCAGGGCGTCGGCCACCACCTCGCTGACGCCGCGCCTCTGGGCGATCAGGCGGCGGTGCTCCATGCCCGCGAAATTGACGCAGCTGATCAGGTCGGAGTCCGACAGCCTTTCGGCCTCCATCAGCAGGGCCCGCGCCACCGGCAGCTCGTCGCGCAACAGCAGACGCGCCAGGACTCCCGGCGCCTCGCTGAGCGTGGCCAGGCGCCGAGCCACCTTCTCGCGCTCGACGACATTGGCGTCGCGCAGCATCTCGACCAGCAGGTCGGCGGTCATCGACCGCTCGAAAGCGTTGATCCGGCTGCTGGGCAGGCACACCACGTCCGCCAGGCGCTTGAGCAGGGTCGCGCGCGAGCGGACCGTCGGCTTCGGGGCCTCGGGCTCGGGAAATGGCGATGTCAGCCCGGCTTCGCTCATGGCTCGACAAGAACAGATCGT
>Ga0209426_1001175_pt1 | contig 18050 bp, 18 predicted proteins | sample Deesub1362B_J571_FD_187697 | JGI IMG/M metagenome (GOLD analysis project Ga0209426, IMG submission 187697) | Deep oceanic, basalt-hosted subsurface ecosystem from Juan de Fuca Ridge flank, Pacific Ocean, CORK Borehole 1362B_J2.571 (SPAdes)... ...
AAACCACCCGGAGCAACATTCAGGACCTGGAGGCGGCCGTGGTGGAGCTCAAGGCGAAGGCGGTCAAGGACAAATTTGAGGAAACCTTCATCTATGGCGATAGCACCGCCAATCCCAAGCAGTTTGATGGCTTAAGGAAGCTGATTGACACCACCACGGCCAGCAGCCAGGTGATTGCTGCCGGAGCCACTGGGGCGACCCTGACCTTATCCATGCTCGACCAGCTTATCGACGCCATCAAGGGGGGCAAGCCCGATATGCTGCTCATGAGCCGCCGCTCCCGGCGCAAGATCAACGCCCTGGTCAGGGCGAGCGGGGCGATGGTGGAGAGCGACCGGGACCAGTGGGGCAACTTTGTCCAGCTCTGGGATGGCATCCCCATCGGCGTCAATGACTGGATACTGGATACCCACACCGTTAGCGGTGGCGTTGAGACCGGCACCACCGGTGGTGACTGCTCCACCATTTATGCTGTGCAGTTCGGGGAGTGGGCGCTGTGTGGCTTGACCAGCCCTGGGGGCCTCATTGTGGAGCCGATCGGCTCCATGGAGAGCAAGGACGCCACCCGCACCAGGGTCAAATGGTACGTGTCCCTGGCGTTGTTCAGCTCGGTTAAGGCGGCGGCCCTGATCGGGGTCAAGGACTAAAGTAGCGCGCTGATTAAACAGGGCACAGAAAAATAAATTTAAGGGGGAGGGACTGCCCCTCCCCCTCCTAGGAGGCGAACTATGGTACTGGCAGTAATTGAGCACACCGAATATCCCTTCGCCAAGGGCGAGCTTACCGCCGACGGCATTCAGTGGTCAGCGGAGGTGGACACCACCACCGCCAACACTGATGTTGAGGTGGAAAGGGTCACCATCAAGCCGCCAGCCCTGGGCGAGATGATTGAGGTTGAGTTTGGCTTGACGGCGGCTTTCCGCGCCGTCTCCTCAGCCACCGCTGACCTTACCTACAAATGGCAGGCCAGAAACAAAGGTGGCACCTGGGTTGACCTCCACAGCGCCGTGACCAAGGCTGACATCGGCACGAGCTATGTTGAGGAGACCCGCAGCGGCCGCTTCAAGGCGGTGGCCAATTTTGACTCCCTGCCCTTTGAGGTGAGGCTGGTCATCCAGTGCGATGAGGCTAATGAGGGCCGGGCCAAGGTGAAGAACTCCAGCTACGTCAGAGTGAAGTATTCAGCTTCGTGAGGTCGGGGATGAAAACGGTGTTTGATGAACTGGTGTTTGGCCCGCCAGGGCTGGGCGGCGTACTTTATCTACCCGGGCCTTCCGGTGGTGGCAGCAAGATCTGCGACCGCAGCCCTTATGGCAACGTGGGGACGATAACCGGTGCCACCTGGATGAGACTATCCAGCGGTCTCTGGTGTGTCAACTTTGACGGAGTGGATGACTGCGTGAGCTGTGGGCATGAGGCCAGCCTGGATATAACCACTGAGGGCACTTGGCTAGCTTGGGTTAAAGCTTCCCAACTGCTCAGCAGCACCGCGCACCACACCATCTTCTCCAAGGCCAAGCGGAGTGCCACCCCAGAGGAGGCTAATTATTGGGTGGCCATAGTCTCAACGGTTGATGGCGTTGGCTATCTGGAATTTTACGCAAAGGACGCTGGTGGAAACTGGACAAGCCTTGTTGATGATACCACCCCCTTAAGCACAGGCGATTTCTATCACCTTGCCGTGGTCTTTGCCGGTGGCCAGGTGAGCCTCTACGTGAACGGAAGGAGGGTCAAGAGGGGAACCCTATCCATTTCCTCTCTGCTGGCGACCACCGGTGACTTGGAGGTGGGGAGGGGACAAGGAGGGGGAGGAGTGGTGGCTTACCATTTTGCTGGTGGCATCGCCCTCCCCAGCATCTATAACTACGCCTGGTCAGAGCTTCAGGTGCAGAACGCCTTTGGCCGGGAAAAGTATTTATTTGGAGTGTGGTAGCCATGAAATACCGAGTAAGGCTGGACTTGAGCTTTGATGCTGAGGCCGATGCCCAGTCACTAATGAATTACGCCAAGGTGCTTGCCAGTAAAGCGGTCAGCCTCAATGAGGGCACGGCAAATGAGGAGATCTCCTTCTGCGACCTAGAAATCTGCCGCCATGACGAGGGACTTCCCTGCGAGAAGCTAGAGAGGGTTGAGGTCAGGAAAGCTGCTCTCTAAAGGGGGTGGAAACCACGGAACAGGCACGGGGAAATTTTAGGGAGTGAGATAAAGGGGGTGAGCTAGATATGAATCTAACTGAGATGAGAGCCATGGTCAGGCGTGACCTCCATGATGAGGACGCCGCCAGCTACCGCTGGACGGATGATGAGCTGGACCGGCATATCGCCCATGCGGTGAAGGACTTCTCCGAGCATCTTCCTCTGGAGCAGAAGGTGACCATGGCCACCACCTCCGGCTCCAGGGAGCTGGATATATCAAGCCTGTCAGACAGGGTTATGGTGGTGGCCGTGGAGTATCCGGTGGACAATTTCCCCAAGCGCTACCAGAGGTTCTCTCTGTGGGGGGACATGCTCACCCTCCTAGGTGAGGAGGTCCCTGACGGCTCCAATGCCTATATCTACTACGGAAAGCTCCATACCCTTGATGCCACCAGCTCAACCATCCCCACCCAGCATGAGGACTTGATCGCTACCGGTGCCTGTGGCTACGCGGCGGTGGAATGGGCGGCCTATGCCATAAACCGGGCCAACATCGGCGGGGATATCACCCCTAGGGAATTTCTCACCTGGGGAAATGAGAAGCTGAGGTATTTCCGGCAGGAACTAAAGCGGCTGGGTAGGAGAAACAGAGTTAGAGTCCGTTCCCTGTATAAGCCATACTATCCGTCTGTCTCCAAATCAACCGATTACGGGCCGTAATTTGGAGGTGAGGTAGAAATGAAAGCAAGCCAGGCCAAGACCAAAGAGGGGTTGCCCAAAGAGGCCTTTGCCATCGCCGCCAACCCGGAGGACCCTGATACCTGGCAATTGCCTCATCACAAGAAGAGCATCTCGAGGGCTCTTCGGGGCAGGCTTGATATTGAGGAGACGCTGGACTGGGCGGGTATGGATATGGCGGTGGCGGCGCTTTCGCCCGGTGGCTATGGCGGGCGGAGAGTAGTTGCCAGCCCGGAGGAAATCCTTGAGGCGGCCGCCCATCTGGCGGAGCACTACCGAAAGGCGGGGAAGCCCCTCCCCGATACTCTGGCGGCCCTGGTGTAAGGAGAAGCCATGCGCAGCCTAAGCCCAACCCTGTTATCCGCCCAGAAGCAGGCCACGCTCACCCCCTATGTCAAGGTGGAAGCCAAGAACCAGATTAGCGGGGTGGTGAGGTATGAGTGGAGCCGGCTCTATACCGGCTCGGAGGATGACTATTTTCATGCCGTCACCATGCCTGGGGATGGCTCTCTCATTCGGGCCAGGATAACTCCGCCCGCTGACTCAAACAAGCTCTATCGCCAGCGAGTGCCTGCCCCAGGCCCATCAAGCGATTTCAGCCAGTGGACCTACACCGGCCAGCGCGATGCCGCAGCGGTCGCCTGTGCCTCACTGGGCGGTGAGGTCTCCGTCTTCTGGATAGACGCCGTCAACCGCAAAATCCAGCGGATAAAGAGCACTGATTACGGGGTTAGCTGGGGCAGCCCTGAGGTCATTGATTATTCTCCCACCACCAGCATCGGAGGGCTGGCCGCCGCCTACAAGCCCAATGGCGATCTGGCGCTCTTCTTTGCTGACCAGGCCACTCTCTACGTGAAGAAATATATTAATGGTCAGTGGCAGGCAAAAGCGGCCTGGGATAAGAGCACCGGCGACCTATCTGGTGTGGCCTGCGTCTATGACAGTGACTGGAACCTGTTGATCACGGGCAAGGACGCGGCGGGCAATTTTAAGCTGTGGTCGCTCATTTATGGGGACGGGGGTGACGTCGCCGTGGATAGCTGGTCAGCGCTGAAAGAGCTGGCCTCGGCTCCGTCTGGCGGTGAGTTTGAGTATCATCAGCCGTTTCTCGATAAACCAGATGTCTACCGCTGTTTCTTCATTGAGAAGTTCACCGGCAGCCAGGCATATAACCGGCCCTTCTGGTCGCACTCTGTCCTTGAGGCCAGGTTCATTGATAACCTCTGGCGAGAGCCAGTGCCGTTCAATCTGTCATCAGAATACGGCCTGGCCATGGCTCACTATGGAGACTATTGCTGGCTCTCCAGCCCCGCCGGAGTGTGGCGGGCTGGGCTGACCCCCCAGAGCCTTGACCTTAGCGCTGATATCCTCGCGGTGAGGGAGGAGTTGAAGGAGACCTCCGGCAGACTGGTGGTGGAATTGCGCAATGATGAAGGGCAGTACACCTCGCCCGGGCAGGGGAATCTGTCCCCTCTTGATATCGGCTGTCAATTGGACTTTAGCCTAGGCTACCGCACCAGCGCCGGCGATGAGGTGAGCTCAGGGCAGACTTTCAGCCTTGAGGCCTATGAGCATACCAGCTCTGGGGGCAAAGCCAGCCTCATCCTTTATGCCTGGGATGGTTGGGGGGAAATAGCCGCCTGGCGAGCTAGACACCAGTTCCGCTGGAATAAAGCCTCCAGCCAGATGAGCGTCAAGGATATCCTCGCCTTTGTGCTGGCCAGGGTGGGCTTGAAATTGGAGGTCAAATCCCAGTCATCAGCCATCACCAGCTTCTATCCAGATTTCATCATCAACTCCGGTGACCGGGGAGAAACAGTGGTGCGTAAGCTCCTCTCCTTTGTCCCCGATGTCCTGTTCATTGAGGGTGGTAAAGCCTATATCCTCAATCCCCAGGCCTCAGATGGCTCTGTCTACAGTTACGGAGTGGAGCATCAAATCCTAGAAGCTAGCTATAAACAAGGGGCCTGGGAGCTCAACCGAGTGCAGGTGGAAGGCTACGATAGCGGCAGCGCTCAGGCGATTGTGGTTGATAGCTTTGCCTGGGAGGAGATAGACCGGCTCTATGACCGGCTGCGGCAGCTGGAGGACAGCAACATAGCCACGGTGGCTCAAGCCCAGCAAAGAGGTGAAGCCTATTTAAGAGGGGCGGAGATAGCCTCTGCCGGCGGCAGTATTCTCGTCCCGGTTAACTGTGGCCAGCAGCTCTATGACGTTATTGATATCACTGACCGCCGGGCCGGGCTCACCTCGGAGAAAAGGAGAGTGCTTGGGTTAACTCTGGTTTATGAGCCCCGCCGGGGGGAGTACCTCCAGCGGCTATGGCTGGGAGCGGTATAAAACATTCTTTGGCGAGGAAAGCGATGCCTCTAGGGAAGGGGGTAGATGCCAATGCGATTAAGAAAAGGGGTGCTCAAATCTTTTAGTTCCACCAGTTACACCGCCACGGTGCAGCTTGCCGGGAGCTACAAGGTTTACCTGGAGGATATCACCGTTGCCCGCAACCTGCCCGCCGCCGAGATGACGGCGGGCAGGAAGGTGGCGGTGGTCTTTTTTGACGAACATAACCCCAAGGAAGCGGTGGTGGTGGCCGTTTACACTTAAGCGGGGCTAGGGTGGTTTATCCAGCCCCGAATATCTCACCTCGGTCAGTGGGTTGCTTGCGGCTTCTGACGCACCCTGGCGGGAACTTGCCCTTCTCCACCACCCCGTGGGCTGGTTTCGGCCTCTCGGCGGGAGTTATTTCCTCCTTGGCCGGTGGCCGCAGCTGCATCTGCTGCATAAGGTACTCTAGAACCTTATTCTGCTCGGCGGCGCTTCTCTTGAGCTCCTGGGAGGCTTCGGCCAGGCCCTGGATGGCGCTGGTATGGCTTTTGAGGTGCTCCGCATACTCGGCCATGGCCGTGGCGAAGCTATTGAGCGCCTGCTGGGTGAATTCAATCCCCTTCTCCGCGTTCTCCAGCCGCTGTGCTAGTACCTCACTGCCACGCTGGCTGGCCTCAATCACCGGGGAGAATATTCCCCGATGTATCTTCTGCCCACCCCGGCTGAGGTCATTGGCGTAAAGATAGAGGGCAAAGAGAAGCAGCGCGGTGAGGACGAAGATCAGCCCCTGCTGGCTCTGGAGGAAGAGGAGGGGGAAGCCAAGGTAGGGAATCTGGCGGCTGACGGTACCCCGGAGGTCCTGGGCCCGCACCGTGAACGGGTCCTCGCCGGCATTGTCACCCTTGGTGCGCCAGGCAATGCCGAACTCGGTGTCGCGCACCTCAATCACCCGGTGGGCGACGACCGGTGGGTAATTATAGTAATCCTGAATGGCGGGCGCGACGTTGTAAACGATGATATCGCCCACCTTGACCTCTTCTGGGGACTTTTCCTTGATGATGATCAGGTTACCGGCGTGAAGCTCCGGCTCCATGCTGGTGCCGAAAACAGGCATGAACGGCATCTTGCCCCTTATGGCCATGAAGCCGGCAAAGCATATGGCCACCACAGAGATGAGCATCATGGCTCGTCTCATGCCATCGCTTCTGAAGATATTTGCCAGTGCCTGTACCATCGAACTCTCTTATATCTTCCTTGAGGCCTAAACCTTCCTATGGTTTCATTTTTAATTTAACATATAAGTATAAAGATGAGCGTAAAAAAAATAAAGATTTCATAAAAGTTCCGTTAAGGTTTTGTAAATAAATACCTAGAGCTACCTCTGGGCCGCCTCGCAGTAGAGCTCTGGGGTTACCGTATAGCCTGCTTCCCATTCCGAGACCTCGCGTGAGGTGAGGCGGTAATCCCCCCCGGTGACGGAGAGGGTGTAGCTGCCGCCGCTGATCCCCACTAAGTTAAAGATGGCCACCCCATTATCTAGGGTGAGCACCTGGTAGTTGGGGCTCTGACCTGCCTCCACCGAGCCTTCAAGGTATAGATGTATATTCAGGTAATCATATGCCTTCTTTAAAGCGGCGGTGTTAGCCAGATAGACCCTCACCGATAGGTCACCGCTGTAGTCAGGGTGCGGGGTGATTTCAAGGAGGTCGCCGGTGGGGGTGTTCCCGGTGATGGGTGGGGCATCAAAGCTAACCTCGGTATAGACTTGGGTGACTCTGGTCGGCACCCTGGCGTCGGCATCTCGGAGTTCCACCCCGGTTTGCAGGGCATCAATTTCCGCCCAGGTCCAGGGGGCAGTGCTCTCGGGGTTGTCATTCCATCGGTAGGAGTAGGTGGCGTAACTGGTAGTTACCGTTTCGTCAGAGCCTTTTTTCTCCTTGCCGTTGGTTTTGATGAGGATGCGGGCCGAATCTCGCTCTGGGGTATCCTCTGCCCTGGTGACCATATAGACTTCAACGTAGTTTATGCTGCCCCCTGCCGTCTGGGTGGAATGGTCAGGGATGTTATATAAATCCTTTTTCCACTTATTTTCACCGGAGGCGACGTAAGTGCTATCGCCGTCTGAGGTAGCTTCATCCACTTTGTCCCAGTGCTCCCCTGTGTCTGGGTACTGGGTTTTGAGGTCAGTCCTGTCCCCGGGGGCGTTTGGTCGGTAAATTATGGTATCGGTCACCGGGGTCAGCACCGAGTCCCAGTCGGGCTGAGTGGGCGTGGCGTTAACGGTGACGATGTCTCCGGTGGGCGCTGGGGTGGTGATGATCCCGGTGGCGGTGGTATAGGTATAAGCATATATCCCCCCGCTCAAAATGAGGGCCCCCACCAGCGCCAGAATTAATGCCTTCTTACCCACAGCCGCTTTCCCCTTACCTCTGGGTGGCCTCGGCGTAGAACTCGGGGGTCACCGTCCACCCCTCACCCCACTCCGAGGTATTATCTGAAATCAGACAGTAACTGCCGCCGATAACTTGAACGGTGAAGCTCTGCAGGGTGACGGCATAGGTTAGGGTGATATCGCTCAAGGTGGGGGTGATATCACCAGGGCCGGAAAAATAGGCTTTATACTGAATCCAGCGGTCACCATCGTGAACCGAGTTGATGGGGGTGCCGCTGGTGGTGTAGAAGTCGCTGGTGCTGGTGGGGCCATACCAGGTGGCTGAGCTGAGACCAGCCTGGGTTGCCGCTGACCTTAATTGAAACTTGATGTCGGTCCCGGATGGCTCGCTGATGGTAAAGGAGATGGTCTGCCAATCCCAATCGCCATAATCCCCGCCATCGTGGGCCGATGAAGTCAGGTCGCCCGTTGTGTAGTAGGTGGAGAAGTTGACACTTATCTCATCCAGGACCGGGGTGTCATTTCCGTCAGAGGTAAATTCCATGTGGTAGTAGAAGTTGGACCCAGACCAGCCCAGGCCAGAGAGGTCGATGCTTCCCGTCCCCTGAGACAGGGTGTCCCAGCCACCGAGGGTGCCTGATGAATTGTACCAGTTGGTGTTATCCTGAGAGAACTGGACTTTCAGGCTGGTTCCGGAGGGAATCGCCGAGGCGTCGTAGTAAAAGCTATCTATCCGGCCCACCGTCTCGCCGGATAACAGGTTGATGGAGGTGATCGTTCCCGGAGAATTGTAAACGCTGAAGTTGATCTCAAGGTAAACCTGGGTCAGGACAGCCTCATCAGTATCATCGTCCGTCCTGAGTTCTGCGCCCAGCTGCAGGGCGTCTATTTCACTCCAAGTCCAAGAGGAACCGGTATAGGGATTGGTGGTCCACTGGTATGCCCTGGTGACAAAGGTGTCATTGCTCACGGTCTCCGCATTCCCGGTATAAACGGTGTCGTAGGTCTTGATTGCCGCCCGGGCGTAGACTGGCCCTGGATTGTGGGGGACAAAGATTATCTGTGGCGTGTAGCCATCGGAGGTATCAAACTCAAGTGAGTCAATGACGGACTTGATGATGCTGCCATCAGTGGCGATCTGCACCGTCACTAGCCAGCCATCGGCACCGGGGCCGCGGTAGGCGATGGCATAGATATCCCCAGAAACGTTGACTATGGTTGGCTCAAAGCCATCGGCGGTATCAAACTCGAAACTATCAACCACGGTATTGGTAATCTGACCATCAGTGGCGATCTGCACTGTCTTCAGCCAGCCATCGCTGCCCGGGCCGCGGTAGGCGATAGCGTAGATATCCCCGGAGACATTGATAATGTTGGGCTCACTGCCTCGGGAGGTATCAAACTCAAGGGAATCAATGATGCTGCCAATCTGGCCATCGGAGGCGATCTGCACTGTCTTCAGCCAGCCATCACTGTCCCGACCCTGGTAGGCGATGGCGAAGATATCCCCGGAGACATTGATGATGTTGGGCCTCACCCCATCCCTCTTATCAAATTCCAGGGAGTCAATGACGGCGTTTGATATCTGACCATTGGAGGCGATTTGCACTGTCTTCAGCCAGCCATCACCGCCTGGGCCATTGTAGGCGATGGCGAAGATATCCCCGGAGACATTGATGATGTCCGGCTGGTCAGCATCACTGGTATCAAACTCTAGAGTATCAATGATGTTGCCAATCTGGCCGTTGGAGGCGATTTGCACTGTCTTCAGCCAGCCATCGCCGCCCGGGCCATCATAAGCTATGGCATAAATATCCCCGGAGACGTGGACGATGTCCGGCTCGTTACCGCTAGCGGTATCAAACTCCAGGGAGTCAATGACGGTATTGGTGATCTGGCCGTTGTTGGCTATCTCCACCGTTTTCAGCCAGCCATCGTCGCCTGGGCCATCATAGGCTATGGCGTAAATATTGCCGGCGATGTGGAGGATGCTTGGTTCATAGCCTTGGCTGGTATCAAACTCCAGGCTGTCAGTTACCGCCCCGGCAAGCTGCCCGTTATCAGCGATATCCACCGTCTTTAAGAAACCGTCCTCAAGGGTGCCCCGGTAGGCGATGGCGTAGTTATCGCTATCCTCAGCGGTGGCGCCATTGGCGAAGCGGAAGTAGGCGGTGATGCTGTCAATGTGTCCGGCGGGGGTGGTGTGGCTCGGCATATTGTATAGGTCCCGCTGGTAGGTGGTGGAGTTGGTGGAGACATAGGTAGTGAAGTCATCCGCGGTTGCCTCATCCACCTTATCCCAGTGTGCCCCTGAGCTGGGATACTGCTGGTCGATATTGGTGTCATCACCGGCGGCATTTGGTCTCAGGGTTTCCGTGCCGCTGCTTCCGATGGTAAGCTTGACCTGACCACCGCTGATGGTAACATTGGCGGAGGAGGCGATCTTAGTCTGGTCATCAAAGGTATCGGTTACATTATCGGCGAAGGTGTCCAGGATGACATCCCCGGGGCTGGTGGTGGCATCAACCTGGTTTAAGGTGCCACTTTCAAAATCGGCTTGGGTGGTCTGCGTCCAGCTTTGAGAGCTGCCGGCGAGATTCTCCAAGGAAAAATTAACCTGTCCATTCTGCAGGGTGAGGAGCTGGTAATTGGGCGTCTGGTTTGCCTCACGGGAGCCCTCAAGGTAGAGCTTCATGTTGAGATACTTGTAGGCTTTAACCAGGGAGGCGGTGTTGGCCAGATAGACTCCCACCTGGAGGTCGCCGGAATAGGCGGTGTTGGGGGTTATGTCGAAGAGGTCGCCGGTGGGCACTTCGCCGCAGGTGGTGTTGGCGGTCAGGTTGGCGGTGACGGAGTTCCAGTCCGGCTGGTTGGCTGATTGATTAACTGTGGCAACGTTTCCCGGAGAGGTGGCAACATTGATCGTCTGGCCCGCGGTGGTGAAGGTGTAGGCGTACAGCCCACCGCTGAGGACCAGAACGATCAATATAGCGGTAACTAGGTAGAATCTCTTTTTCGTTTTCGCTTCCCGCTGCTTTGACATTCATCTTTTCAGGTTATACCAGATTAGCGCTGGGTGATCTCAGCCCAAATCTGCGGCTGGTAGCTGCCACCGGTGAGCGTCTTGAACGGGTGCAGGCGGAAGCTGCCGCCGGTGATCTGGATCTTGTACGGGCTAGTGCCGGTGCCGTTGGCCCAAGTGAACTGAACCTGTCCATTTTGCAGGTTGAGGACTTGGACTTCACCCTGCTCATCAGCGGTGGTGTTGGCACTGTCCAGGAACTCCAGTTTCATATTGAGATGATGGTAGTACCTGATGAGCTCCCCGGCATTGACTAGATAAACGGTGATCACCAGGTCACCCGTATAGTTAGTGTCCGGAGTGATGGTGTATAGCGTGCCGGTTGGCCAGGTACCGCTGAACTTGCCGAAGACAGACGGCGCCGTGACATTGCCCGCCGTTATGGTGGCAAAATCGGATGTAGGTGCGGTGACGCCGATGGTTGCCGTAGCAGTGGTGAAGGTGTAGGCGAACATACTGCCGGTTACCACCAGCAGGGCCACCAAGGCGATGATCAGAATCCTCTTCATTTCTATCCCCCCTTTCCTAGGGTACTAGCTAGTTTACGTTTATTATCCCTCTTGGCATTCTCACTGTCAATTAGACATGAGTCCTAGCACTAACGTACCATTTTAGCCGGACTCCGGGGCTGCCTCCCGAAGGAGGCAACCCCTAGCTTATCCGACTATTATAGGCCAACCTGGCGTACCTCGGCGGTGATCTGAGGGCTGTAGATGGTCTGGTTGGTCAGGTAGGCCCAAGGGAATGCCCGGTAGACTCCACCCGAGGTCTTGATGTAGTAGGTGGTGCCTGCGGTCATGTTGCTGGAAACGAAGCTGACCACCCCGTTCTCCAGGGTAAGGACCTTCTCCAGCCCGTCTACGTCCACGTACTGGTCACTGCTATCGACCAGCTTGACCCTGAGCAGGAACATGCCATAGTTTTTGCTCAGCTGGTCAGCGTTGGCCAGGTAGACGTTTATCTGCAGGTCCCCGGTATACCCCGAAGTTGGCGTTACGTCAAACAGTTTGCCTGCGCCGATGCTCCCCCGATACGTGCCGAAGATAGTGTAGCTGGGCACGGTGTTGTTGGCCGTAATCGAAGCGAAGTCAGCCGCGCCGGAGGAGACGCTGAGGCTGGTGGTGGCGGTGGTGTAAGCGTAGGCAAACATGCCGCCAGTGATGGCTAGGGTAACCAGCAGCGCGGTAACCAGGTACCGTGCCAGATGGCTCTTGCCTGCTCCTTGAATAACTGCGCTCATCTTTTTTACCTCCTTTTTTGATTTTACTAATTAAGGTAGATTGTGCCAAAGTTGGCTGAAATCCTTAAGAGGGTGACCGGCCTTCCTTATCTATTTTAGGAATTCCTGCCACCTTCTTTATGTATTTGGTTCACATCTGGCCACCTCCCTCAATCTTGGTGTTTTTTACCATTCTATTTCTCCGCCCAGGGACTTGAAGCGTTCCTTCAAGCTCTCCTTAAAGGCGGCGAATTCTTCCTTGGTGATATATTCGGTGCCCGGCTTGCCGGTGAGGCTGACCCTGGAGAGGGGAGATAGACCGCTCTGGGCCGCCTCGATGAGCATCAGCTTCTGGTCATTGGCCACCAGCTTGTGCAGTATGGAGGCGATTCTATGGCTGATGCCTTCCTCGCCCAAGTTCAGTATCCCAGCGATCTCCTCCCTCGGCTTTCCGTCAGCCACATGACGCAGGATCTCGGCTTCTTGGGAGGTGAGATGGGCCATCATCCCTCCCACCTTTTCCCCGACGGCGGAGAAGACCTCAAATTGGTCAAGCACCCGGGAGGCGATCTCCGGCTTGAGCAGGGCCTCGGTTATCGGCTGGCTGCCATGGGCCACCTCCCGGACGGTATCGATCACCACCTCAGGGTCAACATCCTTGGTCAGCCAGGCGCTTGCCCCGCTCTTGGCCACGTTGAAGAGCTGCTCATCACTGAGAGTATCCAGAACCAGGATTACCGAGACATCAGGTAGGTTCTGTTTGATGCGGCGCGTGGTCTCGATGCCGCTGGGTTTCTCTCGGCCAGCGTTCAGAATGGCTACTTGGGGCGGGTTGGTCTCCAGGAAAGCCAGAGCCCGCTCATTCTCCACTTCCTCACCAATAACCTCCATATCCTCTTCCCCAGACAGGGTGAAGTGGATACCTTCTCGGAAAAGCACTTGCCAGTCGCTAATAAAGACACTGACCTTTTCCATCTTATGCTCCTTTAAAGATGACTCGTCTGCACTCACATCTAATTCTAATTTAACATCTGAGCATAAAGATGGGCATAAAAATAATAAAGATTTCGTAAAGGTTCCGTTAAGGTTTCGTAAAGAATTTGAGGGCAAACTATGAGGAAGAGGCGCATGGCTGTGCGTGGGCTAAGTTGGCCGCACGAATTTATAGCCCATACCGTGCTCGGTGACGATGATCCTGGGCGATTCCAGGTTATCCCCCAGCTTCTGTCTCAGGTGCTGGATGTGCACTCTGAGCAGGTCCCTGGCGTCACGGTAGGCTTCCCCGCAGGCTTTGGTCAGCAGGCTCTCGTGTGATAGCAGCCGTCCCTCATTCTTGATGAGGTGGTAGAGCAGCTTGTATTCGGTGGAGGTGAGCTTTACCGGCTTCCCGTCAACGGTGACCTCGTTCCGGGCAAAATCTACCTTCAGCTTGCCGCTGACGAAGGGCTTCTCCTCGCTGCTCACTGCCTCTCCCCGGGCACGGCGCAGCACCGCCTGCACCCGGGCGATGAGCTCAATGTGGCTGAAGGGCTTGGTGACGTAATCATCGGCGCCCAGCTCCAGCCCTTTGGCGATGTCGGTATCCTCGTTCTTCACGGTGAGCATTATCACCGGCACCCGGGAGAAGCGCCGTATTTCGCGGAGGACTTGAAAGCCGTCCATGTCGGGCAACCCCACATCCAGGATAACCACATCAGGGTTTTCCTTTTCGATGAGCTCCAGCCCTTTGGCTCCGTCGTTGGCGGCGAGCACCTCGGCGCCGCTCCAGCGCAGCTGGAAGCACAGTGAAACCACCTCTATGATCTCAGTGGCATCATCAATGACGACTACTTTCATCTTCGGACTCCGCAATTCCTGTTTCAGCTATGATTTACCAGGGGCAGGGAGAAGAAGAAACTGCTGCCTTGCCCCGGCGCGCTCTTCAGCCAGATCTTGCCACCGTGGAGCTCAACCAGGAACTTGGTGATGGCCAGCCCCAGCCCGCTGCCTTTGCCGCCATTGACCTGATAGTAAGGCTCAAAGATCAGCCTGTGCTTATCGGCTGGGATGCCAATCCCATTATCGGTGACCTCGATCACCAGGCTCTCATTTTCCTTTGCCGCTCGCACCGTTATCTTGCCCCCCTCCGGGGTGAATTTGCTGGCGTTGGTCAGCAGATTGAGCAAAATCTGCTCCAAGTATTGGCGCTGTGCCTTGACTGTGGGCAGGGAAGGTGGTAGTTCCACCACTAGGGACTGCTTTTTGCTGCGCGCTATCGGGTAGAGCTGGGCTACCACCCCACGGATGACTGGCGCCACTTCCAGGGGCTCTGGCCGGAAGGAGAAATCCCCGGCAAGGAGCTCGGTCATTTCGGAGAAGTGGGCCAGCTTTTCATCCAGGCTGCGGGCATTGCGGATGATGTTCTGGGTGAGTCTGGCGGCGAGGCTGTGCTCATTTGAGGTAAGCTCTTCCGCCAGGAGCTCTGCGGAGACGATGATGGCGGTGAGCAAGGTCTTAAGTTCGTGGACGGTAGCGTCACCGAAGCTTATCTTCCTCTCATCTCGTTCTGGTATCTGGTTGGTCTTTGGCTCCAGGTTCTCCATGTTTTAACCGCTGCCCAGTTTTTGCTCAGACTGGGTTTTAGTCACTCCCTTTGGCCATCCCCTTGGCCAAGCTCTTAAGCACGGTGAGAATGCCGATGACAGCGCGTTGCACCTCAACTGGCTCTTCAGCCAGCATCTTGGCCACATATGGGTCCAGCTGCCGGGCGCCATAGCCTGCCGGCTTCTCTTCAGCAACGCTCGGAGTCTGCGGGGAGAGGAAACCGGCCAGCGTGAACAGCTCATCTTCGTCAAAGCCCAGAGGCTTGGCGATTTTGCGCAGGATATGGGCCGAGGGGAAGCGCTCCCCCCTCTCAATACGACCTAGGTGAGAGGAAGAGACGCCGGAAGCACTGGCCAGCTCCTGGAGGGTGAGCGGGATGGACATCCTCTGCTGCTTGAGTATCTTGCCTAGATTGTGGTTGTTGCGTGGCATTTTCCTCTCCTTGCTTTTCTAGGACAATTCGCCAATTGGCAAAAGCCACTTTCATTATAATTCGCCAAATGTCAAACTGTCAATATCACTTTGGCGGGACAGACTTTAGCCCACTGTCCACATATTAGCTTAATCCCCCCAGATTAATTGGCCATTAAAATCTCGCTGAAATCGCATAAAAATTCAGGGTTTGCCCACGCCCATGACAGCTTCAAAATTTTTCTTGACAGGGGTGATTTCTAATGACTAAAATGGGAGGTGGAAACCCCTTCTAGCTCCGGCTTTGAAGATAAAGTGTGGTTTCAGAAGGAGGTTGATGCTATGTGGCCGAGGTAGTGGCGAGCGAGAACGAGAGCTTCGAGAGTTTGCTCAAGCGGTTTAACAAGAGAGTCCAGCAGACTGGCATTCTCTCGGAGCTGCGCCGTCGGGAGCACTACGAGAAGCCCAGCGTGCGGCGCAAGCGGAAAAAGGCCGCCAAGAGACGCAGCGTGGCCCGGGCCATGAAAAGGTAGTTGAACCCGCAGCAGATATGGGAGAAGCAAATCTGAAACAGAAGCTGACCGATGACCTCAAGCAGGCGATGCGGAGTGGGGATACGGTAAGGCGTTCTGCCCTCCGCTTGCTTTTGTCAGCTATTGGCAATGCCGAGATCGCCCGCCAGAGGAGCCTGGATGATGCCGATATCCTGGGCATTATCGCCAAGGAGGTCAGACAGCGCCGTGAGAGCATTGAGGCCTTCAAGCAGGGAAACCGTCAGGACCTGGTGGACCAGGAGGAGGCTGAGCTGGCCGTTCTTCAGGAGTATCTGCCGCAGCAGATGACGCGGGAGGAGATCGTGGAGGCGGCGCGCAAGGTCATCGCCGAGGTGGGCGCCGAGGGCCCAGGGGATAAAGGCAAGGTGATGCCCAAGCTCATCGCCGAGCTCAAGGGCAGGGCGGATGGGCGTGAGATAAACGCGGTGGTAAGTGAGTTACTCAGCTCATGAGCCTTCTATCAGGTACTAGAGCCAGACCTTTAAGAGGGGCGAGTCATGCCCCTCTTTTTATTCGGCGTAAGGTAAAGAGCGGATGCAGCGGATAGAAGTTCGTCTCAAGCGCCACCTGCCGGATGCCAGGGGAGAAGGTCTGGTCAAGGACATCCATGACCTGGGCATAACCAGTGTGCGCAGCGTTCGCGTGGTGGATATCTACTGGCTGGATGCCGATTTAACCTCTGAGGAGCTTGACTTGATTGGGCGCTCCCTGCTGGCGGACCCGGTGACGCAGGAATACGTCATCAAGCAGAGTTCCCGGGATGAGGATGAGACCAGCCCCAGCTATCACACCGTTGAGGTTGCCTATAACCCTGGGGTCACTGACCCGGTTGAGGATAGCGTGCTCAAGGCCATTCGGGACCTGGGGGTTGAGTGGGTCAGGGCGGTCAAAACCTCCAAGCGCTATCTCATTCAAGGGGAGATAGACCAGCCGCAGCTTGAGCTCATCTGCAGCCGGCTGCTGGTAAACCCGATTATCCAGCACGTCGTGGTGGGGGAGCAATTTGAGTTCCCCCAAAACCCTGAGTACCGCTTCAAGCGGGAGGAGATAGATATTCTGGCCACGGATGGGGCGGAGCTTGCCCGGCAGTTCGGCTTTTCTCAGGAGGAATTTCAGGCGATACGGGATTACTTCCGGCGGCAGGGGCGTAACCCCACCGATGTTGAGCTGGAGACACTGGCGCAGACCTGGTCGGAACACTGTGTCCACAAGACGTTTAAGGGCCGGCTCACCCTTGACGGGAAGACGATGGATAACCTGCTCAAGAGCACGGTGATGAGGGCGACCAAGGAGCTAAATAAGCCGTGGTGTCTCTCCGTCTTTGTGGATAACGCCGGGGTGATTGATTTTGACGGCCGCTGGGCGCTGTGCTTCAAGGTGGAAACGCACAACCATCCTTCGGCGGTGGAGCCATATGGCGGTGCCGCCACCGGGATAGGTGGGGTGATCCGTGACCCCTTGGGCACCGGGCTGGGGGCCAAGCCGATCTTAAACACGGATGTCTTCTGCTTCGGTCCCCCTGATTTACCCTATGAGAGATTGCCTCAGGGTGTGCTGCACCCGCGGCGTATGTTCAAGGGAGTTCGGGCGGGAGTGGCAGACTACGCCAACCGCCTGGGTATACCCACCCTCAATGGCGCTGTCCTCTTTGATGAGCGCTATGTGGCCAATCCGCTGGTCTACTGTGGCACCCTGGGGCTACTGCCCAAGGAGGTGGCCCAGCGCGGTAAGCAGCAGGCGGGTGACCTGGTGGTCTTGGTTGGTGGCCGAACCGGCCGCGACGGCATCCATGGCGTTACCTTTGCCTCAGAGCAGCTTACTGAAGAGTCAACGACCACTTCCTCAAGTTCGGTGCAGATCGGCAATCCCATCGTGGAGAAGAAGCTGATTGACATCCTGCTTCAGGCCAGAGACCGCCGGCTGTACTCCAGGATAACCGATTGCGGCGGGGGTGGCCTCTCCTCGGCGGTGGGGGAGATGGCGGCGGAGACAGGGGTTCGGGTTGACCTGGAGAAGGTGCCCTTAAAATACGCTGGGCTTTCCTACACTGAGATCTGGATATCCGAATCTCAGGAGCGGATGGTGCTGGCTGTCCCCCCGGAACACATCGAGGAGCTACTCGAGCTATTTGCCAGTGAGGATGTGGAGGCAACTGTCATCGGCGAGTTCACCGATGACCGCAGGCTCAAGCTCTTTTATCAAGGGAACCTGGTCTGCGACCTTGAGATGGAGTTTTTGCATGAAGGTCGCCCTCAACTAGTGCGGGAGGCGGTGTGGCAGCCGCCGCAGCACGCCGAGCCTGACTTCGCCCCGCCAGCTGACTTGGGTCAGCCTTTGCTTAAGATTTTGGGCTCGTGGAATGTCTGCAGCAAGGAATGGGTGATACGCCAGTATGACCATGAGGTGCAGGGAGGCAGCGTCCTAAAACCGCTGGTGGGTGCGCACAATGATGGGCCCGGTGATGCTGCCATCGTCCAGCCCATTTTGGACTCGGCGATGGGGGTGATTGTGGCCAATGGCATCAATCCCAAATATGCCGATATTGACCCTTACTGGATGGCAGCCTCAGCCATTGATGAGGCGCTGCGGCAGATCATCGCTGTTGGCGGCA
>Ga0209426_1001178_pt1 | contig 17996 bp, 22 predicted proteins | sample Deesub1362B_J571_FD_187697 | JGI IMG/M metagenome (GOLD analysis project Ga0209426, IMG submission 187697) | Deep oceanic, basalt-hosted subsurface ecosystem from Juan de Fuca Ridge flank, Pacific Ocean, CORK Borehole 1362B_J2.571 (SPAdes)... ...
TAATTATTGTGTAATTACTAAACATAATAACAGTAAACAGCACCCGGAGAATAACGAATTCTGTTCTCATCACAGACCACCTTATTTATCTTATCTGCCAGAACGATCTTTTGATGTGGTATAAAAAGTTAAAAAAGAGCGCCTCTAACATCTCCAATTTTATGAAAAGCAATCGTATAGATTGCTTTAAACCAGATTAACTCTCGACAATCTTCATTTCAAAAACAGAAAACTCGGGAAGTGGGCTCGCCCGGATTCGAACCGGGGACCTTCGCCTCGTCAAGGCGACTATTGGAGGTAGAAGAACAGTCCATTAAGGATATAACAGAATTACAGCAATTATCAAGTAATAGTATAGTAAAATTACAACAAAAACAGTCTTCACTCTCAAACAGTCTCATGGATCTTGAACTTGATTACACCAGAGAGGAGCTTGAAGCTTATACAGATCAGAGATTGAAGGGTGTGGCAAAGAAAACAAGATGGTGGATTGAGAGGGCAAGTAAAGCCTTTTGGGAGCATACAAAGGGAGTTATCAGCTATAATACAATTAACGGTTTTAGGGAGTTTACGTTAAACAACTGGAGCTCAAGAGATGCATGGAGTAAAGTTTTGAGCTTTGCAAAGAGCTTCCTTGAACATCTTGCTAAGATGCGGATGGATCAACGATATCTCAACTTCTCGATATTCTTAGAGATGCCAAAAGCCATCAAAGAGAAAAAGAGAACAACCGATAGAGTTGTAGCAGAGGAAGACGTTAAGAAAGTAATCAAACTCTTCGTTAAGAAATGGAAAGTTGGAAAAATCAGCAGAGAAAAGGCATTATCCCACGTTGCTCAAACTCTCTTTGGAGCTTATACAGGGCAAAGACCATACACAATAGCGAGGTTGAGAGTTGATCAGTTTGATGATGCATTGAAACTCAAAACTCCAACAATTCTCGTTGAAGCATCTCAGGATAAGATCAGGATGGAGCATTACGTTCCTTTGCATCCAGATATTATTCCATTCATTAAGGAGCTGTTGGAGATCAGGAAAAAGCAGGGAGAGGAGAGGATGTTTGAGTATAACAGTTATGAGCAATTGCTTAAGAGAGCAAAGATCAAATTGGAAAGAGGAGATTTAATCAAAGATCCAAAGAAAAGGCATTTTGTAGTGGGAGATCTCAGAAAGTTTGCAGAGCAAATGGCTGATAAGATCAAATGGGATGTGAGCAACAAGAATTACATTCTAACTCATGGAGTTTCAAGTGTTGATTGGAGCAGGTATAAGCATCCTCTCCCAGAATTTGTTTACAAGATTTACATGGAGAGCTGGAAGGATGTTCATTTAGTTCCAAAAGAAGCTTATGAGCTTCTGAAGGATAAATAGAACACTTTGTTTTATTACTATTTTATACCTCCACTGAAGGCATCTTATCTAACTACTAATCCTTAAAATCGCCTAATTTGAGGATTTTACCCAACGCTCTTGCAATTCTTTCAACAAAGATTTCTGCTTCTCTTATAATTTCTTCAGCTTCCTCTCTGCTGGCTTTGTAATACACATCGTAGTCAACTCTTTCCCTCATCTGCATGCCTTTTGCAAGAACTCTCCCGTAGAGTTCCTCAATAAAGCCTTCATTCACAAATTTTAACCCAAGTTCTGAGACCGCCTCTCTGTGCGTTCTCGGATAAACCCCCTTAACACTAAGAAGAGCTTTTGATGCGTAAAACATCGTAAGCTCTCTCCATGTATTTTTCATGTTCTGGCATAGACTGTAACTCCATCTCTCAAAACATTTTTTACAAAATTCGTTCCTTCAGCCTTCAGCATCTCGAAGTAATCTCTGCTCATAACTATCGGTGAGATGTATATTCCATGTTTAAGCGAGAGAGAATAGGAAACATCGATAACTTCATCAAGTTTGAGATTGCCAATTACCAATACGTCCAGATCACTCTCTTCCCCAAACTCCTCTCTCGCATACGAGCCGAAAAGGATAACCTGCTCCACCCGATCTCCAAATTTTTCTCTGAGTCTCTGTGCGAGTTCTTCAACTATTTTATCAATCATCTAATCTCTACTAATCAATATCTCTTTATTATTTACTTTTTTCCTACTTGGTAATCTGGTCCACTTACTGCGAATTTTGCAAACCAATCCAAAGAAAGGCAAGAACCACCAAGACAATAATTTTTATACTTTGCAGACAGTTTAATTTTGTGAAGGAGATAACGATCAAAGTTCCCGAGTGGATGAATGAAGATGAGGTAAAGAAGATAGTAGAGGAATATGTGACCAAGAAAAAGCTTGTGGAAAAATATTATTCTCTGATTGAGGGAGTAGATTTCAATGAGATTGAGAGGGAAAGCAGAGAGTTTAGAAAATCCTTTAAGCTCAGGAATACTCATTGATACTTCAATTTTAGTAGAATATTCGAAGCGAAGGCATATCGAAAAACTTGTCGGAAGCAACATTTCAGTTATAACTCTGTTAGAGTTTTTGAGGTATTTCAAGGACGAGAGGAAGAGAAGAGAATTGAAAGAGTTGCTTGAAGCTCTTTTTAACGTCGTGGATATGGATAATGATGTTCTGCTCACCTACTGCGATCTTTACAACAAGTTGAAAGAGAGGGGAGAGATGATTGATGATGCAGACCTAATTATTGCTTCATCTGCCATTGCCAAGGATTTGATTCTTTGGACTGGCAATTTCAAGCATTTTGAAAGACTGGAGAAATTTGGGTTGAAGTTGAAAAGAGATTAAATCAAGGAATCATTCCTGAGAGCTTCCAATAAACCATCCCAGCCCTCGTTTATTTCCCCTCTGAGCATCCAGTGGATCTCACTCAAAAGCAAACCATAACCTTTGGGGCCAAGAACTGCCTGAGTTTTTGCCAAACCAAGTTTCGTTGCAATTTTGCCTGTAGTCAGAAATGCTGCTCTATAAGCTAATTTCTCCTCCAAGAAATAGAAATCTGCTGCAAACAGGAACAGATTCTTGTAAAACTCCCAGTAATCCTCATCGTTATTGCTTGGTAGTTTTTCGGCTGATTCATACAGCTTGTTGTATGAATCGATGAGAGTTGCGTAACCCAGTGCCTTTCTAATATCCTGGATCTTCCTGTAGTGTTCTTTTGAAAGATCTATTTCAGGTATTTTTGTGCCCAATTCTTGATTTAGCGTTCTTACAATATGGTTAAACCGATACATCTGCCTGTTGAAGGTATTATAATCCTCAAAAAAGGAATCGTTTATAGGGCCAATCACCCTTATTTCATCAGCTAAACTATTGGCAAGTTCTTTATGTGCTTGGCTAATAGATTTCTCCTGCATCAAAGCATCAAAATGGAATATGAGTAGTTTAATAATACTCTGGTTTGTAAGATCTCTCTCGAATTCGCTGTAGAGCCCAATAATGATTTCTTTGTTAAAACCAAACTCTTCTGCTTCTTTAATCAGCTGGTCTTTTTGGCTTATCAAAAAAGATGCATACTGTTTACCTTCTTCAACAAGTTTACTGCTGAATTTTTCATCTATCTGGGAACAACCAGCGAGAATTAGAGCTAAGGCCAGTATCCAGATCCTGTTGATCATTCCCCTACAATCAATCTGTAATCCTCCTCGGGTATTTCTCTCATAGCTTTGCCCATCAGATGTCCGCTCCACTTCCGTTTGTTTGTTATGAACTTCAGCTTTGGAATGAGTGGTTTGAACTCTACGGGTTTTTCAAAAACCTCAACTGGTTTCAGTTTTATTCTCAGTGGGAAAGTTTCGTTGCTCATCCCCTTTGGTGTTTTGAAGATTTTTGAGGAATCCTTAAACACTTCTGATGCTGCTTCATAAACAGCCACTATCCTTGAGGGTTTGGTTTCATCGCCTACCTTCTCCTGCTTAACGTAAATCAGAAGCTTATCTCCCGGCTTTACTTTAGCAATGGTGTTTTTATGTCTTTCAGGAACTCCCCACACGTTCTTCTCCTTTATCACCTTCCAGTTCTCTTCAGTTGTGATGCAGAGCCAGTAAACCATAAAATCACCACTGAATAATCAATTTGAATGATTTAAGTGTTTTCATTCCACGAAGCAAGTAAATAAATTGGTGCAGAGTGGATAATATAATAAAGGAGATTTGAAGTTTTGTACTCGATATTACTTAGTACAAAAATTACTACAATTTTACAATAAATATGTGACATATATGCTACAGATAATTTCTTACAAACTTGAACCGAATTATTTAAGAGCTACCAAGTGCTATTTTTAGCATACGTAATGTTAAACCGACATCTCAAAAAAGTTGGGAGGTGTGTGAATGGGTAGGCACTACTCCTTCCGGGTAACTGATCCACAGTTGATCGATCAGTTGGAGATTTTTAAACGAACTGGGAACTTATCAAAGCTAATAAATGAGCTACTCTGGAATTACTTCTTCGGGAAAGTAGATTTAGATACTTTTTCCAGAGAGATAGTGGAGGTCAGAAGGCTGAAAGAGGGAATGATAGAGCTCAAAAACAAGATTAAAGAGTATTTCGGGAAAATCGAGGAACTTGAAGCTAAATTCCAGAAACTGGTTAAGGAGGAGATTGACGAAAAAGAGAGGGAACTGATTTCAAAACTCAGAGAGGAGTTTAAAGATATATTGGAGGATACTAACACATTCCTTAAAACTGCACAGACAATCGGAAGAAATCCAAAGGATCTGATTGCGAGCAGGCTTCACAAATTGGCTCTTGAAAATCAAGTAAGTGTAGAAGAAGTCAAGAAATTGTTGCCTGAAGCTGTTCCTGAGATTGAGAACTTGCTCAATTAAGATTTTTTATTTTTATTCTACTCGCTTCCAGTCACCTCGAATTTTCTAAAAAATATTCTCAGTTAAAATGAATGTTCGATTTAAATTCTCCTTCCACCATTTTAAAATCTCCCTAATTTCACCCTCAATCTTTGGGAAATGAATTATTAGAACTGCACAGATAGCATCGAAAATCGTAAAAACGAGGTTTACACATTTTTTGAATAGCTTCTCGTCAAAATCATTTATAAATAGCAAATCCGGCCTATTCACAATTACATCTAAGAATTTAGATGAAAAATGCGTATAATCTGACAGCTCACTCCAGGTCGCCAACAAAAACTTGCTTACTTTTTTCTCGATGTTAAACTCTCTACAAAATTCTCGAATAATCCTACTAACGCTCCAGTATAACTCAGGTTGACGAGAATTTTGGAGTATAACTTGAAATATTTTTCTTTTCTCCTCGCCAGTAAGATCGAACTCCCCCTCAATAATCTCCCTAACTTCCTCTTCGATTCTTTTTTGAGCATCTTCTACTTCGTTTTGATCATCACTCAAGAGTCTTTTCCCGATTTCTCTTAAATCTTCAATTAGCTTAAGAATCTCTCTTTTAAGTATGATATCTCCAAAACACTCAGTCACCTCGTAGAGCTTCTTATCAATGTGATAATCAAAATGTAAAGATAGAAAAGCCCCTTCAAAAAGAAACCTCATATCTTTTAGAGCCTCAAGGTAATGCCCCGAAAGGATTTCATAAATTATCCATCCATAACTCCTCCATACGTAAACGAAGAGCGTACCTGAAAGCGTATGGTGCCATAAATCCTTGTACTCTTCAATTAACCTGCTGAGATTTATCCACTCGCTGAGAATTGCAATTAATTCGGCTGCTAAATCCTCCTCTTTTTTGAGTGTACGTTCCATGACATCATGTATTGCCTTACTATATGCCTCAAGAAACGATTTACAAGAGTTAAATTGGCAGTTGGGCATATATTACTCTCTCAAATACTGCCCTCCAACCGGAACGAATCGCTTTGGCTTGATTGGTTTGTCGTACTTCTTTATGCCTTCCAGTTCAATTGCCATCCAGAGCCTCTTTTTCCTGCTTTCTCTTCTTCCCCATCTCTCCTGTGATTTAATGTACTCTTTCAGCTCATCTTTTGTGAGGAAAATTCTATCTCCGAAGGTTTCAAAGAACTGCATCGGATTTTCGGAAAGAACAACCCTCTTTATTCTGGCTTCCCCAACAAACCCAGTATCCTCGTGCGACTGATAGAAGACGAACTTCATTCCCGGTTTAAGTTGTTTCCAGACTGTAGCTGGCTTAACGAACACGTTTTTACCTTCCTTGAAAAAGCGGTCCATGTATTGCTTGGGAATAGGATACGTCACTCCAACAATCTCCCCCATCAAACCACCTTTACCTTAATGTTTCTCATGGGTTTAGGAATCTCCCTTCCCTCCTTCTTTGCAGCCTCTATCCACAGCTCGATGGCAGTTTTAATTTTCCACAAAGCCTCCTCCTCAGCCTCACCAAAAGCTGAACAGCCTAACAGCTCAGGCACTACAGCGATATAACCTTCATCCTCCTCACTATAGAAGATTTCAATCGTGTATCTGTACATCTCAATCCCCTCAAGTAAGTTATACTTCTCAATCACTTTTAAAAATTGCTTTACCTGATAAGGCTTTGCTTTGCCTTTTACATTCTGAAAATTCAGAATCTCTTTGACTCCATCTCTGACGTAAACTCTATGGCTGCCTTTCCCACCTCTGAATCCGAATTTTATTCCTAAAGATTATTAAACCTCTCCTTAAAAGCAGTTTTTGTTAGTTCTGAGAGAACTTGGATTTGTCGATAAGATGGTTGGGGATATTGTACATAGTAACGTGAATTCCTTTCCACTTGCACAAATTTTTGTGTGTGCTTTTCACGAGAATGTATCCATTTTTTATTGTGAGATTTGATTTCCTCGTATTATTAATAATAACACAGCAGTGCTAAATAATACTCTCATTTTAGGGGTATATTTTCTCGATAAATGTACACATAAAATTTCAATTAATCTAACGCTATCGAATCCACCTCAACTTCATCCAAACTTCATTCCTCTCAACGAAAATCCAGTATTTTTTGAGTTCCTCTTCAGCCTCCCCGTACTCGGGATAATAAAAGCCAACGGTCTCCCAGAAAGCTTTTGTGTGGTTCGGCTCCAGCAGATGCGTAAGCTCGTGTATCACGATGTACTCCCTCAGTTTTTCCGGCAGTGCTAACGAGACGAGATTGAAGCTCAAATTCGCTTTGGATGAGCAGCTCGCCCACTTTGTTTTCTGCATTTTGATGAAAATCCTGCCGTACTTCACACCGAGAAGTCTTGAGTAGAAAGATACGTTAGTCTTGAGTTCCTGCCTTAGCATCCCCACAAGCTTCCTTTTCAAACTCCTGAGGCTGGGATACTTCACAACTCCTCCCTCCTCACCATCCAGAATCTCAAAGGTGTTATCCCTAAGCAGATGGTAGAACTTGCCGTTCAGCAGGAGCATGTTTTCCCTTCCTTTGATTTCCTTAGCAATGCTCTCTATCTCAGCCCTCTTTTTTCTTATCCACTCCGAGTGCTCATTTACGAACGAGTTAACGTCAAATCCCGGAGGAGCTACAACCCTAACCCTCCCATCAGCCAGAACGTGAATTCTTGCGTGCTTCACAAGTTTTCTTTCAACAAAGATGTCTTTCATTCTTCACCTCAGCTTTGATCCTCTTTTAAATTTGGAATTTTGGAAAATCCAATGGATAACAAGGATAGCAAAATATTTATATTATCATGGTTACAATTGATCATGGTGAATACATACAGAAGAGGTAGGATTTCTGAGAAGAAAGTTAAAAATAGGTTAGAACAGCTCGGATGGAAGAACCTCGTAAGGAGTAAAGGCAGTAGAGGTGCTTGGGATTTAAGGGGGCGAACTCCAAGAGGTACTAAAGCCTACATCCAAGTTAAAAGCTACTCTTCGAGAGCATCGAAGAAAGAGATAGAAAGGCTAAAGGAGTATGCAAGAAAGCACAAAGGATTGGCAGTTTTGGCGCATTACCACGGGAAGGGAAAGGTAAAATTTAGGTTCCTGGGTAACTGGGGATTGAAAAGGTGAATCTATGGAAGCAATACTAAATCCAACAGAGGAAGTTGTACTCAACTTAATCAAAAATACTTGGGAAGAGAGGAAAAAGAAAATCAGTATTGCGGATTTGAGAGAACTCTTAGAAAGAAAAGGGATTAAATTGTCCCATGAGAAAGTTAGGCTGATTGTAGAATCTCTATGGAGAAAAGGCGAAATATTGATAGATGTTCATGGAAGAGAGAGGATCGTAAGGCCGAACCATGTGATCGTCAATTCAAAATCCAAACCACTTGATTTTAGAAATTTCACGATACTAGACAAAGATGGGAAGCCAATCCAGAGAATATGGGTTTCTGTCTACAAGGACAAGAAGGGTCAAGTGTATTTTACGATTTCAGAATCTAAATGGAATGGTTCGTGGAAAACTACAAACAACATAATAATCCCACCAGAAGCAAAAGAAGAGCTAAGAGAGGTTGTAAAATTCATCGAGAAATGGATAGAGTAGATAGGATAGGATGTTAGGCGATTTATTAAAGTTTTATGTTCTTGAGAAAACAGACAAACAATTGCTTCAAAAAATCCCATATGGCCTTTTTGGTTTCTTAATTTTATACTGGTCTAAGATCAGCATTTCTATTTCGGTGATTATTTCTTTAATCGTAATATTTCTCTCACTATTTGTGCTCTTCACATACCTTTTTAATTCAATGGTTTCTTCCGCTCTCGAAAATGCTTTTCTTGACATTAACTTGACCGAACTTAGAGATAAAATAATTGCAATCTTTGAGCGCAGACTATCATTTCTCGATGATAGCAAAGTCATAGGACGGAAACTTGTTGCCTTCTATGTTATTGGGGGCCTTTCACTAACTGCATTGATAATCTTGATGCTTTATATGTTCTTCAGTAATTATAAATTTAATGAAAATTTAACTTTACTACTGGCAGTTTCTGTTGTTCTCTATATCTTTTACGATGTGACGAAATACAACCTCTCTTATGAATTCACTGGAAAAGAAAGCAAGTCCCCATTTTTAGAAGATATTGCCGAGAAGTATTTCATAGAAAATTCTTTACGCAAACTACCTGGCAGCAAGTCCTTTTATTCAATCTTTATGACTTTCCTATCAAGAATTCTCGGCACTATTACGTTTTTCGAAATGCCACCAGTTAAGTTTGACATTCTGTTGGTTTATGCGAATGAGAACGTTAGAAAATTTATCAAAGAACTAACTGTCAATGAGAAAACTTATGGCAAAAATAATAAAAGAGAAATAGTCCTCAAGTACGCAAATGGTCTTAAGCCAAGCGAGTTTTTCGAAGATAAACTTTTCAAACCACTCCGGATAACAGTGCTAAGTGAAAAAGGTCCTATTGAAAATTTTCCTTACCTATTTGATCCTGAATACACTCTAAAAGATAAGAACAAAAATTGCAGCAAGTGGATTATGTATGCTCTTAAAGAGGGGGTAAATGGTAGAGTTGTGGGTTACGTAATCATCCACGCTTTCAAGGGGCTAAAGATAAAAAGAAGATTTAGGAACATTAACAGGCATCCAATTAAGTTGGAGGGCAAGGCAGAGATCATATATATGTTCATTTTTATTGGACGGAGAGGTGAAATAGAATATTTCAAAAATGAGGTTGCCCTTAGAACCGTAAAATTTGATCCTTCACTGATAGATATCGAGCCTGAAAACAGTACAAGATATTTTATAACTCACCCCTAAACGCCCTATTCAATATCGCTTGCTTCATCATTTCCAGCTCTTTTTCTGTTTGCTCATATAATTCTAAAAGTTTTCTCTGCTTCTCTGCGATTTTGTCGAGGTATGCTGCTATGCGTTTTTGTTCTTCTAATGGTGGCAGTGGGATTTTTGTGGCCTTGAGTTTTTGGTTATTTACACCAGCTTGACCAATCCACTTTGTACATATTTTCAAGAAATATCCAGACATCCAGAGGTGATTAATAGCGTAACTCAAAAATTCTGGGAGTATTTTGTCTTTTTTAACTCTAATTCGTGTTATATGGTTGCTAAATCCGCATTCCATATCTTCAATAACAAGAGCGGCTCTTCCAACCAATTCTTTGCTGTTTGTATTGTTGAAAAGGACATCTCCCCTTTTAAGTGAATACGTTTTCAAATCAACCATCTCCAGTGGCAAATACACAACATTTGAAAGATCTATTTTTCCCAAACCAATATTGTGTGGCCTAAGATGAGGGATCCCCTCTTCAACTTCGTTTGTCTTAGAGCACGCAAATCCACTTTTTATTTCTCGTACAACGTCTTTTATCCTTACCCATCTCCATCCTCTTTCATCCACCCTCGAAAACACATGATACAAAGCCGCTTTAAGCAAGTTCTCCGCTTCCTCTCTTGCCCGTCTCCTCAGCTCTTTTATTCTGTCAATTTTGCTGAAAAGCTCCTCGATTTTTGCGACGATGCGTTTTTGCTCTTCGATGTCGGGTTTATTGTCTTTGAATGGAATTGGGACAGGCAATTTAAAGAACGCATTTAAATCAACTCTCGGTTGCCTCGCACCTGTTAAATTTTTCATTGCGTAATTAACCACATATTGCGTTCTTAGATAGATAGCAAGAAAGTCTCTATAAATCCCATAATTGGGCAGTAGTGGTATAAATTCTGTTGTACAAATACCTTCTCCATCCGGAGCATACACTTTGTTTAGGTAGGGTCTGAGTTTTCCGTATAGGATATGTTCTGAGTTAAATCTAAATTTCACACTCTTAATTTCTTTTCCTCGAACAACAACCCTCTGAAGGAGCCTACCCGTATTTGTCTCCACACAATCCATTGTAACTAACCAAAATTCCTGCTCGGGAAAGTCCTGAGGATTAATCTGGTTTCGATCTTCGGTGACTATATCTTTTAACTTAATCCATCCCCAACCTTCAGGCAACTCATAAGGTCCTTTAACTTCCCGAAATGATTGCTTAGATTCAAGTTCATCAAAAGTTAATTGCTTCGCTCTGCCCATCCTATCACAACCCGAGATGACCTTGACCTTTAACACTCCTCAGAGCTCTAAGGAGAGTTGCTTTCTCCCTAATGTAGTCTTCCGTCTCATTATTTGAGATAAATTCTCTCGAAGCTTCAAATTCCCTTTCACTGGCTAAAAACTCGTGAACTCGTGAGATTGCATTCAAAACTTTAGTTTTTTCCTTATCACCTTGTGCTTCCTTGTAGTTTTCAAGAATTTCTCTGATTTCTTTACTTCTGTCGAAATGTTTTGATATTTCGTCTATCCAATTGCTTGAACGCATAAATTCACGAAGAGTTGGCACTCTCAACTCTTCTTGATCAAAAATTCTCAACTTTTCTTCTATCGGTTTTTTACGCCTCGAAATCTTTTGTGTGGACGTTTCTGAATCTTTTTTCTTTTTCTTCCCAAAAATCCTAATAGTCTCTAAAGAAGTTACATCCCCCAATACAAATTCGTTGAGATGAATATTTGAGATGTCATTAAGATCTTCTTCATATCTCTTTACATCCAGCATAATGATACACAAATCTGCCTCTTTTAGGATCTCCCAAGCTAAATCGTAGCTCGCCAGAGCTTCTCTAACAGGTCGATGAATGATTCCAAAGAAGTTTAATTCGCCAGTCGTGCTAACTTCTTTCACGTATCTAAAGATGGGTTCAAGTTCCTTAGGTTCCTCTTTAATGTCTATGACAGGAATGATTTGATAACTCCCACCCAAATCGTTTTTGTGTTTCTTGATTATAGCCAGAAACTCTCGTGCTGGCAACCTTAACCATGGAATGGATACATATTTAAATCCTGCCTCAATCTGTGCCCGTACAATTAATCTGATATATTTCTCTTTATCAAAATCTGTAATTAATGCAGACTCATATGGCTGAAGGAACGGTAAGACAAACTCAGAATGTTGCATCCTGATTCTATATTCCTCAAGGAACTTAATTAAACTTGAAAGATATTTATTACTTCCCAAAACTTTCTCCCTGATTTCTTTAAGTGTAAATTTCCTGTGGATGACAGAAAAATCTGAGTGTAACAAGACATCTTCAGGAATGTTGTTTTTAGCGTTTAGTTCTTGATGGGTTATAGCTCTGTATGGCGTTTTTATGGTCTTACCTTTCACTTTAATCCTTAACGTTCTGGTTGAGTAAAGACCAGACTTTTCGTCTACGTTCTCAACTGATACTTTCATCCTTTTCCCCTTCCCCATTTTATATCTTTATATTTATCTTTTATCTTTGATTTTTCTTTAAATTCTGGATAATAGGTATACACGTATTTCAAAATACCATCTGTTCCCATTTGATCCCAAGCAATTCTGTGTCTCTCTATTTCATTTCTTAAATTCTCATTAAGTTTTTTCCATTTCTCTTCAATTTCCCGGATTCCTTGCTCTGTTATTATAAATCTCTCTTTTCTCGTGTTTTTCTTTCCTTCAATCCTAATATAACCTGCAAATGCGAGATCTTCTGCTACTTTAGCCACAGTAAAACTATAGGGTCCATAATAGTATGGCACAAACTTTGGGTTCTGGACTTTCAGATCGTATTTCTTTAGAATCTCTTCAAACAATAAAAACACTTGCTTCATTAACATAGTCCTACCATAAACGGGCTTATCTCTTCTTGCATAGAGAAGCATTAGGAGAATGTCTCTTACCAGCAAATCCAGCTTCTCCTTTTTCTGAAGTTCTTTTCTAGCTTCTTCAAACGAGAATATTCTTGTTCTGTCACCTAACTCTTGTTTTTCAATTTTCATATTATTCCCACCTTTTCCATATTAATTGCCAAATATGCTCCTTCCTCCTTTACACACCTTATGTAATACCTACCATTTGGATGGTTTACTACTAAATGTATTTCACCTTTTGATTTTATTGGTTGGGCTATGCCCACGATATACATAGCCAAGTTTTCAATGGAGAGTTCATAATATCTCAACCCATTTACGAAATCGTCTGTATACATAACAAAATTTTTTAGGAAATCATCTATAAATTCTAATTCATTTCTTGTTGCAAACAAAAAATACTCTCTTCCACAAAGTTGGCAAAATACAAATGGCGTACGCTGAATATCTTGAACACTTTCTTGCTGATAAGTAAAGATTTTGGGTAAGAAAAAGGCCGTATGCTTTTTGCTTTGAGTTCTGAAAGATAATTCAGGTCTTGGGTTTCCACAGTATAAGCAGCTTACATTATGAGTTTCCAAAGAGTATCACCCACCCAAAGCTTTCCTTAATTCCTCAAGCAAAGCATTTATCTCCCTTTCTTTTTCGGTTATACTCTCTACAATCTCAATCGGCTCAGGATAACTTATCTCCTCCTTTCTATTTGGATTCCTCGCCGTCATGTCGTAGTCATTTTCGATTATCTCTTCAACTGGTACAACCCATGACCATTCACCAATCTCCCTCTTCTTCCAAGCTTCGTAAACAACAGCCAAGTCTTCGTCCGTTACAGGATTAGCTTTGGTGTATTTTTTCTTTAAAACAACCTCAGAATAACCAGCGAAATCGAAGTACCAGATTTCCTTTGTTGGTCCATCTCTGGTGAAGAAAACGAGGTTTGTTTTGGGTCCTTGGCCTGAAGCTGTAACATTTGCAAAAACTCCTGATGGGAGGCTTATTATCGTGTGAACGTTGTAGTTTTCAAGCAGATCTCTTTTGGTGTTCACGAAAGCTTTCTCGCTCGTGTTGAAAAGAATTCCTTCCGGAACAACTATTCCACATCTACCGTCTTTCTTAAGCTTCCTCATCACGTACTGCAAAGCCAAAATTTCTGTTTTACTCGAAGGGTAGGGAAAGTTCTGTTTTATATGCTTCCCCTCCTTCCCTCCAAATGGGGGATTCGTCAAGATCACTTCAAATCTCTCAGCTTCGGGAACGCTTCTTATGTTCTCCTCAAGCGTATTCTTTCTTACAATGTTCGGATGAAGTAATCCATGAACAATACAGTTCATAACCCCAAAAAGATACGGTAAAGGTTTCTTTTCTTGTCCGTAAAATGTCTTATACTGCAAAAGCTCGTAATCTTCTATGGTTAGCTCTTTTGACTCCAACATACGCTTGTATGATTCAACTAAGAACCCTCCCGAACCGCAGAAGGGATCAAATACTCTCTCACCAATAGCAGGATCTACAATTTTAACCATAAGTCTTACAACTGGGCGGGGAGTGTAGAATTCTCCAGCAACTCCGCCCTCTTTTCCAAGTCTCAAAAGTAGTTCCTCGTAAACCTGAGATAAGACATGAGAATCTTCAGCTTTGTTGAAATCAATCTCATCGAGAATAGATATAACATCTCTCAAGTTATAGGGCGATTTCATTCTATTTCCATTTATTTCCTGAAATATTGATGCTATTCTTTCTTTTTCCGGTGTACCTTTTAGAGATCTCAGATAGGGGAAGAGTTTTCTGTTAATAAAAGCGATAAGAATGTGTTCATTGCTTGCCCTCAACTCATTAAGCTCCTCTTCGGAAAAATATTCTTCAAGCTCCTTGTCCGACTTATTAGCCCATGCCGACCATCTAAACTTTGGATCTATTATCGGCTCGTAATCCCTTCCTTCGAATTTAGCTTCGTCCTCAAACCTTTTCTCAAGATCCTCGAAAACTTTCAGAAAAATCATCCATGAGAGTTGCTCCATGTATTCAAGAACGCCCGTTGTGCCATCATCCCTTCTCATAATATCGCATGCATGCCAGATTTTGTTTGCCAGATCCCTTCTATTCATGAGTTCACCTCTGTACTTTCATACAAACCATGCTCAAGGAGGCTTATAGCTTCTTTTAATTTATCAATTCCGCCAAATATCTCGGCAACACCTCTCAAATAACCCATCTTGTCGAAAGGTGGTAATCTAAATACCTCAGCTCTGCTTATCTGCTCTACACCACCCACTCTGTATTTGTCAAGCAGAGCAAGTATAACCTCTCTCGCTTTATCTCCCAAAGCATCAAGCAACTGCCTTTTCTTATTAAGAAAAGCTCTTGCTCTCTCATCTCTTGTTAGAATTGGCGCACCGAAGGCTACATGTGCCAAAACGTCAAAAGTGTCAGCATCAGGAGTTTTTAGTATTCCCGCAAGGAGTTCAGGTATTATAGATTCCTTTCTTAGCTCCTCCAAAAACTTTTCTCTCTTTTCTCTGTCCATCCACACCTTGTATAAATCTCCAAGAGTAGCTACTCTTTTTGTAACTCCCTCTCTGCTGTATTCTATGTATTCAGCATCTGTTAACGTTTTTCCGGTTGCAGAAATGAAGATACTCGTTTCTTCAGCTATATAGACTTCAACGCCCTCAACTACTATCTTCTCCCTTTTTGGTCTTTCAGGTTTCAGCTCTATTATAATTGGCTCCATTTCCTCAGATGGTGTGATGGTCATTTGCCTCGATCTGAACTTTCCTTTTGAAACGTAAATTGTTATAGGAGAATGGGGGAGTTTTTCGAGAATGAAATATCCTCTTTCATCCGTTCTGGCAATTCTTTGCATATTTACCCCGATTTGGGCAACTATTCTTGCTCCAGTTATCGGCTCATTTGTTTCAGCATGGACAACATACCCCGAAAGTTTCAGGTCGTACGGTCCCTCCGGAATTGGTGGATGTGTCCCAGAAGGATAATCCCACTCATCAAGCAATCTCGTGGCGTTAACGTAGTCAATTATCCTGAAAAAGTACTTCCCAGTCGTTTCATCGATTCTACACCCTCTCCCAATATGCTGTTTGAAATAAACCTTTGAGCTAATGGGCTTAAGAAACACAAGGTTTCTTACAGATGGGATGTCAACACCTGTAGTAAGCAAATCTACTGTTGTTGCAATCACTGGAGTTTTACTTTCAGAATCTCTAAACTTCTCATACAAAGCTTGAGCTTCGTATTCTTCAGCCACAATCCTGACAGCATAGTCATCGTATCCCAAATGAGAAAAAAGATTCTGTAGTTCCTTGGCCACCTGCGCAGCATGCTCCATATTTACGCAAAAAACTATGGTTTTCTGCATGGGACCAAATCTCTCCAGTAGCGAAGCCAAATGCTCACAAATCTTTCTCGTTCTGTCCGGAATTACAACTTCTCTTTCAAAATCTTCAAGAGTATAAATATCCTTCAGATCTGATTCCTCGGGAATATAAACCTGTGCCCCCTGATGAATTGCTTCTTCCAAGTGCAGACCTTCTCTATCGATGTTTGTGAATATCCTGTAAATCTGGAAAGGGGCAAGAAAGCCATCTTCAATTCCCTGCCCCATGCTGTAAGCATATACTGGGTCGCCGAAATAAGCGTAAGTGTCTATATTATCGCTTCTTTTTGGTGTTGCGGTCATACCTAAATGTACGGCAGAACCAAAGTAATCCAGAATCTCCCTCCAAGTTCCGTAACCTGAACGGTGGCACTCATCTATTATAACCAAGTCAAAAAAGTCAGGTGGATATTGTCTGTAAACTTTATTTTCACCTTCGCCACTGTAAAGGGATTGGTATATGCTGAAATAGATTTGTCTGTTTCTTGGTGTGTTACCACTTTCAATAATTGCCCTCGCATCTTCAAATGGCGCAAATTCATTGTAAGCTTGGTCCCTTAAGAATATTCTATCCGCTATGTACAGAACTCGCTGGAAATATCCTGATTTTATCAGCTTCCATACTATCTGGAACGCTACAAACGTTTTGCCTGTTCCAGTAGCCATTGTTAAAAGTATTCTCTTTTTACCATTGAGTATTGCTTCGATTACACTTTTTATTGCGGCTTCTTGGTAGTATCTTGGTCTCTTTCCTCCAGGTGTTGTGAAATACGGATAATTCAGTGGATCAGGTTTAATTGTCTTATCTTTAAAAATATATCGCATATATCGCTCATAAAGCTCATCAGGAGTGGGAAATTCTTTCAATGTCCTTTGTTGGTTTGTTGTGAAATCAAATTCTTCTATTTCATGCCCGTTAGTAGAAAAAGCAAAAAACACACCAAGCATTTTGGCATAAGCTTTTGCCTGCCCCAACCCATCCAGAGCTGATTTTGCCTCTTCTTTAGCCTCAACGACAGCAATTGGAAAACCGGGAGAATAGTACAAAACATAATCTGCAAACTTCCCCCGTTCTCTCTTCCCCTCCTCAGTAAGAAGTTTACCAGGAGTTAAGTGAACCTCTCTTCTTATCCTATCTTCAGTCCACCCACTTTTTCTTAGTTTTGGATCAATCAATTTTGCTTTCGTGTCACTCTCAGATAAAGTGGCTCTCATATTGCAGTTGATTTTATTTTGAAAAAACATAAGAAGTTTTCTTTTCAACTTGGAATCTACAATTTGCTTATGCGCTACTTAGGCTTACTAACTAATCCTCTAAGAGATCGACATCTGATTTTACAGTTGAGTTAATCTGATTTTGCTGTTGATTTTTGAGTTGATTCCATGTTGATTCCACTAACAGTCAACTATTGATATTTACGGGTTTTTTGTTGATCTAACTCTGATTCAACGTTGATCTTTTGTTAATGTTGATCAATTCAACGTTGAACTCTGATCAACATTGAGTGATTCTAATCAACAATTTGGTTGATTGTTTGGATCCACATGTTGATTTTAGGGTTGAAATCTACTCACGTTTATGTTGATCAACCTGCCCATAATCAAATCCAACATGATCTAAACCCTAAATCCTGATTGTTTATACTTTCAAAACCCTGCTGCAGAAGGTAAACTGTCTACTGCTTTTTCATCACGAAATGTTTAAGACTTTTCGCCGCTATTACGTTCATGCACGAACGTGTACGAACGTATGATGGATCAACATTTAGAGAGGAGCCTTCGCCCAAAAGAGCCAGAGAACTAAAAGATTTGCACGTTACGATTTCTAAAGAGAATTATATATTTCTAAAAGAAAATTTCAGAGGGAGGATTTCAGAGACTATCGATAAGCTTGTGGACTTTTTGAGGACTGAACAACCCGCAGAGCTTAAGATTTTAAGAATAGTGGGCTCGCCCGGATTCGAACCGGGGACCTTCGCCTCGTCAAGGCGACGTCATAACCACTAGACTACGAGCCCTTTTTAACCTTTATTTTTCAATTTGTTTATGAATTTTATGGTTGTGAGTTC
>Ga0209426_1001179_pt1 | contig 17972 bp, 10 predicted proteins | sample Deesub1362B_J571_FD_187697 | JGI IMG/M metagenome (GOLD analysis project Ga0209426, IMG submission 187697) | Deep oceanic, basalt-hosted subsurface ecosystem from Juan de Fuca Ridge flank, Pacific Ocean, CORK Borehole 1362B_J2.571 (SPAdes)... ...
GTATCTGGCTAAAGTGATGAATAGCATGGCTGCCTGTCCGCAATCGCCCACCTTCCGCTCCAGCGTGTATTGGCTGAGGTTGGGGATGGTGCTGTATTCGGGCGCATAGCTGTAGCGGATGTTTTCGCTAATCCAGCGGTAGATCTTCCAGGCCCGCCAGTACAGGTTTTCCTCAGAACCGACAATGTCCTTTGCCAGTTCCCGGATCGCCGGCGTAAACACCACATGGGGAGGCCTCTCTTTCAAATAGGGGCGCACTTCCTCAGGAAATTCCGGATTGACCCTTACAATTTCCGGATCTATGGAATGGTAAACGCCCAGGGTGCGGTAACGGATGTCCATCTCAAACACGAGTGGCTTACCGGCTTCCGCCTTTTTCTCAAAATAGGCTGCACGGAGGGGCCTGTCCGGCGGGTCCACCCACTTGAGCCCTGGCGGCCGGTCAAGAAGCTGTCCTACGGTCTGATGCGGAAAACTCCGCGGAAACGGAAGCCACGCCCGGACCACATGTCCAGCGGGAACTGCATCGGCCCTAACAACCAGCCGGAACCGGACCTTCCAGTCCACAGGCAGTACGTGCGGCGAGCAGGTCTTTTCCGCCGCTTCCTTAACGGCCTGCACCCTCTTCCACAGAAACGCTTCGTACTGTTTCGGGTCCGGCCGGCCTATCTGCCGCTTGCGCAGTTCCGGATAGCGCCAGAAAAGATTACTTACGGCCGCATAAAGGAAAACACGCTCTCCGTCGATAATCCGGCTGTCTATCAGATTCCCGGCAATCCAGGCGTCCAGCTCTTCAGGCTGGAATCCTGCCATTCTGCGTTTCAGCTGCTGAATGATCTCCTGTTTCGAATACGGATAGTCTTTTCGCACACGCTCCATCCATTCCAGCTTCCACTCCAGTGCCTTCTTCTCTGCCGTACCGTGAATACGGGCACGGATGGCCTGGGAGGCTTCACGGAAGCGACCCTGATTCATCAAAGAATCGATGGGATCTTCTTTCTCTTTCTGGCAGGAAAAGAACGCGAGACATAAAAAAAGAACTGCCCATTCCTTTTTCATTCTGTGCTCCAGCTTGTTCGTCTTAATCCTGATTTTTTCAGCATTATAGGGAATCATCCCGGAAAAGTCAATGGAATGATGTGCAAAGAAGACCCGCGGCAAAAATGACACGAAAAAAATGTCTCATACTTCCAGACCCTGTCCGAAAAGAATCTTGTCCGAAAATCCCTTCCGTTCTATATTCTTTTAGGCACAGCGTTTGGAACTTCGACAGCGCAGCAGTGAGGTCAAAGATCAGAATTTACCTAACGGGGACCATTCTTTCTGGATGAAAGACAAAAAAGAAATTGCACCTCCAGAGCGCATGCGGATCGACAAATGGCTGAAAGTCGCCCGTCTGTTTAAGACCCGCTCCCAGGCTGCTGATGCCTGTCAGAGTCGCCACGTGAAGGTGAATGGCAAAACGGTGAAGCCCTCACACCAGATCAAAGTAGGGGATACCATAACCATCCACTATCCGCACCGAAACCGCACATTTGATGTGGTCAAACTCTGGGAAAAACCGCTTCCGGCCCGGGAAGCCAGAGAGCTTTATGTGGAACACCTGCCCAAACTTTCGGAAGAGTCGGCCGAGCTCCTGGAGCTCATGTTGCGCCTGGACCGGATGCGCCAGAGGGAAAGGAAAGGCAAAGGCCGCCCCACCAAAAAAGAACGGCGCCAGCTGGAAAAAATCTTCGGCAAGCGATGAACCGAAGAAGCTAGCCGATTTTGCTTTTCAAATACTCAATCAGCGCAAGAAGGGCCGCTTCGTACGTCGGATATTGCACCCCGCCAACGTTCCAAGTGGAAGAATCGCCGGGATTCAATCCGTTGTCCGGCTCCAGAATGTCCACCTGTTCCTGTGCCAGCGAAAATTGCTGGCGATAGAAAAACGCTTCCGCCAGGCCCAGCCGCACATCCTTAACATTTACAGATGCATCATGCTCGAAAACAAAGTTTGCATCCAGTTCAAGCACCTTTTTGAAATCGGCAATTGCCTTGTTGTACTGATTCAGCGCCAGGTGCACAAACCCGCGACCGGCATAAGCGGGTACCAAAGAGGGCTTTTTCGCCAGGGCCTGGTCAAAATAATTTTGTGCTTTGTTCAGCGAATCGATCTGAGGTGAAGCATAGCACCATCCCAGACCGTTGTAGGCATCGGCCCAGTAGGCGTGGAGCTCGATAATTTCGAGAAACCGGCTGATTGCGGTACGGAAATCGCCGTTCTCATACGCCTCCCACGCAGCTTGCACAAGATCCGAAAAGCTCATCTGGGTGGTAAACTGATGCTCTTCGGACTGGACTTTCCCGGCCTCGTTTCCCGATTCGACCCGGTAGAAATAACGCGTATTGGAATTGAGACCCTGCAGAAGAACCGAATGCAGAGTGTCCGCCTCCTCCTTTTTGACCGAATCGGAATATACCCCGCTGGCCGTACCATAATAAACCAGGGAATATGAAGATTCATCGGTTTTCCAGATAATCCTTGCCGTGTTTGTTCCCACATCCACGGCCTGGGGCCCATCGATAATGGCCGGCACATCTGGACCCTTGGGCTCCGTGCCTTTCTTACCGCAAGCAATTACAGAGAGAAAAAACGCGAACAGAAGCAACGACCATTTGCGCATAGCTCACCCTCACTGGATAATCAAAAATTTCCGGGTCAGAACCCGCGAACCGGTCTTCAGGCGGACAAAATAGATACCGGCGGGGACATACCAGCCAGCATCGCTGCGGCCATCCCAGGAGACCTGATACAGCCCCGGTTTCTTCTCCTCCGCCAGCAGCGAAGCTACCTTCTGGCCCAAAATATTGTATACCGCCAGCCGAACGAACTCTTCCTTCGGAACGGCAAAACGGAAAGTCGTCGTACCCTTACCAAGGGTAAATGGATTCGGGTAATTCTGCAGGAGGGAAAAATCAGAAGGCACTTCTTCTTCCATCTCCCGAATCCGAAACATTCCCAGCTCCTCGATTTCAGCAACAGCAAAATTTCCTTCCACGCGAACCGGCACCGGTTCCCATCCCCCGGTTTCAGCCCGGTGTTCGAGTTCAATTTTTTTCACACGGTCCGGATCACCATCCTGGATTAGTAAAATCCTCAGAAGCAATGGCTGCGCCGGATGGAAAGACGCCGGGCCTATGTAGTAAACCAGTCCCGCCGTTTCCCTGGCGGGCGGTTTGCCCAGTACCTGCTCCGGCTGTTTTACAATGGTAATGAAAAGATCTTTGGGAACAGCACCCGCCGGCACGTCCAGCTTGAGCCGTCCATCTGCGGACAAAATACTTCCATCAGAACCTGCAACGAGCAGCTGTGCCGAGAAACTTTTTTCCGCTGAAGAGACATTTCCCGCATAATCCTGGCCTTCTGCAGCAAGGGTAAGAACCCCGCTATCTTCCAGGCGGTAATCGCCTTTAAAAATGGTCCCATCGGGACTGATCTCCGTAAGGGAAACCGATTCCCCGTTTAGAGTTAGCCTTGGCAATTTGGGCAAAGGTTCCGAGGAGACGATGTAAAGGTCCACATAGCGGGTTAAGACCGGATTTTGAAGGACGCCTATGGTCAGCACCGGGGCCTGGGTGTCTGGGGGCTGCGTGTAAAAGGTCCAGACAAAATCATCCGCAGGGGATCCTTCTGCCGTGCCATTGCCGTTGCCATCCAAAGGCTGCCCGAAAAGGTTGGGAATCCGCGCGGAAAGACGGACCGTCACCGTATCGTTGGGAGGCAAATCCTGGCTGGGGCGGAAGATAAATTTCCGCTCGCTTTCGATGTAGGCAATCTCGCCCGGCAGCGGGCCAAGTGCGCGGCTCTCAATGGTCACATTTCCAGGAATTAGAGAATCGGGGTCAATCCGCTGGGAAAAAACGGCCCAAATGTTTAGCAGATCGGCAAAATAGGGAGCATCGGTGGCATTCGCCTCCGGGTAGACCGCCGTTACGTGAGGCAGTTCCTGGGGACCGGTGGCCCAGGTTGTAAACCGCAGAAAAGTAATGTGATTGCGCGAGGTCTGTTCCTGGTCCATCCAGACTACATCCACAACCCCATCTTTCAGCCGGAGCGGAAGCTCTGGATATTCCGTATTGTTTCCATCATGGGACAGGTTTACTGCTGGAAGCCACTGGGAATCCCGCAAGATCGTAAGAAACACGTCGCCCCGTTCCGTCTGCCCAGGTTTTTGAAGAGGGAGCGCAATTGCTTCGCCCGAATAGGCGCGCTTGCCCAATTTGCCCACATTCCCCGAGGCCATGTCATCCCGGTAAACCAGGTAGAGGTCGTTCCGGTTGTCGGCAGCAAGAAAAGGGTAGCTGACATTTCCCCCCGTGGCCGACTGGGCAACGGGGATGGGGTCCGACCAGTTTTCATCCACTCCCGAGACGTACATGATGCGGATATCACCTGGGGTGTAATTGTCGGAAAAAACAACATGCACGCGGTCATCTGAATCAATGGTGAAGGAAACAAGGCCATCATACAGCACGCCTGACTGACTGATGGCCCGGGGGCTACTCCAGGTCTGGTAATCCTCACTGGTTACGTAGTAAACTTTTCTCATTTTCTGGTCAAAACTGCCATCCGAATAAAATACAAATGCCTTCCCTGTGGAAGTAAACTGAATGGTGGGTACAAAGCAAAGGTGTGACTCGGATACGGAAATCATTTTGTCCTGCGACCAGTTTTTGCCGCCATCGGTAGAATACGCGTGGTAGATGTCTCCTCTGTAATTATCCACGTAAAGAGCCGAATTCCATACGACATGCACATTTCCCGCTGGATCCACAGCGATGCTGGGGTAAAGAAGATCATGCCCGGTTACCGCATAACTGAGGCGAACCGGAGCCGTCCAGGTCTGACCACCGTCCTCCGATCTGGAGTAATAGATATTGAACTGGTCATTGCTTGTGGCCCGGGCATGCCAGGCGACATGCAGATTTCCGGCGGAATCGACAGCAATGGAAGGCATGCCTCCATAAAACAGCGTAGAATCGATCTGGAATGGACTGGTCCATGTCTGACCACCATCCGAAGAGGAAACATGGTAGACGAACCGCCGTTCTCCAATCTTCTCATGGTAAACAAAATGGAGATTCCCCAGGGGATCGTAGGCGAGATTGTGCCCCATGTATCCGTAAGAGTGGGCCTGCTGCACAGTGGCAATAACATTAGAGGTCCCGGATGTGGTGTGGAATGTAAAGTCTGCGCTGTAGGTGGGGCCGTTTCCCATCCGGTCGTACGATGCCACGCGATAATGGTAAGTTGTATTGGGCTGAAGATTTGTGAGTACGATCTGATGGGAAATGGTCAGATCATTGTTTTCAACCCTGTGAGTATAGTCGGTGGTCAAACCGTATTCCACGATGCTGGTGGCCATTTCGTCCGTTTCCCAGCTAATCGTCACAGAATTTCCCAGGGGCAGCGACTCCACCGGTCCTGACACGATTTGAGGAGGCCATATGTCTTCAATCTCAGTGGTAACGGAATAAGAAAAATTGTTGGGCGTGCCCAGGCTGGTAGGGATGAAAATAATTTCCTGCGCCGTTTTCCCGATTGCGCGAAGGCTGGCTTCCCCTTGGTTATCGGCATCCAGTGTCATGGAATAAACCCGTTCCTGCAGACCTGTCTCGTACAGCTGAGCCCGGATCTTGGACCCTACCTGGCCTTTGAACAGGAGTTTCGCCGTTGTATCAGCCAGGGTAAATCGAAAGTACGCCGCCGAATAGGAGAGGAGGTAATGGGCCTGGGGATCCACCGGATAAATGGCATGGGTACGCGTAACTGTCGGCCGGATCGGTGGATTGTAATTGGTGTATCCCAAATAGCCGTTTTCGTCCAGGGCCGGATTGTCCGCATAGTTGGCAATCACAAAATTGGCGAAGATATCATCAAAGGTTAGCGGGATATTCAGAGCCGATAGCGCATCCTGCACACCTTGAACGCTATTGCGGGGGGCTTTCACAATTTCAGAAATCAGGTCCACTCCAAATTTTTCGTAAAGGTAATAGAAATACAGGGCTACCTTTACATAATCGATCAGCACATCGTCGCCGCCGTAGTTCCAGCCGGTCAGGGACCGCTCAGGACGCCGCAAATAACGGCTCGGGTTTGCCAGACCAAAACCGGTGATGAACTCCGCAAACATGGAGGCTCCCTCATTCACCCAGTTCACTTCGTTGGGATCCCGTGCGTAATGGATCAAGTGCTGGAACTCATGGGCAATGGTTCCAAGGGTAAACATGCTGGACGGTTTGGCCGGGTCACAATCCACATAAATGATGTCCTTGAGATTGCTGTATGACCCGCCGGTTTGATCCCTCGGGCTGAAGTACCCGGCGATAAAGGTAGTATTCCCCATGCTGGGATTGTAATCATCCTGGATATCGTAAATCAAAATATAGACAAAGCCATCTCCAGAACGGTTGGGGGTAGGGCCAAATAAATCCGTCAAAATTTCCCGGATCCCCCGTGAAGGATCGATGGATTTGGACGGGGTCTGCTGGGTGAAATATTTGTAAAAATTGTCAATTTCTACCTGGGTAACCTTTTCGGAATTCCATTCATCCAGTCCCACGAAGATGTAGGTGCCTGTTCCTTTCAGCCGGCACACTGCGGAAATCTGATTGATGGCATTCGTCCGGAAATTGTAAACGTAAAATGAGAGCGTATCGCCCACTTCATACTCCGCCTTCGCCGGTTTTCTCAGGTAGCGGGGAACTTCCGGATAGTAAAGCTGGGTGTTTTTGACGAAAAGATCTTGATTGGCAACCACGACGGGCAGGCTACAAATTCCTTCGATTTCCCGAACCGTCACCCCACTCTCTGACCAGCCGGGATGGATTAGCAGAAAAAATACCTGTGCGCAGAGCAAAAAACGGAGAGCTCTCATTGCATGTCCCAACGGTTGGTTTCGGACTCGGTTTACGATACCCGGAATGAAATTAAAAAATCGAACCGGGAAAAGCAAAAATTTTACGGAAAGCCGGTTGAGCACAGCTCTGGCCCCCTTCTCCCCAGAAAAACCGAATTTTGCTGGCCCTTCTTTCGCACGGGCAACATATTGAGCATCCAAGAGGCTGCAACGAGCGCGCCAATTAGAAATCCGTCAAAATGTGACAAAAATTTAGTTGCATTCGGAAGCGGGCTGTCTTAGCTTAAAGCGTGTTACAGAGTTCGATCGCGGATTTTGCCCCTCACGCCGGAAATCCCCATCCGACGTAACATTTTCAAAATCCGTGATGGCTCACAGGTTAATTTACAGTACGATGTACAAGAAAGGAGACATCATGAAGGTCGAGAAGGACAAGGTCGTTTCCCTGCATTACACACTGAGTTTAGCCAATGGAGAGATCATTGACTCATCCCGTGGCGGGGAGCCCTTTACATTTCTGGTAGGCCACCAGCAAATTATTCCGGGTCTGGAAGCTGGGTTAATGGGGATGCAGGAAGGCGAGAAAAAGACCGTCCAGGTGGCCGCCAAAGACGCCTACGGAGAGCGGGACGAAAATCTGGTACAGACGGTCGACCGTAGCCTGATTCCGGAAACCATTGAACTCTATGAGGGGCTGGTCCTCAGCGGGCGCAGCGAATCCGGGCATGAAATCGAAGTCGTGGTGAAATCATTTAACGATCGAGAAGTTGTTCTGGATATGAACCATCCCCTTGCAGGCGAAGACCTGACATTCGATGTGGAAATTCTGGAAATCCGCGATGCCACACCGGAAGAACTCGCGCACGGCCACGCCCACTGATTTTCTGGATCCGCACGAACATAGGCCCCGGTGGAATGTCCCGGGGCCTTTTTTCTTCAGAAAAAAATTTCCTTCCGAGATAGCCTAACCTGCTGCCTTCTGGCGGTTCAGCCGCTGCCGACGGCGGATAGCTTCCAGCCGCATCCAATCTTTGGCGTTATCATTCCGGTCGATGGTGATCTGATCGATCGCATGGTCCGTACCGCCGGAATGGCGCACCACTTCGTAAATTGGCTCCCAGATCCGCCCAATCCGGTACTTTTCGCTAATCTTTAGTACCATTTCGTAGTCCTCGCCATAATTCCTGGAGTAGGGCGAATCATTTACACTGAACCAGCCCATCTCGCGGATCACTTTTACCGGAATTGCCCGGGGGGCTCCTGCCCCGTTCACCCGGAGTAGGTTGTTCCGGCCGTTTTCCTCCGTCCATTCGTCATGAGTGACCACCGGAATGTCCGGCCGGCGGAAGTACCGCCCGTCATCTTCAAGTTGCCAGACCTCATATGAGCCGATCACCATCCCAATATGGGGATCGGAGGCGAAACAGGCCAGGATCTTCTCCACCGCATCCGGCTTGAGACGGTCATCGGAGTCCAGCTGAACATAATATTTCCCTTTTGCAGCCCGGACCCCACTGTTCAGGCACAGCCCGATGTTATTCACATCGTGCACAAGCAGCCGCACAGGGGGGGCATCCTTTCGGAAACGGTCGCCACCCTCCATGTAACGTTGAACCTCCCGAATGGTTGGATCATCGGGTCCACCATTTACCACAACAATGACCTCCACCGAGCGTTCCGTCTGCTGCTGGACACTTTCAATCGCCTTGCCAATGAACTGCGGGCGATGGTTCACCGGAATGATTACACTGGCCTGGAATTCATAGGCCTTCTCTTCTTCCGGGGAAAAGGTGAGCCGTGAATAGCCCCCAGGGGCCAGGTACGCTCCGATCCGTTTGAGGTGTTCCGTGACAATCGCCTCCATTTCAAGCTGGACTTCCTTTGAACTGAGGAGATAATCAAACACGTCATGTTTTTTGCCGGTAGAAAGAATCTGGTAGAGTCCACCGCCGTACCGGTTGCCGATCAGCTTCAGCTCAGCCTTTTCAGATACTCTCAGTCGAAAATCATACAGCATTCCGTGCGGGTAGCGGGGATCGAATCCTCCGATCTCGCGGGCCACCTGAGTCCGAACAAAAAAGACGTACCCGAGATCTAGGTTATCGCGCACACGCCCCGGATGGTATTCCAGCAGATGGACATCCTGAATGCCATCCGGGGTAACGCGCTCATAATCCGCATAAAAGAGTCCGGCATCCGGGTGCCGTTCAGCCGCCCAGCAGAAAACATCGGCCGCGCTTTTCTTCAGCCGCAGAGGCGCCCGATCCAGAAATGGCAAAAGAAAATGCGATGTTGGAACCTGTTCGAGAGCCCGGTTTAATCCTTCAGCGAGAGTGCTTTGCCCTTCGACAAGTGAGACGGAACACCTCTTCTCCCGCGCTTTCTCAACAATCTGCCGGACAAGGCCCTCTTTTTCTCCCTGCCGGACCACAAACAGAGCAGAAGGCGGGACCGTTTGGGACAGAAGGTCGTTCACAAAAGCAAGGATCGCATCGGATGGGTAAGGAAATTCCGCCAGAACCGGCAACAAGACCGCGTAATCCGCCATCGTTCACCCCGAATTTAATCCCCGAAAATAGTTTGTTAACTGGCCAAATTAACCAAAACTACGAAAATATAGCCCACAGCCCTCTCTTTCGCAAGTCCGATTTATTTTTTCTATCCTCATTTTTCGGCTCACCAAACAGAATCTATAAGCCGAATCTTTCCTGCACCTTTCGTTCTTTCCGCCTCTCAGCTCCGCCATTCTTCAAGAAGGGCTTTTGAAAAACGGAAGAACAACATTTCCCCCATGGCAATCCCACCCGGATCTAGTTTTCCGCCTGTCCGACGGAAGCATTTCTTGCTTGTGATTTGCAACCGCCCGTGCTATATTGTCAGGGTTAAAACGGAGGAAATGTTACGTGTCGGTCTGTGCGAATAAAGGATGGAGGAAGACATGGCTGCTGATTTGAGCAAACTGGAACCCCAGATTCTATGGAAGCATTTTGACGCCCTGAGGAAAATCCCCCGCTGTTCCGGCCATGAGGAAAAGGCAGCGGCGTATGTGATGGAAACGGCAAAAAAACTTGGACTGGCGTACCGCCAGGACGATGCCGGGAACGTTGTGGTGCAAAAACCCGCAACTCCGGGCAAAGAAAACGCAGAAGGCGTCGTTCTACAGACTCATCTGGACATGGTGTGTGAAAAGAACTCGGACGTAAATTTTGATTTCAGTCAGGACGCCATACAGGTACGCCAGGAAGGAGACTGGCTGTACGCAAATGGGACCACTCTTGGTGCGGATAACGGCATTGGGATTGCCGCAGCCCTTGCTGTGATGGAAAGCACCGATCTGGTTCACGGACCCATGGAGTTTCTGTTCACAGTGGAAGAGGAGATTGGGCTGCTGGGAGCCGGAAAATTGCCAGCCGATTTCCTCCAGTACCGCAAAATGCTGAACCTTGACTCCGAGGAAGAGGGGATTTTCTTCATCGGATGTGCCGGCGGCGCGGATACCACCTTCCGGCTCAGCATGCAAACAAAATCCCCCGCAGGCGATCTCGCCATGAAAATCCGGGTGAGCGGATTTCATGGCGGTCATTCAGGCATCGACATCGATAAAAACCGGGGAAATGCTATCAAGTTCCTTACCCGCATGCTGTGGAACGCCATGGACGCCGGCATCCCCCTTGAACTGGCAGATTTCTCCGGTGGGAACAAGCGGAACGCCATTCCACGCGAAGCTGAGGCAGTGGTGGTTCTGGAAAAAGGAAAAGAAGATACTTTCAGAAAAACCATCGAAAAAGCCTTTCACGATGCACATCTTGAGTATACTTCCGTTGAAAAGGAAGCAAACTTTTCCGCCGAGACGCTGGATCAGCTTCCCGATTCTGTCCTGACTGTTGAAGAAACCGCCCGGCTTCTGAACGTTCTCTATTCCATCCCCCATGGGGTGCTGAAAATGAGCTCTGACATTCCCGATCTGGTGGAAACCTCTATGAACCTGGCAACCATCCGCCGAGATGGTAATCTCTTCGAAGTGGGCATTAGCAGCCGGAGTTCCATCAACTCAGCACTGGAATCCACGAGGCAGCAGCTGCGCGCCCTTGGAGCTCTGGCAGGAGCAGAGGTGGAACAGCCTCCCGGCTACCCGGGATGGACACCCAACCTGGATTCCGACATTCTGAAAACGGTGAAAAAGGTCTACAAAAACCTGTACGGAAAAGAACCCGGTATTAAAGCCATTCACGCCGGTCTGGAATGCGGGATTATCGGAGAAAAGTTTCCTGGAATGGACATGATCTCCATCGGCCCACAAATTGAGCACCCGCATTCCCCCAATGAACGGGTTCACATCCCGTCCGTAGCACGGTTCTGGGACTTCCTCAAAGCGCTGCTTGAAGAGCTGGCCAGTTAGCGTTTAATTTTATAAGACCGATCTGCTGGCGAAAGGGAGGCGCCATATGGCCTCCCTTTCTGGCATTTGGACATGTCTCCCGGGGGCATGCCGGCCGAAGGAACTCAGCCCATACAGGAAGAACGGGCCTGGCTGAAATACGGCGGCGCTGTCAAAACGTGCTGCGGATGCTGAGGGAAATGTTGCGGATGGGTTCCAGCTTCCGTTCGCGCAGCGTGTAATTGTAGTTCAACAAATTGTGAACCACCAGTGCAAACGCATAGGTACCCAATGCCACATCAAAGCGGACATTCCACAGGTGCATCGGTACCCGCTCATCCAGCGGAAAAACCTGAACCCGCTCGCTACGGCTGGCGTAATGATACTCCACCTGCAGCCGGGCCGGGCCGATACGGATCCACGGAAGAAACCGGACGATCCGCCGGGGGCGGTAATAAAGAGGCAAGCCGGTTTTCATGTCTTCATGCTCCGTCAGCAGAAACTGAACCTCACCTCCCAGGTGCCCTGCGAATCCGCTTGCCTTGAGGGAAAAATCGATCCCACGGATTCTGGGACGGGCCACGTTCAGAAACCGGATCGAATTTGAAGTGATGTCGATATATGGTTCAATCATATTCCAGTAATCGCTCTGAAACAGGGCCAAATCCGCTACCCAGCTGCTTCGTAAAACCAGGCGCGTACCCAGCTCAACACTCCGGGCTTTTTCCGCCAGAAGTCCGGGGTTGGGCATAACCTCAAACCCGGCCACACTGAAACGGACAAAGCGCTCCGCGATGGTCGGCGGACGGTATCCCCATCCCACGGAGGCACGCAAGGACCAGTTTTCCCGAACCGCCCAATTTAAACCGACGCGGGGAGAATAGGTCCGCTCCTCAGGAAGTTTATCAAGGCGGTAAAAGTCTCCTCGAACCCCTGCAATAACCGTCAGCGTCGGCCAAGGCCGCCATTCATGCTGCATAAACGGCCCAATGTTATGAGCGCTGTGTCGTCCCATCCACTTGTTGTTAGCCCTTTCCTGTCGGTACTCCAGTCCAAAAACCAATCGGTGATGGATGGAAGGAACCCACAGGCCCGAAAGCTCGATCCCCGGTCCTACCGCAGGGAAAAATTCTCCAGGCCGGTTGTACTGATTCCCCAGGAGGAGACTGTTGTACGAAAACCTCACTGTCCAAGAGAAGGTTGGAGACATGACCTGACGGTATTTTCCATAAAAGTAAAGATGCTTTGCCTTGACCATATTGGAGGCTGCTTCCGGGTCGGGAGCCACCAGGGCATGTTTCTGATCCCGCCACATCACGAATTCGCCGCGCCGGCCCTGCATGTAGGCGGTGTAGAGGGTAAGCTCACGGTCCGGCGTGAAAGCCACTACCGCTTTTGCGGAGAAACTGTACAGAAGGTGATATCCTGCTTGCATGAAACCGGTGCTGGCATCCCGGCGCAGGGCCACCTGCAGTCCAAACCGCTTCCATCTTTTGGAATAACTCACATCCACCCGGTCGAAGTGCCGTACCCGGTTGGTCCACTTCCATTCCGGATAATAGGGATCATCATAGATGCCGGCATCGGCACGGACCAGCAAGCGCTTCCGCTCCCGAGGTTTGCGGGTCACAATATTCACCGCTCCACCCAGTGCATTGGCGCCATATAAAAACGAAGCCGGGCCTTTGATTACCTCGATCCGCTCAATATCGAAGAAGGGGATTAGATCCCAGTTGATCTCTCCGGTATCGCTGGCATGAACCGGGATACCATCCACCAGAAAAAGCACCCGCGTTCCGGCACCATACATGAAACCAGAAGAATTGCGGATGTTGAGCTGGTTCCCAATAAAGAGGGCCGACGGCAGGTAATTCAGGGCTTCCACAACGGATCGGTAAGCCTTTCTGCGCAGTTCCACATCCTCCATGACAGCGAGGCTCACCGGAGAACGCATGCTCTCTTCTTCAGACCGGGTTGCAATCACAGATACTGGGTTCAAACCGATCACATCTTCTCGGAGAAAAACCTCCAACCGCGCTATCTCACCAGCCGCCAGATGAACGGTTCTCCTCACCGGGGCGTAGCCCATCATGGTAACGCGAATGGACCATGTACCCGCGGGGATCCCTCGGATGACAAAGCGGCCCTTTGCATCTGTAGACGCTCCCAGTGCCGTGTTCTCCACAACCACGTTTGCTCCGACCAGTGGAACGCGGCGGACATCATCCAGCACCGTCCCAACAAGCACGGCACGCTGGGCCTGGACAGGCCCATTCAGCATCAGCCCTGCCACTGTCACAGCCGTCCACAGAAGGCTACGGCTGAAATTTGCTGAAATCCACATGAATGTCGATACCTCGCAAAGTGTCTCCTTCCGACACTGCTACCGTGCCCGGTTGACCGGGGTGCTGAGGATCTTCATAAAACGCCAGATAGCGGATGGCAGTGAGCGGCGTGCCCTTTGCCTTCCAGAAAAGCCCGATATACCGGTAGATGCCAGCGCTGACCGGCAAAGTGTACTCATAAGAGCGGACGAATATGGGAATCCCGATTTTCGCCGAAGAAACATTCAGAAGGTTCCAGATGTTGTTAGGATCCGGAACAAATGTAAAGGCGCCGATGCCCATGATTTCCGTTTCCGGGGGCCAGGCTCCTTCGTAAGTAATCGTTCCGGTGATCAAGGCGTCGCGGACGACCAGAGAAAAATCTGCCCAGACATCCACGGAATCCACTACTGGATGTTCTGGCGTAACGGTAATAGGTTCGGGAAACAGGTTCAACCCTTTGTGGTAGTATCCCATCACATCGGAAAGATTCCATGGTCGGCCTTTGGCTTTCCACACCACTCCGAGGATCTGGTATGTTCCGAACGGTACCACGAGCTCGTAAGCCACCGTATCCCCCTCCCATTTCGGAAGCGGCGGGCTGGTGATCAGCTCGGTGAACTCCGTGGGCGGAAAGCGATGAGCCACGGCCACACGGATCTCATCCGTAACCATGAGAACTTTGGAGGTCCGGTGCTGGAAAATGACCTTCCCGCGGATCGTTCCCAGATTTGGGGACAATCCATGGTTGATCTTACATCCGGCTAGCAAAAGCAGTGCGATCAAAAAGACGGCGCGGTACAGCAGAACGTACCCTCCCTTGTCCCTGTGAATCCGGAATGCAATATATGATGGCATAATCCGCAAATCCAGGCTTTTCGCCTGAGTGACGGGCTCCGCTCATGGAAGCACAAGAACCCTGGTGGAAAAGCGGCCGGACTCCCACCGCAACCGTACCCAGTACACACCGGGAGCCAGCGAAGCCGCTGGAACAAAAATTCTGAACCGCTTTCCATCTCTGGCAACATCAAGCGGTCCCACCCGCTGGCCCAGTAGATTCAGCAGATCCGCACGCAGGGAACTCTGCACCCTGGCCGGAAGCCCTTCCACCCGAAACCCGGCAAAACGGCCCGGCCGTACAACAGTGGGAAACAGCCGCACAGAATCGGGAACCCGGGAAGTCCCGGAAGAAACAGCAGATGTGCGGAAGGCCCCTACCTGGACCAAAGGCGGGTTTTGCAACAACAAGAATAGATCTTCTGCTGCCTCACGGTCAGATCCGGGCGGCAAGAAAAAACTCTCCAGGATAAAATCGATCCGGCCAGAAGTAATATTTCCTTTTAGCAAGTAGCCGGAATCGCCAATGGAAACGCCGTCTCCCGTGTCTTCCGTCCCATCTCCGGAAGAGCCCTGAATCTTGCTGTCATGGTAATATAGCCTCTGGACCTCACCGATGTCCGGCACGGAAGCCGCATGGAAAATGGCTCCCTGATGACCTGTTACCATCATCCAGTTAAGCTGGCCAGGCTGAACCACCGGATCATACGGGTCGGGGTTGCCGTCAACCGCGAGGGTGTTGCGGGGGTTGAGAAACATGTGCCCAATTACAGCGGGAGTATAATCAAATGAAAATCGTACCTGCTTGAGTATAATATTGAACTGCTGCAGCGGTGCTAGATCCAGCCCCGGAAGGAAAATCCTTACACTCCGCGGGTAGAACTCCAGTTCAACCTGGAACGTATCCGGGAGAGGCAATCTCTGGCCATTACCAATGTCCAGCTGGATTTGAATACCAACATTCCGCAACGCGCGGACAGAACCGTCAAAATACCGGGGATTTTCCCATCCTTCGGAGGCGGGAACCACCTGAAAAGAATTCTCCTCATCCAGATTCACATCAACAGGCTGGCCGATTACCGATACGGAAACTGCGAGCCGGATTTTCAGGGCATCCAGCAGGTCCACTTCTTTGCCACCCAAATCAGGCAGCAAAAACAGAGAGGCAGGAAGCCCGTTTGCAGCATTAAATCCAACCCTGTAGTAAGGGGACGAAATTTCGTCATGAACCGGGTCCACAGAAATCAGATCCGGAACCTCCATCGGTACCGGAGCAGAAAATTCACAAAAATAGAGGGTTCCGCTCTGGCCTAATAGCGCATCGTCAATTTGAATCTCGTACCACTGAAGGGCCTTTAATCCGGAAATCTCGGGGACCGTTCCTTCAGGGGCTGCATCTCCGAGCTCACACATCAGTGTAACCATTTCATCAGTCGGTTGCACAACGTATCCCGATCCAGGTACAGGGGAACGGCCGGCAAAGCCCGGGTCAATCTGAAATGCTGCCGCATGCCAAGAGCCGCTGCTGTCCTGGTAGGAAAGCAAAAACAGATTTCCCGAATTTTTGCCAACAAACGCTGGAAACTGACGGAGTTTTAAAACCAGGGGCCGATGGTCAGGAAGCTGGGGATGTCCGTTCCGGAACGGCAGCAGCGAAAAACCCAATATGAGAAAAAAAGCGGCACGCAAACGCAAGGAACCCTCCTTCCGGGAGACCGTCGCGGTTTTTGTCAGGTTCACCGATGCATAATAATCATTCCAGCGGGGAAATTCCAGTGCTTTTTGCGGGGGCGATCCCGGAGGTACTTTCTCAGGAAAGAAAACCGGCAAATGGTGTCCGAGAAAAAGGAGAAAAGGGATTTCTCAAGCGGATTCGGCCGGGCAGTGAATTATGAAAATTTTTAAAAATGCTGAAATAAAACGGAATTTTCTTGACACTCATGCCAGAGAAAATAAATTTATTTTGGTTTTGCGGGGGATTTCGCGACGGTGATATGGTGTGAACTGGTCAAAGGAGGTACGTATGGCGAAGGGCGAGAAGTTGAATCCATTCGAAATCGCGCAGAGGCAGCTGGACGAAGCGGCCGAGAAGCTGGGTCTGGACGAGGCAACCCGCGAGTTTCTGCGCTGGCCCATGCGGGAGTTCAAGGTCACCCTGCCAGTACGCATGGACGACGGCACGGTAAAGGTTTTTCACGGTTACCGTGTGCAGTACAACAACGCCCGCGGACCGACGAAAGGCGGATTGCGCTGGCATCCGGACGAAACCATCGACACCGTACGGGCCCTTGCTGCATGGATGACGTGGAAGACGGCCGTTGTGGACATTCCGCTGGGTGGTGGAAAGGGCGGCATCACTTGCAATCCGAAAGAGCTCTCTGAGCGAGAAAAGGAACGTCTGGCCCGGGCCTACATTCGCGCCGTTGGCCGGGTTCTGGGCGTCACCAAGGATGTTCCGGCTCCGGACGTCTACACCAACCCGCAGATTATGGCATGGATGATGGATGAGTATGAAACCCTGATGGGCGAGAACCATCCCGGAGTCATCACCGGAAAGCCCATTCCGCTGGGCGGTTCTCAGGGCCGGAACGATGCAACAGCCCGCGGGGGCATCTACGTGGTGCGGGAAGCGTGCAAGGTAAAGAACATGGATCCGGCTAAAGCCACATACGCCATTCAGGGTTTCGGGAACGCCGGCCAATTCGCCGCAACTCTGCACAAGGAAATTCTGGGTGGCGGGAAACTGGTAGCAGTTTCCGACTCCAAAGGTGGCGTGTACAATCCTGACGGCATCGATCCGGAAGCCATTGTAAAATACAAGCTGGAAACCGGCCAGGTTTCCGGATTCCCGGGCACCAAACCGATTTCGAACGAGGAGCTGCTGGAGCTGGATGTGGACATCCTTTATCCAGCCGCTTTGGAAAACGTGATTACCGAGGAAAATGCGCCGCGCATTAAGGCCAAGATCATCTGCGAGCTGGCCAACGGACCGACCACGCCGGAAGCCGATCACATTCTCTTCAAGAACGGCAACTTCGTGCTGCCGGACTTCCTGGCCAATGCCGGTGGCGTGACCGTATCGTACTTCGAACAGGTCCAGAACACTTACAACTTTTACTGGGATCTGGAAGAAGTACACCGGATGCTGGACCGGAAGATGACCAAGGCCTTCTACGACGTGTACGAGATGCACAAGAAGCACAATGTACACATGCGTCTGGCGGCATATATGGTAGCCGTCTCCCGCGTGGCCGAGGCTTGCAAACTGCGCGGTTGGGTCTGATTCCCGGCTTTTTAAGCCGCAAGGGCCTCAGGGGGCTTCTCCTGAGGCCTTTTTCTTTTGAATGGAATTTCTGTACAGCCAATATTTGCGGATTTCAAAAGAGGAAGGACTTCGGGGATTCTCCCGGCATCCGGGCCGTTCTTTTTCTGCATCCTCACTGAAAGTGCGGCTCGCGGTACTCGCCAAATATTTCGCGCAATACTCCACAAATCTCGCCGAGCGTCGCATATGCTTTCACCGCTTCAATG
>Ga0209426_1001180_pt1 | contig 17967 bp, 13 predicted proteins | sample Deesub1362B_J571_FD_187697 | JGI IMG/M metagenome (GOLD analysis project Ga0209426, IMG submission 187697) | Deep oceanic, basalt-hosted subsurface ecosystem from Juan de Fuca Ridge flank, Pacific Ocean, CORK Borehole 1362B_J2.571 (SPAdes)... ...
GCCCACCGGAATACCGATCGCATCCTGCGGATGGTGAACGAGTTGTTGGACATCGGCAGGATGGAGAGCGGTCGGCTGTCCATCCGGCCTGAGGCCATCGACGTGAGGACGCTGCTGGCGGAGGTCGCCGCCCGGTTGGCCCCGCTGGCGGTTCCGGTCCATATCACCCTGGAGATCGACGTCGAGCCGAACCTCCCCCCTCTGTACGCAGATTCGAACCTCATCGGTCGGGTGGTGTACAACCTGGTGGACAACGCGGTCAAGTTCGCCCCTGAGGGCGGCTGGGTCCGGCTGTGGGCGCGGCTGGATGCGGAGCAGGGTCCGAAGCGGTTGCTCATCGGCGTCAGCGACAACGGCCCCGGCATTCCCCTGGAGGAGCAATCCCGCCTGTTCAAGAAGTTCCAACAGGCCGGTTCCCTCGGTGGTCGACGGATCGGTACAGGCCTGGGTCTTCCGTTCTGCAAACTGGCTGTGGAAGCGCACGGGGGGGAGATCTGGGTGGAGAGCGAACCGGGAAAGGGGAGCACGTTCATTTTCTCGCTTCCCCTGGGGCAAGCAGGATCCCCTGGAGGTGATGAATGACCCAGTACATTCTCGCTCACGACGTGGGCACGGGCGGCAACAAGGCGGTGCTGGTAGACACGGGGGGGAACGTCTGCGCGACGGCGTTCGCTCCCTACCCGGTCCATTACCCCCGACCCGATTGGGCGGAGCAGGACCCGGAGGACTGGTGGCGCGCGGTGGCACAGACCTCCCGGGCGGTGCTGGAGCAGGCGGGGGTAAGCCCGAAGGACGTGCTGGCGATGGTCCATACGACCCAGTTGCTGGGCATCGTGCCGGTGGATGGGGAAGGGACCGTGCTGCGACCCGCCGTCATCTGGCTGGACGGCCGCGCGCCCCGGCAGGCCGAGGCCATTATGCGCAAGTTCCTCGGACGACGGGTCTTCGCGATGGTCGCCGGGGCGGAACTGACCGGGAAGGACGGCCTGCCCAAACTGCTCTGGCTCAAGGAAAACGAACCCGAGGTCTACGACCGGATGCGGTACTTCCTCGACGTCAACGGCTACCTGACCTACCGGGCCACGGGCGAGATGGTCTTCGAGTGGTCGTGCGCCTCGGCCTTCGGGTTCGACCTGAAGAAGAAGGACTGGCTCCGGGGGATCATCGGCTACATCGGACTCGATCTGGAGAAGTTTCCCCCGCTGGTCCGGTCGATCGACCGGGTGGGCGGGATGACGGCGGAGGCGGCGCGGGACTGTGGTCTGCTGGAGGGAACCCCCGTCTTCGGCGGCTGCGGCGATGCGCAGGGGGCCGCCGTCGGCTCGGGGGCGGTCGGTGAGGGAGAGGGCCACATCTACCTGGGTACCTCCGGCTGGGTGGGCGTGGTCACGGAGAAAAACCCCACCGGCCGCCACGGAGTCGTCTGTATCCAGTCGGCCGACCCGGACAAGGCGTTCCTCTTCGCCGAGATGGAGACGGCCGGGGCGTGCCTGAAGTGGATCGCCGACCAGTTCTACCGGGAGGAGCAGGCTGATCCCAGCATCCCCAACGTCTATGCGCTCATGGACGAGAAGGTGGAGACCATCCCGCCGGGGTCTGACTTCCTCATCTGCACCCCGTGGATGTACGGCGAGCGGTCGCCGGTGAGCGACGTCTACGTCCGCTCGACCTTCTTCAACCTGAGCGCCGACCACACGCGGGAGCACCTGCTGCGGGCGGTGTACGAGGGGGTGGCCTACAACCTGCGCTGGATGGTCGAGGTGGTGGAGCACCACTTCGGTTTCCCTCTGCCGGTGCTGCGGGTGATCGGCGGGGGGGCACGGGGCGCGCCGTGGATGCAGATCATCGCCGACGTGACCGGGCGGCAGGTGGAGACGGTGGTCAACCCCCAGGAGGCCGGGGCCGTCGGCGCAGCGCTTCTGGCCGGCATCGGCCTGGGCCTCTACCCGAACTTCGCCTCGCTGAAGGAGGTGGTCCGCGTCGAACACGTCTTCGAGCCCAACCCCGCCAACGCCGAGACCTACCGGATCCTCTACCGCGCCTACCGCCGCATCTACGCCGCGCTGCGGGACCTGTATCGGGAGGTGAACGAGGTGAGGTTTCGGCAAGAAGCAGGAGGCAAGACGCAGGAGGAGGCGTTGGGATGACGGAGAGAGTGGACGTTGAATCGCTGCCGCTGGCTTTACCTGAGGGGGTGGATTACGACGAGTACGTCATCGGCACCTATCTGGTCTCCTACCCCAAGGCCATCCCGGTGCCCAAGATCGCGCCGGCGCTGGCTATCGAGCAATCCACCGGGACCTGGGTGCCGGTTCCAGGGGAGACCCCCGAGGTGCGCCGCAGGCACGTCGCCAAGGTGATCGGCGTGTACGAGATCCCGGACTACGAGTGGATGGTCCCTCAGGACGTGGACCAGCGCCACTACATCATCCAGATCGCCTTCCCGGAGATCAACTTCGGCCCCCAGATCCCGATGCTCTTCACCACCGTCGTCGGCAACATCTCGATGGCCGGGCGGATCAAACTGCTGGACCTCCGGTTCCCCCGGAAGTACGTGGAGGGCTTCCAGGGCCCCAAGTTCGGCATCCAGGGGGTGCGGGAACTTCTGGGCGTGCACGACCGTCCGCTCCTGAACAACATGATCAAGCCTTGCACCGGCTACCCGCCGGAGGTGGGCGTCGAACTCTTCCGCGCCGCCGCGCTGGGCGGATGCGACATCATCAAGGACGACGAACTCCTGGCCAACCCCTCCTTCAACGAGGTCCAGGCGCGGGTGAAACTCTATATGGAGGCCGAGCGGCAGGTCTACGAGGAGACGGGCGAGCACACCCTCTACACCGTCAACGTCACCGACGAAGTACCCAAGGTCTTCGAGAACGCCCGCCGGGCGGTGGAACTGGGTTGCAACGCCATCATGGTCAACTACCTGGCGACCGGCTTCCCGGTCCTGCGGGCGCTGGCGGAGGACCCCGAGATCAACGTGCCCATCCTGGCCCATATGGACGTGGCGGGGGCGCTGTACGCCTCCGAGTGGCACGGGATCAGTTCCCACCTTGTCCTGGGGAGGCTGCCGCGTCTGGCCGGTGCCGACATCGTCGTCTTCCCCGCCCCCTACGGCAAGGCCCCCGTCCTGCCGGAGAAGTTCAAGCGGGTGGCCCAGAACCTGACCTTCCCCCTGTATCAGATCAAACCGACCTTCCCGATGCCCTCCGGCGGGATCACCCCCAAGATGGTGCCGCAGGTGATCAAGGACCTGGGCCCCGACATCGTCATCGGCTCCGGCGGCGGCATCCACGCTCACCCCGACGGCCCGGTGGCCGGTGCGAAGGCCTTCCGCCAGGCCATCCAGGCGGCGATGGAGGGTCGGTCGCTCCAGGAGGCGGCGAAGGAGTATCCCGAACTACGGGTCGCCCTGGAGACATGGGTGGACCCGTTTGGGGGGATGAAGATGTGAGCGATAGATCGGCATCCCGTTCGGAGGCGCGGAGGCACTTCTGGCCCACGCTGACCCTGTTCTTCCTCGCCCCGACGATCGGCGAACTCCTCTCCGGCTCCGCGCCGCCAGCGGAGTTCTTCCACCCCCTGATGCTGCTCCTGCTGGCCGCCCTCTACGGCAGCGGGGCGATCCTCGTCCGGGAACTGCGGGTCCGGTGGAGAAAGGGCTGGCCCACCGTCCTCGTCCTCGGCGCAGCCTACGGGATCGTTGAGGAGGGGCTGATGGTCAAGTCCTTCTTCGACCCCAACTGGGTCGACCTGGGCCTGTTGGGCACCTACGGCCGCTGGGCGGGGGTCAACTGGGTCTGGAGTCTCCAACTGACGATCTACCACGCCGTCTTCAGCATCGGCATCCCCATCCTGCTGGTCGAACTCCTCTTCCCAACCCACCGCGACGAGCGCTGGCTGGGCCGCCGGGGGATGGTCGGCTTCGCGCTCCTTCTGGCGTCCGACGTGGCGTTCGGGGCCCTCTTCCTGACCCCGTACCGACCGCCGGTGGTCCCCTACCTGCTGACCCTTGCCATCGCCGCCGGGCTGTTTTTCCTGGCGCGACGGCTCCCCGGCCCGAGGCCGGCAACGGAGCCGCACCTCCCGGCCGTCCCGGTCGCCCGCCTGGCCCTGCTGGGCTTCGGCGCGACCCTGGCCTTCTTCCTGATCCACTGGGTCTTGCCGGCCCTCAAGGTACCTGTGCTGCTGACGGTCGTCGCCGCGGTGGGCCTGGTGGTCGGTGTGGCCCGGACGGTCGGGCGGTGGGCACGGCGGGGGCTGACCGACCTGCAGCGGCTGGCGCTGGCTGGCGGCGCGCTGACGTTCTTCGTGCTGCTGGCACCGCTTCAGGAGTTGGACGAAGCCCGTCCGGACAACACGGCCGGGATGGCGCTGGTGGGACTGGGCGCGCTGGTCTTCCTCCTCTGGCTCTGGCGGCGGGTGCGCGCCGTGATAGAAAGGCAAACCTCCAATGCGACGTGACACGATCCGACGCATCGCCCTCACCACGTCCTTCATAGCGTTGGGAGCGCTGGCCTGCCTGGGAACGCCGACGCCCCAGCCGACGGCGATCCCCCGCCTCTCCGCCATCCCCGCCGACGCGGTCAAAGTGACTCCCCAGGAGGATCCTTGGCCACCGATGGCGGGGCCCGGCTGGAGCACGCCGGAGCCCCTGGAGGGGCCGATCAACACGGCTGGCGGAGAGGACAGCCCCTTCGTCACCCTGGATGGTCAGACTCTCTACTTCTTCTTCACCCCCGACGTGCGGGTGCCCGCCCAGGAGCAGGTCATCGACGGTGTGACCGGCATCTGGATGGCACAACGCACCCCCGACGGCTGGGGGGAGCCCCAACGGGTGGTCCTGGCCTCGCCGGATGAGCCTCACCTGGACGGCTGCCCCTTCGTGCTGGACGACTGGATGGTTTTCTGCTCGGTCCGGCCGGGCAACCACCGTCAGGTAGACCTCTACACGGCTACCTGGCGCGATGGCGTCTGGACCGATTGGCAGAACTGGGGCGAGCGCATCAACGTGGAATATCAGGTAGGGGAGATGCATGTCACGGCCGACGGTCGCTACCTTTACTTCAGTTCCGACCGACCTGGCGGGCTGGGCGGGCAGGACCTGTGGGTCTCAGAGCGAACGGACGATGATTGGGGGGAGCCGGTCAACCTGGGGCTGCCGATCAACACAGCAGCCAACGAAGCACGGCCCTTCGTCAGCGCCGACGGACAGGAGTTGTGGTTCGACGCCCCTGGTCGCAGTGGATGCCCCGGGCCGGCGATCTTCCGTTCCGTGCGCCAACCCGACGGCTCTTGGGGCGAGCCGGAGGAGGTCGTCTCCTGCTTCGCCGCCGAGCCGACGCTCACCGCGGACGGCTCCACGCTCTACTTCGCCCATCACTACTTCACCGCCGATCTAAGCCAGATGATCGAAGCGGACATCTACGTCACACGGCGGATCGCTCCCTGACCGACACCGATGGGGGAGCGCCGATCCGCAGACTCCCACGACGATCCTTTCGCAAGGAGGAACAGGAATGGCCCGACGCTCCGACACCGATCAGCCCTCGGAGAGCCCTTTGACCCTTCTCCTGCGCGGCATCCGCGAGGTCGGCCTCGGCCCCACCTGGGCAGGCATCCGACACGCCGTGCGCACCCGTTGGATCGAGGCCAAATTCGCCGATCCGGACCGCCCCTTGCGAGGGCTCTCCCTCTTGCGCGCCTTTTTCCGACGTCTTCCCGTTCCCCCCACCGCCTTCCCCCCGCCCGGCCCCGTCGCCCGCACCCCTGGCTCCCTCCGCGCTTGTACGCTGGATGGCTCGACCCTCACCTGCACCTTCGACCACGCCGTCCTCGTCCTCGCCGCTGCCGGACCGGGACACCTGCAGGTACGAGTACAGCCCCTCGAAGGGAAAGGAAGCAAGGGAGCGAGGAAGCAGGACAACCTGCGACCTGCGACTTGCGACCTGCGGCTTGAACACCTGACCTGCACCGCCTCACCCGAGGACGGGCGGCTGAGTCTCCACACGCCGGACGGGGCTCCCATCGCCGAGGAGGCCGCCCCGGTGGGGTGGACCGCTGAGGGGCGGACGCTTCTCCGCTGGCGCCTCCCCGCCGACGGCCACTGCTACGGCCTGGGGCAGCGCACCCTGGGGCTGGACCTGCGGGGGAACGTCTGCACCAACTGGAACACCGACCCCCGCACCTACGATACAGGCGACGATCCGGTCAACCTCTGCGTCCCCTTCCTCCTCGTCCTCCACGACGGAGGTCGCCAGGGATACGGCCTCTTCCTCCGCAACACCGCCCGCAGCCGGTTCGACCTGGGTGCGGCCGACCCCGATGTCCTCTCCGTCGAGGTCGAGGACGAGGTGTTGGAGTACGATCTCTTCTACGGCCCCTCGCTGGTCGAGGTCCTCCGCCAGTACACCGAGGAAACCGGCCGACCGCCCCTCTTTCCGCTCTGGTCCCTGGGCTACCACCAGAGCCGCTGGTCGTACTACCCCGAGAGCCGCGTCCGGCGGCTGGCGCGGGACTTCCGGGAGATCTACCAGGTCCCCTGCGATGCGATCCACCTGGACATCCACTATATGGACGGCTACCGGTGCTTCACCTGGGACCCGGAGCGGTTCCCCGACCCCGCGGGCCTGGTCGCCGACCTGCACGCGCAGGGCTTCAGGGTGGTCACCATCATCGACCCCGGCGTCAAGGCCGACCGGGCGTATTGGGTGTTCCGGGAGGGGATGGAGCGGGGGATGTTCTGCCGCTACCCCGACGGGAGGGTCGCCATCGGCCCCGTCTGGCCCGGCGATTGCGCTTTTCCCGACTTCACCGATCCAAAGGTCCGGGCATGGTGGGGTGATCTTCACCGGACTCTGGTCGAGGTCGGCGTGGACGGGATCTGGGACGACATGAACGAGCCCTCCCTGTTCGGCGAGGACGGCGCGACGCTGCCCGGCCCGGTCCGCCACGACTTGGACGGGCAAGGGGGCGACCACCGCCGCGCCCACAACGTCTACGGCCTGAACATGGCCCGTGCCACCTACGAGGGGCTGCTGCGGTTGCGGCCAGACCGCCGCCCCTTCGTCCTCACCCGCTCCGGCTGGGCGGGGGTGCAGCAGTACGCGGCCCACTGGACCGGCGACAACCGCTCTACCTGGGAGTCGCTTCGGCTGACGGTGCCGATGGTCCTGGGGCTGGGCCTATCGGGCATCCCCTTCACCGGGGCGGACATCGGCGGGTTCGCCGGGTTCGCCACCGGGGAACTGTTCACCCGCTGGCTCCAACTGACCGTCTTTCTTCCCTTCTTCCGCGCCCACACCGTCTTCGACAGCCCCGACCAGGAGCCGTGGTCGTGGGGGGAGCCATACCTCTCCATCAATCGGGAGACCATTCGGCTCCGCTACCGTCTGTTGCCCTATCTGTACACCGCCCTATGGCAGGCCACACAGACCGGTCTTCCTATCGCCCGCCCCCTGTTCCTCGCCTTCCAGGACGACCCGGCGACCCATTCGCTGGAGGACCAGTTCCTCTGTGGCGGCGCGCTGCTGGTGGCGCCGATTTTGGAAGAAGGTGCGACCCGCCGCACCGTCTACCTGCCCGCCGGGCTCTGGTACGACTTCTGGACCGATGCCCGGTATGCAGGGCCGGCCCACATCGAGGTGGAGGCTCCTCTGGACCGCATCCCGGTCTTCGTGCGGGCAGGGTCGGTGGTCCCGATGGGGCCGGAGATGGAGTACGTGGGCCAGCGCCCGGCTTCCCCGCTGACCCTCCACGTCTACCCCGGCGAGGGGGAAAGCTGGCTCTACGAGGATGATGGGGAAACGTTCGCCTACCGTACCGGCGCGTACCGGCTGACCCGCTTCGAGGTGAGTGGGGGGGCGGACCGGCTCGAGTTGCGCCGGGAGGCGGAGGGGACCTTTCCCGGCTGCGACCGGTTCGTCGTGGTGGTCCACGGGGTGGATGGAAAAGCGAGGGTGACCGGAGAGGGGATCGCGAAGGTGACCCACGATCCCGACTCTCGTCTTCTTCGGATGGAAACGGGCCCGTTCCACGTCCTTTCCGTTCATCCGGCATGATAGTCACCTGACACTTCGGAAGGGAGCCTCCCGCAGGTTTGTCCTGGCTGGTCACTTGTGCTGTCGAGCCGTGCATTAACCTGCGGGAGGCTGGTAAACTGTCAGGTAGCCAGAACATTCAGCGAAAGTCTGAAAATCGAAATGCATAAGATGTGGCTGGTGTGATGGCGTTTTACGGTGTATAATCAAAAGTGAAAGGGGGGTGGGTATATGGGGCAGGCGGGCTCCTCGGATCGGATCGAAGCCTACATCCAGGGAGAGATCAGCGGGCAAGTCGCCGTCGGCGAACATATCCTCCAGGTCGGTTCCGTCCACGGCGGCGTGGTCCAGATCATCGCGCCAGGCCAGCAGCCTCAGCCACGCCCCCGTCCCACCCCTGTCTCCTTCCTCCCCAGCCCTTTTCCTGACCTACTGGATCGGAAGAAGGAGATCGACACCGCTACCGGCGCGCTCCAATCTGCCACGCCGGTGGCCTTCCACGGCCCGGCTGGGATTGGGAAGACTGTCCTCCTGGAGCACCTGGCCTACCGTCCGGAGACCACGCGTTTCCCCGACGGCGTCGTCCATCTCTACGTCGGCGACCGGACCTGGGACGACCTGCTCCAATCCCTCTTCGAAGCCTTCTACGAGGTCGATGGTCCGTTCAAGCCGACCGAGATGCAGATTCGCCACGCGCTTCGGGAGAAGCGGGCCCTGATCTTCCTGGACGACCTCAATCTGAAGCGGGAACAGGTGGAAGCGTTGCTGGGCGTGGCTCCGCGCTCCGTCTTCGTCCTGGCCTCGGAGGTTCGTCTTCTCTGGGGAAAGGGAAGGGCCGTATCGCTGGAGGGGCTGCCGCTGGAGGATGCGCTGGCGCTGGTGGAGCGGGAACTGGGCCGGCCGCTGGACGAGCGGGAGCAACCTGCCGCACGGGCCATTTGCACCGCTTTGAAGGGTCATCCGATGCATATTCTCCGGGCCGTGGCGCGCGTGCGCGAGGAGGGGAAGAGCCTGGAGGAGGTGGCTCGCTCTGTCCAGACCGCTGACCCGGCCGATGCGCTGGCTGCGGAGGTGCTGGCTGCACTCTCCAAGCCCCAGCGGCGACTCCTGGCGGTGATGGCCCTGCTGGACGGCGCACCCCTTCCCGCCGACCACCTTGCCGCGCTGAGTGGGGTCCGCGACGTCCAGCCCGTCCTCGACGCGTTGGCCCGGCGCGGTCTGATCCAGGCCCACAGTCCCCGCTACAGCCTCACCGGCGGGCTGGGTACGTATCTCCGAAGGGTGTGGGACCTGACCCCGTGGATCGACCGGGTTGTGCTCCGTCTCACCACCTGGGCGGAGCGTGAGCATCCCGCCCCCGCCCAGGTGGCGGAGGTCGCCGGGGCGATCCTCCGGGCGATGGACTGGGCCAGGGCGGACGAGCGATGGGCGGAGATCCTGCGGCTGGGTCGTGCGGTAGAAGGATCCCTTGCCCTGGCCTGCCGATGGGGGGCGTGGGAGCAGGTGCTCCAGCGGACGCTCGAGGCGGCGCAGGAGTTAGGGGACCGGGCCGCCGAGGCCTGGGCCCTCCACCAACTGGGCACGCGCGCCCTCTGTCTGGGCGACATCCGGGCTGCGCGCGATGCCCTCACGAAGGCCCTCCGCCTGCGCGAGTCCCTGGGGGACGAGGCGGGAGCCGCCGTCACCCGCCACAATCTCGACGTCCTGACCGAGGCCCCACCTCCCCGCCGTCCATCCCGGCCCGCGCCGAAGCCGGGCCTTCCCACGGCAGCGCTGATCGGCATCGGCCTGGCGGCGGTCGCGGGCCTGGTAGCGTTGGCCGGTCTGGGGTGGCATCTCCTCACCCGGAAGCCGACCCCCGCGCCGCCCAGCCCTCCCCCCACGGAGATGGTGTGGTCGCCGGAGCCTCCCCAACTGATGGCCCCGGAGCCGGAGGAGGTCCTGCCGTGCGAGCCGGGGGAGGACGAGCGGTGGGTGGAGTGGCGCTGGTCCTCCACCTCCAGAGGAGTTGAAGGGTTTGACTTCTATTTGGAAGCCCTCGAGCCAGAGCAGGAGGTCTACCCGACCCAGTTCGTCGAAGGGACCTCTTGGGGGATGAGCCTGCCCTGCGGCGGGACCTACCTCTGGCGGGTGCGGGCGGTGGGACCGGAAGGGAACACGGGCCCATGGTCGGAGGAGCGCGTCTTCCACGTGGTGGAGGTGGATCGGGAAGGGCCTCCCGCCCCGTCGCTGGTAGCGCCGAAGGACGGCGAGCAGATCCCCTGTCCCAGCGGGGAAGCGACCGTCGTCCCCTTCCGCTGGGAGCCGGTGGACGATCCCTCGGGCATCGACGTCTACGAGGTCCAGATCGAGCCCGTCGTCTCCGAGACGCCCATCGGCACCCCTCCCTCCCCGCTGAGGTTCGGAACGGGGGACCCATCCGCCGAGGTCGAACTCCCCTGCGGATGGGACTACCGCTGGCGGGTCCAGGCGACGGATGGGGCGGAGAATCCCGGGGAGTGGTCCCTCTGGTGGGGGTTCCGGGTGATGACGTTGGAGGAAGGGGATACCCTTCCACCTCCGGCCCCCGTCGTCGTCGGACCGGGCAGTTCCGACGCCGACGATCCGGAGGACCTCTACCCTTGCAGCCAGGTTGTCCTCCAGTGGATGCCTGTCGAGGAGGATCCCGGCGGCAGCGGCGTTCTGGGATACCGGGTCAGCCTGCAGCAGTACGACTACGGGACAGGGGAGTGGGAGAGCATCGAGCCGTACTTCATCATTTACGACTCCTTCGTTGACGTGACGGAGTGGCTGTCGATCGGTACATATCGCTGGCAGGTATGGACCGTCGACAAGGCGGCCAACCACGGGGAGCCTTCCCAGTGGCTATACTTCGAGTGTCCGATCGGGTGAGCGAAGGGAGGTGCGATGGGCGAGAAGGAGAAACCCGGAAACGAGATCCGCGCGACGATCTCCGGCGACGTCAGCGGGCAGGTGGCGGTGGGGAAGGGGATCACCCAGACCCAGACCATCCGTGAGTCCAGGCCGGAGGTGACGGAGGCGGACCTGGCTGCGCTGCGACAGATGCTGGCCGATCTGAGGGAGAAGGTGGCGGCCGAGGCTCCGCCGGAGAAGAAAGAGGCCGCGCTGGAGCGGGTTCAGGAACTGGAGGAGGCGGTCACAGCGGAGAAGCCCGACCTGACCACGATGGAGTACGTGAAGCAATGGTTCGTCAAGAACCTGCCGGGGCTGGCTGGCGCGGTGACCGGCGTCGTCGTCAACCCCATCGTCGGCAAACTGGTGGAGGCGGCAGGCGACGCCCTGGCCGCCGAGTTCCGCCGCCGCTTTGGCGGAGGGTAAGAAACCACGGAGACACAGAGGACACAGAGTTTTTCTCAAATTCGGAGTTCCTCTGTGTCCTCTGTGCCTCTGTGCCTCTGTGGTAAAATCAGAGAGAGGAGGGAGGGGATGAACACATTCAACCGTATTCTGGTCGTTCTGGGGATCCTGGTTGCGATCCCGCTTTGCATTGCCCTTTTCCTGTTCCCGGTGCCGATCCTCCAGGGGCTCGGTGGGCAGATGGAGGTCTGGGCCCGAGGGATCGCGGCGCAGCCGCCGGTGCTGCGCGTCGCGCTGGGGGTGCTCTTCTCCCTGGCCTGGCTGGTGATCTGTGTCCTCTTCCTCGTCCTGGAACTCCGCCGCCCCTCACCGAAGACGGCCCGCGTGGAAAAGGTGAGCGGTGGCGAGGTGGAGATCAGCCTCAAGAGCATCGCCGAGCAGATCACCTACGACGTGGACCAACTGCCCGGCGTCCTGAAGGTCCGCCCGCGGGTTCAGGCCCGCCGGGGCGGGGTCGTCGTCGAGGTGGAGGTCGATATGGCGGGCGATTTCGAGGTGCCGGTGCGGGGTTCGGAGGTCGTGGAAGTGGTCCGCCGCTCCGTCGAGGATCGGGCGGGGGTCAAACTGGCCCAACCGCCCAAGGTCCGGCTGCGGGCTGCCCCCCGCGCTCCCGTGCCGAGGGGTCAACCGGTGTCGGTGGAAGGAGGGGAGGAGGGATAAGTGGAACACCCGCTGGACCTGCCCGCCCTCGTCGAAAGCCTCCTCTTCGTCGCCGACGAGCCGGTGTCGGTACAACGGCTGGCCGAGGCGTTGGAGACGACGCCCGGGCAGGTCGAGAGGGCCCTGCGTGCCCTGGAGGAGGCTCTGCAGAGCCGAGGGCTGCGGTTGCAGAGGATGGGGAGCCGGGTGCAGATGGTCACCGCGCCGGAGGCCGCGCCCGTCGTCGAGCGGTTCCTGGGGTTGGGGAGCCGTCGCCGCCTCTCCCCCGCCGCTCTGGAGACGCTGGCGATCATTGCCTACCGGCAGCCGATCTCCCGACCGGAGATCGAATCCATCCGGGGGGTCAACTGCGACAGCGTCCTGCGCACCCTTCTCTCCGCCGGGCTCATCGAGGAGGTCGGACGGGCCCCGACGGTGGGGCGGCCCATTCTCTATGGAACGACGTTCGTTTTCCTGCAGCATTTCGGTCTAAGTCGATTGGAAGACCTGCCTCCGCTGGAGACGGAGGAGGAGGTCCCAACGGCCCAACATCTTACGGAAAGGAGGAAGGAACATGGCGAAACTGGAGACCATTGAGGGGATCGGTCCGATCTATGCGGAGAAACTGCGGGCGGCGGGCATCCGCAGCATCGCTGCCCTGCTGAGCGCTGGTGCGACCCCGGAGGGGCGGAAGGAACTGGCGGAGAAGACCGGCATCGGCGACGAGTACATCCTGGACTGGGTGAACCGGGCCGATCTGATGCGCATCCGAGGCATCGGCGAGGAGTACAGCGACCTGCTGGAGAAGGCCGGGGTGGACACCGTCGTCGAACTGGCCCAGCGGAATCCGGACAATCTCTACGAAGCACTGGTCCGAGTCAACGAGGAGAAGAGGCTGGTCCGTCGCCTGCCCACCCGCGATCAGGTCGCGGACTGGATCGAGCAGGCGAAGAGCCTCCCCCGGGTCATCTCTTACTGACCCCCGCTGCGCAAACAGCCTCCCGCAGGCTCCCCGCCTGCGGGAGGCTGATCACCACAGAGACCCAGAGGCCCTTAAAGCATAGAGACCTCTGTGATCTCCGGGTCTCCGTGGTGGAAACGCTTATTCCACCGTGACACTCTTGGCCAGGTTCCGTGGCTGATCGACGTCGCACCCTCTCCGCACCGCCAGGTGGTAGGCCAGGAGTTGCAGGGGGATGACGTTGACGACGGGGGAGAGAAGCGAGGGGGTGGGTGGGACAGCCAGGACGTAATCGGCCTTCTCGCCGATCTCCTCGTCCCCTTCCGTCGCCAGCGCGATCACCGTCCCGCCCCGCGCCTTGACCTGCTCGATCTGGCTCACCATCTTGTCGTAGACGTGGTCGCGCACGGCGATGGCGACCACCGGCATCGCCTCGTCGATCAGGGCGATGGGGCCGTGCTTCATCTCCCCGGCCGGATACCCCTCGGCGTGGATGTAGGAGATCTCCTTGAGTTTCAGCGCCCCCTCCAGGGCGATGGGGTAGTTGATCCCCCGGCCCAGGTACAGGAAATGCTCCCGGTCGAAGAACTCCTGGGCCAGCCGTTCGTACTCGTCGCCGTGGTCCAGGACCCGCCCCACCAGGTCGGGCAGCCGGGCCAGGTCGTCTACCCGCTGGCGGAGGGTCGCCCTATCCAGCGTGCCCCGCAACTCCCCCAGGTAGCATCCCAGGAGGTAGAGGTCGACCAGGCTGGTGGTGAACGCCTTGGTGGAGGCGACGCCGATCTCGGGGCCGGCGTGCATCAGGATGTGGCCGTCGGCGATGCGGTGGGCCTGGCTGCCGATGACGTTGACGATGGACCACAGCCGCGCCCCCTTCCGACGGGCTTCCTCCATTGCCGCCAGCGTGTCCACCGTCTCGCCGCTCTGGGTGATGACCAGCACCGCCGTCTGCGGGTCGATCAGCGGGTCGCGGTAGCGGAACTCGGAGCCGTAGTCCACCTCCACCGGCACCCGGGCCAGCGCTTCGATGATGAACTTCCCCACGAGTCCGGCGTAGGCGGAGGTGCCGCAGGCGACGATGAACATCTTCTTCAGGTCGCGCGCCTCCTCGGGCGTGAGGGTCAGCCCCTCCAGCCGGACCCGGCCGGCGCTGAAGTCGGCCCGGCCGCGGAGCGTGTCGGTGATGGCCCGCGCCTGCTCGTAGATCTCCTTCTGCATGAAGTGGCGGTACTGCCCCTTCTCCGCCGCCACGGGGTCCCAGGGGATGGTGTGGACCTGGTGTGCGACCGGCTTGCCGTCCAGCGTCTCGACCCGGACCCCGTCGCGCGTCACGATCGCCATCTGGCGATCTTCGAGGAAGATCATCCGCCGGGTGTGTTCGAGGATGGCCGGGATGTCGGAGGCGAGGAAGTTCTCCCCGTCCCCCAGGCCGACCGTCAGCCCGCCGGCGTTCCCCAGCCGGGCGGCGACGATCCGGTCGGGGTGGCGGCGGCTGAGGAAGAGGAAGGCGTTGGCTCCCTGGATCCGCTCCAGCGCGCGGCGGACCGCCGTCTCCAGGTCGGCCCCGCCGGCCAGGTATCCCTCGACCAGGTGGACCACCACCTCGGTGTCGGTGTCGGAGGCGAAGGTGCGTCCTTCGGCCTCCAGTTCATCCCGCAGGGCGCGGAAGTTCTCGATGATGCCGTTGTGGACGACGGCGACGTCGCCTGCAGGGCTCAAGTGGGGATGGGCGTTCCGCTCGCAGGGCTCGCCGTGGGTCGCCCAGCGGGTGTGGCCGATGCCGATGGAGCCGGAGAGAGGGTCGGCCTCCACCTTCTCCACCAGCCGCACCAGTTTGCCCACCTCCCGTCGGATGCCGATGGTGCCGTCCTCCTGGATGACCGCCAGGCCTGCCGAGTCGTATCCCCGGTATTCCAACCGTTTCAACCCGTCAAGAATGATAGGGGTCGCGTTGCGCGGCCCCACGTAGCCGACGATGCCGCACATCTTGTCCTCCGTGGATCGTGATCTGCTGTAAGGGGTGATCTATCCGCGCCACCGCAGGCCCCTTTGGCCCGGAGGTCGCCCCCCGGTTTTGTCCGGGCCCGCTTTCACTCTCGGAAGGGGAAGATGGGACCGTGGCCAGCCCCGGAGGCATCCGCCGATCCGTCCGATTTTCCCGGCTCCGACCGGGGACCCGGCCGGGCACCGGTTAGCGCCCGCCTCGCGGCGGGGAACCTCCACCTCGTCACCCGGGCCGTCTGCTTTACCAGGCCCGGGCCAGGCGCTGTCTTCCCCCTGCGGTCTCTGAATCGCTCTCCCTCGCCTCACCCCCTTTCCCAATGGATTTGCCTTGTTGCCAGGTTGCGCACCGAATTATAGCGGCGACACACAACCTGGTCAAGCCGACGCCCCAGGAACCACGACCCGTCGGCCGAGCGCTTCCTCGATCCCCTCCGGCCACATCTCGTCCAGCGTCTGCCCCTCCGGCCCGCCGAACATCGCCGGGGGGAGAAGGACCGCCTCGCCCAGGTCGTGCCCCCGCAGTTGATCCACCACATCCCGCCCGGTGAGCAGCCCGGCCACGGTCACCGTCTCGCCGAAGAACCGGTTTTCCACTGCCACCACCCCCACCCCTGGCACCTCTGCCACCATCTGGCGGAGCACCGGCGCGAAGAGGGTCCCCGTCACCAAGACGACGGAACCTTTTCCCGAGATCTCCGTTCGGAACTCCGCAACCCCGGATAAGAACCTCGCCACCATCCCCACCCCGTTCTCCGTCAGGTCCAGCCCGTCGTAGGCCTCCACCGGCGGCACGGGCTCTCCCAACCGCAGGTACCACTCGTCGGAGAGATAGACGAAGCCCACGCCGAGTTGGGGACGGAACTGATCCTGCCAGGCCGTCACCTGCTCGAAGACCCACCGCGCCTCCTCCAGCGTGTGGACCCGAAAGCCGCCCCGGTGGTACTTCGTCAGCCCCACCGGCACCACGCTGACGGAGCGGACGCCGGGGTAGAGGGTCGCCAGGTCGGCGATGGACCGATCCAGATGGGGACCGTCGTTGAGGCCGGGGACCAGGACGATCTGGGTGTGGACCTCGATCCCCATCTCCACCAGGCGGCGGAGTTGGGCCATCACGTCCCCCGCGCGGGGGTTGCGGAAGACCCGTCGGCGCAGGTCGGGGTCGGTGGCGTGGACGGAGACGTAGAGGGGGCTGAGGTGCTGCTCCTCGATCCGCTCCCAGTCCTCCTCAGTCAGGTTGGTCAGCGTGATGTAGTTGCCGAACAGGAAGGAGTACCGGTAATCGTCGTCCTTGACGTAGAGGGAGCGCCGCAGCCCCGGCGGCATCTGGGCGACGAAGCAGAACGCGCACCGGTTGTTGCAGCGGCGAATGTCGGTGTCGAACGTGGGACGCTCGAACTCCAGGCCCAGCGGCTCGTCGTACCGGCGACGCGCCCTGAGGGTACGCTCTTCGCCGTCCCTCCGGATCTGGAGGATCAGGACCTCCTCGGCAGCGGCGAAACGGACGTCGATCACGTCCCGCACGGGTTGGTCGTTGATGGCGAGGAGTTCGTCGCCGGGGCGGAGGCCAATCCGCTCCGCCAGGCTCCCCGGCGCGACCGAGGAGATGATCCCGCCCATCACACCTCGACCAGTCGGTACCGCTGGCTGCCCAGGCCGATCGCCGCCGCCGCGTCCACGTGCGGCTGCCCGTCCACCCCCAGCGTGGCCGGGAGGATCCGGTCCCCGTGCTTCACCCCCCGGTCGGCCGCCGCCGAGCCGGGCAGCGGCACCGCCGAGTTGATCCGATCCAGCGTCGCCTGCTCCACCGCCACCACGTCGTCCCCGCCGAAGATCCCCTGATCCTGCACCAGCGGGACGTCGGCCATCGGCATGCAGTCGCATTCCGGCTGGACCTCCAGGGCGAAGTTCAGGTAGACCACCTTGCCTGGCTCGAAGGTGGAGAGGACCGCCTTGGCCGCCTCGGCCAGCCCGGCCTGGAATTCGTCCTCACCCCGCTTCTGGAGCCGGATCGCCCCCTCGGGGCAGACCCGCTCGCAGCGGCCGCACCGCCAGCACTTCTCCTCGTCCACCACCAGCCCGTCCCCCTCCTGGGAGATCGCCTCCGTGGGGCAGACCTCGAGGCACTGCAGACAGAGGGTGCAGATCTCGGGATCGCGCACCACTTTCGACTCCGGCGAGGCGGCGTGGAGGTGACCGCGGGCCTGCCGCCAGTCGCCGCTGCGGTGCCGCCCGGCGACCCCGCCCATCGCCAGGTTCTTGATCGCCCCGCCGTACCCCGCGCCGATGTGGCCCTTGCAGTGGGAGACGACGATCATCGCCGGGGCATCGTAGATCGCCGAGGCGACGCGGACCGAGCCCAGGACCGGGCCGGACTCCACCTCAATGCTGTCGCAGCCGAAGAGGCCGTCGGCCAGGATCACCGGGCATCCCACCGAGAGGGGGTTGATCCCGTTTCGGTTGGCGACCTCCAGGTAGTCCCATCCCTCGATGCGGACCGTGTCGCAGACGAAAGGCTTCCCCCCGACCGCCTTCACCACATCGACGATCTTGCGCAGAAAGACGGGCCGCACCACCCGGAAGGCCCCGTGGGACCCGAAGTGGGTCTTGATCGCCACGTACTCACCCTTCTCGATCCGACTGCCCAGGTCGAGCCGCTCCAGCAACCGCTCCAGCCGGGCCACCAGGCTGTGCTCATACGCCCACCGTGTGGCGCGGGCCGTCGCAAAATAGACGATACTCTCCGACATATCCCAACCTCCTAAGGGATCCCCCTTACCCGATGGCCGACACGCCAATCCGGCATCTGGTGATGGGGTGATTGGGTGACTGGGTGACTCGCCGGCTCGCCGACTCGCTGATTCGCTGACTCGCCGATTCGTTTATTTGTTCTCCATTCGTTGACCACCCACCCGCGCACCGAACTCCCCGTCGCTCACCCGCACCCGA
>Ga0209426_1001183_pt1 | contig 17932 bp, 13 predicted proteins | sample Deesub1362B_J571_FD_187697 | JGI IMG/M metagenome (GOLD analysis project Ga0209426, IMG submission 187697) | Deep oceanic, basalt-hosted subsurface ecosystem from Juan de Fuca Ridge flank, Pacific Ocean, CORK Borehole 1362B_J2.571 (SPAdes)... ...
AATAATTTTTTTATGGCTCTTTCTATATATATTATATAAATTTGCATTTAAGGTTGTTCTTACAGAAAGAGCAGGAGAAATAATTCCTGTAAGAAAAATAGAAGTCACACCTCGCTTAATCCTTTTAGCTATAGGTGGAATATTACTACTTTATATCCTATCAAGTTTCAGGCAAGTTCCGATTGGTTATGCACTTCTGACATTCAACATATTTACAAAGAAATACGGCGTAAAAGGTGAGGGTATCCAGTTTGTTCCACGTTTTTTTTACAGAACCTACCTGTATAATATAAGAAGACAGGAATACACAATGACATCAAGAAAAGGAGAAGGCAAGAAAAAAGATGTTGATGATTCCCTATGGTCACCAACAAAAGAAGGGTTACAGGTAGGACTGGACCTTACCTGCTGGTATAGAATACCTATAGAAAATGTAATAAATATACATAAGAATATAGGTCCTGACTATGATGAAAAAGTTATAAGACCTGTAATAAGGTCAGAAGTAAGGCATGTAGTATCTTCACATTCTGTAACCGAAATCTATTCTTCCAACAGAGAGGAAATTCAAAAAGAAATTGAAAGAAGGATAAAAGAACGTCTTGAAAAAGATGGATTTTTTATAGAAGCAATCATTTTAAGAGATGTACATTTTACACCCGATTTTGCAAAAGCAATAGAAGAAAAACAAATAGCCCAGCAAGAAGCAGAGAGAATGGAATATTTACTTGAAAAAGAAAAAAAGGAAGCTGAAAGAAAAAAGATAGAAGCAAGAGGTAAAGCAGAAGCAATTAAAATAATAAGTGAGGAGTTAAAAAAACATCCTGAATATATCAATTATCTATATGTTGATAAATTATCAGATAAGGTAAAAGTTATAATATCAGATAAAGGGACAATTCTGAATTTACAGGGGCTGGATGAAAGATAAAATTGAAGATATACCCGGCACACCATTAAAGTTAATCATAAAAAATAATAAATTTATATCTTTATACATAGAAAAAAAAGGTAACCATGCGACTGTTTATACACCCTTCGGGAGTTTTAGAGTAGAAAAGAAATTAAAAACTAAAGAAGGAAGTGAAGATAGAAAAAATGATGGAAGGATAATATCACCAATGGCCGGTAAAATTATAAAAGTTTTTAAAAGAGAAAATGAATCTGTAAAAGAAGGAGAACCATTATGTGTAATAGAAGCAATGAAGATGCAGAATGAAATAAAAGCAAGTAAAAGCGGGAATATAATTAAAGCAAATGTCAAAGAGGGTAAAATTGTAAAAAAAGGAGAAATTTTATTTTTAATTCAGGGTGATGAAGGATAAAAACTATTTCACAGATGAAGATTTAAAAAATCTCAAATTTCTTGAAGGTGATATGTATCCTGGTAAATATCCCTTTACAAGAGCGATATATCCTGAAATGTACACAAGAAAATTATGGACAATGAGGCAATACTCGGGGTTCGGAACTCCTGAGGAGACAAACGAGAGATTCCAGAAAATGATTAAGGAAGGACAAACCGGACTCTCCCTTGCACTGGATTTACCCACACAGCTTGGATATGATCCTGACCACACTCTATCAAAAGGTGAGGTAGGGAAAGTAGGAGTATCAGTATGGAGTAAAGAATCTATGGAGAGAGTCCTTCATAACATTGAAATTGGAGAAATCTCTCTTTCAATGACAATAAATGCAACAGCAGGAATCCTATTCGCCTTTTACCTTTCAATAGCAGAAGAAAAAAATATTCCATGGGAAAATTTAAGAGGAACTTTGCAAAATGATATTCTCAAAGAATTTGCAGCAAGAGGAAACTATATTTTTCCTGTTAAAGAATCTGTCAAACTCGCTCTTGATGTAATGGAGTTTTCTTTAAAAAATGTTCCCAAATTTTACCCTGTTTCGGTAAGCGGGTATCATTATCGTGAAAAAGGAGCAAGTGCAGTTCAGGAACTTGCATTTACAATAGCAGATGCAATTGAATATGTAAAGGGACTCTCTGAAAGAGGAATTGAACCTGAACTTATAGGAAGGAGAATATCCTTCTTTTTTGCCTCTCACAATAATTTTTTTGAAGAAATAGCAAAATTCAGAGCAGCAAGAAGAATATGGGCAACTGTTATGAGAGAAAAATTCAATGTTAAAGAAGAAAAAGCGATGCATTTAAGATTCCATACCCAGACTGCAGGCTCCACCTTACAGGCACAGGATCCGATGTTAAACATAATAAGGGTTGCATATCAGGCATTATCAGCAGTATTGGGCGGAACTCAGAGCTTACACACTAACAGCTATGACGAGGCATTATCCTTACCTACAGAAGAATCAGCACTTATTGCTTTAAGAACCCAGCAAATTCTTGCCTATGAAACAGGTATTCCGGATATTACAGATCCACTGGGGGGTTCCTACTATATTGAAAAACTTACAAGAGAAATAGAAGGGAAAGTCTGGGACCTATTGAATAAAATAGAAGAAATGGGTGGTGCTGCAAGATGTATAGAAAAAGGACTTTTTCAAAAATGGATTGAAGAAAATGCTTATAAGGAACAGAAGGAAATAGAAGAGGGAAATAAAAAAATTGTTGGAGTAAATGTGTTCAAAAGAGAAGAAAAAAAGAAAATTAAAATTTTCAAAATAAAAAGTAAAGGAGAAAAAGAGGAAATCAAAAGATTGAAAGAATTTAAGAAAAAAAGAGACACAGAAAAGGCAAAACAGGCTCTTTCGGAATTAAGGGATGCGGTAAAGGAAAATGAAAACTTAATGAAATTTATTATAAATTGTGTAAAATCAGGATGCACACTTGGTGAAATAACCTATGAAATTGAAAAAATATGGGGAAGGGTTTAAATCCCAAAAAATAAAAATAAAATATTATGAAAAAAAACATTGAAACAGACTGTGTTCATAGCACAAAAATTAAATATGAACTAAGGGACATTTCTCCTCCTATTCACTTATCCTCGACTTTTTATTTCAAATCTGCTGAGGAGGGGGGAGAATTATTTGAGGGAAAAAAAGAAGGATACATCTACACAAGACTTTCAAATCCAACCATAAAAATACTCGAAGATACTCTTGCAAAACTTGAAAATGGAGAGACAGCTTTATGCTTTGCTTCAGGAATGGGAGCAATCTCTGCTCTAATATTCAGTGTATTAAAACAGGGAGATAAGGTAATCTTCTCTGACCCCATATACGGGGGTACCTATGCTCTTTTCAAACGACTTGAAGAAAAGGGATTTTTTAAATTCAAAGGAATAAAAGCGCATGAATTCACAGAAAAATTAGAAAAAGAAATTGACAGAAAGACAAAACTTGTGTATATTGAAACTCCTGCCAATCCGACACTTGATGTTGTTGATATAGAAGAGGTCTCAAAAATAACAAAGAAAAAGGGTATATTACTTGCAGTGGATAACACTTTTGCAACTCCTTATCACCAACGTCCTCTTGAACTTGGTGCAGATATTGTAATTCATTCTCTAACAAAGTACCTGGGAGGACATACAGACCTTATAGGAGGTGCATTAATAGGGAAAAAAGAACTCATGGAAGAAATTGATAAAGAGGAAAGAGCACACATTGGTGCAGTTTTGTCTCCTTTTAATGCATGGCTTGTGCTGAGAGGCATAAGAACACTTGCTGTAAGGATGAAAGTTCATTCTGAAAATGCAATGATACTTGCAAAATTTTTAAATGAACATCCAAAAGTCACAAAAGTATTTTATCCAGGACTTGAGAACTTCAAAGGTCATGAAATTGCAAAAAAGCAGATGGAAAAAGGATTTTCGGGTATGCTCTCATTTATACATAAAAATGGTAAAAAAGGAGCAATAAAGTTTATAGATTCATTAAGATTATGTGTAAAGGCAGTGAGTCTTGGAGCAGTTGAAACACTCATTGAACATCCAGCATCAATGACACATTCCACAATGACTGAAGAAGAGCTTATAAATGCCGGTATTCATCCAGGGCTTGTGAGAATCTCTGTAGGGATAGAAAATATAGAAGATATAATAAGGGACATCGATAGAGCTCTATCAAAATCCTGAAAACTCTTAAAATAGGCGTCATCGGTTCAGGAATAGCAGGAATTCTGACAGCATATTTCCTTGATAAATTCGGATGCAAAAAAGTCACAGTATTTGATAAGGAGGTTCTTGCTTCAGGTTCAACAGGCAAAAGCGCCGGTATTGTGACCTTACATCTTTTTGACGAACTGGACATTGAAATATCGAAAAGAACTCTGAGAATTCTCAGAGAAATAAATGAAAAGAGTAAATATAAGATTTTAAAAGAATTCAAAACCGTTACAGGAACAAAAAATGAGTTTCTTTCAAAAAAACTAAGGAAATTGCTTACTAAAAAATTTGTTGAGTATGAAATAAAAAATCTTAAAGAGATTAAAAAGGAATTCCCTTTTCTCAGAGAAGATAAGAGTTATATAGTTTCAGAAGACAGTTTATATGTGGACCCTGGTGAACTTTTATACTCGATATATTCCTATTTAAGAACCAAAAATCACGAATTCAGATTTTTTCATGAATTAAAAAATCTGGAAATTTCAAATGGCAAAGTTGAGGCAATTGAAACATCAAGAGGGAAATTTTATTTTGATAAATATATAATTGCAACGGGTATATGGACAAAAAAAATACTGAAAAAAATAGGCATAAAAATAGTTGTAAAGCCCTACAGAACACAGGCAGCTATAGTGGGTCTGCAAAAAGAACTTGACATTCCAATCTATAACGACCTGGATTATAATATTTATATGAGAAAAGAACTATCACAGGACATTCTTGTAGGAGATGGAACAGAAACAAAAGAATCGGATATCTATGATTTTAGGATATCAAATGATGAGAATTTTATTTTTAACATATCTGAAAAAATAAATAAGATAATAGAGGAAGCAGGAGATTTTGAATATAAAGGAGGATGGGCTTTTCTCTGCCTTGCGACACCTGATAAAAAACCGATTGTTTCAAGGGTAAAAGAGATAGAAAATCTTTACATTTTCTGTGGCTTTAATGGATTAGGGATCATGCGTGCTCCCGCTCTTTCTGAAATATTGGCAGAATGTGTAATGGATGATTTTCCTTTGCCAAAAGAATTTAGTTTAGAAAGATTTAAAAATGTGGAAGACTTTGATATAAAAGAAGGCTTTTATCCTGAATGAAAAAAATTCTGTTTGCTACACACTCACCCTTTTATATTGGTGGAGAGAGAAGTATGTGGGACGTGTTGGTGGGTATAAAAGATATATATAAAGTTGCTCTTCTTGTCCCCAGAGGTGAACTTTATGATATGGCTTTAAGGGAAAACATTGAGGTCCTTGAAATTCCGCTTTCTCAATCCCCAATATGGAAAGTAAAGAGAAATATTTTTGTCCCTGTTTTTAAAAAAGAAATTTTAAAAATAACAAAAGGTTTAAAAGAAATTATTAAAGAATTTAACCCGGATATAGTCTACACTCATTCCATGAAAATGCATTTATTTTTTTCGCCCCCGTTCATAAGAAATGGTAAAAAACTTGTATGGCATTTCAGGGATATTCCTGAAGAAAATTCAAAATACATATTCAAAACATTTTCAATATTCCCTGATAGAATAATTGCTATTTCCAAAAGTGTAAAGAAATTCTTTCCCTTCAGAAATAAAATAAGAGTTGTGTATAACGGTATAAAAGTACCAAATGAAATAAGGGATAATGGTATAGAAAAGAAAAAGTTTACAATCCTTTCGGTTGGGAATATTCAATACTGGAAGGCACAGGATTTAATAATCGAATGTGCAAAAAGACTCAAGGATTTTGAGTTCTGGATTGTAGGAGATTCAATTCATCCTGGTGAAGAAAAATTTAAACAAGAACTTTTAAAAAAGGTGAAAAGAGAAAAAATAAATAATGTTATTTTCTGGGGAAAGAAAAATAATGTTTTTCCTTTTTATCAAAAATGTGATATATTTCTACATGTACCCAGAGTAAAGGAAGGGTTTGGAAGAGTTGTTGTAGAAGCAATGGCAATGAAGAAACCCATAATTACAACAAATGTAGGAGCCATACCTGAAATTCTAGGTAACACTGGAATCTTAACAAAAAAAGAAGACATTAGTGATATATGTAATAAAATACTTGAATTATATAAAAATAAAAAACTAAGAAAAAAACTCGCTGAAACAGGTTATAAAAGATATATCTCTATATTCACTGTAGAAAAAATGGTAAAAGGAGTGATAAGATGTTTAGAAGAAATTTAAGCAATGCTTTAATATATTTAATAGTATAAAATTATGAACAGAATAAAGAAAGTGAAGGTAAAACTTACTTCTCTTAATCTATTCTTAATAATTCTCATATCTTTATTTTCAATTTTTGAAATCTATCTTTTGATATCAGGAAAAATAAGAATATTCTTTTTCAGTTTTTTCATTTTTTTTGGCTTTTCTATCATAATTTATAATAGAAATGCGGGTATATTCTATATCTTGACTTACATTTTGTTTATGCCTTTTTTAAGAAGAATTATACTTTTGTTTGAAAACTATCAACCTATAGAATTATTGTATCTTGTACCCGATATTCTTATCCTTTTCTTTTTTACTTATGTTTTTATACCTAACATAGACAACTTTAAAAAAATATTAAAATATCATGAATTTAAAATATTATTTTTTCTACAAATAATTATGTTTCTTGAAATATTTAACCCTTTACAAGGCCCAATACTTGTCGGTTTTGGTGGTGCCAAGTTCTTGTTAATCCCTTCTCTCCTTGCGTACCTTCCTTTTATTACCGAGGAAAATTCTACTGAGAAATTGAAAAGATTCATCATAATCGCTGGTTTAATATCTCTTGTATATGCAATAATCCAGATAAATACAGGATATTTCCATTTCGAAAAAAAATGGCTTCATTCAGTAAGAAAAGAATATTTATCTATTTTCGCGGTAATAGGTCAACATGTTAGACCTTTCTCCTTTTTCTCAAGTGTCGGTGAATTCGGGCAATTTATGGGCATCTCTGCTCTTATTTCTCTTTTTTTTGTAAGACATAAACTCAAAATTATACTTTTTCTTATATTTCTTTATGGAATAATAATATCAGGTATTAGGTCTTCTATATATGCTCTGTTTATAACTTCAATATTTATACTAATTTACAAAAAATCCAGAAATTTAAGAAATTTTTCAAAATTAAGTTTTGTTATATTTTTTTTATGGGTTATAATAATTAACTTAGTAAATTTACCTAACTCAATTAATCTGTTCTCTTATTCAGGAAGATTCCTCCAAGGAATTTTTGACCCTTTAAGAAAAGGGTCCTCACTTCATCCAAGATTAGAAGCTTGGAGATATATTTTATACACTACATTCACTAAAAAACCCTTTGGTTCCGGGCTAGGGGTCGCAACAAGGGCGGCAGTAAGATTTAAAGGATACAATACAATCGCAGATTCTACATTTTTTGCAATGTTTTCTGCATGTGGTATTGCCGGTGGTTTACTTCTTTTTTATCTTCTATTTTCAATATTGATAAAAAGTATAAAGGCGGAGGATAAGATAAAAAACACCGTGCTCCTCCCTCTTTCATTAATAATCTCTATATCAGTAGGTCAACTCCTTGTTCAATATTTAATAGGAGCTTTGTTTTGGATATCAGTCGGTTTATGGATTAAAAATTTTTACAAAGATAAAGAAGCCATCCATTAAATATCACTTTTTGATTTTTATTATTTTTTAAATAAAAAATTTCACGTTTAGAAATTCAAAATTCAGTTCAATATGATAAAGATTTTTATTAAGAGATTGAATTAAAACAAAAAAAATGCTAAAATATATTCATATGCGGGCGTAGCTCAGTTGGAAGAGCACCAGCTTCCCAAGCTGGGGGTCGCGGGTTCGAATCCCGTCGCCCGCTTTTTTAACATAAAAATTTTTCATCATAAGTCAAAAATAGGTAAAATAGCAAGGGTTCCTTTTAGGTTTATTCCCAAAGGAACAAGATTAAAAATTTTAACAGGTCCCTTGAAGAATTTAAAATTTATATACGGCTCAGGTCTTATTTCCCAGTGGCTGGGTTTTTATGAGAAAAAAATAATTAAAAAAATAATTAAACATCTTGAGTCAAAAAAAATATATTATGACATCGGCGCCCATGTTGGATATTATACCCTTCTTTTTTCAAAATTTGGAGAAAAAGTTTATTCTTTTGAACCGGAAAAAACAAATTTTGAATTTTTAATAAAACACATAAAATTAAATAAGTTAAACAATGTCTTTGCTTTCAACTTTGCAATCTATTCTCACAAAAAAACACTTTTTTTCGAAGTAAATGAAGATAGAACAGAAGGAAAAATAAGTGAAAAAGGAAACCTAAAGATAAAAGCGTATTCCCTTGACTACCTCTGTTTTGAAAAAAAACTTGATTTACCTGATTTTATAAAAATTGATGTAGAAGGAGCTGAATTTGAGGTATTAAAGGGAGCCAAAAAAGTTATAAAGACAAAAGCTCCTAAAATTCTTTTAGCGACTCATGGTGAGGAGTTAAAAAATACGTGTATAGAATTTATTAAAAATATGAAATATAAAATTATTCCGATCACAAACAGTGAATTCTTATTGGTCCCACAATGAAAACTCTTTTTTTTCTCAACTCTCCATCTAAAGGAGGACTCGAAATTTATGCATTAAAAACAGCAGAAGCATTAAAAGAAAAGGGACTTAATGTTCATATTTATCTTCATAAAGATTCTACATTAAAAATACAGAACTTGCAAAGGTTAAAATTAAAAGAAATCTTTTTAAAAAAATGGGATATAATCCATTTTTTCAGATCTCAAGATATAATATTTTCAATATTCTTAAGAGCAGATAAAAAATTCTTTACAAATATGATGGGGCTTTCAATTTCCAAAAAGGATATTTATCATAAGTTTTTATATCGCAAAATAGACAAGATTTTCGCAATTTCAAAAGCAATTAAAAAAGAACTTGAAAAAAATTTACCTGTCACAAAAGAAAAAATAAAACTCCTATATCCGGGAGTTGATATTAATTATTTCAAAAAAGATCTAAGTTTGAGAAAAGAATTCAGAGAAAAATTAGGAATAAAGGAAAATGAGATTTTAATTTCAAATACATCAAGATTTGACAGAAAAAAAGGGCAAAAAGAAGCAGTGGTCGTTTTTAATAAACTTTTAAATGACCATAAAAATATAAAGCTTGTTTTTCAAGGTGCAATAGAAGATAAAAAATATTTTGAAGAATTAAAAAAAATTGCAGATAGAAATATCATCTTCCTTGAATTCGCAGAAGATACAAAACCACTCCTTTCTGCTTCAGATATCTATATTTTTCCCTCCCATGCAGAAGCTCTCGGTTTCTCATTAATTGAGGCAATGAGTATGGAATTACCGTGTGTAGCTTTTAGTGAAAGAGCCATACCCGAAATAATTGATAACGATATAAACGGATTTCTCGTAAGTGATAAAAATTTAGAAGAAATGAAAGAAAAAATTGAAATCCTGATAAAAAATACAAAAATAAGAAAAAAGTTAGGTGAAAAAGCAAGAAAAAAAATAATAGAAAAATTTAATTTTGAAAAATATATAAAAAATCTCTTAAAATTTTATAACAAAAATGGAAAAACTATGGCAAACTTATAATAAATTAGCTAAATTTCATAATTTTAAAAAAGATCCTGACGCACTTGAAATTGTCTTTCATATCGGGTACCCTTATTGGCTTAGCAAAATATATTCAAGTATTCAAAAAAGAGCTCTCATTAGACTTCTTAAATCATTAAATAAAGTAGGAAAAAACGAAGTTTTAGAAATAGGTTGTGGAGGGGGAAGATGGATTAAAGAACTCATAAGAAGAGAGTACAATGTAACAGGAATAGACCTCCAAAAAAATTTAATAGAATATCTTAAAAAAAGGTTTCCTAAGGGGGAATTTTATAATGTTTCTATTTTTAATTTTGAAACAACAAAAAAATTTGACTTAATATTAAGTGTAACAGTTTTACAGCATATACCTTACAATAAACAAATACAAGTTATTAGGAAAATAAGAAGCTTATGTAAAAAATCAGGCTCAGTAATTATTATAGAAAATATTAAAGATAAAGCCACGCATGTATTTTCAAATTCAATCAAAGAATGGACTGAGAAATTTGAAAAGAATGGATTCAGGGTTCAAAAAATTATCCCTACATTATTTTTACCGGTTACTCTTAAATATAAACATTTAAAAAAAATAATACTTACTATGTTCAAGAAAAAACAATCAGAGGACATCTATGAAATAATAGAAAAAAAAACAAAAAATGGAAAATTTAAGAGACTTTTAAAAAATATTGAGTTCAGTTTCAAATGGGGAATTGGGATTTTCGACTATACAATTGAAGAAATACTTTTAAAAGAAGATGTGCTCATACAACCGAGTCATTGTGGTTTCTTATTCGAAGCCATCTAAATCTTCCAAAATATGAATCTCATTAATATTTATTTCTTTAGGTGGAAAGGGTTAGGAGATTTAACCCTTGATACCCCCTTGTTTAAAACCATAAAAGAAAATTTTAGAAATACAAAATTAAATGTGATTACATCTCCTTTAAATCAGGAGATTTTAAAAGGGAATCCCTATGTTGATGAAGTTTATCCTAAGAAAACGGTTATGGAACTTATAGGTAAAAAGTGTGACCTTTTCATAGATATGATGGGAAATTCAATGACACTAATTTTATTTGTCATTTTAAAACCTAAATACAGAATGGGATTTGAGAAGAAAATACCTTTTTTAAATTTAAAAATACCCTTTGAATCAACCCCCGAATACACTATTAACCATAGACTCAAATTGTTGAAACTGCTCGGTATAAAAAATATTCCAAAAAACCCACTCCCCGAAACTTACCTAACAAATGAAGAAGAAGCAGAATTTAAAGAAAAATACAAAAACTTAATTAAAAAACCTTATATTACAATACTCCCCTTTGCCAGAGGTAAGGTAAGGGATTTTAAGGAAGAAATCTTCTCCTTCCTGAACAATGAATTAACAAAGAAAGGTTTTAAAGTAATTTTCATTTTTGATGAAAAGGGAAAAGAAAAATTTTCAAGAATTAAAAAACTCTGCAAAATAGAGCCGGAATTTATATTTAAACCTTCTTTAAGAGAACTCATCTTTATCTTTAAATATTCAAAACTTTATATAGGTCCTGATACAGGTCCAAGACACATTGCAATCTCCCAGAAAACAAAAACACTCACTCTTTTTACCCACACAAATCCCGTAAACTGGACTCCCCCTGACAAAAAAAATCACAGAATATTAACCCCTGAGATAGATTGTCACCCCTGTGAGACACACAACCTTAATTACTGCAAAAGAGATGATTTTAAATGTCTTTCTCTTTTTGAGCCCCAAAGGGTATTAAAAACTGCTGAAGAATTATTAATAAAATAAAAATTATAAAATAAAAGATATCTATTACCTTCCCAAAATTCACATAAAAACTCTTATATTCAAAAAGGGACACCTTAGATTTAAGAACACCCCTCTTAAATAACCCGAGCTCCTTCAAAACTCTACCCTTTTCATCAACCACACAACTTATGCCACTCCGTGCCGAGCGGACAAGATATCTCCTTGTTTCAATTGCTCTGAAAATTGCAAGGTCTCTATGAACCCTTGGACCGAGTGATTTTCCAAACCATCCATCACTTGTAATATTAACAAGCAAATTTGCTCCCTTTTTAACAGCTTCTCTTGAAATCTCTGTAAAAATTGACTCAAAACAGATAGGAGTAAAAACTTTAAAATTTTCAATTCTGAAAATTCTCAACTCTTTTCCTCTTGAGTAATTACCCTGACCGAACTGTAACCTCCTTAAAATTGGAAATTTCTCATCATAAGGCAATGCTTCCCCAAAAGGCGTTAAATGAGTTTTGTAATAATAATTTATTATCCTCCCCTTCTCATTAACAAGAAAAGATGTATTATAAAATTTGTATTTACCTTTTACCTTAATTGCATCTGCATTCCCGAAAATCAAATAAGAGCCTGTTCTTTTTACAAAATTTTTTATAATTTTAACAACACTTGTATCAAACCTTGCAAAGGAAGGGATTGAGGATTCAGGAAATACTGAAAGCAAAACATCTTTTACAGCAAGGGAAGTATAAATTTTTTCAGCCATTTTAAATTCCTCATTCCTTGAAGATGTAAGGGGAATGTGAGGTTGATAAATTGCAACATCTATTTTTTTAAAGGGTCTGAAATCCCGATTCAAAAGATAAAAACCGTAAATTTCAAAAAATAAAAATAAAATTACTGATAGAAGCACAAGTTTTTTATCTCTTTTAAAAATTGAATAATTAATAAAAATAATAAAAAATGTAATAAAGAAAGGACCTGTAAATTCTATAATCTGAATTAATGGAAGATTATTTTTCTGGGTAAGAAACATAACAATCCATGGAAAACCAAATTCTGTCTTTGAACGTATTATTTCCAGCAAGGTATAAAATAAGGGTACGGTTATAAAAGAAATTTTAGACTTTAAATTTTTTTTAAAAAAATAGGTGAAAATTCCAAAATATATTCCATGAATAATAAAAATAAAAAAAACACCTATTGTTATCCAGAAAGCTGCTTCCTTTTCAATTTCCCTTAAATTGAAAATCCAGTTAAGTTGAAAAAAAGAAAATATTGTGCCATAAATAAGACCCCATAAAAATGTTTTTTTTACATTTTTTATTAAAATAAAAAGGGGAACAAAAGCAAAGAAAGCAAGAGGAAAAAAATAAAAGGGTGGAAAAGATAGAAGTAAAAGAATTAAAGAAAGGAATAGATAGATGAAATTTTTAAAATTATCCGATTTTATCAATAATCTCAAGAATTTTAATTCCGTCATCAATTGTAAATTTCGGTTTCTCTTTATTTTCAATACAATTTATAAAATGTTCGAGAAGCAAATCAAAAGAAATTCTATAAAAACTCCTCTCCTCTGTTATTCTCGGTGTTATATCAATCAATTGACCAAAATGTTTCTGAACTATTCTAAAGGGAGAAAGATAGGCATTACCTTTTTCACAGTAAATTTCAACCTGGAATCTATCACTTTCAATAAAAGGGTCCCAGAGTGCCTCAATAAGAATCCCTGTATTATCATTTACTCTGAAATATATAGTTCCCTCCCATTCAATACCTGTTTCTTTTAATCTATTGAAAACCTTTAAAATACTCACCGGTTCTGTTCTAAAATATGTGTAATATACCTCAAATATATGAACAAGGGTTGAATGAAAAATTGAACCTGCATAATTGGGATCTTTCATCCATTCAGGTTCAGAAAACCCGTATCTTTTTTTTCTTCTTATAAACTTTGCATGTATAACATCACCAAGTGTTTTTTTATCAAAAACTATTTCTTTAATTTTCAGTATATCAGGTCTCATTGAATAATTCATGGCAGGCATATAAATTCTGTTAGAATCTAAAATTTTTTCTTTTAATTCAACTGCCTCCTCTACTCTCAAAGTCACAGGTAATTCACAAAGTGTATGTTTTCCGAAAGTAAGTGAAGCAAGCGATATAGGATAATGTAAATGATTCGGAGTTGTGATTATAACTGCATCAATATTCTTATCTGACAATAAATCCTCAAAATCAGTGTAAATAACATCAGCATTATGTAACTCTTTTGCCTTATATAATTTTGCTTCATCAGGATCACAAAGAGCATAAAGATTTACTCTATCCTTTAATCTTTTCAAAGCAGGAATATACCCTATCTGGGCAATATGACCTATACCTATTATCCCGAAATTTAATTTGCTGTTACTCACCTTTCCTGAATAACTCGTTAAGGAGTTTTATTTTATCGGAAAAAACTTTAAAGTTATTGAGAGCATCTTCTACCTTCTCTATTCCTGATTTTAACTCCTTCAATTCATCTATAACCTCCTTCATTCTTTCACTGCTTGTCTCAACATCCTGGAGTTCCTCCCCAATTGTTCTGATAACATCAGAAAGTCTGGAAGTTGATTTTTCAAAAAGCTGTGGCAAGCTTTCAATCTTTGGTAAAATATCAAGAAGTGTAATAAATATATCCCTTTCTCTTTCTTCAGCCTCAAAATATTTCTTTTTGCTTCCTTTTATTAATTTCTCATATTCATCAAGAAGGGATTTTGTATTTTCAAGAATCTCTGCAGCAGACGAAAATTCCTGGGTTAATTTAGTTATCACGTTCTCAACAGATTGAGCAAGATTTCCTATTTCTTCAGCTATTATTGAGAATCCCTTTGCCTCTTCTCCAAGTCTTGTTGCCTCTATAGAAGCATTAAGGGATAAAAGCCTTGTTTTCGAAGCATAATCTTTCATAAATTCAATAAATCCCTGCATTCTCTCAATCAGGGAAATGGTCTCAAAAATATTGTCCTTTAACTTCTGGAAATCTGTAATTAACTTTTCAAAACTTTCTTCTGCCTCTTTTAATCCAAGTAAAATTGATTGAAACTCTCCTCTTTTTCCTCTAAAAACTGCAGCAAAGCTTGAAAGTTCATCTGAACCTTTTTCAAATTCACTTGCAACACCCTCAAGAATCTCAAAATTTTTATTAATTTTATCACTTATTTCCTTAAAAGCTCCCTGAATCTGAGAGAAGGTCAATTCTACTCTTGAAATAAAAGAGGAAAAACCTCTTAACATATCTATAACTTTTCCTGACTTTTCTTTTATATTCTCTGAGAGTTTCGGTAATTCCTGAAGTGATAAGTAAGTTCCTATAATTCTTGAAACAAGTGAGGATACCATCATTAATCTCTCCTGGTCATCCTCTGAAAAATTATCCTTGAATTTTGATTCAAATAACATAAATCCATGTATCTCTTTATCTTTAAAAAGTGACATAGCAAAAAACGATATGGTATTATCCGAAACAAAAGAAGGTCTCTCATTGACTTTTCTAATATAAACCCTTTTCCTCTTTTTTACATCCTCAAATACATTTACATCAAATACCTTACCTTTAAAATTTTCATCATTTGAATACACGCATATAAATTTACCATTCTCATTTACATAAACCTTCATATAGTCAAATGAAATATGAGCTCTAAGTATCCTGTAAATCTTTTTCAGTGCTATTTCAAGAGAAAATGTACCTGCTAAAAAGGTTTCTATTCTATGTAAAAGTAGTAATTTATCAACTTTAAGTGAATCCCTAAGAGCTATGATACTTATAATAAAAACAGGTAAAAGAAGAACAAATTTTGCAAAATTCTTTTCTATAAAGGAAAAATAACATAAAAATATAAATGCAAGATAAAAAAATAAAAAGGAATGTTCCCAGAAAAGAATATACAAATGTGAACGAATTGAGGTTTTTGATTTTAAAATAAGAGGTATATAGAAGAAGAGAGGATGTAATACCGCGGAAAGTAATACATAAATTAAAATATTCGTATCATTGGAAAATTTCAGATATCTAACAAGTGAAATAAATAGTGTGCTGGAAAAATAGGAAAGACCACTATAAAGAGAATCAGAAAAGGAAGATTTCATTATCCAGAAACCAAATGCAAAAATAGCAAGAAGAGAAGCAAGAGAACCTGAAATTGGACTCAGATAACTGAAAAATATAGCTGCAACAGGACAGAAGGTAAGAAAATAGAAATGTCTTATTGTTAATCTTATAAACCTTAGAAAAAATATAATTAAAAATACAATCAGAAACAAAGAAAAAGAAAATAAAGGCTCACCGGTTGCTTTTAAAAGGTTTATATGCAGATAAAGAGAAAAAATAGAAATAATTAAATGTGACAGATACAAGAATATCATAGGTTAATTTTAACTCATCTACCAAAAAATTTTCCACATGAGGGGCATCTGTAAAAGACTCTTTTATTTTTATAAATTTTAAAGGAATATTCAAAACCACACTCAGGACATTTCTTTTCCACAGGCGGAAAGGGAGAGGCAAATTTACATTCAGGATACTCAGAACACCCGTAAAAAACACTTTTTCCTTTTCTTCTCACAAGATACCCTTTTTTACATTCAGGGCATATGAATTTTTTTTCAATATAATCCCTTTTATATTTACATTCAGGAAAATTTGAACAGGAGATAAATTTACCGAATCTTCCCCATTTTATAACAAGTTTTGCTCCGCATTCAGGACATGTTTCATTTATTTCTTCCTGTAAAAACTCTTTCTTTAAATCACTCAACCTTTCCTCTGCTTTTGAAAGTACTTTTTTAAACTCATCCCAGAATCTCTTTAAAAATTCCTCTCTCTTGAGATTTCCCTCTTCAATCTCATCAAGAGAATCCTCCATTTTCTTTGTGAACTCAACATTGAATATCTCAGGAAACTCTTTAACAAGAATATCACAGACTTTTTTGCCAAGTTCTGTGGGAAAAAGAACCCTTCTTTTTCTTTCCACATAACCCCTTGCATAAAGTATTTCAAGAGTAGGAGCATAGGTAGATGGTCTTCCTATACCGAGTTTTTCAAGAGTTTTGATGAGTTCAGCTTCTGTAAAACGTGAGGGAGGTTTTGTTTCTTTTTCAATAATTTTAACCTCCTCAATTTTAAGTGCCTCATTCTTTTCAAGCTGAGGCAAAATATTCTCACCTGCCTCTTTTCCGAGTATCTTCATAAACCCATCAAAAATAAGCTTTTTACCCTTTATTTCTCCCTCAATTTCTTCATCACCGAAAATTACCTTTGTGTCTTCAAACTGTGCATCCTTTGCAAAAAAGGAAAGAGTCCTTCTGTAAATGAGGTCATATAACTTAAGTTCATCCTCATCAAGATACTGGGTCAGATTCTCCGGGTTTAAATTCAATTTCGTGGGTCTTATTCCTTCATGAGCTCCCTGGACCCTACCTTTTTCTTTAAATTTTCTATTTCCCTCAAATACATACCCCTCTCCATAAAGTTCTTTTATCTTATTCTTAATCTGTGGGATCACCTTTTCACTGATTCTCACAGAATCTGTTCTGTGATATGTGATAAGTCCAACTCTGCCCTCGGGTGTTTCCACTCCCTCAAAAAGTTTCTGGGCAATTCTCATGGTTTTACCAGGGGAGAAACCTAGGATTTTTGAAGCTGTTTCCTGTAAAGTGGAAGTTTTAAAAGGCTCAGGGGGTGATACTTTTCTTATTTTTTTCTTTATATCTTTTATTTTTAATACAGAATCAAGAATCTTATCTTTTATCTCCTCTGCTTTATCTCTCTCAGCAATTCTTTCAACGTTCTTTCCTTTAAATTTTTTAATTTCACCTTTAAATATTTTATTTTCTTTTTTGAAAATAACTTCAACGGTATAGAACTTTTGCGGAACAAATTTTTCTATCTCTCTTTCCCTTTCAACAATTAATCTCAATGCCACTGTCTGGACCCTTCCGGCAGAAAGTCCTCTTCTAATTAATTTCCATAAAAGAGGTGATACCCTGTAACCCACAATTCTATCAAGAATCCTTCTTGAAAACTGGGATTCCACCTTATTTAAATCAATCTCAACAGGGTTCTCAATTGATTTTTTTACCTCTTCTTCTGTTATCTCATAGAAAAGAACCCTTTTTGCATCATCTCTTTTAATTTCCTCTTTTATATGAAATGCAATTGCCTCACCTTCCCTGTCAGGGTCACATCCAATATAAACATTTTCAGCCTTTTTTGCCTCTTTTCTCAGTTCATCAACAACTTTCTTTTTGTTTTTAATTAAAACAAATTTGGGTTTAAAACCATCATCAATATCAACTCCGAATTTTTTCTCAGGAAGATCTCTTATATGACCCTTTGAAGCAATAACCTTAAACTTCCCTTTCAAATATTTTTCAATTGTCTTTGCTTTTGTAGGTGATTCAACAATCAAAAGATTCTTTTTTTTCATCTTGTTCTGAAAAAGAA
>Ga0209426_1001184_pt1 | contig 17931 bp, 16 predicted proteins | sample Deesub1362B_J571_FD_187697 | JGI IMG/M metagenome (GOLD analysis project Ga0209426, IMG submission 187697) | Deep oceanic, basalt-hosted subsurface ecosystem from Juan de Fuca Ridge flank, Pacific Ocean, CORK Borehole 1362B_J2.571 (SPAdes)... ...
GCCGTCCGTCCCTCGTGGTCTGCCGGCAGAGCCACCAACCCCTCATCGGAGTGACAGGTATCGCACTGGCTCCGCCCTTCCACGGCATGGGCTATTAGGGTGGGGCCGCCGGGGATGGGCTGATGGCATCCCTGACAGGTCTCGTTGGTGCGGCCCTCATGGGTGGCTGGGACTGGCCACATCACGAAGACACCGTGACAGGCCAAACAATCGTCTCTACCTTCAGTAGTATGCGCGATGTAAGGCCCGATTGACGTTGGCGTTGTTTTCGGTGGTGCCGGCTTAGGTATAGGTGAGGGAGCTGGGGCGGGAGTGGGCGCCGGGGTTGGCGTCGGGGTTGGTGCTGGAGCTGGCGTTGTCGGCGCCGGGGCAGGGGCCGGCGCTGGGGTAGGTGTGGGTGCCTTTGGGCCACAACCGGCGAGCAATAAAGCTATGATAAGGAAAAGAAATAGTCCAATCCAACCAACCCGATGCCAGTGGCGCAAACTCACTATCGCTGATTCCTCCAAGCCGAAAGTTCCTGAACGAAAAGACGCTGGAAGTTATATTAACGGCTCGGGCAGGCCTTGTCAAGAGGTAAAACTACCCAATAATCGCCGAATATTGTAGCATTGGGCCATATACTTTTACCCCTTGTAGAGATAACAACGACCTAATCACAGCGCGCCCTAGACCGCAGCTTGTATCTTCGTGTATTATATGGGTAACCTTGAATGTGCCTGGCTTGAAAAAATATCTAGGAGGTTCCAAAGCATGTTTGATTTCACCGAACTTACCCATAGCGTTGCCGAAGGCGAGGTCTCCAAGGCCGGTGACCTCACCCGCCGGGCCCTGGATAGCGGGATAGCTGCCAAGGAGGTCCTGGATAAAGGCCTTCTCCCCGCCATGGAGATAGTGGGCAACTCCTTCGAGAAGGGTGAGATTTACCTCCCCGAGCTATTGATGGCGGGGGATGCCATGAAGGCATCCTTGGAGCTGCTGCGGCCCGAGCTAGCCACCAAAGGAGCCGCCTACGCCGGCAGGTATGCCATCGGCACGGTTCAGGGCGATTTACACGATATCGGCAAAAACATCGTCATCCTCATGCTGGAGGGAAATGGCTGGGAGGTGACCGACCTAGGCATTGACGTTGCCCCGGAGCAGTTCTGTGACGTGGTTAAAAGCGGTGACTTTGACATCCTGGGGCTATCGGCGCTTTTGACCTTTACCATGCCCAAGATGGCCGATACCATAAGCGCCCTCAAGGAAGCCGGGCTGAGGAGCAAAATCAAGGTGATGGTCGGCGGCGCCCCGGTGACCCCGGCCTTCGCCCAGCAGATCGGGGCCGATGCCTACGCCAGAGACGCCGTCGAGGCCGTGGCCATCGCCAAGAGTCTTCTATAAAAGGGGGAACCAGAATGAAGAAATTATCCAACCTGGAGCGTATGCTTACCGCCATCAGACGGGAGGAACCTGACGCCATCCCCACCTTTGAGATAGACATTGACGAGAGGGTGATTGAGGCGATAAAGCCCGGCGCCTCCTATGAGGATTTCTGCGAATACATGGACCTGGACGCGGTCTGCTACCATGAGACGCGAACCGACCAGTATCAAGTCATAGATAAGGCCAAGGGGATTGTTCGCGACCAGTGGGGCGCCATCAAGCAATATTCGCCAGTCTCCATGAGCGTGCCCGTCACCCTGGAGCCGGCGATCAAGAGCAAGGAGGACCTGGAGAGCTACGTCGGCCCCGACCCTGACCTCCCGGCCAGGTTCAAGAGGCTGGAGGAGGCGGTGAAGAGATTTAAGGGTAGAAAAGCGATCATCGCCACCGTCAGGCCCTTTGCCACGGTCAAGGACAGCCTGCGCGCCCAGAACGAACTATTCAAGGATATGATACGGGACCCTGATATGGTGGACCGGCTAAATCAAATCGTCAGCGATTACTACCGCAGATATATTAAGAATTTGATTGACGTCGGCGTTGACATCATCATGGAGACCGCCGACTGGGCCTTCACCCATGGGCCAATGGTATCCCCCAAGTACACCGAGAGGTTCATCATACCCGTCTTCAGGGAGATAGTGGAGTACTGCCACAGCCGGGGGGTGCCTTGCCTCAAGCACACCGATGGCAATATCTGGGAGATTTTTGACATGATCGTTGCCACCGGGGTGGACGGCGTGCACCCCATTGACCCGCTGGCCGGCATGGACCTGGGGGAGGCTAAGGCCAAATACGGAGACAAAGTGTGTTTACTGGGGAATGTTGACTGCGGCAACCTGCTCAGCTGGGGAACCAAGGAGGAGGTCCGTGAGGCGGTGAAGGACTGCATCAGAAAGGCGGGCAAGGGGGGTGGGTATATCTGCATGTCCAGCAACTCAATCCATGGCGCGGTAAGTCCGGAAAATTATGCGGAGATGGTAAGAGCCATCAGGGAGTATGGCCGATACCCCCTATCCCTAGATTGAGGCTAAAAGCAAGGCTTTTCAGAATATTCCGCCGTTAAGAAGCTGAACTGCGGTCTTGACAAGGTGTGTTACAATACTAAATGGCAATTATCACCTCAAGACCATTGGATAGGAAAATCGCAGGCGAGCGTCCAGAACAAGTAAAGGGAGGTGAGAGCTTTCGGCAAAGTGAAGATTTCTCGGCTAAGTCCCGAATTTTAGGAGGAAAAAATGAAAGGAAAGTTATTGGTGGTTCTGGCGGTGGTTCTGGTAGGTGGGTTAATCGCGGCTGGTTGTGCCGCCCCCGCCCCAGCGCCTACCCCAGCCCCCGCGCCTGCTCCAGCTCCCGCGCCGGCACCAGCGCCTGCGCCAGCCCCGGCGCCAGCACCAACTCCAACACCTGCCCCAGCGCCAGCACAGCCTCCGGAGGTAATTAAGTGGCGGCTGGCATCATATCTACCGGAGTCATTCATTTACTCCCAATCGGTCATCCGAGCCAACAAAAACATTGAGAAGATGACCAATGGTCGTCTGGTCATTGAGTTCTTCCCGGGCGGTGCCGTAGCCCCAGCGACCAAGGAGTTTGACGCGGTAGATGCTGGAATCGTTGAGGTCGCCTATACCGGCATGCACTATAATATGGACAAGTTCTCCGCCGGTGGCCTCTATAACATCATCGTGGCCGGGCCAACGCCTCTGGAGTATCTCACCTGGTACCTTGAGGGAGGCGGTGAGGAGCTATTCCAGGAGATGGTCAAAGACTATAACGTCGTCGGCGTCTCCGTAGCCCAGATAACCCGCGCCGAGATGTTCGGCTTCAGCAACAAGCCTCTGAACACGCTTGAGGACTTCAAGGGACTTAAGTTCCGCACCGCCGGTGACTGGGGTGAAATACTGGAGAAGTATTTCGGTGCCTCGGTAATCTTCCTGCCCGGCGGGGAGGTCTATGAAGCCTTCCAGCGGGGAGTGATTGACGCCTTTGAGTATGGCTCTCCGTCCTTGAACTGGCCCATGGGCTTCCACGAGGTGGCCAAATACGGCGTCTTCCCCGGAATCCATGCCCCCTCAGTAATCGCCCCCTACATTGTCAACAAGGATGCCTGGGCGAAGCTCCCCGATGACCTGAAACCCATCGTGGAAGAGGAATGGCTGGCTGAGGCAACAAGGTTCCTCTGCGAATCAACCATTGAGGATATGGCGGTAATCCAGAAGTACAAAGATTATGGCCTTGAGTTCCTCACCCTGACTGAGGACGTACAGAAGGAAGTAGAGGTCGCCGCCAGAGACTTCTACGAGACGAAAGCCGCGGAGGATGCCTTCTTTGCCAAGGTCTGGACCTCCGTAAGGGACTTCATGGATTCCTACCGAGAAACCGATAATCTCCAGTTCCCGTACTACAAGTAGGCACCAGGTTAGCCCCCGCTTGGAGACGTCTCCAAGCGGGGGCTACATCATATGCGAACTATGAGAGACGGAACTCTAGGGCCTATCGGAACCGGGATGAGCTCCAGCTCCCGCGTTAAACTTTGAAGATTTTTCCGTATCATGGTACTAGCTGATGAGAAAAATACTGCGAGTGATTGACTCCATCAGTGATTGGACCGCCAGAGCGATAAGCTGGTTTTGCGTCGCCCTGGTTTTGGTGCTGGTCTTTGACGTCATTGAGAGATACGCCTTTGGCGGCGCCACGATATGGGCATACGAGACCGCGGTTATGCTCGGCGCCACCATCTACGTTATGGGCTGGGCGTATGTCCACCGGCTGCGCGAGCACATCCGGGTGGACGTTTTTTATGTGCACCTTTCGCCCAGAGTCCAGGCGATCATTGACATCATTGGTACTTTAGTGTTCCTTCTGCCCCTACTGTATGTGCTCTTAGATACTTCAGCCTTTTACATGGTGCGTGCTTGGAAAATTGGCGAAGTGCTCTCAGAAACCTACTGGTACCCGCCAGCCGGCCCCTTCCGAACCATGGTGGTGGTGGGACTAGGGCTATTTACCCTTCAAGTGATAGCTCATTTCATCCGTGACTTTTATTTCATAGTCAGGAACAAAGCCTATGATTGATATAAGTCCAGAGGCCATCACTGTCATAATGTTTGCCGGCGTCCTGGTAGGGGTCTTGAGTGGTTTCCCCCTGGCTCCCGTGGTCGCTGGGGTGGCGCTGATCGTGGGCTATTTTACCTGGGGCGGACCGCAGGTAACCGCCCTGTTCTACTCACGCATGTATGACCTGGTGCGGAGCTACGTTATTCTGGCAGCCCCGCTGTTTATTTTCATGGGGCTTATGCTGGAACGCTCCGGAATCGCGGAAAGATTGTATGACGCCCTCTACCTGTGGCTGGGCGGGTTCAGGGGTGGCCTGGCGATAACCACCGTGATCATCGGCACCATCCTGGCCGCCTGCGTGGGCATCATTGGCGCCTCGGTCACCATGCTGGGACTTATCGCCCTTCCCGCCATGATCAAGCGGGGCTATGACAAAGCTCTGGCCAGCGGCGCAGTTTGTGCCGGCGGCACGCTGGGTATCCTCATCCCTCCCAGCATCATGCTGGTCCTTTACGGACCAATGGCCGCCATCTCGGTGGGGAAGCTGTTCATGGCCGCCTTTGTCCCCGGGCTCATCCTTTCTGGCCTATACTGCAGCTACATCGCCATTTATTGTCTGATTCGCCCTCACATAGCCCCGGCAGTGCCCCCCGAAGATAGGGCGGTCTCCTTCCTCAGGAAAACAAGCATGCTGCTCACTTCCCTAGTGCCTCCGGTGATACTGGTCATGGCGGTGCTGGGCAGCATCTTTCTGGGAATAGCGCCCCCCACTGAAGCCGCCTCGGTAGGAGCCTTTGCCACCATACTTCTGGCCATCGCCTACCGCCGCTTCAGCTTCCGAGCCCTCCGGGATACCGCCATGGAGACACTGAGGGTTACCAGCAAGGTGATGTTCATCGCCGTGTGCGGTTTCATGTTCACCGGCATCTTCCTTGGTCTAGGTGGTGGGGACGTGGTGGAGAACCTGGTGCTAGCTTCCCCCGGCGGGCGCTGGGGCGCCTTTGCCGTCATCATGTTCATCGTCTTTATCCTGGGCATGTTTATTGACTGGCTAGGCATCATCTTCATCATGGTGCCCATAATAACACCCATCGGCCCTGCCCTGGGATTTGACGAACTCTGGTTCGCCATGATGATTATTGTTAACCTTCAGATGTCCTTCATGACACCTCCCTTCGCCTACGCCATCTTCTTCCTCCGCGGCGCCGCGCCTCCAGAGCTGGGGGTTAGCACCGCGGACATAATTCGCGGGGTAATCCCGTTTGTTATCCTCATTATGGTCGGGCTCGGGCTGCTGGTAGCCTTCCCTGACCTCATCCTCTGGCTCCCCCATCAGATGATAAAGTTCTAGCGAGGCCGGATAGCAGCTTTAAGGGGTGGTGGAAACTAGTACAGAAAGGAGTATCTCCATGGTTGACTTTGCTAGTGAGCAGGAAATGTTTGATACCATGCAGGAAAAGCTGACCGCCGCGGTAATCTCTGACGTCTTGGATAGCCTGGGGGCGCGCCAGCAGGGCATGAGGGCTGATATCCGCCCTGTTTACCCAGGGGCAGTGGTCGTCGGCAGGGCCTACACCGTGCTGACCACTGACATCTTCAAGATTATTGATGACCCGTACCGGGGGGAAATAGAAGCCGTTGACTCGCTCAAGCCCAATGACGTGATGGTGGTCTGCACCAACCGCTCCACGCGCAACTGCTTCTGGGGTGAATTGCTCTCCACCGCCGCCCGGGCTCGGGGAGCTCGCGGCATCGTCATTGATGGCTATACCAGAGACGTGGCTCAAATCACCAAAATGCAGTTTCCCACCTTCGCCACCGGGATGAGCATGGTTGACTCCGCAGGCAGAGGCATGGTGATTGACCATGGCTGCCCGGTGAACTGCGGAGACGTGCTGGTCAACCCGGGGGATATTGTCTTCGGTGATATAGACGGCGTGGTGGTCATCCCCAAGGAGCTGGAGAAGGAAGTTATCCCCCGGGCGCTGGAAAAGGTGGGGAAGGAGAACTTGGTTCGCAATGAGCTGCTCAAGGGAGCTCTACTGCGGGATGCCTACGCCAAATACGGAGTGCTTTAGGAACCGGCTTCCGCACTATATGGCGGGAAGGAGCGAGCATCATGGCTAAGTCTGAGCTTGTGGGAAAGGCGCAGACCGTGCTGGGGGTGATTGAAGGTAAGGACTTGGGGATTACCCTCACCCATGAGCATTTATTGATTGACGGGAGATGCATCTTCACCGAGCCAAGTGGTGCCAGTGAAAGGGCGCTGGCCTATGAAAAGGTGGATTGGCACAACCTCAGCTGGCTGCGCTACCACCCCTACGAGAATCTGGATAACATGCAGCTATTGGATGAAGGGGAAGCCATTGATGAAGCCATGCTCTACCAGCAAGCCGGCGGCAGGACCATCGTGGATGTCACCACCATTGGCATCGGCCGTGACCCCAGGGCGCTGGCGCGCATCTCCCGGGCTACCAGCCTCAACGTAATTATGGGCGCCGGATACTATACCGCACCCTGCCAGGGCCCGGAGCTATCCGCCAAGACCGAGGAGGAGGTCGCTGAGGAGATAGTGCGGGATATAACCTTGGGCGTTGGTGGCAGTGAGATACGCGCCGGGCTCATCGGTGAAATCGGCTGCTCCTGGCCCCTTCAAGATATAGAGCGAAAGGTCTTGCGCGCCGCGGCCAAGGCCCAGCAGCGCACCGGGGCACCCTTAAGCGTACACCCTGGGCGCAACGCCAAAGCTCCTTTTGAGATTATCGAAATCCTGGGCGAAGCCGGGGCTGACCTGAAGCGCGTCATCATGTGCCACATTGATGCCCGCCTTCGTGACCACGCCGAGCGCCTGAGGCTGCTCAAAACCGGCTGTGTCCTTGAATATGACCTCTGGGGATGGGAGGGGCACTTCCCCTCCTACTGGACGGCGGAAGATTTCCTTGACCTCCCCAATGACACCCAACGCATTTATGAGATCCGCCAGCATATTGAGGAGGGATATCTCGGTCAAATCGTCATCTCCCACGATATCTGCTGCAAGACCAGGCGCGTCCGCTACGGCGGCTGGGGCTACGCACACATCCTAAATTACATCGTCCCCATGATGCGCCAGAGAGGCATGATGCGGGAAGAGATAGATGCCATCCTGGTGGAAAATCCGAGGCGGTTACTCTGTTTCGTTTGATTAACTCTAGTAGCTAAATCTTCTCGGAACCAAGGCTGTAGGCGAGAGACGAGGGATATGAAAAACCTGGTTTCCCTTGTCAGGGCAGGCAAGTCAGTTGAAGCGGCGGTGCGCCAAGCCATAGACCTGGCCGGTGGTCTCAAGGAAATAATAAGCGCCGATTCCAGGGTTCTGATTAAGCCCAACCTCTGCTGGCCGGCGCCCTCGGGCATGGGCTTCACCACAGACTACCGCGTTACCGAGGCAGTCGCCAAGATAGTATTAGAGCTGGGGCCTAAATCCGTAATCATCGGCGAGGGCTCCAGCGCCGGATGGGACTTTGACTCCAGCCACAGCACGGAAGAAGCTTTTCGGGTTTCTGGCACCGCCGAGGTTGCCAAGAGGCTGGATGTGGAACTGCGCAATCTCAACCGCGATGCCTATGAAGAGGTGCCGGTGACCGACCCTTACGTCATGGACACGGTCAGAATTGCCCGCACCGCCCTGGAAAGCGATGTCATCATCAGCGTGCCCGTGCTCAAGACCCATCTCAGAACCCTGGTTACCTTAAGCCTTAAGAACATGAAAGGCGTCATGCCTGGCGCGGAAAAGAGGAAGACCCACCAGCTGGGGCTGGATAAAGCCATCGCTGACCTGAACTCAGTGGTGAGGCCTAGCTACGTGGTCGTTGACGCCCTGGCCGGAATGCAGGGGCTCTGGGAATACCCCCAGGATAGATTTGAGCTGGGATTAATTATAGCTGGGGCAGACCCGGTGGCCGTGGATACGGTGGGCACTTATCTTGCCGGCTTTGACCCGGCGCAGGTCATGCATCTCCAGTACTTCGCCGCCAGAGAGGGAAAGCAGGCCGACTTAAGCCAGGTGGTTGTGGTTGGTGAGCCCCTGGAAGCAAACCGGCAGCGTTTAAGGGCTGGCTTTGACCTCTTCCAGAGCCGGTATCCGGAGGTATCCATCATTGTTGGGGAGTCAGTCTGCACCGGCTGCATGGGCGAACTCCTCGGCGCGCTCGCCGCCATCAAGAAATTTGGTGATGACCAAGCCTTGATCAACCTTACCGTTATCCTAGGTAGCCCCAACCCTGATGAGATCGCCGCCCGTGCCAAGACCGTGGTCCTGGGCAAATGTGCCCAAAACGCAGCTCACCTTGGCAAATATGTTAAGGGCTGCCCCCCGCTGAGCGATGACATGATCCGCGCCATCTGCCAGGTCTCCGGCAGCGATGGCGAGCTGGTCATCACCTCGCGGAATGAGGACCGCCAGCGAAGATGGGAAGAAACCAAATCCCTGCTGGAACGCTAAAACCCACCGCCTGTCTTCCCTGAGAACGCCCTTCCCCCTACTTACTGGCCATGGCCGCCAGCAACTTGGCAGCCCGGGCCGGGTTGAATACCCCGCAGGCACACTGCGGCATCAGCACTTTCGCCGCCTCCTCTGGGGTCTTGGTGCCGGCCTTGATTTCCCGCACCATCTCTTTGACCAGATTGGGCGATATCAGGGCGTGGCCACACATGGTGGTCACCTCAAGGATATCATCGCTGGGTAGTTTCTCGGTTCTGCCCCATATCCCCAGGGAGAAATTGGCCGTGTGATGCTTTAGGCCCGCCTTCTCCAGGCACTTATCCACCTTCTCAAAGATGCCGCTCACCACCACGGATAGGCCCAGGTTCGCCTCCTTGAGGTCCTTCAAGGTGGCGATCAGCGCCTCCTCGTTGTCAAAGACGACGTGGCCAATCTTGCGGGCGTTGGCGATGACCTCTTCTGGCTTATCAATCATGCCCCCCATCTCCACACTGCCTATGTTCTTGGGATTGTGGCGCAGGGCAATGCGCAGGAACTCCTGTATCTTGGGAATGTGACCTTCATCGTTGATACCCATGGCAGGTATCATCAGCATGACAAAGTCCTCGCTCAAGCTCTCGGCAGTGCCACGGCGGTGCAGAGTATGCGTCATCTATCTTCCTCCTTAAACTTCAGCCAGGGGCCGCCCCAGGCCCACGTTCTGTTTTCCGTTGATGTAGTATGGGATGCCCATCTCATCCAGCATCTTGCGCAGGGGATATGACCCATCCGGGTCAGCTCGGTTGATGCACTCCACGCTCATTACGGTGTCAATCTCCTTGGCCACCTCCCTCAGGGCACTGATGACCTCCTTGAACTTCTCGATGGGGAACATGCACTCAATGATGGCGGAGAGTACCTTCTCATTGAGCACTTCTTCTTTAAGCTTACCGGTCTTGGTGTCCTCCATGAGGATGGTCACCGGGTTCTTGGCCTCAAAGATAACCCCATGCTTGGCCAGAACTTGGGCCACCTTGTCCACGTCGCGAAAGCGGGTGCCTATGCCCGGGCGGCCAAACTCACAGCCCAGGCCGACCCATCCTCGCTTGAAGCGCCCGGTAACGTCATTGGTCTTCATCTCCTCGGTTCCTCGCCCGGCGATCCTGGTCTCCTTGTGCTCGGTTCTGGGGTCAGAGAAGGTGGTGCGCAGGGAGCGGGGCCAGGGAGCCGGCTCAAAGATGATGCAATCCACGGGGCAGACTCCGGACTTGAGACAAACGGCGCAGTCCACGCACTCGTCCTGGTCAATTACGGCCACATCATCCTTGATGCTGATGGCCTCCATCGGGCAGTAAGGGATGCAGGCCTCACAGGCAATACATACTTCAGGGTCAATCCTCACCCAGTTTCACCTCTCTTTCTGATTTCTCTTAACCACCAACGATAATGCTGGGAAGCCACAAAACTAGCTCTGGGAAGATAGTGATTATCGCCAGCCCAATCAGTATCAGGCCGATGAAGGGCCAGACGCCCTTGATGATGTCCTCAACCCTCACCTCCGGCGGGGCCACGCCCTTGAGGTAGAAGATGGCATGGGCATTGGGGGGGCTTAAGAACCCGGTCTGGTAGCACACGCACACCGCGATGGCAAACCAGAGGGGATCAAAGCCTAGCTCCGCCGCCACCGGGGTAAACAGCGGGACAACGATGAATATGGAGCCAATCCACTCAATTAACATGCCCAGGATGAAGATGATGAACATCATCACGGCGAAGGAAGCCCACTTGCCTCCGGGTACCGCCGCCAGCACGGCGGTGGCGAACTTGCCACCTCCGAGGTAGGCGAAAACGCTGGTGAAGATGCTGGCCGCTATCACCAGCAGCATGATAAAGCCGGTGATTCTCATCGTTTCATAGGTGGTGCTCTTGAGAACCTCCCAGCTAAAGCGGCGGTAGATAACGGCGAGGATGGTGGAGATGAAGGCGCCGGCGCCAGCCGCCTCAGTGGGGGTGGCGATGCCAGCGAAGATGGTGCCCAGCACCCCCAGGATGAGGAGAATGGGGGGAATCATCTGGAACAGCATCCGCATGATTTTCTGGCGGGTGGGCACCGCCCGCCTCTCCTCCTCGGAGACAGTGGGGCCATCCTGCGGCCGCAGCCAGCATCTGATGGCGATATAGGACATATACAGCGCGGAGAGGATAAAGCCGGGGACAAAGGCCCCAGCGAATAACTTGCCCACAGAAATCCCGGCCATGGGGCCATAGATGACTATCATAATGCTGGGGGGGATAAGAATGCCCAAAGTACCGCCAGCGCAGACGGTGCCACAGGCCAGGGACTTATCAAAGCCACGGCTCAGCATGGGGGGCAGGGCAATGATCCCCATGGTGACCACCGAGGCCCCGATGATGCCGGTGCAAGCGGCGAAGATGGTGGCGACGAAGATAGTGGCCAGGGCCAAACCACCCCTGAGCCCTCCCATGATGAGGTGCATGGTGCCAAAGAGCTTCTCGGCCACCCCGGAATGCCCCAGCATCGTCCCCATAAAGACAAATAGGGGGACGGCCACGATAACATAGTTGGTCATCGTCTTATAGGTCTGGACCACGGCTATGCCATAGATCCTGCCCTCTTGCATGAAGAGAAGGCCAAAGACGAAGCCAACTCCAGCCAGGATAAAGGCCAGAGGGAAGCCGGAGAAAATCCCCACCGCCAGTATCCCCAGCATGAGGATGGTAACCAGCATTGGGCTTATTTCCATGTCTAACATCGCTTCCCCCTGATGATAGTTTCAATATCGCGAATGAACGTGGTCACCAGTGCCAGCAATAGCAAGGTGAAGGCCACGGGCATCACCGTCTTGAAGGGGTAGATGATGTTCCTCCAGGCACTGTCTGAGCTCTGCTCATGAATTGCCCACGATTTTATGGCAAACTCAGCCATATCCGGCAGAACCACCGCCCATAGCGGGAATACTATGAGCAGGGTGAGAACCGCGTCAAGTATCGCCTGGCCCCGCGGCGACCAGCGCTGGTAGAAGAGATCCACCCTGACGTGGGCCCTCATCAGGAGCACCCAGGCCAACCCCATGACGAACATGGTTCCGCCCAGCATCCGCTCGATCTCAAACGCCCATATGGTGGGCGCATCAAATCCGTAGCGCGAGACCACCTCATAAACCACGGCCAGAATAAGAGGTATCACCAGGAAAGCAGAGAGCTTTCCTGCCCAAATGCAGACAAAATCAATGCCATGCAAAATACGTCTGATTATAGCCATATCATAGCACCTATTCTCTGACACTCACCCCCACCCCTGGAACTGGAGTCTGGTGGGGGTGAGTGTCTCAAGCAAAACTCAGCTAGGTCTTGGGCGTCTGGTACTGCTCAAAGAGCTGCCACTCCTTCTTGAAGTCCAGCTGGCTCTGGTACACCTCGGCGAAGAACGGATCCTCGGCGCTCTTCTTCTTGTAGAGGTCATCGGCTATCTCAAAGAACTGCTGCTGCAGCTTATCCGGGAGAGAGATGATGGTCAGATTTGGCATCTCCGAGAACGCCTTGAGCGCCTTGGCATCCTCAAGCACCAGGTCGGTGTAGCCTAGCAGGGCGACCTTGTGATTCACGGCATCGTAGATTTCCTTGAGGTCATCAGGCAGCGCTGCCCAGGAATCGGCGTTGACTGCCTCCCAGAGCACCGTGGCCGGCTGATGGATCCCCGGAACCATGAGGTACTTCATGATCTCGTAGAAGCCGAGCTGGATATCGGTCGCCGGGTTGGAATACTCAAAGGCGTCCAGGATGCCCTTCTCCGCCGCCGAATAGAGCTCAGCGCCGGCGATGGTGGTCACCGAAGCGCCCACCCTCGGATCCTGCAGCACTTCAGCCCAGAGACCCTTGGTGCGGAATTTGACCCCCTTCCAGGACTCCAAGGTGTCCAGCGGTGTATTGGACCAGCAGAGGTCCTCGGGGGTGGTGACCATGGTGTAGCCAGTGTAGCCGAAGTTGAAGGGCTTGAGCACCTCCTTCATGTATTCCTTCCCGCCATAGTGCTCAAGCCAGGCCACCATCTGCGTGGAGGTGAGCCCCAGCGGGCGAGCCGAGAACAGCGGGGAGGCCGGTATCTTGCCAATCCAGGTGTGCATGGTCGAGTTGAGCGCGTCAATGGTGCCCTCATTGGTGGCATCAAAGGCCTCCTTACCGCTCATGATCTCGCCATGCGGGTGCGACTCAATGATGAAACGCCCATTGGTGGCCTCCGCAAGCATCTCATTGCGCTTGACCAGCCACTTCCAGGGGTGCATGACATTGCTCCACTGCGCCACCTGCACCCATTTGATCACCTTTTCTGGCTGAGCTGGTGCTGGGGCGGGAGCTGGTGCTGGAGCTGGGGATGGTGCTGGTGCCGGTGCCGGAGCGGGTGCCGGTGCCGGAGCGGGTGCCGGTGCCGGAGCGGGTGCCGGTGCCGGGGCGGGAGCTGGTGCTGGAGCTGGCGCCGGTGCCGCACAGGCAGCGAGCAAACCCACCACTAGCAACAACGCCAACGAAGCAAACACTGCTTTCTTTTTCACCAGTCTACCTCCTTAACAAAATTTCTACTTTCCTCCACTTTCGGCGCGGTATCACATAGTACCACCTCCTCTCACGTCAAGATTGCTAGCCACCTGGCTATAAATGAATTATCTAATTTCTCTTGACTGCATCCTCCCAAGGCACTCCGTATTCCGCTGAGAGCTTGCGTAGCTCCTCCACAGTAGTTGGAGGAAGGGGAATCCCTTCCCTCTCCCTCCGCTCTTGGTTGCGTATCTCTATCTCCCCGGGCAGAAGTATCTCGCTCACCCCTTTGGCGCGGGGCAGTGACTTTATCTCCCGGATAACCTTGTCCATTCTATTCTTGAACTCATTTACATCGCTGAACCGGCTGATATCAATCACCCCCACCATCTGCCCCACGTTCTGCGGACGGTCCAAGCTCTTGTACAAGTCCCCCACATAGGGCCCATAGCCGGCGCCGGTCAGTATCCCCGCCAGCACATCAATGATCAATGAAATACCAGACCCCTTGGGCCCGCCGAAGGGCATAAGCGCACCCTGCAGGGCTCTAGCGGCATCGGTGGTTATCTCCCCATCCGAGTCAATGGCCCACCCCGCCGGAATGGCCTCCCCCTTCTGCGCCGCCAGAATGATCTTCCCCCAGGCGGCCACACTGGTGGCCATATCCAGGACAACGGGGAGCTCCCGCCCCGTGGGCACCGCTACGGAAAGGGGGTTGGTGCCGAAGTAGGCAACCCGGCTCCCCCACGGCGCCACCGTGGCGTAAGAATTGGCCAGCGCGATCCCGATCATGTCCCTTTCCAAGGCCATGGTTGAGAAGAAAGCAGCCGCGCCAAAGTGAGTGGAGTTGCGTATTCCCACCAGACTGACCCCAGTCTCCCTAGCTTTGGTCATGGCCAGCTCCATTGCCATCTTGGCCACCACTTGCCCACAGCCATTATCCCCATCCACCAGCGCCATAGCCGGCGTTTGCTGCAGAATGGCGATCTCCGGCCTCGGGTTAACCAGCCCCTTCTTCAGCCTCTCAATATAGATCGCCATTCTGGAGACGCCATGCGAATCCACACCGCGTAAATTAGCCCGCACCAGCGACTCCGCAATCAGCTCAGCGTCTTTGGGCGGGATGTTCACCTTCTCCAGGAGAGCTCGACAAAATCGCTTGAGCTCTGAGGGGTCAAAGAATCCAGTGGTCTTAACACTCACTAGGCTTTAGCCCCTCCTTTCCGCGGTGAGCAAGAACCTAACTTTTTAAGACCAAACTGGCCTTTTTGAGCCGGTTTCAAGCTAAAACTAGCTTGAAACTAACTCTGCCTTCTCCTCTCCCTGGCTAGCTTACCCCTCAAGTCCAAGCTTTAGTGCTTGGTGATGCGATTATCTTATGTGATTATATGTGCTGCGATTATAAATAACGTTTAATGAAATGTCAAGAGTTCTGAGAGCCGATTTTGGGTAGTAATTTATCCCGTTTATGGAGATATCCGTCTTGCCGATAGGCAAAATCAAAGCCTGCGGGGAGTTAAGCGCCAAGCACGGCATCCACGAGCACAGCGAGGAAGAGAAGACCGAGGTACACCCCTGATACCTTGAACAGTATCCAAGCGTGTCTCTCCAGCGGCCGGAACATGAGCCATAGGCTCAAAAAGAGCAAGACCACCCCCAGGGACACGGCGCTCAAGAGGTATACCCAGCCGAATAAACCAAGCAGCGCGGGGATAACTGAGAGCACCACCAGAAGGCCAGTGGCAAGGGCGATAAACTGCACCGCCCTCTCCCGGCTGATTATCACCGGCAGCATGGGCACCCCCGCCTCAGCATAGTCAGCCCGATACTTGATGGCGATGCTCCACACGTGCACCGGAATCCAGATCATCACAATAGCCCCCAGCCACAGGCCATCTGGCCCGATGCCACCGGCATAGGCGGCGTACCCACTCACCGCGGGCAGCCCCCCGGCGAGACTCCCGGCAAATATGTTGAGCGGAGTCCTCCTCTTCGCCCAGAGGCTGTACATGACCACGTTGTTGATTAGGCCAAGGAAAATCAAGGCGAAGGTGAGCCAATTGAGGCGGAGGGAAAAGCCCAGCGCCAGGAGCGCCAGGACCAAGCCAAAGACCAAAGCCCTCCCCGGGGAGAGCTGGGACGAGGGAATGGGCCGGTATCTAGTGCGCACCATGACGGCGTCAATGTCCCGGTCAATATAGCCGGTCAAGGTGTTGGCCGCGGCGCAACCCAGGGTCAGGGCCAGCAGCAGAAAGAGAAAGGGCTCGGCGGGAAAGGTGCCATGGCTAGCCCGGGCAAAGCCGACCACCCCGGTGAAGACAAGTAACGCCACCATGGCCGGCTTGGTGACCAGAAAATATGCCCTCAAGCTCCTTACCGACATGGCTAGGCTCATCACCTTGCCGGGAGAAATAAGCCGCTCAGGCTGCGCCATCTCAGACTCCCATACTTAAGATTCAATGCCGCCGCCATCTGGCGAGCCGAAATCAGGGCAGCCACCCTCTGGGTAATCCACCCAGACATTGTACCCACCCCGGGGGCCATAATCAATCGCCCCTCTTCACCGCCCCAAAGCCCGGTTCGCAAATTATATAATTATATTGTAGAATCCCCTCAGTTGGCCCATATTCTTCTTATTAAGGAGTGACAAATCTTTGAGTAACTCGAGTGAGGCGGCGAAGTGAACTCCCTGCCCATCGGCAAGCTACCAAGCGAGCTACTAAAAAAGCTTATCAGCCAGATAAGGATAGAAGATGCGCAGGTAGTCCTCGGCCCCGCCATCGGTGAGGACGTCGCCATAATAGATTTCAATAACAAGTTGCTGGTGGCTAAAACAGACCCGGTGACCTTCGCCACCGACCTCATTGGCTGGTACGCGGTCAACATCAACGCCAACGATATCGCCACCTCGGGGGCAAGGCCACGCTGGTTCCTAGCTACCGTCCTTCTGCCCGAAGGATGCACCGAGAAAGAGGCGGAGAGGATTTTTCAGCAGATCCTCACCGCCTGCCACCAGCTACACATCACCCTCATCGGCGGACATACCGAGATAACCTATGGGCTTAAGCGCCCGATCGTGGTCGGCTGTATGCTCGCCGAGGCAGAAAACCGGCTGATAACCACCTCCGGGGCCCAACCCGGCGATGACATCGTCATCACCAAGGGGATTAGCATTGAAGGAACCGCGGTGCTGGCCCGGGAAGCTAAATCTTATCTCCTCTCCGCCGGGCTATCCCCAAACCTCATCCAGCGCGCCGCCAACTACCTCTTCTCACCCGGCATCAGCGTGCTGGAAGAGGCGCTCATCGCCTGCTCCAGCGCCGAGGTGCACTCCATGCATGACCCCACCGAGGGCGGACTGGCCACCGGACTCCAGGAGATAGCCGCCGCTGCCCAGGCCGGCATCTGGGTGGAAGAGAGCCAGATACCCATCCTCCCGGAATGCCAGAGCCTCTGCCAACAACTGGGTCTTGACCCGCTCGGGCTCTTGGCCTCCGGGACGCTGGTCATCACCCTGGCCCCCACCGAGACCCCTAAGCTCCTATCAGCTCTGGCTGAGGCCGGTATAAATGCCCAGGTCATCGGCAAGGTAGTGGAGAAGAAGGAAGGGCTCAAGCTGCACACCCGAGGAGGAACCCGGGAGCTACCTCAGTTTGCGCGCGATGAGCTGGCCCGATTTCTCTCCGAGAGGACTGAAGCAGCAGGCAGGGAGCCTGAATAGGTAAAAGTACCTATTTTTTACCCAAAAATTATCTATTTTAGTGCCTAAAAAATACTCAGTTGTACCTACTTTACAACCTGTTTTTTTGATGATATACTTAATGATTGGTTGAATATGGTATTGCAGCAGGTGCTTAGGCATCAAATCAAGCACGGTTATTCTTTGGAATTGGTTGGCAAGGCTGCGGCCCTGCAACCAATTTTTTTTGCCTAAAATTAAGAGAAAGGAGTTGGCATGGACACACTGGCATTGAGAGCCCCCGAAATCACCCGAAGGGACTTCCTGAAGATAGCCAGCGCCGCGCTTGCCCTGCTGGGGCTCAGCCAGGCGCTGACGCCCCGGGTGGCCAAGGCCTTGGAGGAGTCCCTGGGGAAGACGGCGGTAGTGTGGCTGGAAGGGCAAGACTGCGCCGGTTGCTCCGAGTCCTTCCTCAACAGCCTGGAGCCACCAGCGGCCTCCATCCTGCTTGACACCATCTCGCTACGCTACCATGAGACGGTGATGGCTGCCTCCGGGGAGCAGGCGGAGGAAGCCCGGGCCAAGGCGATGGAGGAGGGTGGCTACGTTCTGGTGATAGAGGGTGCCATCCCCATGGCCGAGGATGGCCGCTTCTGCACCATCGGTGGCAAGACCTTCAGGGACATCGTGCGGGAAACGGCGAGCCGGGCTGCCGCCATCATCCCGGTGGGCGCCTGCGCCACCTACGGCGGAA
>Ga0209426_1001186_pt1 | contig 17887 bp, 11 predicted proteins | sample Deesub1362B_J571_FD_187697 | JGI IMG/M metagenome (GOLD analysis project Ga0209426, IMG submission 187697) | Deep oceanic, basalt-hosted subsurface ecosystem from Juan de Fuca Ridge flank, Pacific Ocean, CORK Borehole 1362B_J2.571 (SPAdes)... ...
ACCTTCCTGCAGGTTCTGCTGGTTGGCCCTTCCGCGGAAAGCCAGTGGAAAGAGCGGGCTCCCATGCCCGTTCCACGGTATGCCGCTTCTGCTGTGGTGTTGGGAAACTGGATTTACCTGATCGGTGGGAAAAACAACGCCGGGTTTGTGAAGGAAGTGGACCGGTACAACCCGGAAAAGGACCTCTGGATGCGCGATGTAGCGCCCCTGGATGAAGGGAGGGCCAATGCAGCGGCTGTGGTGTACAAAGGCAAAATCTATCTGATCGGCGGAGAGTCGCCGGACAAGGCCGCCGTGGATGACGTCTATGTCTACGATCCCATGAAGAATCGTTGGGAAGAATTCGAAAGTCTGGTGGAATACCGCAACAGTCCCGCCGCGGTGGTCTATCAGAACCAATTGTTAGTGCTTGGTGGCAGCGATAAGTCGGGAAACTATCTGCGCAGTGCCGAGGTTTACGATCCGCATAAAAAGGAGTGGAAAATCCTGCCCGAATTCTCCCTGCCTATTCAGAGGGCCTCGTTCGGGATGTTTGTGCACCGCGGAGAGCTGTTTGTGGTTGGTGGGATTTTTTATGGGCCGGTTGGTTCGATTGAGCATTTTGTGCCGGGACAGGGATGGGTTGCACAGGACAGCCTGCTGTATCCCCGCGGCGATTTCGCCATGGCTGTAGCGGGAAATTACCTTTATATCATCGGCGGCGAAGGTTTTACTGGGCCCCTCGGAAATATGGAGATCTGGGACCTGAACAGCATGAGCCGGGTCAAAGAGGATTTCTGGTTCCCCATTCGGAAAGGTGTGGCCGCCGCGGGATATGAAGATGGCGTTTATCTTTTCGGCGGCTATTTGCCCACTACCCGGGTCACCCTGAACCTCACCCAGTACTATTCGTATACCCTGAGCGCTGCTGACAATGGCTCCGAGATTCCCAGGACCGCCAGACTCATCCGGGCCTATCCCAATCCGTCTCGAGGGACTGTGCATTTTCAGCTTTCCGGAAAATCGCCATTGGCGGGAGGAAACATCACTGTGTTTGATTTGCGGGGACGGATTGTCTGGCAGGGCGTGCTTCGCCCCGGCAAAGGAAAAATTCTCTGGGACGGAAAATCGGAAACCGGCATCCCTGTTCGGAGCGGAACGTACTTTTTCCGGGTAATTGCGGGCAAAGATGTGCAGACAGGAAAGATTGTGATTCTCCGATGAATCGAGTGCTGGCAACCGCAGTGTTTCTGCTGCTGGGAGTTTCGCTTCTTTTGGCACAGGAACCGCCCACAAGTACAGTTCAGGCTATCCGCACGGCGTACGAAAATTTCCGGTATTCCCTGGCGGATTCTCTGGCTGAAATGGCCCTGGAGCATTATGACCGGTTCCAACCCGGCGAACTTGTGCAAATTCACATCTATGCCGGAAGCGCGAATTTTGCCATGGGCCGGGAGGAAAAAGCCAGACGTCACTTTTTTTCTGCCCTCTCCCTGAATCCTGATTTTCAGCTGGACCCGGTTCGGTTTTCCCCAAAAATCATCAGTTTGTTCGAGGAAGTCCGGAAACAGGTCCGGCAGGGAACCGGAAGCTCCGGTTTCAGGGTCCGATACGTGCTCGTCCCCGATCCCCGGCTGAAGGCGCTCTGGCGGGCAGCCGTATTTCCAGGCCTCGGTCATTTCGTTCTTCAGAAAAAGCGGAAGGCGTTTGTTCTCGCAGCCGCTGCCGGCGCCGAATTGATCGTCGCAGGCATTTTTTATGTCCAGGCCCGCACAGCGCATCAGGATTATCTGAATGCACGTACGCTCCCGGAAATCAATCGTACTTATGACCGGTACCGGACCTTTTACCGCATCCGAAACGTTGCGGTTGCCTGCTATATAGGCACCTGGCTTTACAGCCTCATGGATGTCCTTCGCCGTCCCGATCCCGCGCAACCCCCTTTTGCTGTTCGCGTTGCCCCAACTGGTACGGTGTGGATGGCTGTCCGTTTTGCTTTTTAAGCCCCCTCTTTAGGTGAATTTAGACTTACCCGGCTGTACGCGTTTCCCTTTTTTGGTTTTGGGAGTTCCGGCACCCCAAAATTGCCTGCCTCCTTTCCGGTATCCAAAAATTCGTTCTGGAAAAACGCCCTCCAGGTTACCTGTAACGAACCCAGAAATCGCGTCGTTTACCATTCTCTCACGGGACCAATCTAACCATCCGCCGGACTTCCCTTTGGAGAAGTTTTTCAGGAATTTTTGCAGAAAAGTAAAGGCGGGAGGGAAACGGTGTGAATAAAGAGGGCCGAGTCGCTTTTTGGTGACGGTGTTTTTGGAGGAGTTTTCCTCCGGTGTTAGGGATCCAGCCCGGCCCTCTTTTCTGCAGGGAGGTGTTTTCCGCATCCCGTCTGAGGAGGCAAAGTGATGCAACCAGCCGGGAACCGGGTGTCATAGGGTCAAAAGTTTACTCCGCCGAATCTGAATCTACAGCCGTGTTGCGGAAGAATGCTTCCAGCACTTGCCAGTGGGATTTCCGCATCATATGGCTTGGAGTGATCCAGAAATTGCGGATGCCACCGTTGGCGGAAGCGGCCAGCGCCCGGCCAAGCTGGTCCGCCGGAAGGACAGGTCGCCAGGAATCCCACAATCCGATGGAAAGGATGATGCGGTGTTCTCCGAATGTTTTCCGCAGGTATTTCGCCAGGCCGTACGATTTTTCGGGTGGAATGCGTTCCAGATTGAAGTAGTCCCAGATCACCAGTTTATCGGCGTGCTGGAGGAGCAGAGCGTAATCCTGGCCGTGCTCCCGGGAGTTTCGCCGGTAGTCGTCCCAGCTTACTTCCACGTCCACGTAAAGTTCTTTGCCATGGCGGTGAACAACCTCGGCGACCTTTTTCACCCAGCGGGACACCATCCGGTTGCGCCATTCCACCACTTCGGGATGGTCGATATCCACACCGCCGCGCAGCCAGCGTGTCGGCCACTTCGCCTTGCCGGAAAATTGCCGGAATGATTCAAGGCAGCGATCATCGTAGCAAAATGTTTCATAAGAAAGTTCTGTAAGGTTGATGGCATCGATGGGATATCTGGCTACCAGCTCTTCGATCATGTCCAGCATGAGGCGGCCGAAGTCGCCATCCACAAGCTCCGTGAGGCAAACCTCCTGGTGGCTTGGTTCGCCATGAAAATTACGAGCTGCGGCCTCCGGGTGCTTCTGGATGTAGCGCGGTGCGAACTGATCCACGATCGCTACCACGGTTTTTCCCGCTGCTTTTAGCCGTTCCGCAGCTTCTGCCAGAAAATCTTTCCCCTCCGTCCGCAGGGCATTTGCCCACCATTCGGGATGGCTCCGCCAGCGGAAGTAGGTCCAGTCAGCCCGGCCGGCCCCAATTCCCACTGTATTCACAAATTCTTTCGCTTTCAGGGCCGTCCGGTAGGCATCCTGCCAGTTTTCATACTGGTCGAAGTGAACGGCAATAGCCCGCACCCCTCCCGCCGGAAGAGGTTGTTTTACCATCTGAACGTACGTTTGCGGCTTTATCCAGTCCCCTTCGTGAATGGCCGTGTAGGTTGGGCGGTCCACAAAAGTGGCGCCAAAAAACACCAGCACGGCGAGAAATCCGGCGGCGTATGCCGGGACAGTGCGTCCTGCCGCCCACTGTTTTCGGGTGGAATGCCACCAGGCGAAGAGGAGTTCCCGCTTGCTGATAACGCCGGTCCGTTCCACCTTATTCCAGGAAGCCTCTGCTCCCTTCAGTTCCAGGTAGATTGCGCGCAGCATAATCATGTCGATAATCAGCGAGTAAGGAATCCACAGGAGGGCCAATGGCAGGTGCCGCAAATCTTCCGGACGGCGGTCCAGCAGGATGCTATAAGCGGAGAGAAGCACTGTCATCGTCAGGCCGGTGTAGGACACAATCCCCATCCAGGTGATAGAAATGGGAGGGAAACCGGAGGTCAAAAGCACAAAGAGCAGGGCAAAGGAAGCGAGCTGGAGAAGCGGAATCAGAACCATGTTGAGGGCGTTGATGCCAATGTACAGGCCAAATGCGCCAAACCGTTTCGCGTTAAAAATCATATCTTTGTGGAGACGGATGGTTTGCAAGAATCCTCGGGCCCAGCGGACCCGCTGCTTCCAGAATCCCTGGAAGGTCGATGGCGACTCAGCATACACCTGAGCCACCGGCTGGAAGGCTACCCGGTAACCCGCCCGGTGTACCCGAAATGTGAGTTCCAGATCCTCGCCGATAAAGCCATCTCTGAAAAACCCGATCTTTTCCAGAACATCCCGGCGGTACGCCCCAATGTTGCCGGACACAATGGGAAGGCAGTTTATGACGCTGAGAGCCCGGCGGACAAACCCCGTGGTCACATGGCTCTGGAGATTGAACAGTTTGAGCTGCAGGTTGTTCAGATTAACGGGGGTGTCGTGGCCGCATACGGCCCCTACATTTTCGGAATCGAATGCATCAATCATCCGCCGGATGGTGTCCCTGCGAAAGTAGGTGTCGCCGTCAATGAAAAAGAGGATGTCTCCCCGGGCTGCTTCGATGCCCGCGTTCAGTGCGGAGGCCTTGCCCCCATTCTCTTTTGTGAGAATGCGCACTCGCGGGTGCGCAGCAAATTGCAGCATAATTTCCAGCGTTCGGTCTGTGGAACCGTCGTTCACAAGGATGACTTCGAAATTGGGATAATCGGAATCCAGGATGGAGCGCACACAGTTTGCAATGACTTTCTCTTCGTTGTAGGCCGGCACAATGACAGAAACCAGCGGATCTTTGAAAACGGCGGGGCGTTTCCGGCGCTGTTTGAGCTCGAACAGCAGGGATAACGGGATGAAAATCAGGGTTTGCAGGCCAAAAATGTAGCAGCTTAGCCCAAAGAAAAAGAAAAGTGCAACCAGAAAATCCATTTTCTGTTTTTCCTTCCGTTTATTTCGCTCTCAAACGGTGACCGTAGTTGTTTCAAACGCTCGGGCCGTTTGTTCAAGCACCTCCGGTGCTGCCAGCGAGTTGGCCCCCAGCCGGGCGTTGATTTCCAGCAAGACTGGCTGCCCGTTTTCTCGCCGCCGGATATCCATGTCCACGGGACCGGTGAGGCCGAGCATGATGGCGGCGCGTTCCCCGACCCACCTTACGTCTTCTGCCAGTTCCGGCTGAACCACGATTGCGTTTCCTACCTTTCCGTGTTCCATTTGCACTTTGCGCAGTACGCGGCTGGCCAAGATTCGGTAGGGCGGGTACGGTTCTATAAACAGGTTGAGGTCGTATTCTTCGCCCGGGATGAATTCCTGGTAAAAAATGTCCCGCCGCTTTTCGCGTTTCAGCTGCTGTTCGTTTTCGTAGATGATGATGCCCCGTCCGCCGCGTCCCACACGCGGTTTGGCCAGAATGGGAAAGTGAATCCCCTTGCCCCCCTCGTCCAAACGGCGACGAATATCCTGGGGCAGATAGAATTCAGGAACGGGCACGCGCATTTTTTTCATGAACATGCAGGTCAGGTATTTATCGTTGGCGATAAAAACGGCGTACGGCCGGGAGATGAGGACAAAAATACCCTGGGACATGAAGCGTTCCCGTTCCAGCGACAGTTTCGGCAGCTCTTCGGACACGGTTGGGAGGAGGAATCGGATGCCATACCGTTTCGCTAGTGCAATAAGTTGCGGCACATACCGCAAGTCACTGCTTGGGTGGACGGCGTGAAATACGTCCACATTTGCCTCCACGTCCGGATTCATGTCCACTCCTACAACAAAATAGCCGGCGTGTTTGAAATAGTAAGCCGCCGCTTTTCCTGCGGGACCGCCTACACCTGTAATGAGCACTCGCATCTGTTCGTGCATTCCTATTCTCCTATCAATTCAACCGACATTTTCTCTTCATGAAGAATGGCGGGTTCCGGGTGCCTGACGTCGTTGTTGGCTGTGACCGGCGCGCCGTTCGGAACCTCCTTAAATGGAGCCGCATGGTTGTGGATGTATTTAAGCACCTTAAAGGCCTCTGCGTAGCCAATGCGTGCCTGTCTGCCCCGGAACCGCGCCATGCTCCGGATAACTTCCGGCTTGATGTATTCTTTGATCGATTGAGTTTTGTGCTTCTTGAGCGCGGCGATCTTTTCATCCAGAGTGCCGGAGATGTCCACAAAAAAGTCTGGCGTAAAGTGAGAAGGTGTGTTTGGGTTTTCGTACATCAGTACAGACTGCGGTCCGCGTGCCGCTTCCTTGGTTGCTTCAAAAACAACCTGGTGATCGCCGTGTAAATCCACAGGCGTATGGGTCAGAATGATAGTGGGACGGAACCGTTCAATCAGTTTTTCGATGGCCTGCTGGATCTCTTTCTGGTGGCTGGCGAAACGCGTATCAGGAAAATTGTAGAGAAACAGATGATTCAGGTTCAAAATTTTGGCTCCGTTTTTGGCTTCGATTACCCGGTCCTCGCAGTTTCCCCTGCATTTTCCGCTTTCCCCCCGGCTCAGGACCATGCCGATGACCTGGTGCCCTTCTTCACGGAAACGCAGCAGCGTACCTCCGCAGCCGAACTCCAGATCGTCCGGATGTGCTCCAATGGCCAGAACCGTCTCCCGCTTTTCCCGGCGTCCGAAACGGATGAGCCATAATAGAGCAGTTGTGGCGGTGCTTAGTAGAACCAGCGCCATGACCTCGATGGTTTCTGTCAGAATGATGGCTTGTTTCTGAAAAGAACGTCCAAAAATCAGAATGGCCACAGCGAGAAAAAAAGATAGGGCTGTTAATGCCGGGAAGAGACGGAAGAGGGCCCACCGGAACCATTTCCGGTGGGATAGGATATGCCCGTGGCGGCGCAGTGCTCCCAGCAGCATGAGAGCCATGCCGATGAAGATCAGGTTTTTTATTTCAAGGAAGAGTTCGGGCTTCCAGGCCCTGATCTTTTTTCCGATTTCGCGGAGCTGGTTTTTGGCCATGCGGTTGCGCGGATCCATGCGGAGTACGGTCAGGTAAGCCTGTTTTGCCTTCTGGAACCGGCCTGTTTTTTCGTACAGTTTTGCCAGGTCCAGCCAGGCATGCAGATTTTCCGGATCCAGATTGATAGCCTTCTGGTACGCAGTGAGGGCGGAACGCGTATCCCCTTTCCAGGCGTACACCTGCGCCAGAACGTGGTAGGCATCGGCAAATGTGCTGTCCAGTGAAATTGCGCGGTGCAGTGCCTGAATGGCCCGGTCGTATTGCCCCGCCCAGCCGAGGACCTCTCCGTATCCTTTGTGGATGGCGGCATTTTCCGGCTGCAATTCAAGAGCCTTCTTGTAAAGTTCCAGAGAAGCAGAAAAACGATTTTCCCAGGCAAGGATTCGCGCTTGTCCCAAAATGGCTTCCACGTAGTCCGGCTGGTGCTGGAGAGCTTTTCGGTAAAAGCGGGCTGCTCGCCCAAATTCACCTTTCCAGCTTAGCACATCTGCCAGCCCCACCAGTGCCCGGAGATCTGTGGAATCGCTGGCAATGAGATCCTTGTAAGTGCGAATTGCTTCGTCGTAAAATTTCAGCCAGGCCTGGTACTGGGCCTTGTGCAGCGGGTATTCGCGGTTTTCCGGAAAGCGGCGGTGAAGTTCGCTCACGATTTCGAGGGCCGCGTAGAAATTTCCCTTCTGGGCATAACATTTTTCAAGAAGCTCCAGAAGCTTCGGATTGCCCGGTGCCCACTTCCGCAAAAGCTGTAATTGGGCGATAGCTTCATCATAACGGGCCTGAGCCATCCGCTGGCGGACCGCGGCAATCCCCTGATCGATAACCGGATCCGCCGACAGCGGCCGGGAAAGTCCGGCCAGAATGAGCAAAAATAACAGGCGTGCAACAGCCGTCTTCATCCCCAGCCTCCTCACATCCGAAGCACGATATCGAACAGAAGGTAAGTTCCCTGCTTGCGCGGACCGCGGATCCAGTTCCGGGCGATTTGTATAAAATGGCGGTTGAAAAGCGGAATCCGGACTCCCGTCAGGTATTCCTGAATGGTAAATCCTTTCCGGTAGCGGTCTTCAAGATACCGGAGCCACAGGGTAACTGGTTGGTGGAAGCGCCATTTGAGCTCCCCGATGGTGGTGGAGAGGATGGTGTTGTCCAGATCGCTGTTCGGAATATAGCGCACATTCAGAGAAATGTCCCCAGTTGGCCGCAGAGTGATGCCGGCCCGTACAAGGGAGAACGTCCGGTACATCAGCGTGTCCGAAACATTCGGGTCGAAGTTCCGGAGCAAGACCGCGCCCACTTCCGTTTCCAGCCAGCGGTTCCAACGTTTTTCGAAAACCATTTCGCCCAGATGAACACTTCCTTTCTGATCGGGCCAGTGATACAGAAAAGACCGGGAGAATTCGTACGTCCATTCAAAGGACGTGGTGAGTGTAGGCCGGAAACGGTACCGGAATCGGACGCTTCTCCATTCTGTGAGGGCGGTATTGTCGGGATTGATGCTGTCTGGATAGCTGAAGGTGGAGTGCCGGTATTCCACGGTGGTTCGGCTGCGGGCCGACCAGTCTGTTTGAAATCCTATCTGGAAGCGTTTGCGGAAGTAAAATGTCCGATCCAGATTGGAGTAGGCCAGGCGGAACTGGCTCCGTTCCAGCACTGGCAGGTAAAGTTCCGTAACCAGTGTTTGGGACAGGTAATCTTCCTCCATACCTGCGTGAAAAATTGTGGATCGCATCAGATCCAGCTCCCTGAGGCCTTTCAGGGCCGGTGTATAGCCATCACGGATTTCCAAGGCTTTCCGGTAATAGTGCCGGGCCTTACGTACGTCCAGGCTCCAGCGGGACACATCGCCGATGGCGACATAGTTTTCCGGGTCTTGCGGGTTCAGGCGGATTGCTTTAAAGAGCATTGTTCGGGCCTTTTCAAAATGGCCGCCGTGGGCATAGAGGAGACCCAGTTTGCGGTAAACGGTGGCATTGCCGGGTTGCCGTTCGAGAACAGTGTGGTATTCTGCTTTGGCCTTTTCCAGGTTGCCGTTCCAGACGTAAACCTGTGCCAGGCTCATCCTCAGCTCCACATCCTCCGGGTGTTTTTTCACCAGAGAGCGGTACACGAGGATGGATTTTTCGAGATCGCCTTTCCAGGCCAGCACATCCGCCAGCTCCCGGATGGCCGCCTCGTCATCCGGAAAACGCTTTAAATGCTCCCGGTAAATGGCCAGTGAGCGTGCGTAGTCTTTCTTCCAGGCGTAGAGCATTGCCAGGGCCCGGTGCGCCCGGCGGTTGTCCGGTTCAAGCTGTAGAACGGTGCGAAAATAATGTTCGGCGCGGCTGTACTGACGGTCCCACCCCATCAACACACCAACACGGTACAGCCACGCCGTATTGTTCGGTTCCAGTTGTAAGGCTTTTTCGTATAGCAAAATGGCCTGTTCCAGCTGACCTTCCTGCACATGCCGCTCTGCGCGCTGGACCAGCTCACGTGCATTTGAAACCGTGAAGGGGGGGCTCCCTGTGCTATACGGCTGCGAATTTACCCCCGGCTGAGAATGCGCCGATCCGGCATTGGCAGCTACCACCAAAAACAGCAGAGTGTTTATTGCTTTTGCGAATGTCATGTTTTTCCTCCGTTCCGTTTTTTTGTTCAGCAATCAGCTGTGGAGAGGAAAGACGTCAAATGCCGTGCCATGTAGGGCAATCTGGAAGGATGGAACGAACAATCGGAGAAAAGACCCTGCTTATTTCATGAAAAACATGGGATTACGGAGGAGAGAAAAAATCTCTCCTTTTCGCTGCCAGCAGCAGGCCGTTTTTTTTGTGCAAAGAATGCACAGTCAGGTAGGCCCCGTTCACACCCTGCATCCAGACGGTTGGAGGGGAATTCACGGCGAGGTGGGCTTTATGCGGGTCAAGAACAAAAAAGGCCGCTGCCTTGCCGCAGCGGCCCAGAAGCCGGCACAGGACCTTATCAGGAAGTGGCAGGTTTGTAGAGTGCGGCCGTCAGTACCCCGAGCAGAATGAAAGTGATAACTCCGCCGATGAACATGTACACGATCAGGGAGAATGGATAGGGATACATGGCGTATTCGATCAGCGACGCTGGAAGCCAGGTGAGCCACGAAATGTAAATGCCGTAGCGGAATCCTTCGGCCAGCCCTTTGTTCTCGTAACCTTTTGTGAAAATGAAAACGAAGGCGAACGCGAAAAACAGATTCGCCAGGTAAATGATCCACATCATGTTCTGCATATTGGGCCGGAAGATGCTGGCATGTTCCTGATACGCTCCCGAGAGGATCATCCCGTGGAGGATGAAATTCAGGAGATCGTACACCAGCCACACGATGAGGCTAGTAAGGATGTACCGTTTGGTGTTCATGGCCTCCCTCCCAAGAAAGGTTCGTTAATTTTAATAGCACCCGTACCCCCTCAAGCTGATTTGTCCGTGCGGGTCATCCTCAGCAGGAACAGTCCAAGCGCTGCGAAAACGCCCAGCGAGATCAGATCGCCAATGCCTTCGGGCCAGTGGATGCCGATCCCTTCCGGCTTGCGCTGGGTAATAAAAGCATACAATGCCAGCAGTACGCCCATGATCCCCTCTCCGGCGATCAGTCCGGAACCGAGCAGGACACCTTTTTCTTTGCGTTCCTGCAGGATCGCATCGTTTTTGCCGCTGCGGATTTCCACGTACCGGCGCAGCAGTCCACCGATGTAAACCGGCGTCATCGTGGAGAGTGGCAGGTAGATTCCCACGGCGAAAGGCAGGGACGGGACCGACAGCAGCTCTGCCACGGCCGCCAGCGCAGCCCCCGCAAAGACCAGTCCCCAGGGCAGGTCTGCCGCCAGCACCCCTTCGATGACGGTTTTCATGAGGGTTGCCTGCGGAGCGGGAAGCGCAGTGGAACCGAACTGGAAAGCCTCTCCCAACAGCCAGACGGCCGAAGCGATGAAGAACGCCGATGTGCTCGCTCCAATCAGCTCAGTAAGCTGCTGTTTCCAGGGCGTGGCACCGATCAGGAATCCGCTCTTCAGGTCCTGGGAAATGTCACCGGCAATGGATGCAGCCACACACACGACAGTTCCCACCGTCAGGGCGGTGGCCTTCCCCAGGTCCCCGGTAATTCCCAGCAGGTAAAAAAGGGAACTGGTTCCCAGCAGGGTCACAATGGTCATTCCGGAAGTGGGATTGGAGGAAACGCCTACCAGCCCCACGATACGTGAGGAAACAGTTACGAAGGCAAAGGCGAACAGCGCAATGCAGAAGGCTCCCAGAATGCGGATAGCCAGCGGTGGTTCGGTTCCCAGCACGTGGGGTGTTACAATGATCAGAAGGATGATAACCAGGGACCCCACCAGCACAAACCACATGGGCAGGTTCTTCTCGGTCCGCACATCTTCTTCCAGTGTGACGGCTGCACCGTGTAAGAGTTCCTTCAGCCCGATTTTCAGGGACTGGTACATGGTGGGTGCGGACTTAATCACCGTAATGATCCCGGCAAAAGCGACGGCGCCGGCTCCGATGTAACGGATGTAACGCGTCCAGATCTCCCGCGGCGTCATTTCCGCGATGGTTTTCGCCGTCTCCGGGAAAAGCGGCAGGTTCAGATGTTCGCCGAAATGGGCGATGAGCGGAATGATCGCCACCCAGGATAGCAACCCACCGGCCACCATGATGGCAGCAATCCGGTAACCGAGGATGTACCCTACACCGAGAAGGGCTGGCGTGGTTTCGATGCCGATAACCGCTTTCTTTAGTCCCGGTAGCCTGATGCCTACTTTTTCGGGCCATAGGTGGAGGAACCCCACCAGCCCCTTATATATTGCTCCAACCCCGAGCCCTAGAAATACGTTACGGGCCCGGGCCCCTCCGGCGTCTGCGGCAATAAGCACCTGGGCACTGGCCGTTCCCTCCGGATAGGGCAGGTTTTCGTGTTCGCGAACAATAAGGAATTTGCGCAGCGGGATCATAAACAGGATGCCCAGGATGCCGCCGAAAACCGCCAGCGCGGTAATTTGCAAAATGGGCGGATCAAATCCCCAGAGGAAAAGCGCCGGAATGGTAAAAATAATGCCCGAAGCCAGCGATGAACTGGCCGATCCGGTTGTCTGGGCAATGTTGCATTCCAGGATGGTGGCTTTCCCGAGGATGGGCTGAAGGGCCCGAAAGAGCGCAACGGAAATCACTGCAAGAGGAATGGCTGTGCTGATGGTCAGCCCGACCCGGAGCCCCAGGTAGGCGTTAGCGGAACCGAATATGATGCCGAACAAAACACCGGCCAGCACAGCTTTCAGTGTGAAATCAGGAAGTGTTTTGTCTGGTGGAACGTACGGTTGGATTTTTTCCGCCATCCTTTTCCCTCCTGTGTCGGTCGCGGTTAGCTACTCTGCGGCCTTTCACCCCATTTGCGCAGGAACTGCATGACTTTCTCGGGATCGTGCCCTTTCTCTTCGCCTTCTTTCACCGGTTTTTCCAGCGACCCGGTTTCCTGGACAGCCAGAAACTCCCCGTTGGAATCGAGAACCACAATCACTGGAATCCCGTTCTGGATTGGATTGCCGTATTTTTCGTTCAGGTCCAGATTTTTGTCTTTCTTCCCAACGTCGATGAGAACCACCTCGAAATGTTTTTGAAGATAGCTGTGAATTTGCTCGTTGGTTTCGAAAAGTTTGTGCAAAGCCACGCACCATGGGCACCAGTTGGCTCCAAAGATTAGCAGAATCCGCTTGTTGGTCATGGAGGCCCTTTCGATGGCCCGTTGGATGTCCTGATGCGCGTCGGCTGTTTCGTCATATGGCCGGAGCTGCTCCCCTTTTGCTTCCTCTTTTTGGGCCTGGAGCGTTTCCTCCTTTTTGGAGCATCCGGCGTACAGGCTCAGCAGCAGTGCAGGTACCAGAACCCAGATCCACCGCTTCATACGTCCTCCTCTCTTTGGTAAAATTCCGCCTGTTGTTCTTTTGCAATTCCGTGTTTCTGAGTGCTGTTTGTTTCCGCTTTCTGTTGAACCTGGCCAATTTCAGCCATTTTCCTTTGAACAGCATCCCCCTGGGGCTCCAGGGAACCCGCTTTCGGGTGTCCTTAATTTAAAAATTGATCGCCAAAGGTCAAATGATTTCGGAAGAAAAATGTTTTTGAAAAAATTGTTCGCTGTGTACGGGTGGGTAGATTTTTTTTCGTCAGAGATTGTGGATTCGGCCCATCGAAACGTTTTGGGTGTCTGCGGAGAAAGTGCCGCTCCGGTGCCTGCTTTTTTCTGGGGTTGGGATTCCTGCCTGCTTCATATTCTGTGCGGAGGATTGGCGGGATCTGGCAGAGGGTGCATTCTCGGCCCCGGGATTTCCTGGATTTGAACGAGATCCTTTCCTTGTGGGCTCACCGTAACAGGAATGCGGTGACGCGAGGTTTGCAGCCGGCACAGCCCCGTTTCTATTTCGCAGATGACGTATTTCAAAAGCAGCTCCAGCTCCCCTCCGTTCCGGATCATTTTTTGCGGAATGATAAAGCGGAGATTACCGGAAGCGGGAGTGGAGACTGTTTCTTTAACCAGCGTCTCTGCCGGTTTGTGGTCAGAGCGGTAGAGAACTTCCAGTTCCAGGAACGTTCCGGCGGAAATTTTCAATCCGGAGTGCGGTACCACGCGAATTTGCAGGATTACCGGGGAGCTGTCCTTCAGATCCACCGATGGATGCCGAAGGAGAGTGTCTGGCTCTGAAGCTGGTAAGAGTTCCTGCGCGGCGCTGCCGGCATCTCCGGGCCGAAGCTTCAACGTACGGGTTACCCCGCGGTCGGGATCAATGCAGCGGATAGCATGGTTTCCGGTATCCACCACATAGAGCCGGTTCCGGAACCAGACCACATCGGAGGGTTCAAAAAATTGTGGGTCCGTGCCATCGCGAAAACCGGAATGTCCGTCGCCGTAAAGGGTTGTAACGCGCCCGGTGGCCAGATCGAATTCCCTGATTTTATGGTTGTAGGTATCGGCAATGAGCAGTTTGGTCCCTTTGCAAAAAATTCCCAGTGGATGCTGGAAACGGGCGGTCGTTCCGGGGCCATCGCGGTCGCCGAAATCGAAGAGATCGCCCCCTGCGAGGGTAACCACTTTGCCAGATGAGAGCAGGATGGCACGCAAGCTGCTGGACTCGCTGTCAGCAACGTAGAGGGCAGTCCCATCCGTTGCCAGACCGGAGGGCTGCGCAAATGTTGCCGTCCAGCGGTCTCCGTCCTCTCGGCTTTCCATGCCGGTGCCCGCATACACATAAATGCGGTTCTTTTCGGGTTTGAAAGCCCAGATCTGGTGAGTCCCCGCCATGGCGATGAAAATTGTTTGATCCGTAGCCGCCAGGTCCCAGGGCGAGTTGAGGGAGACGGCCCCTGGGTTGGACGCGCCGGAGAAATGGAAGGCCAATTTGCCTGTGCCTGCGACGGTCTTCACCGAACGCTTCTGCAGGTCAACGCGGCGGATCAGATGGTTGTCTGTATCCGCTACCCACAGGAATCCTCTCCACAGAACCAGCCCCTGCGGGCGGTTGAAACGCGCTTCAGAATATGGACCATCCTGCCAGCCCAATATTCCCGATCCGATCTGACCCAGTATTTCCCCTTCTGGGTCGAGGATCAGGATTCGGTGATTCCCTGTATCGCTGAGATAAAGGAGGTTCCGGCTTTCATCGGCCACAAGCTTGCCGGGAAATCTCAAAACGGTGGGCTCGCGGGTAGTCTCCTTGGTTGTGGTTGGAAGTTCCGCAGCTTTCCGGGCCAGCTGCCCCCGCCGTCCAAAATAATTCAGCGATTCGGCAATCAGTGCGTCCAGGAGATCACGATGGCCCTCGCCGGATAAAGTAGCCAGGATGTTCCCATCCGGGCCGATAAGCACAAGCGTGGGCCATGCCCGTACCGCGTAGCTGGACCAGATCCGAAAATCTTCATCCACCACCACAGGGTGAGATATGCCCAGGCGGTCAGCGGCCTGCTGAATGTGCTGTGCGTCCCGTTCGTTGTTGAATTTTGCCGAGTGCACGCCGATCACCAAAAAAGGTGCTTCCCTGTATTTTTCCTCCAGGTACTGCAGTTCCGGCACAACATGCATGCAGTTAATACAGCCATAGGTCCAGAAGTCCAGAAGTACCACGTGACCCCGCAGATTCTTTAAGGAAAGGGGCTTGTCTGTGAAAAGCCACCGGAAGTCCTCAGGAAAATCGGGCGCGCTGATTTTGGGCAGCTGTTCAATTTTCTTAATGTGGTCGCGGGCTTTTTTTCGCAGTTCTGCAAACCGACCGGTTTCTTTCCGCTTCATCGGTACATCCCTTTTCTGATGAGCGCTCAGATTGGGTTCTGTCAATATTACCAGTACAAGCAAAAAGAGAATTCTCTGGCGGATCGGATTCAACATCCCAGCCTCTTTAAGAAGTTCGCCGCTTTTGGCTGCATGGAATAGGTGCCATCCGTTGCCTTTCGAAGCGGCTCTGTTTCGTGTTTCCAATCATAACAAAATCGGAGAGCCTTTTCTTTCCAGAATATTCTGAAGCCGGCCAAAAAGTGGAATGTCACGCAAGTCCCGGCCGTGAGCCCCCGGGTAGCCTGGACATGGCATTTGGAGTGCTGTTCCTATGCGGGTAAGCCCCTTTCCCTTCTTCCCGTTCTCTCAAATTTGAGAGAATTTCTTGTGAAGGCGGGTGGACGGATCGAGGGACCTCCCCGCCAATGGGAAAAAAGAGGGAGTTAATTTTCCTTAAAAATCAATGCCTTTGCGAATTTCGGGTGCATTGGGCAGGCAACAAAGGGCATCTGTAAAAAGTTTGGTATGTCAATTGCATTAACGGAAGCGCTATGAAAAAGCAGAGAATTTTGCTGTACAGTGCCGATCCATCGCTGCGCCATGCGCTGAGTGCATTGCTGGAGCGGAGCTTGCCGAAGGCATCTGTGCAGGAAGCAGCTTCACCGGGAATGGCTCCGGTTTCCGGGTGCTCTGCCATCTTCCTGCTGGATGCCGAGGGATTGAATCCGCAGGACGGCAGGGAGCTGCGTTTTCTGACCCGTCTGGCCCCGCAAACCAAAGTGGTCATCCTTTCCAGCCTCGAATCGGCATCGGTAGAAGATCGTGAATTGTTTTCATTTGCGGATGTGGTTTTGCGAAAACCCGTGGACAATCGCGTTCTCATTAGCGTGCTGAAAAATCTACTGGAGTCTTAACCCATCAACCCCTACATTAATAGCAGCGGCATTTCTCATAGTGGAAAATTTCGGTAGCGGTTTGTGCGGGACATTGAGGAAGGGAGCCACCATGTCCACTAAAGACCGTATTGGCCATCTGCAGCAAAAACGCGAAGAGTGGGAAAAAACGGTTCTTCAGCCTTTTCTGGCCCAGCGTGCTGAGCGGAGCGATCGTTTTGAGACGGCTTCGGGAATTGAAGTGGAACGGCTTTACACCGAGGAACACACGGCGGAGCTGGATTATGTCCGCGACCTTGGTTTCCCGGGTGCGTTTCCTTTTACACGCGGCGTGTACCCGACCATGTATCGCGGGCGCCTGTGGACGATGCGGCAGTATGCTGGTTTTGGTACCGCCGAAGAAACCAATCGCCGTTTCCGGTTCCTGCTGGAGCAGGGACAAACGGGCCTTTCCGTGGCCTTTGATCTCTGTACCCAGATTGGCTACGACTCGGACCATCCCATGAGCCAGGGTGAAGTGGGCCGCGTCGGCGTGGCCATCGATACATTGGAGGATATGGAAATCCTTTTTGATGGCATCCCGCTCGACCGCGTATCCACTTCCATGACCATCAACGCGCCAGCCGCCATTTTGCTGGCCATGTACATCGCTGTGGCAGAAAAACGCGGTATCCCCCGCCACCAGCTGGCTGGTACCATTCAGAATGACATTTTGAAGGAATACATTGCCCGTGGGACCTACATCTTTCCACCGCGGCCTTCGATGCGCCTGGTCGTGGACACATTCGCCTTTTGTGCCAGGGAGGTTCCCCGCTGGAATGTAATCAGCATTTCCGGGTATCACATCCGGGAGGCAGGTGCGACTGCCCCGCAGGAAATCGGCTTCACGCTGGCCAATGGCATTGCTTACGTGCAGGCAGCGCTTGAGGCAGGCCTGGATGTGGACCGTTTTGCTCCCCGGCTTTCTTTCTTTTTCAATGCCCACAATGACCTGTTCGAAGAGGTGGCTAAATTTCGCGCAGCGCGCCGGCTGTGGGCGAGGATTATGCGGGACCGTTTTGGCGCCCGGGATCCCCGTTCGTGGATGCTCCGCTTCCATACCCAAACGGCCGGTTCGGCGCTGACGGCGCAGCAGCCGGAAAACAATGTGGTGCGGGTAACAATTCAGGCGCTGGCAGCTGTGCTGGGTGGAACCCAGAGCCTTCATACCAACGGCCGCGATGAAGCTTTAGGACTGCCGACCCAGGAGTCGGCCCTGCTTGCCCTGAGAACGCAGCAGATCATCGCCCATGAGTCCGGCGTAACCTCCACGGTGGATCCTCTGGGCGGATCCTATTTTGTGGAATCCCTTACCAACCAGCTGGAAAAAAAAGCGGAGGAGTACATCCGTCGCATCGACGAGCTGGGCGGAGCCGTCGCCGCTATTGAGGCCGGTTATCCCCAGCGGGAAATTCAACGGGCTGCCTACGAGTATCAGCGCCAGGTCGAATCCGGCCAGCGGGTCGTGGTAGGCGTGAATGCCTACCGGATGGAAGAAGAGCCGGAAGTGGATTTCTTACGCGTGGATGAGCGGGTTCAGCGGGAACAGATTGACCGGCTTGAACGGCTGAAAAGACAGCGCAGTGCCCGGGCTGTCCAGCAAGCATTGGAACAGGTAAAAACCTGCGCAGCATCGGGCCAGAACCTGATGCCGGCTTTCATTGACGCGGTGAAAGCATATGCGACGCTCGGCGAGATTTGTGGAGTATTGCGCGAAATATTTGGCGAGTACCGCGAGCCGCACTTTCAGTGAGGATGCAGAAAAAGAACGGCCCGGATGCCGGGAGAATCC
>Ga0209426_1001188_pt1 | contig 17858 bp, 19 predicted proteins | sample Deesub1362B_J571_FD_187697 | JGI IMG/M metagenome (GOLD analysis project Ga0209426, IMG submission 187697) | Deep oceanic, basalt-hosted subsurface ecosystem from Juan de Fuca Ridge flank, Pacific Ocean, CORK Borehole 1362B_J2.571 (SPAdes)... ...
CACCTCCTGTACTGGTGGATGTTCATTCGGGAAGTTTGTCCCGGTGACCCTCAATCCTTCCACCCGGGTTGACCTGTCAACACCTTTGTGAAACAGTACAGCCTAGGCCACGAACCCACATCCCAGGATCAAGGCCAAGGCCAGGGGCCGTAGGGGTTCGGAGATGACCCCGAAGGTTTGGACCTTGGTCACGAACCCGAGGTCGGAGGTGGGGGAGGCCTGCCCCTTGGTCAGGCCGTAGACGCGGTTGTCGTGAACGATCAGGGTGATATCGAGGTTACGGCGGATATTGTGGATGAGGTGGTTGCCCCCTTCTCCATAGATATCGCCGTCGCCGGACTCGGCGATCACTACTAGATCTTTGTTGGCCATCTTTATCCCGGCCGCGGCAGCCAGGGTCCGGCCGTGCAAGCCATTGAACCCGTTCACCTGCATGTAGTGGACGATCTTCGCGGCCTGGCCGATCCCAGTGACCAGGACCACCCGGTGGGGTGGAATCTCGAGCTTCGCCAGCGCCTCCCGGATCGGGAAATTGCCGCACCCCGGACACCAGGCCATGGGGACTGGGGCGAGATACCTCTCGTCGCTCATGGGGACACCTCCCGCACGATCCACGCGGGGGTCAATGGCCGGCCGTCGTATTTTCCGATCGCCCGGCCCACCCGGAGGCCGGCAACCTGGGCGGGGCGCTGCGCTAGGCGGATGACCACCGGGGTTTCGATCATCCCGGCGAGGGAGAGGCCCTCCACCATAAGCGAAAAACCCCGCCGGAAGTGGTGGCCATAGAACGGACCCCGGCGTAGCTCGCCCCCAGGGCCATATTGATGGCCGCGATCTCATCCTCGGCCTGTTCCACCACGATCCCGTACTCCTCCGATTTTCCCGCGAGGTACAACATCCCCGCCGGGCCCGGGGTCATGGGATAGGATGCGAGGAACCGGCACCCGGCGACCAGCGCCCCCAACCCCACACCCTGGCTCCCGGAGAGGAAGTGTTTTCCGGCCGAGCTACCCCTAGGCAGGGACCATGGTCCCCGTGGCGCGCGCCCGGCCCCGAGCTCCAACGCCCGCGGGTTCACCTCCGCCCGGTCACCGAACCGCTCCCGCAAGAGATCCCCAAGGATCTCCACCTCGAGGCCCAGGAACCAGGTCAAGGCCCCCAAAAGCACCATCCCCGTGGCGATGGGAAGCTTCAGTTCCTTTCGGGCGATTTCCTCGGCGGGGAGCTTTATCGCTCGGGACGAGGAAGACAGGGCTTCATCTCAGATCAGGACCCCTCCGGGTTCGACGAGGGGCTCGTACTGGGAAAGCATCTCCCCGTTCAGGGCCAACAGCACGTGGACCCGCTGGGAGGTGGCCGCCCCCGGGGAGTCGGAGAGGCGGATGGCTTCGGCGAAGGCCTTGTTGGCGAAGGGGGAATCGACACTTATCCCCACTACCTGGGCGTCCGAGGACTCCAGGCGGGCGAAGATATCGCGGAAGGTGCAGAGTTCCTTTTGGCATACGGAAGTGAACGCCCCGGGGAAAAAGGCCAACACAAGCTTCTTCCCCGAAAGCTCCTGAAGGGACCGCATCGCGTGGCCGGTATCCGGCACCCTGAAATCCGGCGCTCGATCTCCAATTTTGTTCATTTGATGTTCCTTTCGTGGCCGTCTAGCCACAATTTTTCTCAAAATCATTTCAATTTCGTTCCCCGATCCCGCAACTCCCGCGACAGGGGGACGTGCCGGATAGATCCCTTCAACCAGGGAAATCCTCGCGGAAGTGCACGCCCCGGGAGCTCCGGTTGCGCCAGGCGGCCTCGGCCACAAGAAGCGCCGCTTGGACCCCGTTGCGGAGCCCCACAAGCCCGTCGTCCAACCGGGCGCGGCGGTAAAAGTCCACGATATCTTCCCACAAGTGCCTCAGGTCCCGGATGGCCCGAGCCAGGCGCCGTGCATCCCGGGAAAGGCCCACGTAGTACCACATGGTGTACTGGACGGAACGCCAATCCCGGTGAATGAGGGCAGGGTCGGCGGGGACACCGTCGGTGGGATACTCCCACGGCGGGACTTCCCGGGGGTCGATGGGCCGCGGTTCCCGGAGGGAGATGTCCCGCGCGGCCCGGTCCCCGAACACAAGACCCTCGAGGAGGGAGGTGCTCGCCAGGCGGTTGGCCCCGTGCAGCCCAGTGCAGGCCACTTCCCCCACCGCGTACAGGTTCTTGACCGTGGTCCTTCCCCACTCGTCGGTCCACACCCCTCCGCAGAAGTAATGGGCCGCGGGGACCACCGGGATCGGCTCCTCCGGCACCTCGATCCCCAGCTCCCTGCACCTGCGGTAGATGGTGGGGAACCGCTCGCGAAAATTTTTTATCCCCGATACATCCAAGAGCACGTATGGATAGCCGTGCAAGGTCATCTCCCGGTGAATGGCCCGGGCCACCACGTCCCGGGGGGCGAGGTCGCCCCACTCCGGGGCGTATTCCTCCATAAACCGGCGGCCATCCGGCGTAAGGAGTCTCCCGCCCTCTCCCCGGACAGCCTCGGAAATCAGGAAGTTCTCTCCTTCGGGAACAGCCAAGGTGGTGGGGTGGAATTGAATGTATTCGGCGTTGATCACCCGGGCGCCGGCGCGGTGGGCCATGGCGAGGCCGTCCCCCCGGGCACCCGGAGGGTTCGTGGTGTACCGGTAGATCCGCCCGAGGCCCCCAGTGGCGAGGACCGTGGCCCCGGCGATGTACCGCCGGACCTCACCCCTCTCCTGATCCAATACATACGCCCCATGGCAGGTTATGGGCTCATATACGGTGAGGGGATCGTGGGCATGGTGGGGAAAGGTGATCAGGTCCACCGCGGTGGCCCGGGTGACGAGCTCCACGTTGGGAAGCTCCCGCAGAAGGGCGTGTAGGGCCTGGGAGATGGCGGCACCGGTGCGGTCGCCCACGTGGAGGATCCGGGGTACCGAATGTCCCCCTTCGCGGGTGTAGTGTAGTTCCCCTTTTTGGGCGCGGTCGAATGGCACCCGAGCTTCCCGAATTAGGAGCCGCTGCACCAGCTCCGGACCCTCTTCAGCCACGATCTCCGCCGCCCGGCGCAACGACAACCCCGCACCAGCTCGGAGGACGTCCTCCACGAACTTCTCCGCCGAGTCCCCGGGCCCGAGGGTGGCGATCCCCCCTTGGGCGTACCGAGTCGCCCCCTCCTCGGGATCGGCCTCCCGGGTGATCACGATGATCCTGCGGTGTCTATCTTTGGCGAGGCGCAACGCACACGAAAGCCCCGCGATTCCGGCCCCGATCACCAGCACATCCGCTATCCTGGCCTCCATCCTCCCGCAACGATAGCCCAAAAAAGGGACACGGGGGAAAACGCGGGCCTCCCCTATGACCGTTCCGGAGGGGCGGGTATCCTTGTGGCATGATCCGGAACCGTTTGTTTGCCGCGGCGAAGGGCGAGGAACCCGCGGACCTCCTTCTCCGGGGCGCCCGCATCGTGGACGTGATCTCGGGGGAAATCCGACAAGGGGATCTAGCGGTGGCCGGGGGTTACATCGTGGGGTTCAGAGCCAGCAAGGCCAGGGAGATCATCGAGCTTAAGGGAAAGTATCTCGTTCCGGGACTCATCGATGCCCATGTCCATATCGAGTCGTCCCAGCTCTCTCCGGCGGAATTCGCCCGGGCGGTCCTCCCCCACGGCACCACCTGCGTCATCGCCGATCCCCACGAGATCGCCAACGTCCTGGGCCTCGACGGGATCCGGTACATGCTTCGGGCCACGGAAACGCTGCCTTTGCGGGTCTTTTTCATGGCTCCCTCTTGTGTGCCCGCAAGCCCCCTGGAGAACGCTGGCGCCACGCTCTCTGCCGAGGAAATAAGGGAGGTGCTTTCGTGGGATCGGGTCCTGGGGCTCGGGGAGGTGATGAACTTCCCCGGGGTCCTCTTTCGGGACCCCGAGGTGTGGGCGAAGCTAGAGGCAGCTCAAGGAAGGCCCATCGATGGCCATGCACCGGGGCTTTCGGGACACGCGCTTTGGGCTTATAAGCTCGCGGGCCCACGTACGGAACACGAGTGCACCCTTTTGGGGGAAGCCCGGGAGAAGCTCCGGGCGGGCATGCACATCCTCATCCGCGAGGGAACCACGGCCCGGAACCTCTCGGCCTTGATTTCCCTACTTTCATCACACACCGCACCGTTCGTCCACTTCTGCACCGATGACCGCCATCCCGAGACCCTACATACCGAAGGTCACATGGATGACGTGCTGCGCAAAGCCCTTGCCAACGGGGCGGATCCCATGGCTGCCGTCGCAGCGGCCACGATCCACGCGGCGAGGGCCTACGGCCTCGCGGACTTGGGGGCCTTGGCCCCAGGCTTCCGGGCCGATTTTCTCGTCGTGTCCGACCTGGAGCGGTTCGAGGTGGAGCAGGTATACGTGGGCGGGGAGCTCGTGGCGGAGGGAGGCCGGTGTGGGGGGGAGTGCCCCGGCATTGCGACCGACGACGTGCGGAGCACGGTCAACGTGGAACCGGAAGCCCTTTCCTTCGCGATCCGCGCGGAGGGGAGGAAAGCGCGGGTGATCGGGGTGATTCCGGGACAGGTGGTGACCGAGGGGGTGATCCTCGAGCCCAAAGAGGTGGGCGGAGAGGTGATCGCCGACCCGGAACGGGACATCCTGAAGCTCGCGGTGGTGGAGCGGCATCGCGGCACAGGAAACGTAGGGCTCGGGCTCGTGCGGGGCTTCGGGTTGAAGGGAGGGGCGCTCGCCTCCACGGTGGCTCACGACTCCCACAACATCGTGGTAGTGGGAACAAACGACGACGACATGCGGCTCGCGGTGGCCCGGCTCGTGGAGCTCGGCGGGGGGCAAGTGGTGGTGGCCCACGGCGAGATCCTCGCGGAGCTTCCTCTCCCCATCGCGGGTCTCATGTCCGATCTCCCGTTGGAAGAGGTGGTACGCCGCGGCGGGGAGCTGAAAAAGGCGGCCCGGGCCTTAGGCTGTGGGCTTTCGGATCCTTTTATGCAGCTTTCCTTTTTGGCCCTCCCGGTGATACCCAAGTTGAAGCTCACCGATTTGGGCCTCGTGGACGTGGAAAGGTTCGAATTGGTCTCGCTTTTCGTTTGACACAAGCCCGGTTCAAAAAACGCGTCCCCATGGAGTGGGGAACTTCACGGAGCGCGGCGGGTTGACATCTCCACAGTCAGGCCAGTAACGGTTTTCTCGGTGGAGTTTCCATTAGGCCACCGTATCGTCGATCGTTTCCATGAGGCGGGCGGCCATGAAGCGATAGCGTTCGGGCTTCGCGAGCCCCGGCGGCAGCCCTTTTGCCAACTCTTCCACCGGAAAAGGCTTCCCGATGTGCACAGTAATCTTTGGGAATTTTGGAGGGAATTTCCGAGGGGGATACGGGCCCTGGGGGACGATATTCACGGGGACCAAGGGTTTCTTGAACATCTCCGCCAACCTCACTGCACCGGTTTTGGGCTCCGCCCCGGGGCGGGTGGTCCCTTCGGGAAAGATCCCGAGGAGCTTGTAGCGCCGGGCCGCCCGGAGCATCTTTTTGAAATCGTCGGGACCGAAACGATCCCGGTCGATCACCGTGGCGAATCCGAGGACGAAAGGGGCGAAGATGGGGTTGCGCGCGAGCCCCCGCCGGGCGATAAAGTGCACCCGCCGGAGGGGCCCACATGCGACACATACCACGGGGATATCCCAATAGGAACGGTGTCGCGCCACCAGTATCCCCCCTCCCCGCAGGTGCTTCCGTCCCCGCACCCGCAGGCGGAATAAGGGGTAGATCACGAGCGAAGCCAAAACCACCAAGATCCCGTAAATCAAGTCACGGAGCTTATCCGCAACCTTTTCCACGGCGCTCCTCCACCAGCTCCAACACCACCCTCAGGGTCTCTTCGGGGGATTTATCGGTGGTGTCGATGATCACTGCGTCCTCTGCGGGTCGGAGGGGAGAATCTGTGCGGCTGGAGTCTCGCTCATCCCGGCGCTTTATCGCCTCGAGGATCTCCTCGAATTTCCCTCCGCGCTCGCGGAGGCGGCGGCGCGCCCGCTCCTCCGGGGTGGCCCAGAGGAAGATTTTGAGCTCGGCGTCGGGGAGGACCACGGTGCCGATGTCGCGCCCCTCCATTACCACATCCCGGCCCCGAGCGATCTCGCGCTGCAGGGCCACCAGGTGCCGCCGCACTTCAGAGTCCACCGCTACCTTGGAGGAAAGCTCATCAATTTCGGGATTTGCGAGCTCATCGGTGATATCCCGCCCGTCGAGGTAGATCCTCCCTCCCTCCCGCACCTCCAGCTTGGCCCGCTTCCAGTCGATCCCGTTCCTTTGCGCCCACGCCACCGCCCGGTACATGGCACCGGTGGGGACGAACAGGAACCCGAGTTCCTCGGCCAGTCTTTTGGCCAGCGTAGTTTTCCCGGCCGCGGCTGGGCCATCGATGGCGATCTTCATGGCTGTCTATTCCAATCTAAACCGGGAACTAGATTCCCGGTGGTATCGCACCACCTCCACACCCATTATAACTTTGTCCGATCCGCACTGAGCCCAATGGGCAAAGACCTCCCCTTGACCCGGTGCAGGCCGAGGTCGGTTTGGAAAGCCGGACCCCGGGTCTAAAAAGCCCAATACACTTGGCTAATTTGTGGTGTTCCTCGTGGAGCCACCGCGGGGCAGCTAGCGCACGTGCGATCTTTTATCGTCCCATACCCTCTCACGCTATTCCGAATGCGACGATTCACGTGTCCCGCGAGTATCACGAAGCGGGAAAAGTGGATACGTCCTGCGAAGCTCCACGTATTCAAAATTTCCACGCGGGCGAGCTATGAAGGTTGGACTGGGGAGACGGGGATCTCTCCACCGCCCTCTACCTGGAGGCGCCCCAAGGCGGTTGGACGGCCGGGGGATAGGTGGTCTTGGGAGGGGTCGGGGAGCTTTCCTGCCGAAGATTCCCCGAAAGTAAGGCCGCAAACCCGCATGTCTTGGGAAATACCTTGGACAACCACGGAAAACTCCAGCAAAACCCAAAGCGGCCCGATCTCTGGTCTGAGGTTGGGGCGTTGAAGCTGATCACGTCTCGAGGATCATTACAGATGCTATGGCCGCGGTGCGGATCCCCAAGGACCGGATGTACCACAAGTTCCGGCTGTACGGGTTCCTGAAGAACCTCCGGTTCTTCGATCCTTTTATCGTCCTCTTTTTCCGGGAGATGGGGCTCTCGTTCCTGGAGATCGGGGCGCTTTTTTCCATCCGCGAGATCGCCACCAACCTCCTGGAGGTACCCACCGGGGTGGTGGCCGACGCCTTCGGAAGACGCAAGGCCATGCTGGCCTCCTTTTCGAGCTATATCCTCTCGTTCCTCATCTTCTACGCCGCCCCGGGGTTTTGGACCTACGCCCTGGCCATGGTGCTCTTCGCCTTCGGGGAGACCTTCCGCTCCGGCACCCACAAGGCGATGATCCTCGAATACCTCCGCCTGAAAGGGATAGAACACCTGAAGGTCCATTACTACGGCCACACCAGGGCCGGGTCGCAACTGGGCTCGGCCCTGGCGGCCCTCGTCGCCGCCGGACTCGTTTTCTACTCCGGCTCCTACCGGATCGTGTTCCTGGCCTCGGTGATCCCCTACATCCTCGGGCTCTTCCTCTTCCTCACCTACCCCAAAGAGCTGGACGGGGAGATAGTCCGGGTGACCGGGGCCTGGAGGGAAAAGTTCGCTGAGCGCATCCGTCTTACCGGACGGGGCTTCATCTCCATGTTCAGGGATCCCCACACCCTGAAAGGGCTCTTGCACTCGGCGGCCTTCGACGGGGTGTTCAAGGCCACCAAGGACTACCTCCAGCCGATCCTCAAGTCCCAGGCCCTGGCCCTGCCCCTCCTTCTTTCCCTCTCCCCCGACGAACGCACCGCCCTCCTCGTGGGAATCCTTTATTTCTTCCTACACCTGGGGACCTCTTTCGCTTCCCAGAACGCAGGGCGCCTGCAGGAGCGGATGCGGTCGCTTCCCGCGGCGGTGAACTCCACTTACCTTTTGGGGATGGGGCTCTTGCTTCTGGCGGGCCTGGGGGCACAATTCCGGATCTATAGCCTCGCCATCGCCTGCTTCGTGGGCCTGTACCTTCTGCAGAACCTGAGGCGGCCCATGATGGTGGGGTATCTCGCCGACGTGATCCCCCAGCGCATGATGGCCTCGGGGCTCTCGGTGGAGTCGCAGCTCAAGACCATTGCGCTCGCGGGATTGGCCCCATTGGTGGGGTTCTTGGCGGACGCGGTGGGGGTGGGGTATGCCCTGGCCATCGTAGCCGCGGGAGCCCAATTCCTGTGGATATTCCTGCGGGTAACCTCTCCGGGGAAGGTGGAGGCAGTCCAGGGAGGGGTAGGTGGCTGAGTTCTTTGACTGGCTCTCCGATCCGCTAGCCCTGGCGGTTTGCTTGTTTTTTCTCTCTTCTCTTTGGGCCCTATGGGTCAGAAAGAAGCTCCTTGGAGGGCTCCTTTTTCTCCTCACCGGGGTCCTTTACTTCCTGGGGATCACCCCGGGCGCGGATCTCCTCTTGCGCCCCCTGGAGGACGCTTACCCGGCCCTATTGGTACCCCCATCTGCGGAGGTGGCGGCGGTGGTGGTGCTCACGGGAGGGGAGGCCGCGAGCCCCGGGCGGCCGGTGACGAGCGACCTCTCCGAGTCCTCCCTGGAGCGGTTGGTGGAGGGCGTCCGGGTGTGGCGGATGCTGGGGGAGGGGGTCCCCCTGATCTTCGTGGGCGGGGCGGGGATCCCTGGTCGTCCCGCGGAATCCCCCCTCATGGTGCAGGCAGCGGAGGCACTGGGGGTCCCGCGGGAAGCGATCCGGTGGGAATCGAACTCCCGCAACACCTATGAGAACGCCCTGGCTGCAAAGGAACTCCTGGGTACGCGGCCCTTCGTGCTCGTCACCTCCGCCTTCCACATGCCCCGGGCCATGGAGGTATTCGAGAAGGTCGGGACATCCCCGATCCCGGCTCCGTGTGGCCAGCGGGCGCTCAGGGGATACTCCCCTTATGACTTCATCCCCCGGGCGCTCAACCTCTGGCACTCCGCCCACGCCCTCAGGGAATACCTGGCCATCCTGTGGTACCGTTTGCGGTACCCCTAGGGGGGTACCGCCTCCGATAAGCAGCAGCCTACTGAAGCCTCGAGGCCGGGATTAAGGCTTGACTTTTTAAAAAACTTTTGCTAAAGTTTTTGCGATGGGCCGGAGAGAGAAGTCCGCCGAGCTCCTCAGAATCCTTTGGCGCAACGGTCCCCTGACCCGCAGATCCATGGAAAACCTCCTCCACATCTCCCGCCCCACCTTGGACAAACTCTTAAAGGAACTCTCCCGGTATGATCTCCTCATCCCCTGGGGCAAGGCTAAGGAACGCGGGGGCCGACCCGCTACCCTCTTCCGCTTGAACCCCCAGGCACGCCTCGCCCTGGGCGTGGATCTCGAGCTTCCCGGGCTCTACCTTGTGGTCGCAGATCTGTTGGGGGAAGTCCTCCATGAAAGGGAAATCCACCTCTCCGGAGATCTCTCGTCTCCCCGTGAAACCCTCCGGCGTATCTCCCAACTGCTTCTCGATTGGCTCGCGGAACTAGGGATCCCCCGGGAAAAGACCATCGGCGTGGGAGTCGGGATGCCCGCCTTCTTCGAAAGAGAAACGGTCACCGTGAAGGGAGAAAACCTCCCCACCTGGATCAGGGTCCCGGCCAAAGAGATTCTCACCCAGGAGCTGGGAATACCCGTCAAAATAGGCCACGACGTCCACCTCATGGCCCTGGCCGAATCCAAGCGGGCCGGCTTGGACGAGAAGATAGTCCTCTACCTCGCCTTCCGCTCCGGGGTACGGGGGGACGTGCGGATGGGGGCTTGCCTGCTTGTCCGAGGAGAGATCTACCACGGTGCCCACGGGAACGGGGGCACCCTCCATGGAGCCTTCGTAGGACCAGAAGGGATCCGCGGCAAGAACGTGGAAGAAGCGGCCAGAACCATCGTGGAAAAACTGTCTCCCCATATCGTTCAAGCCATCGCCCTCCTCGATCCGGAAGTGGTGGTCATCAATGCCGAAGAGCTGGGGGAGTTATCCGGACCCGTGATCCATTGTGTGCAGGAGGAGATCTCCGCGGTACTGCGAGAGGAGCCAATAGGACCGGTGGAGGTGAGGCGTGCGCGGGTGGTGGAGGCTCCCGGTGCGTTGGGGGCCGCCATGGCGGTAATCCAGGAGCTGTTCACCTATCCGGAAGCGCTTATCGAGGAGGTGAGAGCCGGGGAAAGCCTTACTTTCGCCGGAAGTCAACCTCTCAGAAAAAAGGAGGGATAAGAGATGCGCAGCTGGTGGCGTGTGTTGGGTGTATTAGCGGTAATGGGGGCCCTGTCTCTAGGGGCATGGGCGGCAAAGCTGGTAGTGATCGGGCCTTGGTCCGGGGATGAGGCCAAACCCTTCGAGGCCGTGCTCGCCGCATTCACCGATAAGACTGGGATCGAGGTGGAGTACCGGGTCATGCGGTCGGAGGACCTGGGGAAGGTCCTGCCGGCCCAGTTCTCCGCGGGAATGGCCCCGGGGGACGTGATCTTCACCGCTTGGGGTTGGTGGGTGAAGAAGTTCGCCGATCACATGGTGGACCTAGGCCCGCAGGTGGCAGATGTCCCCTTCGGCTTCCTCACCCCCATCGTGGTGGAAGGCCGCACCGTGGGCATTCCCTACGCCGTATGGGTGAAGCCCGGTTTCTGGTACCGGAAGTCCTTCTTCGACGCCCATGACCTCAGGGCACCTTCGTCCTGGGAGGATTTCCTGGCGCTCCTTGCCCGGATCGAGGCGGTGCCCGGGATTGAGAAGGCCGCCGCCTCCGGAGATGAGGTGGGCTGGCCCCTTTCGGATACTGTGGAACACTTCATCCTCGCTTATGGCGGCGTGAACATGTTCCTGGGTCTCACCGAGGGCACCATCAAGTGGACTTCCCCTGCGGTGCGGGCTGTGTTCGCGGATCACATCATCCCCTATCTCCAATACGCTTCCGAGCCCATCGAGTGGACCAGCGCCAAGGACCTCTGGTGGCAAGGAAAGTACGGGATCTACTTCATGGGCAACTGGCTCACCGGCATGGTAGAGGATCCGGCCGACCTGGGCGTGTTCGCCCTGCCCGGGGCCAAGGCGGTGACCGGCGGGACCGACTACATCTTCGTGCCAAAGTACACGAAGAACGTCGCGGACGCTGCGAAGCTGGTTGAATTCCTCATGAGCAAGGAGGGCCAGGAGATCCGCGCCGCGGGCGGCGGAAAGCTCGCCATCCGCACCGATATCTCCCCGGAGGCTTATCCGCCGGCCGAGCGGGCCCTCATCCAGGCCTTGCAGGGCTTCGTCATCGTCCCCGACATGGACGACACCATCGGCGGCGAGTGGCAGGCGGCCTTCTGGGACCAGTTGAAGCTCCTGTGGGTGAAGCCCGACGCCCTGGACGACGTCCTCCGCGTCCTGGATGAGAAGTACCCCAAGGGCTGAGGCCAAGGGAACGCGGGAGGGGAGGCCCCGCCGGGGGCTTCCCCTCCTTTTTGCCCGGGCCCGGAAGGGGGAGGGCCCAGCGGCGCTGGGCTTCCTCTCTTTGGGCCTTCTTCTCATCGCCCTCTTCGTGATCTATCCCTCGGTGAGGACGCTCTGGCTGAGCCTCTTCGATAAAGAGGGGTTCGCCGGGGTATCTAACTTCATCGACCTATTCCGGGACCGAGAGATCGTGGATTTCGGGAGGTTTCTCTCGCGGGAGCCCCCGTGGGGCGCCTTGCTCCATAACTTGGTGTGGACCGTTATCCACCTCCCCCTCACCGTGGGGCTGGGGCTTGTTTTGGCCGTAGTCTTCTCCAAGGTCAAAAGTTGGTGGGTAGGGCTTGCCCGGGGCGCGATTTACCTCGGGATCGTGACCCCCCTGATCGTGGGGGGCGTTATCATCCGGTTCTTGTTCGAGAAGCACGCCGGCCTGGTACCCCAGGTGCTCGGGGCCCTGGGGGCCGGGGCGCCCTGGTCTGCGGGGTGGACGGCGTATCCAGAGACGGCGCTTCTTGCGTTGGTCATCGGCTCGGTGTGGCTTTGGACCGGCTTTTCCATGGTACTCCACTCGGCCGGCCTCTCCACCATCGACCGGGAGCTGTACGAGGCGGCCCAAATCGACGGGGCCTCCGAGTGGGCCCAGTTCCGCCACATCACCCTTCCTCTCCTCAGACCGGTGACGCTGGTGGTGGCGGCCATGACGTTCCTGTGGGAGCTCAAGATCTTCGACATCGTGTACGTGGCCACCATGGGCGGCCCGGGCGGGGCGTCGAACGTCCTCGCGTTGGAGATGTATTTCTCCGCCTTCCGGGAGCTCGATCCCTATCGGGCATCGGCCATCGCCACCCTCATCACTCTCTTCAGCCTTCCCGTGGGTTACTGGTTCGCCAGAAGGCGGCTCGGGAGGTAACGGTGCACATAAAAAACCCGTGGGCCAAGCTCATCGCCATCGTGGTAGCGCTGGTTTGGGTCATTCCCTTCATCGGGATCGTGATGTCGGCCCTACGGCCCTCCCAGGAGGTGCTTTACGGTTGGTGGCGGCCCCCGTTCCATTTCTCCTTCAAGAACCTGGTGGGCGCCTGGACCCACCCCACGGCTTCGCTCAGCATAGGCCTGCGTAACTCGGTACAGGTCGCCATCGGGGCCACCCTCCTTCCCACCTTCGTGGCCTCGTTGATGGCGTATGGCCTCGGGAGGCTGCGGTTTCGGGGAAGAGGCCCTCTTCTCATGCTTATCGGACTCCTTTTGGCGCTTCCCCAGCAGATGATCGCCTGGCCCCTCTTCCGCGAGATGCACGCGTTGGGGCTCTTGAACAGCCTCACGGGACTTATCCTCGCCCACAGCGCCTGGGGTCTCCCGTGGATGGTGTTTTTCCTGCGGGGCTACATCGAGACCCTACCGGTGGAGCTGGAGGAGGCGGCGCGGATCGACGGGGCGGGGAGGCTGAAGACCTTTATCTACGTGATCTTTCCCCTGATGCTCCCGGCGCTTGCCTCGGTGATGGTGCTCCAGTTCACCTGGGTGTGGAACGATTTCTTCATGGCGTTGATCCTCATCTTCGACCCGAACAAGATGGTCATCACCCAACAGATCCCGCTCCTTAGGGGACAATACCACGTGGATTGGGGCCTTTTAAGTGCCGGGACATTAATCGCGATGTCGGTACCGTTGCTGGTCTTCGTTTTCCTACAGCGATACTTCGTACGCGGCCTGATCGGCGGGGCGGTCAAATAACCGCTGGACACAGCGAGGAGGCTTGAATGATCGAGAGATACCTACCGTACGTGGGCAAAAAGGCGATCGCCGAGCTCGTGGCGCTGGCCCGAAACCTGCAGGGGCTCCGGATTTTGCACGTGAACTCCACCTACCACGGCGGAGGGGTAGCGGGGATGCTGCGGAGCCTCGTTCCCCTCATGGACGACCTCGGGCTCGAGGCCCACTGGGTCCTCCTTTTCGGCGAGCCGACCTTCTTTTCTTGCACCAAAAAGCTCCACAACGCGCTCCAAGGGGAGGAGATCTTCCCGGAAGAGGACGAACTCTCGACCTACCTCCAGATCAACGAGTTCTTCGCCCGCTATGCCCCCATCGACCACGACGTGGTGGTGATCCATGACCCCCAGCCCCTACCCTCTGTATCCTTTCGCCCCAAGCGGGAGCTGTGGATCTGGCGGTGCCACATAGATATCTCCTCCCCGAGCGAGAAAGCGTGGGAGCTCCTTATGCCCTACATCCTCCGGTACGACGCGGCGGTGGTATCGGCGGAGGGGTTCCTCCGGGATGGGCTCCCCCAACGCGTCTCCATCATCCCCCCGGCCATCGACCCCGTGTCCCCCATAAACCGGGAGATGAGCCCCAGGGAGGTGGAGGAGAAACTCGCCCAGTACGAGATACCCCTCGACAAGCCCCTCATCGTCCAGGTCTCCCGGTTCGACAAGTGGAAGGACCCCCTCGGGGTCTTGGAAGTCTTCCAAAAGATACGACGTGATGCCGATTGCAGGTTGGTGATGTTGGGAAACATGGCCGGGGACGATCCCGAGGGCCCGGAGATCTTTACTCGGGTGAGAGAGGCCGCGGCGAAACTTCCGGACGTGCATCTTGTGACCGAGACCGACGAGTTGTTGGTGAACGCCCTCCAGCGGGCGGCCGCGGTGGTGTTGCAGCTATCCGTCCGTGAGGGATTCGGCCTCACCGTCTCCGAGGCCCTGTGGAAGGGGACCCCAGTGGTGGCCTCGGCGGTGGGCGGGATCCCCCTGCAGATCCGTGACGGGGAGAACGGCTTCCTGGTGAAGCCCCGGGACTATGCGAGCGCGGCGGAGAAAGTGCTCGCGCTCCTGGGAGACCGAAACTTGCGGCGGGAGTTTGGGGAGCATGGCCGGGAATGGGTGCGGAAAAATTTCCTGATAACAAGGCTCCTTCGAGATTGGCTCTCCACCCTCGGGGAGCTCCTCGGCTGATGTGTACCTCAAGGCCCGCCAGGACCTACCACGGGAGGACGAACAAGTCCCGAAGCCATCACACTTAGAAAGCCATTCAGTTGCTGAATAAAAATTCTTCAGCACGTGGATGATTTGCACACAGTTGCTTGCATCCGTGGTTCTGATCGTGAAAAGATCTTTTTGAAAAAAAAACGACACTTGCCCAATAGTGCCTTCGCTTCTCCCCCGGGTAAAATCGCGGCGGAGGGACGGATGATCGGGAAAAGAAAAGCGGTGAGGATAGCCCCTGAGCTCTGGGCCGCTATCCAAGATAACCTTGAGGCCCTCGGGGTCTCCTCGGTGGAAGAATACGTGGAAGCGGTGTTGCGGGAGGACATGCGCGAAAAAGGCCTCCTCCCCGCCTACACCCCCGAGGAAGAGCGGGAGGTGGAGCGGCGGCTCCGGGATCTTGGCTATCTCGATTGAGCCTCCTCCAGATCAGGGGGCGGGGGCTCCTCCCGCAGCACAAGCGGCGGCCCCAAGATCTCGGCGAGGATCACCGCCACCTGGGGTTTTTCTTTCAGCAGCCGCACGAGCTCTTCGGAGATCTTCTCCTTTGGCATCGCCATCAGGCTAGGGCCTCATCTCCCGGGGCCTTGCCCTTGGGTGGGGTCTCTTCCCCGGCGATGGACTCCCGCATCCTGGTGTCGGCCTGGATGTTCTTGAGCCGGTAGTAATCCATGATCCCGAGTTGTCCCTTCCTGAACGCCTCAGCGATGGCTTTGGGGATCTCGGCTTCGGCCTCGATCACCGCCGCCCTCCGCTCCCATACCAGGGCCTTCATCTCCTGCTCCCGGGCGATGGCCATGGCGCGGCGCTCCTCCGCCTTGGCCCGGGCTACCTTGAGGTCAGCCTCCGCCTGGTCCGCCTGGAGCTGGGCCCCAATGTTTTTCCCTACATCTACGTCGGCGATGTCGATGGAGAGGATCTCGAAGGCCGTTCCCGCGTCCAATCCCTTCTCCAGGACACGTTTCGAGATGGCATCGGGGTTCTCCAGCACCTCCTTGTGGGAGTCGGCGGAACCGATGGCCGACACGATCCCCTCGCCCACCCGGGCGATCACCGTCTCCTCCGTGGCGCCGCCCACCAGCCGCTCCAGGTTCGCCCGCACCGTGACCCGCGCCACGGCGAAGAGCTGGATCCCGTCCTTAGCCACGGCACCGATCTTGGGGGTCTCGATCACCCGCGGGTTGACGGACATGGCCACCGCGTCGTACACGTCCCGGCCGGCGAGGTCGATGGCCGCCGCCCGCTTGAAGTCCAGGGGAATCCCCGCTTTATCCGCGGAGATCAGGGCCCGCACCACCCGCTCCACATTTCCCCCCGCGAGGTAATGGGCCTCGAGATCCGAAACCGCGAGCTTCAGCCCCGCCTTCCACGCCGCGATCATCGGTCCCACCACCCGGTGGGGGTTCACCTTCCTCAGACGCATCCCGATGAAGGTCATCGGGCCCACCGGTACTCCGGCGGCGATGGCCGATATCCAGAGTCCCACGGGGACGAAATAGAAGAACACCCAAACCGCAAGGAGGACGACAACCGCGATAACGATCGTCCCGATCATCCCGTATCACCTCCCTTCCTCCGCACCACGAACCGGATCCCCTCGGCCCGGGTGATCACGATCTCCGTGCCCTTGGGGATATACCCTTCTTCGCTCACCACATCGACGATCCTCCCGGAAAATTCTCCCTTCCCCACCGGACGGAGATCCGTCACCGCCACACCGCGCTTGCCCACCCACTCCTGCCGCGGCTCCTTTCTCAGGGCTCTGGAGTCGATGGCGCTTTTCAAGAGCACCCCTCCGAAGCGGAGCCTGGTCTTGGGGAGGAAAGTGATGATGAGAACTATGCCCATAAGGGCCGCTGCCAACCCCACGGAGACCGCGGTGATGGCCCGGCTCACCTGGGCCGGATCGGTGAGGGGGCCCACCATGGCGGTGTAGAACCCGGCCCCGATGAGACCGAGGCCCACGATCCCCACCGCCCCGAAGTCCACGGCGGTGAAGACAAAGATCTCGAGGAGCACGAGGATCAACCCCGCGATGAAAAACCCCAAGGACTCCCAGCCCGCAAGCCCAACGGAAAAGTGGCTCCAGAAGAAAAGCGAAAGGGCCCCGAGCCCCACGATCCCCGGCACCCCGAAGCCCGGGATGGAAAGCTCCACCAGAAGGCCCAGGATCCCCAGGGCGATGAGGATCCCCGAGGCGGTGGGGGAGGTGAGGAGGGCGATGACCCGCTCCCAGAACCCGGGGGCGAACTCCTCTACCGCGACATCGGCGAGGCCCGCGGCGGCGAGCACCTCTGCGAGGTTCTCCGCGATCCCATCGGAATATCCCCACGCCGCGGCACTAGAAGGAGTGAGGGTGAGGAGCTTCCCTTCCTCCACGAGGTCGGGGACTCCGATGTCGGGATCCACCATGGCGGCGGCGACATCCGGGTTCCGGCCGCGGGCCTCGGCGGTGGCGCGGAAGATCTCCCGCACCGCCGAGACCACCTTCTCCGGGGCCGCCTCCATTCGGCCTTCGGAGAAGTAGACGGGAGTGGCCGCGCCCATGGCCCCACCGGGGGCGAAGTAGATGCGCTCACACGAGATAGCGATGAGGGCTCCGGCGGAAAGGGCATTCCGGTTCACGAAAGCTACCGTCCGTACCGAGGTGTCCAAGAGGAGGTCCCGACACCGCAGCGCCGCGTCCAGGTAACCCCCGGGGGTGGAAAGGGAAACGACCAAGGCCGCAGCCCCCATCTCCTCCGCCCGCTCGATCGCCCCCTGAAGCAGGAGCACCGTGCCCCGATTTATCTCCCCATCTACGCGCACGAGGACGACCGTCTCGGCCCCGATGGCGATCCCTGCCCCAAGGAGCAGAAAAACCATCACGATTAGCGTTGTCCTCGACATAGTCCCGTAAAACCACTTTAGCCCAAACGGAAGGTTCCGAAAAGGCCGCGAAGTGCCTCGATGAAAATGCTATCGAAGGAAGGGAAGGTACCTCATAATGCGGTTACTCTCAGGAGGCACGAGGTGACACGAGAGAGCATCGCGGAGTTGATCCGGGCGTGGCGGCCGAGGTACAAGCGCGCCTCCCGCAAGGAGAAGGGGAGGATCCTGGACGAACTGGAGCACCTCACCGGCTACCACCGCAAATCCCTCATCCGGACCCTCTCCCGCAGGAGCACAGGCAAAGGCCGCCGGGGACGCCCCCGGACCTACACCAACGAGGTGCGGGCGGCCCTGGTGGAGGTATGGGAGCTTTCCGGAAGGCTCTGCTCCAAGAGGCTGGCCCCGTTTATGGAGGAGTTCTTGGAGGTATTGGAGCGCTGTGGGGAGCTCAAGTTGAGGCCGGGGG
>Ga0209426_1001189_pt1 | contig 17836 bp, 18 predicted proteins | sample Deesub1362B_J571_FD_187697 | JGI IMG/M metagenome (GOLD analysis project Ga0209426, IMG submission 187697) | Deep oceanic, basalt-hosted subsurface ecosystem from Juan de Fuca Ridge flank, Pacific Ocean, CORK Borehole 1362B_J2.571 (SPAdes)... ...
GCTGGGGTTTGGTCGCGCGGTTGGCGAAACCATGATCGTCCTTATGGCCACCGGTAACACACCCATCCTGGACCTGAACCCTTTTAACGGATTCCGCGCCATGTCCGCCTGTATTGCCGTAGAAATCCCCGAAGCACCCGTAGGAGGAACCCTCTACCGGGTTCTGTTCCTTACAGCACTGCTTCTGTTTCTTTTCACCTTTGTAATTAACACAGTGGCCGCTGTGGTCGGGGACCAGTTGCGCAAAAAGTACGCGAGATTTTAGACAATGGCAGGAATGAACTACTTCCGACAAAAAGGCGATGCCTACATTTTTACCACCAGCATGGCCCTGATTTTATCGCTGGGGATGGTGGTGTTTATGATCGCGGTGATTCTGGTAAAAGGATTGGGATTCTTCTGGCCGGCTGACCTTGTGCTGGTTGAGATGAAGGATGGGACACGCTATCTGGGCGAAATCCGCGGCAAAGCCATTGTGCGGGAGCTCAATGAGATGGGGGAACAGGTAAAGGTTCCCGAAATAAAACTCAGAGTTGGTAACCGGGATCTCTATGGTAGGGACTTTTTGTGGGTAAAGAAAGGGGATGTCCTGCGCATTGTCAGGGAGCCGGATGCCACTGCTTTTGAAAGGGAAGAATACGGTGTTTTTTTCGGCTTTCCGGTGGCGCTTGCGGGGAAGAAAGGGCCGCCCGATCTGGAAGCAATGAAAGAAGCTCACCGCCAGGCCCGGAAGAACTGGAGGGAGATCGAAAAAATTCAGGGGAGAATGAACGACCTGCTGCGGCCGATTTCTCGCCTTTACCGGGAACTGTCTCTACTGGAAAGCCGCGGGGGAAAACTTTCGCCAGAAGAGAAACAACGCCTGGAGGACCTGGGGCGGAAAGTGGATAGACTGGAGGCCGAAATTGCGCCGGCCTACCAGCAGCTTCAGATGCGGATGGAAACCCTGGAAGCGCGTAACCGACAACTTGTGGTTACGGTGCAAACAGCGGAAGGCCAGGCGGTGGAATTGCCGCTCCACCGGGTTATCCGCTTTTACCAGCCCAACCGGATGTCGGTATGGCAGAAGTCGAAATACTATTGTGGCAAACTGTGGGAATTTGTTTCGGCCGGGCCGCGGGAGTCCAACACCGAAGGCGGGGTGTTTCCTGCTATCTTCGGTACGGTACTGATGGTGATGATTATGTCCATTGCAGTAGTGCCGTTCGGGGTTCTGGCCGCCCTTTACCTGAACGAGTATGCCCCTCAAGGGCCCGTCGTCCGGCTCATCCGTCTTTCGGTAAACAATCTGGCAGGGGTCCCTTCCATCGTGTATGGTGTGTTCGGGCTGGGATTCTTCATTTACACCGTTGGTGGCACCATTGACCAGCTGTTTTTCCGCTCGAAGCTGCCGGAACCCACTTTTGGCACGGGCGGCATCCTGTGGGCTTCGCTAACTCTGGCGCTGCTCACAGTTCCTGTGGTTGTTGTGGCCACAGAAGAGGGCCTGCTTGCTGTTCCACGGGCCAACCGTGAAGGTGCGCTGGCCCTGGGCGCCACAAAATGGCAGATGATCCGCAAAATCGTGATTCCAAACGCGACCCCTGGGATCCTTACGGGGTTAATTCTGGCCATCAGCCGCGGAGCGGGAGAAGTAGCACCGCTGATGATTACTGGAGTGGTCAAACTGGCACCCTCTTTGCCCATCGATGGCACCTTCCCGTTTCTGCATCTTGACCGAAAATTTATGCACTTGGGATTTCATATTTACGATGTGGGGTTTCAGTCTCCCAATGTGGAGGCGGCCAAACCCATGGTATACATGACGGCCCTTCTGCTGATTACCATTGTGGTGGCCCTTAACCTGATCGCCATTGTGGTGAGAAATCGCTTGCGCAAACGGTATCGCACGGCTACTTTTTAGCAAAGTAAGAGAGGAGGAGGATGGCGCAAAGACAGGACATGGATATCCAGACCGGCCTCCGAGAGGTTTCCGGGACCGGAAAAAAACCGGTTTTTTCAGATGTGGCGATTGAAACCATCGATCTGAATTTTTTTTATGGTCCGGAAAACCGTGCGCTGAAAAACATTTCCATACAGATTCCGCGTCGGCAGGTGACGGCATTTATCGGCCCTTCCGGATGCGGAAAGTCCACGCTGTTGCGATGTTTCAACCGGATGAACGATCTGATTCCCGGGGCCTATCTCACCGGAAAGGTGCTTGTGGATGGGGAGGATATTTACCGGGAGGGAATCCGTTTGGAAACCCTGCGGCGGCGGGTGGGTATGGTATTCCAGAAATCCAATCCGTTTCCCATGTCCATCTGGGAAAACGTGGCCTTTGGTCCAAAAGTGAACGGAGAACGGGATCCGGCAGTGCTGGAAGAAATTGTGGAAAGGGCTTTGCGCCAGGCCGATCTGTGGGATGAAGTGAAAGACCGCCTGCACCAGTCGGCACTGGATCTCTCGGGAGGTCAGCAGCAGCGACTTTGCATTGCCAGGGCCCTGGCCAACCGGCCCGAAATCATCCTCATGGATGAACCGGCTTCCGCCCTGGACCCGATTTCCACAGGGAAGATTGAGGAAACCATCACTGAGCTTAAAAAAGAATTTACGATCGTCATTGTAACCCACAACATGCAGCAGGCGGCGCGTATTTCCGATTATACTGCTTTTTTGATGATGGGTGAGCTGGTTGAATTTGACCGGACAGATGCCCTGTTTACTAACCCGCGGGAGAAACTAACCGAGCAGTACATTACCGGCCGTTTTGGCTAAAAAGCGGCGGGCGGGGCAAACCGGCAGAAAAACACAGGTGGATGGCCGATGGTTGAACGCAAGAAATTTCAGGAAAGCCTGGAGGCGCTGAAGGGGGACCTGTTGCGCATGGCAGCCCTGGCCGAAAAAAGTGTGGCAGATGCCACTCTGGCTGCCAAAAAACGGGATATGGATCTGGCGCGGAAAGTAATTGAGCGCGACGATGAAATCAACCTTTATGAGGTTAAAATTGAAGAGGAATGCATCCGGCTTCTCGCGACCCAGCAGCCGCTGGCCATTGATCTGCGGATGCTGACCGCCATGTTGAAGATCAACAGCGACCTGGAACGGATTGCGGACCACGCAGTAAATATCGCCCAGTCGGTGCAGAAGATTGCTGACAAACCACCGGTGAAACCGCTGATCAGCATTCCGATGATGGCCCAGATTGCCCAGGAAATGCTGCGCAGTGCCATCGATGCGCTGGTTCAGGAGAAGCCGGAAATGGCCCGGCACGTGTGTGAAATGGACGACGAGGTTGACAAACTGAACGACGAAATCATCCGGGAGCTGATCACCTACATGATGGAAGATCCAAAGACCATTTCGCGGGCGATTGAGCTGATCAACATTAGCAAAAATCTCGAGCGGGTGGCCGATCTGGCGACCAATATTGCGGAGGATGTGGTGTTTATTTTTCAGGCAAAGATCATCAAGCACCATATGGAAGAGGAGCTGTGAGATGGAAGATACGGCGAAAGTTTCGGCAGATGCTGTTCGTAGTTTACCCGAAGAGATCCGGCAGAAAATCCGGATGGCCCAGCAGATTGAGCTGACGGAGTACCACATTTACCGGAAACTGGCAGCCAGCCAGAAAGATCCGGACATGCGGACCTTGCTGGAAAGAATTGCGAATGAGGAGCTGGAACACCATGATTTCTGGAAGGAGCTTCTGGGGGAATCGGTGCGTCCCAGACGGCTGCAAATAGTTTTTTACACCGCTCTGGCGCGAATATTCGGCATTACATTTGGCATTAAGCTGATGGAAAAGGGGGAACAGCGCGCTGAAAAAACCTACGGCGAGCTTTTGCAGTACATCCCTCAGGTGCAGGAGCTGATTGAGGCAGAGGACCGCCATGAGCAGCACCTGATATCGCTGCTTGATGAGGAGCGTTTGCGCTATGTAAGTTCCATGGTGCTGGGGCTAAATGATGCCCTGGTCGAGCTAACGGGGGCATTGGCCGGGCTGACATTGGCGCTCCAGAATACCCACATTGTGGCTCTGGCGGGACTGATTACCGGGATTGCGGCGGCCCTGTCCATGGCGGCCTCGGAGTACCTGTCTACTAAATCGGAAGAGGGCGAAAAAAACCCGCTTAAAGCCGCGGGATATACCGGCGTGGCTTACATCTTTACGGTACTGTTTCTTGTTTTTCCCTATTTCGTGCTTGCCAACCCATTCTTTTCGCTGGGGTGGGCCGTTGCCAATGCCTTGCTGGTTATTTTCTTTTTTACCTATTACATTTCCGTGGCGAAGGACCTGTCTTTCCGGCACCGTTTTGGCGAAATGGCCCTGATCAGTATCGGCGTTATGCTGATCAATTTCCTGATCGGGCTGGTAATCCGCCATTTCTTTCACATTGATGTGTGAATGTGGCCGGGAATCGGAAAAGTCTGGATGAGCTCTTTTCCATGAAGCAACCCCCGGACTGCGGTGCGGGGGAGATTTTTGAGAAGGACGAGACAGAAGCAAAAAGCCCGGAACCGCATGTTCCGGGCTTTGTTGTAGTTGTGGATCAGAAACGTCCGAGCTTTCAGTTTACAACGGCTTTTCCTGCACAGCCGAGTACATCGATTTTATGCATGACCATTTGCTTGACGGCTTCCCGTGCCGGTTTCAGATATTTCCGGTAATCGAACACTTCCGGATGTTCGTGGAAGTATTCGCGGAGAGTTGCCGTAATAGCCAGGCGGATGTCCGTATCAATATTTACTTTGCAGATGCCGTATTTTACCGCTTCCTGAATCATTTCTTCCGGCACACCGCGGGCGTTGGGTAGGTTGCCGCCATAGCGGTTACACTTTTCTACCAGCTCCTGTGGTACGGAGGAAGAACCGTGCATCACAAGAGGCAGTCCCTCCAGGCGCCGGGTCAGCTCCTTGATCAGGTCCATTGCCAGAACCGGTTCTCCCTTGAATTTGTAGGCACCATGGGAGGTTCCCACGGCCACCGCCAGGGAATCCACGTTTGTCTGTTCCACGAAGTATTCCGCCTCGTCTGGATTTGTTAAAAAGGCGTCCCGTTCTTCTACTTTCACGTGCTCCTCAATGCCCCCCAGGCGGCCCAGTTCTGCTTCCACAACTTTCCCGTGAGCATGAGCATATTCCACCACCTGTTTAGTGATGCGGATGTTTTCTTCCAGGGGCAAGTGGGAAGCATCGATCATGACCGAGGTGAAAATCGGGTCATCGATACACTGTTTGGCCAGTTCAAAATCCGGCCCATGGTCGAGATGGACCGCCAGCTCCAGGTCGGGGTGTTCTTCCAGCCCGGCCTCGATGATCTTTCGCAGATACGTCATGCCCGCATAATCACGGGCACCCTTGGAAATCTGCAGGATGCAGGGGGCATTTTTTTCGGCTACGGCGTCGAGCACACCCTGGATCACTTCCATGTTATTCACGTTAAAGGCTCCAATGGCGTAACCACCCTTGTATGCGCGCTCAAACATGCCCTTCGTTGTAACCAGTGGCATCGCTCGTGTCCTCCCTGTTTATATTTCCGGCTTTGGAGTTTCCCTAAAAATAACCAAAATCCAAGCGTGAGTCAATAAAATATGGCCGAAGGACCGTAGTGACCGGAATACACCTTGCCATTTCCTGTTGTAAATCTTCTGCATGATCTATATATTTGAGTCATGATCCGGAAAAAACCGGGGAAAGCGTAAAAGCGTGTCTGTCCAATTTTTACCGCCCGGCTGGAAGAAGGGTCTTCGGCGGGATTTTTATGCAGTGCAGGGGAAATGACAGTGGGTTTCAGGGGATAACAGCCGAAAGTGATAATGGATTTCATCCGCACCAACTGGGAGAAGGTTAGAGAGAGGGTGGCTCGCGCAGCCCAGCGCGCAGGGCGCAATCCGGAAGAGATTCAGATCGTGGCTGTTTCGAAGACGGTTCCACCGGAAAGAATCCGGGCGGCTGTTGAGGCCGGGGTGGAGCATATCGGCGAAAACCGGGTACAGGAAGCCTGGCAGAAGTATCAGGAGCTGGGCGATCTTGCCACCTGGCACATGGTGGGACATCTACAAACCAACAAGGTTAAACGTGCCCTTCAAATATTTCAGGTGATTCATTCGGTAGATAGCCTGCATCTGGCACAGGAGATTGAGAAGCGCTGCACACAGATGGGACGTGAGGTGGAAGTCCTGGTTGAAGTGAAAACATCCGACGAACCCACAAAATTCGGCGTCGCACCCGAGGATACCCCCGGACTGGTTGCTGCCATTGCGGATATGCCGCATCTGCGGCTTACCGGACTGATGACCATCGGAAAATTTACGGATGATGAACAAGAGGTGCGTGCGTGTTTCCGCACACTGGCAGCTCTTCTGGAGCGCATCAACCGCGAAAAGATTTACCCGGAGCCTCTCCGGCATCTCTCCATGGGGATGAGCTCCGACTTTGAATGGGCCATTGAGGAAGGCGCAACCATTGTGCGCATTGGTACCGCAATCTTTGGCCCGAGAATCGATCACTAAATGGGAGGAAGGACCTTGAAGCTCACGCCACTTGACATTAAGAAGCAAGAATTCCGTAAAGTGCTGCGGGGATACGATCCTCTGGAAGTGGAAACATTTCTGGAAATGGTTGCGGACGAGTACGAATCGCTGCAAAAGGAGGTGGAATCGCTCCGTGCAGAAGTCCGTACCCTCCAGACCCAGCTCAAGGACTACCAGCAGGTGGAGCAAACCCTGAAACAGACCCTGATGAACGCTCAGGAATCCATTAATCGGGCGAGAATGAATACCGAAAAAGAAGCCAGCCTGATTATTCATGAAGCGGAGCTGAAAGCAGAAAAAATCCTGGATGAGGCGCGGAGGGAAGTGGAGAGACTGCGCAACGATATTGTGCTGTTGCGTTCCCAGAAAGAATCGTTAGCCAGAAGGTTGAAGCACCTGCTGGAATCCCAATTGGAATTGATTGAAGTGCTGGCAAAGGAAGATGCAGATCTGGAACGGCTCCGCTCGCGGGAAAAAGAGGAAAAGGCGAAGGCAAAGATCCACGCTGCTGAACCGGAAGTGCAGAAAACCGCAAAGGCACCAGAAGGCTCTCTGGAAGAGGACCTTTCAACCGAAGGGGTGGAGCCGGAGCAGAAAGAAGAAACCCGCAAGACACCCGAAGTTCCGGATGAAGACCAGATGATTTTCTGATCCGACACGAATAGGGAGGAACCATGAAACGGACGCTTCTATTTTTTCTGGGGGGAATTCTCCTCTTTTCCGGCTGTTCGCGTTATGTGGTGGTTTCTTATGATCAGCTAAAGGTGCCCTCGGAGGTCAGGCTTACGATGAGACAGGGTCAGACCCTGGCTGGAGTGGTTCAGGAGAAAAAGGGTGACACACTGCAACTTGCGGTGCGGGGAACCCTTCAGCAAATAGCTGCGGCAGATGTATCCCGCATTGAAATGCTGCCCCCTGTGTACGACGAAGGCGGTGGCCTGATTACCGAGACGGAAATCGCCCGGGCCAACACCCACCGGAGAACCTGGTTTTACACTATAGGCGGCGGAGCTCTCAGTTTTGGGACCAGTTTGTTTCTCAGCTCCCTTTATTACCGCAATCAGAAGGATAAAGAGTTCAGCGTGATAAACCCGTTTTCGGTGGCCGGAGGGGTGTTGGGGATGATCCTGTTCAACCGCATCGGAGCAAAGCGGGACCGCCTGTTTGCCATTGAAAAAATCCGCGATCAGCGGAAGCTGGAGGCGCAGCGGCTGTTAGAAGAAAAACGGAAGGAGAGGGAGCGCCTGATGAAGGAACTGGAGGCGCTCAAAAAGGAAAAAGAGCGTATTGAGCAGGAAAAGAAAAAACTTCAGGAGAAGATGAAAAAAAAGAAGAAAAAGGAATAGAGGAGGATCTGATCGATGACGGAATTGCGGAGACAGCTGCAGGAAACGGTTTCGTTTTTGCGCACTAAAACCCAGAGCAAACCGCCCATCGGTATCATTCTGGGAACAGGATTGGGCGAACTGGCCAATGAAATTGATAAGGAGGTGGTAATCTCATATAAAGATATCCCTCATTTTCCCATTTCCACGGTGGAGTTCCATGCTGGAAATCTTATTTTTGGCAAGCTGGCCGGCAAAGATGTGGTGGCCATGCAGGGGCGCTTCCACTATTATGAAGGTTATTCCATGAAGCAGATCACCTACCCGGTGCGGGTGATGAAAGAACTGGGCGTCAAAGTACTGATGATCTCCAATGCCTGCGGCGCGCTGAATCCTATTTTCCGGGCCGGAGACATCATGGTGATCTACGATCATATCAACCTGCTGGGAGACAATCCGCTCATTGGGCCCAATGATGACGAACTGGGACCGCGGTTTCCAGATATGTCTGAGCCGTATTGCCAGGAATTTATCGATTTGGTAGAAAAAATTGCCCTGGAGGAGAAGATCAAACTTCACAAAGGCGTGTATGCGGCAATGACCGGACCCAGCCTGGAAACCCGTGCCGAATACCGGATGCTGCGGATTATCGGGGCCGATGTGGTGGGCATGTCGACCGTTCCAGAGGTAATTGTGGCGGTGCACGCGGGAATCAAAGTGCTGGGAATGTCGGTAATTACAGATGAATGCTTTCCTGATGCTCTTAAGCCGATCGATATTAACGAAATTCTCCGGCATGCAAAGGAAGCGGAACCCAAACTGACCGTGATCATGAAACGCTTTGTGGAACAAATTTCTCCTTGACATTTTTGTAAAATCCCTGTATATTTTGCACCAAAATTATTTGAGGAAAAAGATCGAGAACGGTTAAGCATGATGGCCACCTCCTACAATTTCGGTTTCTCCTTTTACGGTTACTATTTTTGGTTTCCGTAAAAGGGGAGGTGTATTCTGAGTTCGGCTCAGAAACCCTCCCAGAGGCATCATCTTGGGAGGGTTTTTTATTTTATGGGCTGGGGAAAAAAGCCGGGATGGACAGCGGAGGGATAGGAAAGAGGAAATTTTGAACGGAGTGCAGTCCATGACTGTACGTGGCATTCGCGGAGCAAATCGGATTGCGGAGAATACGCGAAAAGCTATTCTAGATGGTACAAGAGAGGTGCTGATGGCCATGATGGAGGCCAATCGGGTGAAAGCTGAGGAAATTGCCGCTATTTATTTCACGCTTACTCCCGATTTGAACGCTGCTTTTCCCGCCGAAGCAGCCCGGGAGCTGGGCATGACCCGAGTGCCTCTCCTGTGCATGCAGGAAATAGGCGTCCCGGGAAGTATGACCCGGGTGGTTCGGATTCTTATGCTCGTGAACACTGAACGGCGGCAGGATGAAATCCGTCACATGTTTCTTGGAGAGACCCAAAAACTGCGGGACGATCTCGACGGGGAGGTTTCATGATTGTTATCGTAGATAATGCTTCTGGAGAGACGGTCGTCCGGACCGTAATCGAGGAGATCCAGAAAATGGGCTTTAAAACCCACGTCTCCAAAGGAGTAGAAAAAACCATCATCGGTGTAATAGGGGATGACCGGTACATAGCGAAGGAGAAAATAGAAATGCTTGAGGGCGTGGAGAAAGTCATTCCAGTTCTGAAGCCGTTTAAACTCAGTTCGAGGGAATTTCACCCGGAAAATACCCTGATCCGCGTCAACGGAAAGAAGATCGGGGAAGAGTTCGTTACCATTGCCGGACCCTGCTCTGTGGAGTCGCGGGAGCAGATTCTTGAAACGGCCCATTTTGTGAAGGAATGCGGTGCGGACCTCCTGCGTGGCGGGGCATTCAAGCCGCGGACATCACCCTACAGTTTCCAGGGGCTTGGACTCCGTGCTCTGGAATATCTTGCAGAAGCCAAACAGGAAACCGGGCTTCCCATCGTCACGGAAGTGTTGGCGCCGCAAGACGTTCAGCTGGTGGCAGAATATGTGGATGTGATTCAAATTGGAGCGCGCAACATGCAGAATTTTTCGCTTCTGCGCGCCGTAGGCCAGATCCGGAAGCCGGTTTTGCTGAAGCGCGGCATGATGTCAACCATCGAGGAATTTCTCTTGGCTGCCGAGTATATCATGAATGAGGGCAACCAGGAAGTTATCCTGTGTGAACGGGGAATCCGGACCTTTGAGACCTACACCCGCAACACGCTGGATCTGGGAGCAGTGGCGCTGATCAAAGAGCTCTCTCACCTCCCTATTATTGTAGATCCCAGCCATGCTACGGGAAAGCAATCCCTGGTGCCCCCTCTGGCCAAAGCCGCCGTGGCCGTGGGGGCCGACGGTGTGATGGTAGAAGTGCATCCCAACCCCTCTAAGGCCCTTTCTGATGGGCCCCAAAGCTTGACCTTCGAGCAGTTCCGCGAAATGATGCGGGAGATCCTTGGAATTGCGGAGGTTCTTCACCGCCGGGTGGCCAATGAAACAGCCTGAGGAGATCATGGATACGGCAAAGAACATCCGCGTTGCTTACCAGGGAATTGATGGGGCCTATAGCCAGGAGGCAGCGTACCGGTACTTCGGCAAGGGAAGCAAAACCATCGGCTGTGCTACGTTCGACGAGGTGGTAAGAAAGGTGGAGCAGGGCGAGGTAGAATTCGGCATCCTCCCGGCCGAAAATTCCGCAGCTGGAACCATTGTTCAAACGTACGACCTGCTGCTGGAGTCCAATTTGCAAATTGTTGGCGAAGTTTATCTGCCAGTGCATCACAACCTGATGATCCTGCCGGATGCTGAATGGAAAAATGTCCGGGTGGTTTACTCTCATCCACAGGCTCTTGCACAGTGTGCTCAGGCCATCCGGCGGTTCGGTCTGCGTCCGGAGGCTACGTGGGACACGGCGGGAAGCGCCAAAAAAATTAGGGAGGAGGATCTGCGGGATGCAGCCGCCATAGCCAGCCGGTCGGCTGCGGAGGTCTACAATTTGAAAATCGTTGCTGCCAATATCGAGGATCTGGACCACAACATGACCCGCTTTTTTGTGCTGGGAAGAGCTCCCTTCCGGAGGGGAAGGAACCACAAAAGCTCCATCGTCTTTACAACCCGGCATCAGCCAGGGGCACTGGTTGATTGCCTGGCTGAATTTGCCTCACGGGGCATCAATCTGACGAAGATTGAATCACGCCCGGACCGCCGCAAACCCTGGCACTATGTGTTTTATCTGGATTTTGAGGGGTGTCTGGAAGATTCGCAGGTGGAACAGGCCCTCCTTCAGCTGCTGAAGAAAGCCACGTTTGTGAAGGTGCTGGGAAGCTATCCTGCAGGAGACAAGGATGGCAGGCCGTAGCATCCGGATCGGCATTGTGGGGTTGGGGCAGATTGGTGGCTCCCTGATGCTGGCTTTGCGGCGCTCCGGAGAATCCCTGCAACTGGGAGGGTATGATCTCAACCGCAAACGGCTTGCCTCGGCGCAGCCGCATCTTCATTTCGCCGCGGAAAGTGAAACAGAGTTGTTCCGCTGGGCGGAAATCGTGTTCCTTGCCACGCCTGTCCAGACGATTCTGCAGCTTCTTCATATAGCAGGAAACCGTTACCCGTCGGTACTTTTTACCGATGTGGGCAGCACCAAACGGGCTGTTGTGGACTGCGCGCATTCGTACACCAGTCTTCGGTTTGTACCCGGACATCCTTTTGCAGGAAATGAGCGTGAAGGTGAGCAGGGTTGGGATTCGGAGTTGTTTTCCGGGCGGCCATATTTTCTTGTTTCCACCGAAAAGACCAGCAAAGAAGATCTGAACCAGATCCGGCACCTGGTTGCTGCGATCGGTGCCCATCCTGTAGTACTGGACGCGGCAACCCATGACCGTCTCCTGGCCCTGACCAGCCATTTGCCACTTCTGCTTTCGGCGGCCACTGCGCTGCTGTTTGAGTCTTTGGGACCGGGAAATTATCCGGAAACCATCGGTTCGGGCATCCGGTCTGTGGCGCGGCTGGCAGGCGGTAGCCCGACCATGGGACGCGACCTGCTTTTCACCAACCGGGACGAAGTTCTGCCTCTTCTCCGCCGGCTGAAAGACGTGCTCGACCGTTTTGCGCGGGAACTGGAACAGGGAAATGGCCAGGCTCTGCTGGCGCTGCTGGAACGGGCTCAGAAGCTTTACTGGAAACGAATTGCAGACAGCGGAGGGAGCGTATGATCCGGATCCTGCCGGCCCGAGAGGTTAGCGGAGAGATTTGTGTGCCGGGGGACAAATCGATCTCCCACCGGGCCCTGATTCTCGCCGCCCTTGCAGCAGGCGCTTCCGAAGTGGAAAACCTGTCCGAAGGCAGGGATGTTCGTTCCACTGCGGCTGTTCTCCGCAAGCTGGGTGTGAAAATAATGGAGGATGGATGGAACCGGGTCCGCATTTTAGGCTGCGGGCGATTTGGTTTTCGGGAACCGCCGGGGATCTTGTATTGCGGAAATTCCGGAACCACGGCCCGGCTGATGGCTGCCGTTTTGACGGGGCAGCGTTTTTTCAGCGTCCTGGCTGGCGATACGTCGCTTTCCCGCCGTCCGATGAAGCGTGTGGTGGAACCGCTCCAGCGGATGGGCGCACGGATTGAGGGCCGCCAGGGGGGCGAATTTCTCCCGCTGGCTATTTCGGGTGCAGAGCTCCGCGGAATCCGGTACCGCATGCCTGTGGCCTCCGCCCAGGTGAAAACTGCTTTGCTGCTGGCAGGGCTTCTGGCCGAAGGGGAAACCCGCATTTCCGAGCCGAGCCGCAGCCGGGATCATACCGAGCGTTTCTTCAGGTGGCTGGGAATCGATTTCAGCTCCAGCGGATTGCAACACCGGGTGCGGCCGTCGCAGATTCGCGCTTTTCGCATGAAAGTGCCCGGCGATTTTTCTTCTGCCGCCTTTTTTCTGGCCCTGGCCGTCTTGCATCCGCGGGCCGAGCTGACTATCCATAACGTGAATCTAAATCCCACACGGACGGGATTCTTGCGGGTGCTTCAAAGGATGGGAGCGGAGATCCGGATCACCGTGGAAGATAAAGAGCCAGAGCCCGTGGGGTCACTACATGTCCGCAGCTCGGCCCTGAAAAACGTCCCCGTTCCCGCAGAAGAAATTCCGCAAATGATCGATGAGCTCCCTCTTCTGGGACTGGTTGCTGCCTGCGCCGAAGGAGTTCTGGAACTGAGAGGAGCCAGAGAACTGCGGGTAAAAGAGAGCGACCGGATTGCTGCACTGGTTTCCCAGCTCCGGCGGATGGGAGCATCCATAGAAGAGCGCGATGATGGCTTTTTCGTAGAAGGGCCCGCGGTCCTGAAAGGGTGCCGCCTCCGCTCGTTTGGCGATCACCGGATTGCCATGACGCTGGCAGTTGCTGCCAGCATTGCCCGCGGCGAAAGCTTGCTCGCAGGCGAAGCGTGGATCCGCATCTCCTTCCCGGCGTTTTTTGCAACTCTGAAAGCAATTGGGGGGCAGTTCGAATGAAGTTTTTTGGACTGCTGGGTTATCCGGTGCGCCATAGCTTTTCTCCGGTACTAATGAATACGCTGGCCCATCAGGAAGGGTGGGACCTGGTCTATGCTGGTTTGAATGTTCCGCCGCAGAAGCTGTCTACCTTTTTTCAGTTGGCGGCGGAGCTGCCCATTCACGGGCTCAATGTGACGGCCCCGCACAAGCGGAGCGTCCTGAATTACTGTGTCCGGGTGTCAGAAACGGTGTCGCATATTTGCGCGGCCAATGTGCTGGTGCTTCAGGGCGGAAAATACGTTGCAGAAAACACCGACGTTCCGGGATTTCTTTACGGTTTGCGGCTGCTGCTGGGGGCTGAAGAAATAAAGGAGGCTCTGGTTCTGGGGGCCGGAGGGGCAGCGCGGGCTGCGGTTTTAGGGCTGTTCCGTGCCGGGGTGAAGGAAATTTTTGTGGCCAGCCGTTCGGTTCAGCGTGCTGGGGAATGGCAACGGGACTGTCCCACCCTGCTGGATATGGGAAAACTGTCCTTCGTTGTGCTGGAAAAGGGGCTTTTGGAGGACCTTCTACCGGGTATGCAGCTGGTTGTTCAGACCACACCCGTTGGAACCTGGCCGGATGTGGAGGAATCGCTGGATGTTCCTCTGGAGCGGCTCCCCGTAGGGGCTTTTGTGTACGATCTGGTGTATAATCCTGTGGAAACAACCTTTTTGAAACGGGCCAAACGTTGCGGGGCACGGGTTCTGGGCGGTTTGCCAATGCTCGCTGCGCAGGCTGTGGAAGCTCTGCGGATCTGGGGATATGAAATTCCGGTTGAGCGCGCCCTGTCGGTGCTGCAGGATTTTTTAAACACAAGGCGAAAAGGTGGGGAGCAGGCATGCTGACATACCATACAGCGGGTGATTCGCACGGTCCGGTACTCATAGGGATTGTGGAAGGATTTCCAGCTCACGTGCCGGTAGACGAGGAATTTGTAAACCGTATGCTGGCCCGGCGGCAGGGCGGTTACGGCCGGAGCAAACGGCAACGGCTGGAAAAAGACCGTGCCCAATTTGTGGCTGGAGTCTGGAAAGGCGAAACAACGGGAGCTCCTATCGGTATTCTGATCCGGAACCGGGCAGCAAAAGAGCAGGATACGGTACGGCCACGCACCATCCCGCGGCCCGGACATGCAGATCTGGCAGGGGCCTGGAAGTACGGCTGGGAACATGACCTGAATCCCGTCATGGAACGGGCCAGTGCCCGCGAAACTGCCATGCGGGTGGCCATTGGGAGCCTTTGCCAGCTTCTGCTGAAAGAACTGGGGATGGAGGTTCTTGGGTACGTTCGCCAGATCGGAAGTGCACAGGCAGACATTCCGGTCCTTCCCATCTCAGAATTGCGGCGCCAGACGGAGGCGTCGGATTTTTTCTGTCCGGTAGCGGAAATGGATGCCATGTTGAGAGCGGAAGTGGACCGGGCCAGAGAGGAAGGCGATAGCCTGGGGGGTGTGGTGGAGGTGGTGGCTGAGGGGGTGCCGCCTGGTTTGGGAGGTTTTCTGCACCCCGAACAGCGGCTGGATGCCCAGATCGGCCAGGCGCTGCTCAGCATTCCATCGGTAAAGGCCGTAGAAATTGGGGATGGCATTCGCATTTCCGGGCAGAAAGGAAGTGATGTTCACGATGCGATCGTTTGTGAGGAAAACCGGCTGCAGCGGCCAAGCAACCGTGCCGGTGGGATGGAGGGGGGAATATCCACCGGTGAGCGAATTGTCGTCAGGGCTTTTCTGAAGCCCATTCCCACGCTCATCCGTTCGCTAGCCAGCGTGGATCTGGCCAGCGGTGATCCGGTAAAAGCGCCTTATATCCGTTCGGATGTCGTGGTGGTTCCTGCTGCCTCGGTAGTAGCGGAGGCGGTGGTAAGTTTTGTGCTGGCAAGGATGGTGCTACAAAAGTTCGGCCACGATCACCTGGAGGATATCCGCTTCGCCCTGAAAAATTACCTTTCACGTCTAAAATCTGGACCGGGACAGTACTATGAAAACGGCAGCTGATCGCCTGATATTAACCGGCATGATGGGCAGTGGCAAAACGACCATAGGTCGGTGGCTGGCTCGCACCCTGGGCTGGGTGTTCATCGATATCGACCGCGAAATTGAACGACAAACGGGAAAAAGCATCTCACAGCTATTTGCCGAAAAGGGAGAAGCCTTTTTCCGGGAGCTGGAAAAGGAGGTTGTTCGCCGCCTTGAAGGAAAAACGGGCTGTGTAATTGCCACCGGAGGGGGAACGGTTGCCGACCCTTACAACCGCCGCTTGCTCGCCCGGAATGGACGGCTGGTGTACCTGAAAGCTTCCGCCGAGTCTCTGGCGAAGCGCTTGAAGGATACTTCGGATCGTCCTCTGCTGCAGGCCGGGGACGTTCTGGAGACCATCCGGCGCCTTTTGGACGAGAGAGAAGCTGCCTATTCGGCAGCTCACTGGACGGTGACCGTGGATGGGAAGCCACCCGCCGGGACTGTTCAGGAGATCCTCTGGCGCTTTGTGGAAAACGGCGTTCAGGTGCTGGATTCTTCCCTTGGAGTGTTTGCCGGTCCCGGCAGTTTGCGCAATCTGCCGCAATTGCTTCGGGAGAGACGGGTTACTGCTCCTGTTTTGTTTTTGGTGGACGAGCGCGTGTGGAAATTTTCGCAGGCCTGGCTATCGGAGTGGCTGGAGAAGGAGTTCTCCGGATGTTCACCGGAGATTGTGGTATGGAGGCCATCGGAGCGGAAAAAAACACTGGCCACCGCCCACTGGCTGTGGGGAAAGCTTCATGAACTCCGGCTGGAGCGTTCGGGTGCGGTAGTGGCAGTAGGCGGAGGCGTGGTAACGGATGTGGCCGGATTTACAGCATCCACTTACAAGCGGGGTGTGCGGCTGTTTCTGGTGCCCACCACACTCCTTGCTCAAGTGGATGCGGCGGTGGGAGGAAAAACCGGTGTCAATTTTGGCGGTGCCAAAAACATGATCGGGACGTTTTATCCGGCAGATGCTGTGTTGCTGGACCCGCTTTTTCTTCTCACTCTGCCCGGCCGGGAATTTCGCGCGGGTATGGCAGAGGTCATTAAAGCGGCCGTTTTGGACAGCAGCGCTGCTGTCGCGTTTCTTCAGCGGGAAAGCCGTGCCATTCGCCAGCGGCGGCTTACAGAACTTACCCGGGCTATCCAGCAAGCGGTGACATTTAAACTTCAAGTGGTGAAGGAGGATCTGCAAGAACGCAGTGGAAAACGGATGCTGCTGAATTTCGGCCATACGCTGGGTCATGCCATCGAAGCGCATTTTGGCTACCGGATAAAGCATGGAGAAGCGGTTTCGATTGGGATGGTGGCAGCGGCAAACCTGGCGGTTCAGAAAGGACTCTGCTCTCCAGCTCTCGCGGCCAGTCTGGAAGCGCTTCTTCGCCGGTTCCGGCTGCCGGTGCAGTGGCCAGACCTTCCTTTCACCGCTGTTGTGGAACGCCTCCAGCATGACAAAAAACGCCGCCAGGGAAAGATCCGTTTCGTTTTACCAGAAGATTTTGGTGCAGCCCGGATTGCCGAAGTGGATCTGGAAGTGGACCTCCGGCCTTTTCTGGAGCAGAAAAAAACGCCGGAGAGCACCGGATTGTCCTCGCAGCGCAGCAGTCTGACATCCCGATGAGCCATTTTTGACCTCGAGTTGGACGTGTTTTCCAGCGGGCAAATCCTCCCGTTCAGACATGTTTAACTTTCACGAATTCGGGAAAAATCCGGTTGCTTTCCTGCGGTATCGGGCGTAATTTTGACTGAACGGTTTCGGATCACTGAAGAACGGAAGGGAGGTGCACATGTCTGACGGAACCCTCAATATACTTGTCCTGCATGGCCCGAATCTGAATCTGCTCGGCTTCCGGGAGCCGGAGATCTACGGGAAAACCAGCCTGGATGAGATCAACCAGGAGCTGATGCGCATCGGGCGGGAACGGTCTGTGGATGTAAAGTGTTTCCAGTCCAATCACGAAGGCCAGCTGGTGGACTGGGTGCATGAATACCGGCTTTGGGCCGACGGTATTATTCTCAATCCAGGTGCGCTTACCCACTACGGCCTTTCCCTTCTGGATGCGCTTCTTGCCGTAAAAAAGCCTGTCATCGAGGTTCACCTCTCCAACATCTACGCCCGAGAGGAATGGCGCCGTACGTCCGTGATCTCTCAGGCCTGTAAGGGCATTATTGCCGGTTTTGGAAAGGATGGTTATTTCATGGCCTTGAAGGAGCTGATCCACCTGTTACGCAGATGACCCTTATTGCTGCACCCCGTAGACTGCATTGTTTTTTTTGCTTGCACAAAGCCGGGTTGGCATTTGAGAGGTCCTGCCGGCATCTCGCCGCTTTAATTCGGGATCAGATAGCGGGCTTTTGAGCAAAAAGAGACCGCTTCGGATGAGGTTGGGACCTGGAGGGAAGGACGTCTCGTTCTTGGAGGTGTGGGAACTGCCGGCATTTTCCTTCCTTTTTA
>Ga0209426_1001190_pt1 | contig 17834 bp, 14 predicted proteins | sample Deesub1362B_J571_FD_187697 | JGI IMG/M metagenome (GOLD analysis project Ga0209426, IMG submission 187697) | Deep oceanic, basalt-hosted subsurface ecosystem from Juan de Fuca Ridge flank, Pacific Ocean, CORK Borehole 1362B_J2.571 (SPAdes)... ...
TAGGAGTTTTCTTCCAAATAAAAATCACAAACAGGGCACTTCTTTTTATTATTCATGGTAAACTAATAATAGGTTCGATTTATACATTTGTCAAGGAAACTGACTTGACAGAATAAGAGAATGTATTTAAATAAGTAGAGATATGAAAATTGCAAGAATTGGATTTTTCTCTATAATTTTTTTTATATTATTTAATAATGTGATTTTAAGTGAAGTGAAATATGGAGGATATTTTTCCTGTGAATATAGTAAATCTCAGGCAAAGGGTCTAAATCCTTATGGGAATATTACAAATAGTTATTTTTCATTAAATTTTAATGGTAAATTTAATTCCAGATTTTACTTTCACTCTGAAATTAGAGCAGAAGAAGCACTATCTCATCTGTATCTTGAGCAGGCATGGGTAGGATTCAGGGCTGGTTCCTTTTTAAATATTAAAATTGGAGCATTTTTAGTTCCATTTGGAAAACTCAATCAAATTCACAGACCAATAGAATTGAAATTAATAGATTTACCATTTTCTCAAGAAGATATTATTCCTGTGCCTTGGACTGATATTGGAATATTAATTGATGGAAGTTATGGAATTATCTCATACGCTGCTTATTTAGGCAATGGTCTTGGAGAGGGTGAAAATATAAGAGAGGGTAGGCAATTTAAAGACAATAACAAGGACAAAGCTCGAGGAGGAAGGTTAATTTTTTCTCTTGGAAAAGGTCTGAAAGTGGGTTTTTCTCAATACAATGGGGCTTATAATTCTGAAAATAATTTAAAATTAAATTTAAGAGGAATTGATTTTACATGGTCTAACTCCAAAACATTACTTTGGGTTGAATATTCATTAGCAAAAATTGAGAATAGAAATCCTTATGAGAATGGGAAAGCAGAGGGTTATTTTATTCTTTTTTCATTTCCAATTGGAAATTTTAATCCTGTTTTTAGTTATCAATTTATAGATTATAATGATCCTTACCATGGTGAAGGTTTTATTTCCAGTATAAGGGAAGGTTCTGGAATAAAAGAGAAAAAGGAAAGGTGGACAATTGGCTTAAATTACTACCCATTAAATAATATTGTATTAAAAGTAGAATATCAATTTAATCGGGAAAAAAATTTAGAATTAAAAAATGATACTTTAAGAATCCAAGTTACTATAGCATTTTGAGTAATTTATGAAGACAAATGTTGACAGTTATTCTTTCTGATAATATATTATTTTCAAAAATAAAATGAAATTATTTAGAATAATATTAAAGTTGTTCTACTTTGGAATAATTTCTTATTTAAGTATACCATTTTTATTTGGAAATGGTTTCAATTTAAACAGTATTGGTTCCAGGGCATTAAGTATGGGCGGTGCTTATATAGGCTTAGCAGATGATTTTAGTGCAATTTTCTGGAATCCTGCAGGACTAACTCAAATCGATCAGACCATAGTTGGAGTTTATATAGGTGATAATATTTCTTTTGGTTCTTACAAGTATAAATTTCCATTATTAGGGATAAATGTAAATGCAAAGACAATAACCAATCATTACTTATCTGGAATGGTTGCTTATTGTCGTCCTATATCTGATAAACTTATAACAGGATTAGCAATCTATATGCCTTCTCATACTGGAGCTGAATGGGACGGAAATGATTTAAAGGATTTTACTAATAGAGAAATTTTCAAATGGTTCGGTAGAATTGGAATAATAGCTTTTTCACCTGTAATTGCCTATAAAATAAATGATTATTTATCTTTTGGAGCTACCTTAAATGTTTATTATGGAATGATGGCCCTTAAATTACCTGCTCTTGAAAGTTTAGGACAATATGAAGAAGATGCAAGTGGGTATGGATATGGAGCAAGTATTGGTATTTTATTAAAACCATTAAGAAATTTGAGCTTTGGATTCACATTTAAAACATCCAATAAAATTGATTTTGAAGGAAGAGCTAAAATTCCTGTTTTTACTTTCTTAGGTTTTAATTCAGAATCAAATTTTAGGCGAGATATTATATGGCCAATGTGGGTCGGTATAGGGATAGCTTTTAAACCATTAAGAAATTTGATATTTACAAGTGATATTCAATGGACTCAATGGAGCAAGGAAAAAATAATTTATACTTTCTATGATGATTATGGTTGGAGGGAATTATTTAAAGCTGAAGAAGCAGATAAAATGGAATTTTATTGGGAGGATAAGATTCAATTTCGTTTTGGAATGGAATTTTCTCCCACAGAGAAAATAGCAGTGAGAGCTGGTTATTATTATGATCCAGCTCCAGGGCCTAATAAAACAATGAATATTTTACTTCCAACATATACTTTTAATGTTTTAACTTTTGGAATAGGCTATAAAAGAGAGGAACTTATTCTTGATATAGGTTTTGAATATATGATTGGTAAAAAAAGAAAAATTTCTATTGAAGAGATTATAAATAAGGCAATGCCAGGAGTTCATCATATGAGAATTATAGTGCCAACTATAACCTTTACTTATTTTTTTTGAAAGGGAAGGATAAATGAATAAAAATGAAGAAAAGCTAAACAATAATCTTTACAAAAATATAATTGATTTTTTAGATTTTTTTCTAATCGTTATGAATGAGAAAGGTTATATTATCTATGTCAATGAGAAATTTCAAAATCTTTTAGGCTATTCTTTAGCGAAAATTCTTCATACTCATGTTACGGAATTTATTCCCAAAAATTATCATAAAAAATTTGTTGAGTATTTTCAGGATGTTTTAAAAAAAGAAGAATTAAAAGAAATTGAAATTCCCTTTCAGAAAGAAGATGGTAGCTTAATATTGCTTGAGGGAGATTCTAAAACAATTCATTTAAAAGAGAAAGTAGCTGTAATAAATATATTAAGAAAAAAGAGTGAGAAACTTCACTTTTCAGAGTGGAATGCAATTTTTGAAAATAATTATCTTCCAATTGCTATTATTAATCAGAAACTATTTTTTCTCAAAGTGAATAAAGAATTTGAAAATTTGACTCTTTATAAAAATGAAGAATTGGAAAATAAAGTTAATTTGATTGATTTAATTCCAGAAAGCAGAAAAGCAGAAGTCTATTCTTACTGTCTTGAACAAATGCAAAGAAATTATCAGGCTGAAAAAATCCAATGCAGATTTTTCAATAAAAGAAAAGAAGCTAAAGAGATTGAAATAAGTCTTAGTTTTGTACCAGAAGCTGGGAAAGCTGTAGTATTTTTTAAAGATTTAACTAAAATTAAAAGATTGGAAGAACAGGTTTTGCGGTCTGAGAAGTTGTCAACGCTTGGAGAGATGATTGCAAGTATAGCTCATGAATTAAATAATCCCCTTTCAGCTGTAATTGGGTTTTCAGGACTCCTCTTAGGAGAAGAGATGGAAGGTGGGAAAAGAGAAATGATAGAAAGAATTTATAATGATGCTCAACGATGTCATAAAATAGTAAGAAATTTATTGAGTCTTGTTAGAGGTAAACCTGCTGAGAAAAAATTAGTTAATTTAAATCAGATTGTTGAGAAAACCATAGAAATTAAAGAATATGATCTTAGACTGGATAATATTGAAGTAGAGAAAAGGCTTGATCCTTCTATTCCAAATATTGAAGCAGATTGGCACCAAATCCAGCAAGTTCTTTTAAATTTAATAAATAATGCTCATTATGCTATTGTCAATCAAGAGAAAGGAAACAAAATAATTGTAGAAACAAAACTTGAAAATTCAAATATATTATTAAAAGTTGCTGATAATGGCCCAGGAATTCCTGAAAAATATCTTTCTAAAATTTTTGAACCCTTCTTCACTACAAAAGAAGATTCAAAAAGTGCTGGTCTTGGTCTGGCAATAGTTAAGAGAATTGTTGAGGATCATGGAGGTGAAATTAAAGTAGAATCTAAATTAGGTGAGGGGACAGTGTTTTTTATAGAATTACCAGCAAAAAAAATTGAGGAGGAGAAAGAAAAAGCAGAAGTTTTAATACCTAAAGAAAGAATTAAAACAAAAAAGAGAGTTCTTGTTGTTGAAGATGAACCTTCAGTGGCTGAGTTATTTAAATTTATGTTGAAAAAGCACGGATGTGAGGTAGAAATTGCTAAAGATGGAAGAGAAGCTTTTCAATTTTTAAAAGAAAAAAATTTTGATTTTTTAATTTCTGATATACGCATGCCAGGAATGGATGGAAAAATGCTTTACAAAACCATAAAGGATAAGAAAATTTTTAGACCAGATGCTATAATTTTAACTTCAGGGGATATGCTTGGTGATCGAACTCAAGAATTCATAAGAGCTTCAAAAATTAAATTTTTACCAAAGCCTTTTAAAGAAGAAGACTTGCTCAGATTGATTGAAGAAATTTTCAAAAAAGAAAAAAAATAACTATATTTTAATTTTTTGGGAGGATAAAAATATGATAAGAAAAGCTGTAATTCCAGCTGCAGGTTTTGGTACAAGATTTCTTCCAGTTACAAAAGCTATTCCAAAAGAAATGTTACCAATTGTTGATAAACCACTTATTCAATATGGAATAGAAGAAATTATCTCTTCAGGAATAAATCAGATATTAATTATTACAAGTCGTAATAAAAATTCAATAGAAGATTATTTTGACAGAAATCCAGAACTTGAAAAAATCTTGAAGGAAAAAGGTAAAAAAGATTTATTAAAGGAAATAAAAAAGGTAGCTGATTTGGCTTATATTACTTACCTCAGACAAAAAGAGATGTTGGGCTTGGGCCACGCAGTTTTAATTGCAGAGGATTTTATAGGTAATGAACCATTTGCAATTTTACTTCCTGATGATATAATAGATTCAGATAAGCCTTGTCTGAAACAATTAATTGAGGTTTATTCTGAGTATTCTTGTTCAGTTGTAGCTTTAGAAAAAGTGGATGAAGAAGGAACCCGTAAATATGGAATCATAAAACCTAAACAGATATCTGACAGAATATTTGAAATTGAAGATGTAATTGAAAAACCAGGGCCGGAAAAAGCCTATTCGAATCTTGCTGTTATCGGAAGATATGTATTTGAACCACTCATTTTTTCGGAACTGAAGAGAACAGAACCTGATAGTAAAGGAGAGATTCAATTAACTAATGCATTTGGCCTTTTAACAAAAAAAAGGCCAGTATATGGTTTGGTATTTGAAGGTAAACGTTATGATGCTGGAGATAAGCTCGGCTTTATTGAAGCTAATATTAAATTAGCTTTAAAAAGAAAAGAATTTGAGAAAAGAATCAAAAAATTTTTGTCTTCTTTACAGTAAAAATGAAAAATTATAAATACTTTTCAACAACTGCGGATATGGGTATAGAGGTCATAGGAGAAAATATTTCACAAATTTTTCTCAATGCTGCTAAAGGAATGTTTAATTTGATTTCTTCTCCGACAAATTTTAAACCAAAACAAGAGGTTAAAATAAAACTTAAAGGAGAAAGCTGGGAAGAACTTTTATTTAAATGGTTAGGTGAGTTGCTTTTTTATTATGATGCCTATAAAATATATTTTGTGGATTTTCAAATTATTAGAATTATCCCATTTGAAATAGAAGCTGTAATAAAAGGAGAAAGAATAAAAAATAAAAAAGTAGAAAGGGAGATTAAAGCAGTTACCTATCATAATTTAAAAATAACTCAGAAAAACGATATATGGGAGGCAAAAGTCCTATTTGATTTATAAAGGAGTTAAAAAATGAAAGAAAAATTAAAAAGAATAAATGATTATAAATGGATATTACCAAAAGAAGTAGATTCAAGAATGAAAGTACCAGGAATAGTATTTGTTTCTAGAGAACTTCTCAATAAAACAGTAGAGAATGAGGCTCTAATACAAGTTCGAAATGCAGCAATGCTTCCTGGAATTGTGAAAGCCTCCCTTGCTATGCCAGATATTCATTATGGATATGGACTTCCCATTGGAGGAGTAATTGCAACTGACTGGGAAAGTGGGATTGTTTCCCCAGGAGGAGTAGGTTTTGATATTAATTGTGGTGTAAGATTACTCATTACTAATTTATATTTAAAGGATATAATAAATAAAAAAAGAATTTTGGTTGAGTCTCTTTATCAGCATATCCCCACTGGTGTTGGCTCTACTGGTAAATTACGCTTAACTCACTTTCAAGAAAAAGAAGTCTTAGCTAAAGGAGCTAAATGGGCAGTTGAGAAAGGATTTGGATTAAAAAAGGATTTAGAGGCTACAGAATCATATGGTAGTCTGGAAGGGGCAAACCCAGAAAAGGTCAGTTATAAGGCTTTAGAGAGAGGAGCTCAGCAATTAGGAACTTTGGGTTCTGGTAATCACTTTTTGGAAATTCAATATGTGGATGAAATTTATGATTATCATTTAGCTAAGATATTTAATCTGGAAAAAAATAAAATTACAATTATGATTCATACTGGTTCTCGGGGTTTAGGGCACCAGATTGCAACAGATTATCTTGAAGTAATGGGGAGAGCATTAAGAAAATATAATATTGTTTTACCTGATAGACAATTGGCATGTGCTCCGATAAATTCTCCAGAAGGTCGGGATTATATTTCAGCTATGAAATGTGCTGCAAATTATGCGTGGGCTAATCGCCAGATATTAATGCACTGGACAAGAGAAGCCATTTGTAAAGCCCTTCAAGCTTCTCCAGAAGATTTGGGTCTGGAATTAATTTATGACCATGCGCATAATATTGTTAAAAAAGAAGAGCATATAATTGACGGAAAAAAAAGAATTTTAGCTGTTCATAGAAAAGGAGCTACAAGAGCCTTTCCTCCTGGTCATCCAGAATTACCCGCAAAATATCGCTCAATTGGACAGCCAGTTATAATTCCTGGGGATATGGGAAGATATTCCTACCTCTTAGTTGGGACTAAAGAAGCAATGGCAGAAACTTTTGGTTCAAGCTGTCATGGAGCAGGAAGGGTTCTTAGCAGACACAAAGCAATTGATAGAGCACGAGGAAGATCAATAACTCAAGAGTTAGAAAGAGAAGGAATTCTGGTTAAGGCTGCTGATAAGAGAACAGTGAAAGAGGAAATGCCTGAGGCTTATAAGGATGTATCAATGGTTGTTGAGGCAATTGCAGGAGCAAAGATATCCAAAAAAGTTGCTCGGATGAAGCCAATAGTAGTTATAAAAGGATAAATTAATTTAAATTTCAAATTCCAAATGCCAAATTACAAATAAATTTCACTATCAATAATCTAATTAAAAGATTAATTTTATTATTTAAGAGTCAATTATTTTTTAATTGTTTTTAAAATTTTTTGTCTTTTGATATTTGTTAGAGGGTTTTCAAATGACTCTAAATAATTATTTTGAAATTAATAAAGAAAGTGACTTTTATGGAAATTTCTATAAACTAAAAAGTAAAATCTAAAAATGAAAAAACACAATTTAAAACTAAAAACTAATATTAATAGTGAAAAAGATAGTTTTGAATTTTTAGTTGTAGTTTTTAGATTTTCGCTTTAAGTTTTTAGTTTTCTAGGGGCGAAGCCGAAAAATAGAGTTTTAAAACCGTATCCCATCTGGGTTTTCAAAATTGAAAATGCTCTTTTTATTATTAAAATAGGTGTTCTAATAAAATCTTTATTCCAATTCCAATAAGGATTAAACCTCCTAACATTTCCACTTCTTTTTCTAAAAAGTGTCCTAATTTATAACCAATTAAAACACTGATAAAGGAAAAGATAAAGGTAATTATTCCAATAATTAATATAGGAAGAATAATTGAAATTCTAAGAAAAGATAGAGAAAGGCCAACTGCAAATGCATCAATACTTGTAGCTAAAGCTAATATTAATAAGATTTTAAAATTGAAATGGTTAGAGTCTTTTTCTTTAATATTCTTTTTTATTGAATGATAAACCATTTTGAAACCAATAAAATTTAGAAGCCCAAAAGCAATCCAGTGATCCAAGCCAGAAATAAGATGAATTAAATTTATTCCTATAAACCATCCAATTAATGGCATAAAGGCTTGAAAAGAACCAAAGAGAAAGGAAATTTTTATGATATTATTTAAATTTAAGGATTTCATAGTAAATCCTTTAGATAGAGAAACAGCAGAGGCATCCATTGCCAAGCCAATTCCAATAAAAATGCAAGTAAATAAATCCATTTCTTAACTTTTTGAAATTAACTTAGTAGTAAATTTTTTGCAAGACTTAGATATATCTTGCAACATATTCTCTTTTGGTATAATAAATAATTTGATAAATGCTTAAATTTTTTAAAATCTTATTCATTATTTTATTAATACCTTTTTACTGTAAGGGAGTTACTATAAAAGGAAAAGTAATAACAATAGATGGTAAACCTTTGGAGAAAGCATACATATATTATCTCTCTAAAAAAGCTGTAAGTGATGAAAATGGATATTTTATTCTTGAAATTGATAAAAAGAAAAAAATTCGTCTAACAATTACTCATGAAGAATATATGGGAAAAGAAATTATTTTGAGTCCCCGAGATTATTCAAAAGAAATAATAATAGTTCTTGTTCCTTATATAAGGCAGAGTGAGGAAATTGTGGTTACAGCAATGCGTTACCCTGAGCCTTTAAGCCATGTTCCTGCGGCAGAGACAGTTATAACAGAAGAAAATATTAATGAAGAAATGTTACCCAATATTGCAGAAATTATTTCAGATACACCTGGAGTTTCAAATATAGGAATAGGAGGATTTAATAAAGTCCCGACCATAAGAGGACTTGCTCGAAGGAGGGTTTTGATTCTGATAGATAATGCCCGAATTTGGAGTGATAGAAGAACAGGGCCTGATGCCTCTTTTTTAAATCCATTTGATGTGGAAAAAATTGAAATTTTAAGAAGTCCTTCTTCAGTTTTTTATGGCTCTGATGCAATAGGAGGAGTAATTCATATATTAACAAAAAAGAATTTCATCCGGAATTTTGAGGGGCAAGCTTATTTTAATTTTAATACAAATAATGAAGAGAAGAAACTTGGAATCTCCTTAAGTAAAAAATTTAAAAATCTTAATTTCTATATTTCTGCTCAGGGAAGAGATGCTGAAAATTATTCTTCTCCTTCCAATGAAGTTTCTATGTCACATTTTTCAGTCGCTAATTTAACATTTAAAATTTTGTATCAAACTGAAAAAAGGGATATTGGTTTGAGTTATTTAGGAGAAATTGGTAGAGACATTGGCAAACCAAGAATTAATAGTTTGATTAAACCTACCTGGTATCCTAAGGAAAGTCAAAATTTATTTATTTTTAGATGGGATGAAAGAAGTTTTATTCTTGGAGGAGATTTTTCTTTTCAAGCATATTTTAATCCTAATTCTCGAGAGACCAGAAAAGAGAAAATTTCCTCTTTTAAAGTAAAAGAGTCTTTTGCTCTGAATAAGACTAATGATTATGGTTTTCAAATTACATATAGCAAAAAAATAAAAGAGAAATTAAGATTAACAAGTGGAATTGACCTTTTTGGAAGGACAAATGTGCAAGCAAAAAATAAAGATATTTATTATAGTCAGTCAGGAGAAGTGGTCAGTTTAAGAATTATGCATCCTATTAAAAATGGCTGGAGAAATGATTTTGGACTTTTTGTTTCAGCAGATTATTCTGGAATAAAAAATTTAGATTTAGCAATGGGTCTGAGATTAGATTTTCTTGTAACAAAAGTTTCTAGAGACACATTATTAACGAAATTTAAAAGATCAACGAGAACATGGACTGGATTTTTTGGGGCATCATGGAATTTGCCATATAATTTTATAGTTTTTGGAAATCTCTCCCGTGCTTATCGTTTTCCAAGTTTAAATGAATTGTTCTATACTGGAATAACAGGAAGAGGCTACATTATTGGAAATCCAGATTTAAATCCAGAAACAAGTTTGAATATTGATATGGGACTAAAATTTATAGAAAAGAAAATTTTTGCTGGTATATATTTTTTTAAATATATAATTGATAATATGATAGAATACTATCGAAGTAATGAGAATATATATACTTACAATAATATAGAAAAGGGAGAAATCAAGGGAATGGAATTCGAATTTGAATATTATCCAATATCTGGATGGAAAACTTTTTGTAATTTTCATACTTATAAAGGTAAAAGTTTAAAGACAGATAATTGGCTGAATGATATTCCTCCCTTCCGTTTAATTTTTGGAACAAGATTATGGAAGGGAAAATTCTGGGGAGAAATTAGAGGAACTTTACAAAGAAGAAAAAATAATCCTGGTCCAGCTGAAATTAAAATTCCTGGATATAGTATATTTAACTTAAGGGGAGGATTTTATTTTAGTCCATCTCTTCAAGTATACTTACATATAGCAAATATTTTTAACAAAAAATATCGATCCAGACCAGATCCTGATTCTCCTTTTGAGCCAGGTAGAAGTTTTATTATAGGAGTAAATTATAATTTTTAAAAATGAAGGAGGAAATATGAAAAAATTCTTATTTATTAAATATTTCATTTTTTTCTTTAATTGTTTTCTAATCTCTCAGACTTTTATAAATTTTAATAATTTCTTTATTAATAAAACAATGAGAATTGATTATTATCATATTGGTGATGCTAAGGAAGAAATTATTACCCTTGACAAGATTTATGAGCAGGGAATTTGGGCAGGGAGCACAAAAAACTTAATTGATTGTTTTAATAATGGTCGTTATTTTGTAAAAGTTTATGATTATTCCACCAATCAAATGATTTTTTCAAAAGGCTTTGATAGCTATTTTGGAGAATATAAAACAACTACTTCTGCATTAAAAGGCATTAAAAGAACCTATCATGAATCAGTACTTATTCCTTTTCCAAAAAATAAAATAATATTTACTATTGAAAAAAGAGATCAAAATAATGTATTGCATCAGCTTTTTGTTCAAGTTATAGATCCTAATGGAATTGAAATTATAAGAAAGCCTGCATCACAAAGTATAAAAATATTTAAATTTTTAAAAAATGGTCATCCACAAAATAAAGTTGATATTGTTTTTGTAGCTGAAGGTTATATAGAAAAAGAAGAAAAGAAATTTTTTTCTGATGTTAAAAGACTTATGGAAGTCTTTTTTGGACATGAACCATATAAATCTTATAAAGAAAAATTTAATATTTGGGGAGCTTTCTATCCTTCTGAGGAGAGTGGATGTGATGAGCCTACTTATGGTAGCTTTAAAAATACAATTTTGAATACTTCATTTAATTCACTTGGTTCACAAAGATATTTACTCACAGAAGATAATAAAACACTTCGAGATATAATTAGTTATGTTCCTTATGATACTATTGTAATTTTGGTAAATACTAAGCGTTATGGTGGAGGAGGAATTTATAATTTATATTGCACGGTTATCTCTGATAATTTTTGGACAAATTATATCTTGATACATGAATTTGGACATTCTTTTGCAGGATTAGCAGATGAATATTATACATCTTCTGTAGCTTATAATGAGTTTTATCCAAGGGGTATAGAACCTGTTGAGCCTAATATTACAGCTTTATTAGATATCAGAAATTTAAAATGGAAATCTTTGTGTTCACCTGGAGTAAAAATTCCCACTCCATGGGAAAAAGAAAGTTTTGAAAAAATGGATAATGAATATCAGAAAATTCGCAGAGAATTGAATAAAAAAATCGTAGAAATGAGGAGGAAAAAAGCTTCATGGGAAGAAATTAAAAAATTAGAGGAAAAATCTGAAAGGCTTTCACGAGAGCATGCTAAGAAAGTAGATAAATTTTTGGAAAAAAGTAAGAGTTATGATTTGATCGGAGCTTTTGAAGGAGCAGGTTATTCAGCAAAAGGGCTTTACCGTCCTATGGTAGATTGTATAATGTTCTCAAAAGGAGTAAAACCTTATTGTAAAATATGTGAAAAGGCAATAATAAGAGTAATTGAATATTATTCTGAATAGAGGTTTTTAAAATTATGAATTCAGTTCTTCTTTTAAATCCTCCTGGAGATAAATTATACATTAGAGATTATTATTGCAGTTTTTCATCAAAAGCAGATTATTACTGGCCTCCCCAAGATTTAATTGTTTTGAGCGGAATACTGAGCGAAAAATATAAGATTAAAATAATAGATGCTATTATTAATAAGATAAGTGCAGATGAGTGTTTAAAGGAAGTGCTAAACTCAGATTATAAAGCAATAATTTTCACAACTGGGACAGCAACATTGAATTCTGATTTGGAATTAATGAGAAAAATAAAAAACGAAAGGAAAGATATTAAGATAATTGCTAGTGCTGGAATAATGAAATTTATTTATAAACAATTTTTAAACACTTACGAATTTATTGATGGTATCTTAATTGATTTTACAGAAAGAGACATTCTCTTTTTTATTGAGAATAATTATTCAACTCCATTAAAAGGACTTATTTATAGAAAAGGAAAAGAATTAATAGAGTATAATGAAAGATTGCCTTTGAAATTTACTATTCCAATTCCAAAACATGAACTTTTTGATTTCAGAAAGTATAAAATTCCTATAGCAAAAAATTTTCCTTTTACTGTAGTTATTACTTCTTTAGGATGTCCTTATAATTGTGCTTTTTGCACAGCTGGTGCTTATGGATATAGGATTAGAATAGTAGATAATGTTATCGAGGAATTAATATATTTAGCAAAATTGGGGGTAAAGGAAATACTATTTCAAGATCCCACTTTTACTCTAAATAAAAAAAGAATAATTGAATTATGTAAAAAAATAATAAACAATGGATTAAATTTCACATGGAGTTGTAATGCTGATATTAGATCCTTGGATGAGGAAAAAATTTATTGGATGAAAAAGGCAGGCTGTCATACTGTTTCAATAGGAATAGAAAGTGGAGATGATTCAATTTTAAAAAAATATTCTAAAATGATTACAGTTGAACACACTAGAAAAGCCATTGACTTATTGAATAAATATAAAATAAGAATTTTGGGCTATTTTATTATTGGTCTTCCAGGTGAAACAAAAGAATCTATTCTGAAAACAATAAAATTAGCAAAAAGCTTAAAGATTGATATTGCTTCTTTCTCAATTGCAACTCCTGATTTAGGAACAAGACTCCGCCAGGAGGCTATTGAAAAGGGATGGATTCCTCCAAATGCATTAGATTTTGATAGTACTGAATTTCCGATAATAGAAACAGATAAATTAAAAAGAGAAGAAATATGGCAATTAAGAAAAAAAGCAATAAAAGAATTCTATTTGCGGCCCTCCTATATTTTAAGAAAATTATTTCAAATTCATTCTATTAAGGAATTAAAAATAATAATTTCAAATGCTATTTCTCTTTTAAGTAAATAAATTCAATGAAAAGATTAATTGTCAATGCGGATGATTTTGGCTTAACAAGTGGTATAAATAAAGGAATTATAATAGCGCATAGAAAAGGTATTTTAACAAGTGCCACATTAATTCCAAACATGCATGCTTTTAAGGAAGCTGTGGAATTAGCTAAGGAGAATAAATTTTTGGGAATAGGGATTCATTTAAATATAATTAGAGGGAAACCAGTTAGTATTCCTCAAAAGGTTGAAAGTCTTTTAAATAATAAGGGACATTTTTTGACTATATATCCTTTTCTTAAGAAATTAGTTCTTGGAAAGATTAAATTTGAGGAGGTTGAATATGAATTTCGGGCTCAAATTGAAAAAGTATTAAAAGAGGATATTAAAGTTACACATTTTGATAGTGAGAAACATATTCATTCTATTCCCAAAATTATGGGAATAATTATTAAATTAGCCAAAGAATATAAAATTCCAAGGATTAGATTTATTAATGAATATTGTTTATCTTTTGACATTGTACGCTTTTTAAAATCAATTTTTATTTCTCTTTTAAATAGAAAAACGAAAAAAAATATAATAAATTCAGGAATATTGATTCCAGATAGATTTTATGGTATTTGTGAAAGTGGAAAAATGAATATAGAAAAATTAAGAAAAATTATTTCAAACCTTTCTTTTGGAATTACAGAAATAATGACTCATCCAGGCATAATTGATGAAGAATATAAAAAAATCGAGCAAGAATATGGTTCCTATTATCTCAAAAAAGAAAGAGAATGCGAACTTCAGGCATTAATTGATCCTGCGTTAAAAGATATTATTAAAAAAGAAAAAATTCAATTAATTAATTATGGAGATATATCTAATTAAATGAAGGAAAAATCTCAAATAGAAATCTCAATAGTTGTTCCTTTTTATAATGAAGAAGAAAATATAAAGGAATTATATAATAGATTGACCCAGACATTAAAAAATCTGAAAAAAAGTTATGAATTAATATTTATAGATGATGGGAGTACAGATAGGACTTATCAAATTTTAAATGAATTATATAAAAAAGATAAACATGTAAATATTGTTAAATTGAAGAAAAATTTTGGCCAAACAGCTGCATTAGCAGCTGGATTCGATCATGCAAATGGTGAGATTATTATTTCAATGGATGGAGATCTTCAACATGATCCTGCTGACATTCCTAAATTATTAGACAAAATGAAAGAAGGATATGATATTGTGAGTGGATGGAGAAAAAAGAGAGTTGATAATTTAATTTTCAGAAGGATACCTTCGTTCATTGCAAATAGAATTATGAAATTTTTATCCGGAGTAAATATTCATGATTTTGGTACAACTTTTAAGGTCTATAAAAAAGAAGTAATAAGAAATATTCATCTCTATGGTGAACTTCATAGATTCATCCCTGCACTGGCAAGTAGAATGGGAGTTCGAATTACTGAAGTTCCAATTAAAAATATTGTGCGTCAAAGAGGGAAATCAAAATACGGTTTATCCCGGGTTAGAAGAGTTTTATTTGATTTACTTACAGTGAAATTTATAATTAGTTTTATTGACAGACCCCTTCAATTTTTTGGATTAATTGGTTTGGGCTTTGGAGGTGTTGGATTTATTATTGCATTAATTCTTACAATAGGATTTTACTTTTTTGGATTATCAATCAGAGAAAATCTTGGAAATTTATTAATGAGTATATTCTTAATGATATTAGGAGCTCAATTTATTATGACTGGATTATTAGCAGAAATTATATCAAGAGTATATTTTGCCACTCATAAAACAAAAATATATTTTGTTGAGGAAACAAAATTTCACACTCGTGAGGAAATAACTTCTTGAAAATTTAAAAATCTCTTTTAAATAATCGAAACAATGTGCGGAATATGTGGTATTTATAATTTTTCCCAGAATGTTCCTTTTTTAAAAGATCAAATTAAAAAAATGTGTCAGACTTTAATTCATAGAGGACCAGATGATGAAGGCTACTATTTTGATGATAAAGTAGCTCTGGGAATGAGGAGACTTGCTATTATAGATTTAGTTACAGGGCATCAACCAATACACAATGAAAATAAGACAATTTGGGTTATATTAAATGGGGAAATTTATAATTTCCCTGAATTAAGAAAAAAACTTATTGAAAAAGGACATAAGTTTTATACTAATTCTGATACAGAAACAATTGTTCATCTCTACGAAGAGGAAGGCGAAAATGTTGTCAATAGATTAAATGGAATGTTTGCATTTGCAATTTGGGATAAGAAGAATAAAATTCTTCTTTTAGCAAGAGATAGACTTGGAATTAAACCATTACATTTTCTGGAAAAGGATGGCAAGTTTATTTTCGCATCAGAGATAAAGTCAATATTAATGACAGATTATGAAAAAGAAATAGATTTTGATGCTCTGTCAAAATATTTTTCATTTGAGTATATACCAGCTCCTCAAACAATTTTTAAAGGAATAAAAAAGCTCCTTCCAGGACATTTAATCATTGTTAAAGAAAATAGAATAAAAATTAAACAATATTGGGATGTTAAATATAAGTATGAAATAAGAGATGAGAATTTTTATGTAGAGCAAATATATGAAAAATTAAAAAAAGCAGTTAGAAAAAGATTGATTAGTGATGTTCCTTTAGGAGTTTTCCTGAGCGGAGGAATTGATTCAAGTACAGTTACTTTTTTAATGAGCCAGGTTGCCAATTCAAAAATTAAAACTTTTTCAATCGGATTTGAAGAACAATCCTTTAATGAATTGGAATATGCCAGAATTATCGCAGAATATATTGGATCAGAACATCAGGAATTTGTTGTCAAGTCAGAAATGGTTAAAAAGCTTGTTCCTGTATTAATGGAATATCTTGATGAACCATTGGCTGATGCTTCAGTTATTCCAACTTATATCATTTCAAAATTGGCAAGAAAATATGTGACAGTTGCATTAGCTGGTGATGGAGGAGATGAGTTGTTTGCTGGTTATGATACTTATAAAGCCTATCAGGTTGCTCGATATTATAGGAAAGTACCAAAATTCATAAGAGATTCTATTATCAAAAGAATAGTAAATATTCTTCCAGCTTCATCAAAAAGACTGAGTTTTGAATTTAAGGCTAAAAAATTTATATCAGGAATAGATTATTCTCCTGAAATCGCTAATTATATATGGTGGGGAGCATACAATCCCCTTGAAAAAGATAAATTATTTTCTAAGGAGCTTAAATCATTAATTAAAGAAGATGCATATTCTCCAGTTTTTTTCCATTTGAAAAATCATAAACCAGAAAATATGCTTGATAGGCTTGGATATTTAGATATAAAACTTTACTTGCAGGATGATTTATTAGTGAAAGTTGATAGAATGAGCATGGCTAATTCCTTAGAAATAAGGGTTCCATTTCTTGATCATAATTTTGTAGAGTTCGTAACTTCCATTCCTTACCATTTAAAATTAAAAGGACTAAAAACAAAATATATTTTGAAAAAAGCAATGCAACCTTATCTCCCAAAGAAAATATTATATAGAAAGAAAATAGGTTTTGATATTCCTTTAGGGATTTGGATAAGAAAGGAATTAAAGGATTTTGTTTTAGAAGTTCTTTCGAAAAAAAATTTAGATCGACATGGTTTTTTTAATTATTTTTATATTGAAAAAATTTTAAAAGAGCATTTTTCCGGAATGCATAATCATCGGCAATTATTATGGCCTCTAATAATTTTTCAATTCTGGTATAATCGGTATATTGATGGTAGATAAAAAAAAATTATATAAACTGTATAAAAATACTGACCTATTAACTAAGCTTTTTATTCGCATAAAATTAAAAATCTGTCCTTTCCTTAAAATGGAAGAATATTTTCCAAAAAAAGGGAAAATAATTGATCTTGGGTGTGGAAATGGTCTTTTTTCTAATCTTTTAAAATTGGGTTCAATGGATAGGAAAATTATAGGTTATGATTTAGATGAAAAAAAAATTAAAATAGCAAAAAAAACTCAATATAAAAAAAATCCAGATATAAATTTTTATCATGCCGACATTTTAAAAGTTGATTATCCAATAAGTAATGTTTTCTGTTTAAGTGATGTCTTGTATTTAATTCCTTATGAAAAACAGGAAATTATATTAAGAAAGTGTTATGCATCACTGAAAAAAGGAGGTATTTTGATTATAAAAGAGGTGGATACTAAACCGAAATGGAAATATTGGTGGAATTTTTTTCAAGAAATCATTTCAGTTAAAATTTTGAATTTAACTCTCGGAAAAAATTTTTATTTTAAGGGAGAAAAAGAATATATGGAAATTCTTTCAGAAATAGGATTTAAAGTAAAGGTTGTAAGATTAGATAAAGGATATTGGTATCCTCATATTTTATATTTATGTTTTAAAAATGAAAATGATTGAATTAAGAAATGCTGCAAAAGTTCAAAAACATATTGGACTCCCTTGAGGGAAAAGGAAAGGATTAAAATTGCGTCAGATCTATCTTAGGAGTTATTTTCGTGGTTATAATTGGCTTATGAGGTATATACATGATGTAGAGAATCATCCTCAAAGGGATGTAATTGAAG
>Ga0209426_1001191_pt1 | contig 17814 bp, 25 predicted proteins | sample Deesub1362B_J571_FD_187697 | JGI IMG/M metagenome (GOLD analysis project Ga0209426, IMG submission 187697) | Deep oceanic, basalt-hosted subsurface ecosystem from Juan de Fuca Ridge flank, Pacific Ocean, CORK Borehole 1362B_J2.571 (SPAdes)... ...
TCCGGGAACCAGAAGTGCCGTTACGCGTAACGCGTGACGCGTCACGGGTTTTGGAGCCGATCTACCACTGGACTGAGGCGAGGGTGCGGGGGCATGTGATGGTGTGTAGTGGACCCCAAAAGTTGGACAGGTTTTCGGCTGTCCTTAGAGAGCGAAGCGAAGGTTTCTCGCTCCCTATACCACTTTTCCTCGAACTCCTCGGGCGTGAGATACCCAAGCGCCGAATGAATCCGCTTCTTCTGGTACACCTCCTCGATGAACTCCCCGATCCTTCCCTTGGCGTCCCAGAAATCCTCGTACTCGTTCAACTCCACCTCCTCTTCCTTGATCGTTCGCATCACTCGCTCCGCGTACCCGTTCTGTTCCGGCCTCCCCGCTTCCGCCATGCTGATCTCCACGTCGTGCGCCGAGAGCACCCCCACGTATGTCCCGGCCGCGTATTGCACCCCACGGTCCGAGTGGTGAATCTCGGGAATCCCCATCCCAAGCGCCATCTCCAGCGCCTCCATGGTGAGCCCGTGGTCCAGAGACCGCGACAGGCCCCAGCCCCGGATCCCACGGGTGAATACATCCATCACCACCGCCAAATACACGAACCCATCCTTCAGTCGGATGTACGTTATGTCCGCTACCCACACCTGATCCGGCCGCCTCACATGAAGCCCTGACATCAGGTTGGGAAAACACCGGTGGTGATGGCGGGAGTCCGTGGTGGCGACCTTCTTCCGCTTCCGTTCCACCACCAACCCCAGCTCCCGCATCAGCCGTTGGACCCTTTTCCGGTTCACCTGAAAACGGTAAGGCTCCCGGCGCAGTTGGGCGGTGATCCGGCGGCTACCGTAAGTGGGGTATTGGGCCGCTATCTCCTGAATCGCCTCCTTGAGCCCCAGCTCCTCCCTTTCCCGGGGACGATAATAGAAGCTCGATCGCGGAAGCCCCACCGCCGCACATGCCACTCCCACGGGGAAACCCTCTTTCCTCAACATGTGGGCGAGCTCCCGTTTCCGCCCCGGGGGGAGATCACAAGCTGCCACCCTTTTTTTGTGGCTTCAAGCTCCATGGTGAGCCGGCCCACCATCCGTTCCAACTCGGCGATTCTAGCCCGGTGCCCGTCCAGATGATCGCGCCGTTCCTCAAACACCATGGGTGCTTTCTCCAGAAATTCCCTGCGCCATTTGTAGAGAAGCGAATCCTTGATCCCGTAATGACGACAAGCTTGGGCCGGGGTCTTGGCACCGGAAAGTACCTCCAGGACTACCTTGGCCTTGAACTGCGCCGTGAACTTCCGCCGCTTGCTCACTTCCTCCCCCTTCTTTGGACATTACCCCTTCTAAGAGGGGTGTCCAAATTCAGGGGTCCACTACAGTGTGTTTCCTGGCGTTCATTCTCAGGCAGCAGTTGAGGCTGAAGCTCAAGGAGCTGGGGTGGGAAGGTAGTTTCACCGGGCTCCTTGAGGCCCTCAACCAGGTGCGGGCGGTGGAGATCGAGGATGGGTCGGGGCACAAGTACAGGCTGCGGGACGAGATCCCTGCCGAGGCGATGCCGGCCCTTAAAGCCCTCGGGATGGCGCCGCCCAAGTTGGTGGAGCGGTTGGCCTGATCTCCGGCTCCCCGTCCACTTCCAGGGGAGCATGGTGCCATACGCCCCATCGATCTGCCTTAAATACCGTTCCTAACCGAATTCCTCAAAAAACGGTTGTCAAAGTCGGGCCTAACTGTAAGGGCTTAACTTCCCTACTTGCCAAATTGCATTCTAAGAATTTTTAAACAAGGAGGTCAGATCTCACCCCCAGGCGTTTGGGAGGCGGCGGAGGTAGAACCGGTGGTCCTGATACTCGAGTTCAATCAACTTCCCGGCGGCGATGAGCCGCTCCACCACCTCCCAGCTGGCCCCGTCCCGGGCCAAAAGCTTCCGCAGCGCCTCCTCCCTGAGGGGGTGGACCGCGGTGATAGAGAGGATATCCGCCGCCGCGTCCCCGGTGGCGGAGAAGGCATCCCCTTCGTAGCCGATGAGTAACTCCACCCGGGGCAATTCCTCGGCGAAGATCGCGTAGGCGCGGGCCAGCGTTCCCTCGGGTGGGGGCTTTACCCAGGGCTCGGCTGGGGGACGGGTGGGGACCGCGATGTAGGCGATCGCGGGCTTCACCTCCGTCAGGAACCCGGCGATCTCTGCGAGCTCCTCCGGCGAATCGTTGATGCCCCGCACCAGCATCGTCTCGGTTGTCAAGGTCCCCCGGAACCTCCGGGCGAATTCCAGAATCCCTTCTTGGACCCCCTCCAAGGAGAGGGACCTGTGGGGGCGGTTTATCCGCTTCCAGACCGCTTCTGTGGCAGCGTCCACCTTGAGGGAGACCCAATCGGCGCGGGAGAGGGCATCCCGGACCCCTTCAAGGGAGACGAGCGAGGCGTTGGAGATCACGGCGATGGAGATCCCGAGTACCTTGAGGGCGGCAATCTCCTCCCCCAGGTGCACATCCAGGGTAGGTTCCCCGTCGGGGACGAAGGCTAAGTAATCGACCTCCTCCCCGGACTCCCGCAATTCCTTTACCCGCCCGCGGACCGCCCGCACGAGCTCATCGGGGGCATAGAAAACCTGGCGCTCCGCCCGCATATCCAGGGTGCGGCCGAGCTGGCAATAGACGCACGAATATGAACAGATCTTCGGGGGTATGTTGTTAATCCCCAGGGACCTTCCCAGCCTGCGCGAAGGGACGGGGCCAAACACAAAAGAATCGTTTTGCACAATCGCATGTTATAGAACGGGGACCGAACTCGCAATCGCCTACGAGCGGCGGGAGGTGTGGTTGTAGCGCTAGCGTGCCCTGACTTCCCAACTCTTTTGGCCAAAATTGGCTATAGCCAATTTTGGCCAAAAGGAGGTCCTATGGAGGCGCCGTTCAAGGCGGGCGGGGCGGTGGAGCCTCCGTACTTTGCGGGACGGGAGCGGGACCTGAAGGTGCTCACCCACTCCGCGAAGAACTTGAGTCAACACTACCTCATCCTCGCCCCCGCGCCGCTTTGGGAAGACCTCGCTCCTCTCGAACCTGCGGCGGGGCCCTCCGCGGAGCCCTCACTTCTCGTCCCCTACGTGAACTGCCGCGATATGGCTTGCCCCGAAGATCTGTACCGCCTCATCATCCGCTCCTTGGCGGGAGAGGTCGAACGGGTGTGTAAACTCGCCGACCTCTGGGAAAGGTTCCGAGCCGTGTTCGAGGAGCGGTTGCTCCGAGCCGCGAGGGCCGTGGAGGAAATCGGCGGGGCACTCAGGGAGTGGGGAGAAGTGTGCCTCCGGTTCCGGGAGCGGGAGATCGACGAAGGGGAACTGATACGAGCTGCCTTCTCCTTTCCTGCCCGCGTAGCGCGGGAAAGGAGGGTGGGGGTGGTGTTCTTCCTGGATGAGTTCCAGGAGATGGCGGAATTCGACGGCCGTATCTTCTCGGCTCTGAAGGCGGCCATGGACCGTGTCGGAAACGCACGATACTTCTTCTCCGGCCCATCTCTGGGGCTGATCTACAAGGTCTTCTTGCAGGAAAAACCGTGGTGAGTGAGGGTGACGTGAAGGAGGTGTTCACAGGGATGCTGGCCGAGCTGGACGGGGAGTTCGAGTCGCGGTGGCTCTCGGAGTTCGCCCCCCTGCAGCGGCGGATCTTGCGGGTCCTTGCCGAACTCGGGGAAGCGGGGGTGACCGAGGTGGCCGAGCGTCTGGAAGTAAAACCCTCCGATATCTCTTCCACTCTCACCCGGCTGCGGGAGGCGATGGTGATCGGACTGGGCGATGGGAGCTACCGGATCGTGGACACAGTGTTCGCCCGTTGGCTGACCGCGGCTTAGTCCGGTTTGACTATAACCAACCTTGGCTAAAGGCCGTTGAGGAACCCCAGATGTAAACTTACCTCCGTTCGCCGCAGTGGCGGCGTAGGATGGGTCAACCGCTGGCCGCCTTCAGCACGAGTTCTCCCTCCCGCACGCCAAGCTCCCGAGCCACTGGCCGGCATTTGGCCTTGAGGAGGAAGAAGATCGGCCCCCGTTCTTCCGATAAGCCCTCGAAGTTGCCCATGCCCTTGCTGATTATCAGGTCTGCGTCTCGAAAGCGGCGCTGGAAATCCTGAGAACATTTACTCAACAGGATCCCGGGATGATCGGAACCGGTGGTGATCACCTCCGCTACCTGGGCAAGGTCCACTTCCATTGCGTCCTCTAAAGTGGCATCGTTTAAAGTAGGGGCTCCACGTACGGCAACGGTCACGTGTTTGCCGAGCCGCGTGAGCTCCTCGGCCAACAAGCGGTCGAACACGATCTCGCCAGCGTTGTCGGCCAAGATCAGGACGTTTGTGGCCCCGGCAAGCTGAGCTCGAAGGAGTTCATAATCGAACCGACCCCACGGCTCCCTCGCGGAGGAGATCTCTTCGAGATCGAAGTCCTCTTGGGAGCCGAGATCGGCGGCGTTTCCGCTCGCTGCAAGCGCCAGGATGAAGGCCAGCGGATCAGGGGCCTGGGCGACCTCCTCGCGAAGCCGGGGCAGGAGCGACAGAGCCTCCCGGTTTGCCCGACGCTTGGCCTCGGCGAAGGGATCCTCCACGCCCAGAATCTCCCGGACCCTGCGCTGGACTTCCGGGCTCATGTCGATAGGGGGGCGACCGGGAAGGGAGCGCGCGAGAAGCGGGGCCACTTCCCGGACAATTGTCCATTCTATCCGTTCACTTGCCCCGACAAGGCGGGCCGCCGTAAGCGAGGCTCGGATCATACACGGCAGGCAATCTGGATGGGCTTTCATCTCCCACCTTGCACGAAGTCAAGCCCCTTGGGCACTAGTTTTGTGGACCCCTCCTCGGCGTAGAAGGCGCCCTCCACTGGTGGACAGTCGCCGTCCCCCTCTCGTACCACAACCAAATAACGAGGGGAACCCTTCCGAAAGTTCGGATTTCCCCTCTGCATCAACCTTATTCTCGCGTCCGTCCAGCGGTTCCCTGTACGAGGTATTCCCAAGGCGGCCACAGGACCGCTTTCCCTAGTGACGCCTATTTTCTCCTCCCAGGGCCACCTTCACCAGGCCGTGCCGGTACAGGGCCCGGGTGCCCCCACCCTCGGCCACGACCCGCAACACCGCACCCGGATCCTGGGACCGGGCCCCGAAAAGCCAATGTATGCCTCGCACAAGCAGCCCCTCCCACATGGGGGTGGAGGGCCCGATCACCGCAACCCGCCCCCGACAAAGCCCGAGCAATCGGCCCACCGTCTTGTTGGCGAAGGCAGTGCCCGTAATGAAAACCACATCGCAGCGGGGAAGCTCAAGCTCCACAGCCCAATCGGGGAGCACCCCGGGGCGGGAGAGGTCGCGTTCGAAGACGAGGACCTTTCGCGCTCTGCCTTGAAGGGACTCGACCAGGGGGCCGATATAGCCCACCACGCCCACCACATCCCTTTGCTCTACCTCCATAGCCTCCACCGGGTCCGGCGAAGGCTCTCCCTCTCCGGAGAAGGCCGCGTTCACCGTGGCTAACCCGAGGACCGAGTCCAGCGGATCGGGAGAGAGGAGGCCCCGGGCGAGTTCCACGGCTTCCGTTCCCGCCAACTCCCCTGCCTTCGGATGCACCCGACAACCTTCCTCCCGCGGGGTAGCGGCCAGACCCAATCTCCCATCGGAGAGAAGCACTGCGGTGTATGCGACCCCGATCACCACCCGCTCCACCAAGCACCTGGAAAGCCTCGTCTCCGCCTCCGCGAGGAGATCCCTCACCGGGCTAACCATCGTCCCCCTTTCCCAATTGCAGGAGCAATATAGGGTTGCTCACAGTATTAGCCAAGAATGGCTATAGCCTTCTTTGGCTAAAAGGCGGATGGCGGGGATCACCGGCCTTCACGGCACTCCCGGCAGAGGCCGACCCCTTGGATCATCACTTCCTCAAGGCAGAAGCCGTGGGACGTGGCGATCTCCTCCAGCTTGGCTTCCAGATCACGGCTCACGAACTCGATCACCCGCCCACAGCTTCGACATACCAGATGTCCGTGAGGGCGTCGTTTGCCTACGTAAGATTCGTAAACTGCACCGCTTGAGCCCGCGAGGTTGCAGCGGCGCACAAGACCTGCCTCTTCCAAGAGCTCAAGGGTCCGGTAGATGGTGGCAATGGAAGCACCGCGGTCTCCTAAGGAGCTCCAAAGTTCCACGGCACTGAAGTGCCCCGAGGCGGAGAGAGCCCGTTCCGCGATACGGAGCCTGGTCTTTGTGATCTTAAACCCTTTCTTGCGGAGGAAATCCTCGAAGTAGGTCAGGGATTCCGCCAAATCCTCGGCCCGTATGGCCGCGTTCGTCTTCATGCCCGAAGCTCCTTCTGTAGCCTCTCCCAGATCCTTCGTAATGCGGTGGTCGCAGCACCGCGGGAGTGCACCACCACCGGCTTCCCTAATACCTGTGACTGGGTCACGCCCTCATCGTACGGGATTTCCCCCAAGTACACCATCCCGTCCCTTTCGGCCTCTTTGCGGATCCTGTCCGCGAGTTTTGGGCTGAGGTCGGCTTTGTTTAGGATAAGGAACAAACGATTGCGGAAATGGCGGGCCACGCCGGCCACCCGCGCGAGGTCGTGCAACGCCGAAAGGCTGGGCTCGGTTACGATCAGGGCCGCATGGGCCCCCGAAAGCGAGGCGATTACCGGGCACCCAATGCCGGGGCTCCCGTCAATGAGGAGGAGCGAAGCCCCCTCATCTCGGGCGATGGCCCGGGCCCTCATCTTCACTTGGGTCACCAGCTTTCCCGAGTTTTCCTCCCCAGGGAGGAGCTCCCCGTGGACCAAAGTGCCGTAGGGGGTGCGGGAGACGTAGATCCAGCCGGATTGTTTCTCCTCCATCCGGATGGCCCCCCCGGGACAGACGTGGGCACAGGCCCCACAGCCCTCGCAGGAGAGGGGATCCACCGTGTAGACGTCCTCTCCCACCCCGATGGCGTTGAACCGGCAAACTCGAGCACAGGCCCCACAGGCGGTGCACTTTTCCTGGTCTATCACGGCCGTTTCTGAGCCGCGGTAGGGGGCCTTCTCCACCACCTTCCCGCCGAGGAGTATGTGGAGGTTCGCGGCGTCCACATCGCAGTCAGCCACCACCGCCCCTTCCGCCAAGGCGGCGAAGGATCCCACCACCGTGGTCTTCCCCGTTCCCCCTTTGCCCGAGATGACGACGAGCTCAATCATCTCACCGCCTCCAGGCGGGAAGCGATGGATTCAGCCAAAGCCACGAACCGCTCTCTCCACTCCGGGAAGGCCTGAACCAAGGGGATTCCCTCGGCGTAGGCGGCGGCGATCCGGCGGTCCATGGGGATCCTGAGGAGCACCGGGATCCCCTCCTCCCCGAGGAAGCGCTCCACCGACTCATCGCCGATTCCATAGCGATTGATCACGGCTCCCGCCGGGATCCCAAGCTCCCGGGCCACGGAAAGGGCCAGCCGGAGATCATGGAGGCCGAACGGAGTAGGCTCGGTAACTAAGAGCACGAAATCGACCCCTTTCAGGGTCTCGATCACCGGACACCCCGTCCCCGGGGGAGCGTCCAGGATGGTTAGATGATCCGGTGACATCCCCCGCTTCAATTGGCGGATGACGGGGGTGGCCATGGGCTCCCCCACCTCCAGGATCCCTTGCCGGAAGAGGATGTCCCCCGCGGCTCCCACCTCCACCCAGCCGATGGTCCGGGGGACCTCGGAGATGGCCCCCACTGGGCACACCATCCGGCAAAGGCCACACCCGTGGCAGAGCTCGGGGTGGAAGAGGACGCGTTCCCCGATCACCGCCAATGCCCCGAACCGGCACGCCTTGGCGCATGCCCCACAGCGGGTGCAGCGGTCGAGGTCGATCTCGGGGACGGGGATCTCCACTGGCTGCCGCTCGTGGATCTCCGGGGAGAGAAAGAGGTGGGCGTTAGGTTCCTCCACGTCGCAGTCCAAGAACTGGACCGGGACACGGGGCGCCAGGGAAAGGGCGAGCCCCACCGCCACGGTGGTCTTGCCGGTCCCACCCTTGCCGGAGGCGACGGCTATCCGAACACCGGCCGTGACCCGTGACCCGTGACGCGGGACGAGGTCAGTGGCCACAGTTACCGCCGTGGTCGCAGGGAGCTGTCCCGCCCAGGCGCCCTTCCCGCCAGGCGCGGATCGCCTCGCCCACGGTGCCGGAGGCGCCGGTAACCACTTCGATCCCGTAGCTTTCGAGGAGGTCCACGGCGCGCCGGCCGATCCCGGAGCAGATGACCACATCCACCCCCGCCTGGGCCAAGAGCTCGGCGGGAAGCCCCGCTCCGCCCATGTGTTCCGAGGTGTTGGAAAGGACCTCCACTGCTCCGGTCTCGGTGTCGTAGATGGTGTAGGTGGGGGAGCGACCGAAATGCTCCCCCACCAGGTCGTCCAGTCCCCCTCCTCCGGCGCTGGGCACACAGACCCTCATCGCCTTACCAACTCCACGGATAGGGGTAGGGGCCGTACCAGCGGGGCCGCCACCACCCACCCCAGCCGGTGTAGCCGGCGTAGGGGGCGTAACTGAAACGCCACCAGCCTCGGGGAAGCCAGGGGAAGGCTCGGCAGAACGGATAGGGATTGCCCCATCCGCCCCAGCCACGTCCCCGGCCCCAAGCACCCCTCCCGCGTCCGTACCAACCCCACGGCATATCACTCACCTCCCTTGAGCTCTTCGAGCTTCCGGTGTACCTCAGCGAGTTCCCTTTCCAAGCGCTCCAGGCGCGCCCGGAGCTCCTCCATCTCCACCGGACCTCCGGACGGAGGAGGCGGCGGGCCATAACCTCCGGCCCCGCGACCCATCCCCCGGCCCCGACCCATACCAGGCCTGAATCCACCTCCGGGTCCCGGGGCCCCGGTCGGCGAGAGCTCCCCTTTGAGGTACTTCTCCACCGCTTCCCGCACGGTGAGGCCCGCCACCGGGACCATCTCGACCCCGGCTTGGGCCAGGACCCCGGAGGCGTTGGGGCCGAAGTTCCCGGCGAACACCGCCTCGGCCCCTTTCTCGGCCACCAGCTGGGCCGCCTGGATTCCCGCCCCTCCTGGGGCGGAGGCGTAGGGATTGTCGATCACGGTGGCCCGCTTTATCTGGCCATCCTCCACCTCCACCACCGTGAAGGTGGGGGCCCGGCCGAAGTTGGGGTACACCCGGTCTCCCGGGCCCCCGGAATCGGTGGCTGCCACGAAAATACGCGTCATTTTTCCTCCCTGGTCAGCTCCTCCAGGCGCTCCTTGATGGCTTTGAGTTGGGCCTCCAGGGCCCGCGCCTGGGCCTCGAGCAAGCGAAGCTCCTCCTCGCGGCTCGGCGGGGTCCACCCCCACGTCCCCCAACCCCAGGGGCGGGGCCACGGGGCCTGGGAGGAGATCCACGACGCGAAATCCCCATATTGGCCGGTTTGCATGAGGTAAGCCGCGCCCGGGGGAAAGCCCCCCCAGCCCGGCGAGTAGCCGAACCTCATCCAGCCGGGAAGCCCGGTGAGATAGAACATGTGGCGCCAACGCATGGCGATCACCTCCGCCGGAATTATAAGCATAAGCACAAAACTTGGCAAGCCCCGATTCCAACCGCTATACTGGGAACATGCCTAGGCCACCGAAGCCCCGGCGCTGCCACGGGCCCCCGCCCCACGAGGTCTTCAAGCCCGCGGGGGTGCCCATGGGAAGGCTTCAGGTGATCCAACTCAACCTGGATGAGCTCGAGGCCCTCAGGCTATGCGATCTTTTGGGGCTGGACCAGGAGTCGGCCGGGGAGCGGATGGGGGTCTCCCGGGGAACGGTCCAGCGGCTCCTCTCCTCCGCCCGCACCAAGGTGGCGGATGCGCTGGTGAACGGGAAGGCTTTGGTTATCGTGCATACCCCCTACGTACAGTTCCATCCCGGCCGCGGCCGCCACCGCCACCGCGGGCCCCCGCCCTGAGACCATCGCTCCCGCGGTTGACGCCCCCGCCGCTGGGGGCGAGAATGGCCAAATCAAAGGAAGAGGTGAGTTCCGTGAGAAAGCTTTTCGCGATCGTTTTTTCACTCCTTCCCCTACTAGCCTTGACCCAAGCCGCGCCGCAGACGCCCTCGGTGGTGGCGGTGGTCAACGGGGAGGAAATCACCAAGCCCGAGCTCGACCAGCTCACCAACATCCCGGGGATCGTCTTCTCCCTCTACCAACAATACCCCCGTTTCGCCCAGGTGCTCCTTACCACCGAGGAGGGAAAGGCCCTCCTCAAAGTATACGAACGCGAGGTCCTGGAGGGCATGATCAAGTGGCGCCTTCTGGTCCAAGAGGCCCGTGCCCGCGGCCTCACGGTGCCGGAAGAGGAGCTGGAAGCAAAGGTAGATGCCACGATCCAGGGGATCCTGCAGCGGAACCAGCTGACCGAGGACCGACTCGCCGAGATCCTTAAGGCCCAACGGGGCCAAACCCTGGAAGAATTCCGGGCCCAGATCAGAAGGGAGATCGAGGAGCGGATGCTGATAGATCTCCTTAAGGACTCGGTGACCGCTGACGTCTCGGTGGCAAAAGAGGAGATCGAGGCCTACTACGAGGAGCATCGGGACTCCTTCACCGACGAGGAAGGGAACATAAAGCCCCTGGACGAAGTGGGAGGGGAGATCCTCACCGCGCTTATGAACCAGAAAAAGGACGCCTACTGGAAGGAGTTCGTGGAGAAGCTGCGCCAGGAGGCGGAAATAGAAATCTACCTGTAGAAAAACCGGGGGCGCTGAGGGCGCCCCCGGTGTATTTCTCAATTCAACCTTTCCTTATTTTCATCTTCATCGCTACAAGCCCCGTCAAGAGCTTGGGGTAAAAGTCCGTGGACTTCTGAGGCATGCGTTCGCCTGCGTCGGCCACCGCCAGTACATCCTTCACCCGGGTGGGATTGAGGAGAACACCGAGTTGGGCCTTCCCCTGATCCACCGCCTCAACCACCTTTTCGGCGTAGGGGGTGTAGTCCACGTTCGTCTGCTTGACCAGTGCCTCGGTGTCGATTCCCAGGAGCTTCTCGAAGACCGCGGCGTGGAGGATCGAGACGTCCAGGCGCTTCCACTCCAGGGGCTTTTCCCCGGGGACGAGCCGCTCGATGGCTTCCTCCTCTTTGAGGGCCGCGGCGTGGAATCTGCCGCCGGAGTAGAACACGAACACGTGTTCTTTACCCAAACCGGTGGCGAGCCTTTCCCGGGCCTCCTCCAGCGACCTTAGTTGCTCCACCTGAAAGTCCCCCTCGAGCGCCTTCAGGAATGTTCTATAGTCGAAGTCGGAGAGGGAGTGGACGATGCGGTGGATGGGCCGGATCACGAGCCCCGGCTCTTCGGTATTCACTAGGGTCACCATCCTGGAGGTGAAGCTCTCCGGGGGCACCGGGGTCCAGCCCCGCTGGAAGCACTCCTCCATGAAGATCTTGGCCGTCTCGAAGCGGTGATGGCCGTCGGCGATGTAGGCTTGGAGCGGCCGGAGCGTTTCCTTGGCGGCCTCGATCACCGCGGGGTCGGTGATCTGCCAGAGGAGGTGTTCGTTTCCGAAGTCATCGGTGGCCCGCATCTCTGGGTCTTTTCCGGAGACTGCATCAGAGATGGCGTTGGAGGCTTTAAGCGATGGGTCCCGGTAGAGGAGGAAAATGTGGCCGAAGTTGGCCTCGGTGGCCCGGAGCAACTTCAGGCGGTCTTCTTTCGGGCCCTTGAGTGTCCGCTCGTGGGCCTTCACCCCGCTTTCCTTGAGGTCTATGAGGGCCACGAATCCCTTGCGCACGTATTCCTTTCCGTCCCACGTGAACTTCTGCCAGTACGCGTAAATCCCCGGCTCGGGATCCTGAACGAGCACCCCCTCCGCAAGCCACTTTCGGAAGGTCTCGGCCCGGCGCTGGTATTCAGCGTCGTCTTCGGGGGGGACCTTGCCCCCGATCACCCGCACGATGTTGTAGGGCGAGCGCTTCTTGTATTCCTCTTCCTCCTTGGGGCCGATACGGTCGTAGGGCTGCGTGACCACCGCGGAGAGATCTCCCACGACCTCGAGGTTGTAGCGGATCCCCCGGAATGGGTAGATCACCGCCATTTTTCCCTCCTTTTTACCCGTCACGCGTTACGTGTCACCGCCTTTGGCAAAGGAGATCACGATCTCCGCCACCTCTTCCCCCACCCGGGCCTGGGCCTCTTTTGTTTGTGCCCCGATGTGGGGGGTGAGGGTTACTTTGGGATGCTTGAGAAGGCGTTCGTCCGTGGGGGGCTCCTCCGCGAACACATCCAACCCTGCTCCGGCGAGCTTGCCCGAGTCCAGCGCCTCAAGCAGCGCCTCCTCGTCCACCACCCCGCCCCGGGCACAGTTGATGAGATAGGCCCCGTCCTTCATCTTCTCGATCTCCGCTTTCCCAATCACCGGCCCCGCGGGGTCAGGAGGGATGTGTAGGGTGATGAAGTCGCTCTCCCGCAGGAGCTCCTCCAGGGAGACCATGGTCACCTCAGGGAGGGGGGACTCGGTGATGTACTTGTCATAGGCGATGACCCGCATCCCAAAGCACAACGCTCTCTTTGCCACCTCCCGGCCGATCCGCCCAATTCCGATCACCCCCAGGGTCTTCCCGTGAAGCTCGATCCCCTTGAAGGCCTTTTTCTCCCACTTCCCCTCGCGCAGGGACTGGGTCGCCTGGGGGAGGGACCGCGCCAGGGCCAGCATGTGGGCTAAGGCCAGCTCCGCCACGGAGATGGAGCTCGCTTTGGGGGTATTTTTGACCTCGATCCCGTGCTCTTTTGCGGCGTCCACGTCGATATTGTCGAGCCCCACCCCGGCGCGGATGATGAGTTTTAAGCCTTGGGCGGCCTCAATGGCGGGGCGGCGCACTTTAGTGGCGGAGCGGACGATGATGATCTCGTACCCTTTCTTCAGCTCCTCGGCGAGCTCCTCGGGGGACATTCCCACCTTCTCCACCACCTCGAGCCCTGCCCCCTGGATTCTCTCCACCGCTTTCGGATCCAGCGGATCACACACCAGTACCTTCATTTCCCCTCCTTATCCCGTCACGCGTTACGCGTAACGGGTCAGGCGAGTTCGAGAATCTCGTTTATGGCGTGCAAGAGCCCTGCCACATCGGCGGGGGTAAGATCGCCCATGTGGGCAATGCGGAAGGTCTTTTCCTTCAAATCCCCGTAGCCGTTGGCGATGCGCATGTTATAGTCGTTCACCAGACGGTCGATGAGGTCTTTGACCGAGATCCCCCGGGTGTTCTTTACACAGGTCAAGGTCTTAGACCAGTACCCCTCCTCGGGGTAGATGTCGAAGTATTTCTTGGCCCAGGCTTGCACCATCCGCGCCATCTCCTCGTGACGGGCGAACCGCCTCTCCAACCCTTCCTCTTCCAAGATGTAGTCGAGCTGGGCATTCAGGGCGTACATGTGGGCGGTGGAGGGGGTGGTGGGGTGCTGGTTCTTCTTGTGGTACTTGAGCATCACCGGGAAAGAGAAGTAATAGGTCTTGGGTTTTACTTCCTCGGCCCGCTTGAGGGCCCGATCGGATACCGCACAGATGGTGAGGCCCGGAGGGAGGGCGATCGCCTTCTGCACCCCGGCAAGGAGCACATCAAGCCCCAGGCGATCGAACTCGATCTTGACCCCGCCCATGCAGGAAACCGCGTCCACGAGGAGGAAGACATCGGGGTACTGCTTGACCACCTCGGCGATCTCCTCCAGGGGGTTCATGAGGCCCGTGGAAGTTTCGTTGTACACCAACGTCACCGCGTCGAACTCCCCGGTTTTGAGCTTCTCATCCACCTGCTCGGGTTTGAAGGCCACGTCCCAAGGGTTTTCCAGGACTTCGTTCGGGACCCCGCAGGCCTCGGTGATCTGGGCCCAGCGTTTGGAGAACGCCCCGTTCACCAGGTTAAGGACCTTCTTCTTGACGCAGTTCTGGACCGCGGCTTCCATGGCCCCGGTGGAGGAGGCGGTGAACAGGAACACCGTTTGTTCGGTGTATAGGAACTTCTGGAGCTTGGGCTGAAGCTCCGCGTAGAGCTCCGCACATTCAGGGGCCCGGTGGTGGATCTGCGCGGTGGCCATGGCCTGGAGGATCTCCGGCCGCACCTCGGTGGGACCCGGCGTAAAAAGCTTTGCATGGTTTCTCCGCATCACATCCCTCCCTCTTGCGTTCTTACATGCCCAATTTAACCTTATGTTTCGCTATCTGACAAGCTTTTGGATATGCTTACAAATGGGACGCAAGGGGTATTTCCTCTATCTGGGGGTTGGCTTAAACTTCATTGTGCCATGAGGATCAAGGTTAAGTTCTTCTCGTCTTTCGGGAACCTGGCGGGGACCAACGAAACCGAGGTGGAGTTTTCGAACGGGGCCACTTTGGCTCAAGTGGTGGAAGAGGTGCTTCGACGGTACCCGCAGCTCAGGCAATTCCAAAAGTATATGATCCTAAGCGTGAACAACCGGGTGGCGGAAAAGAGTACCCGAATCCAAGAAGGGGACGTCGTAGGGATCATGCCGCCCCTGGGAGGGGGCTAGCCGGTACCGCTACATTCCTTGCAGAGCCCTGCACCCTGTACGTGGACCTTCTCCAAGTGGAACCCCTCTTTTTCCGCAGCCCGCTCCAGGGAAGCCCGAATTCGCCCGAGATCGAACTCTATAACCCGACCACAACTCCGGCAGACGAAATGGCCGTGATCCTCCCGGGCGAGGACCCTCTCGTAGTGAGCGTGGGCTTTGCCCAAGCGGACCTTCCGGATGAAGCCCGCCTCCTCCAATAGCTCGAGGGTCCTATAAACGGTGGCAATGGAAACTCGTTCCCGACGCAAGCTTTCCCACACATCGGTGGCGTCGAAGTGGCCCTTTTGGGCTAAGACCGCGCGGAGGATTTTGCGTCTGGTTTCGGTGACGTTCCTGCCGTGGTGGCGGAGGTATTTCTCAAATTGCTCCAGCGGATCCTGTGACATCCTATCACCGGAAGAAAACTATTCCAGTTTCTGTGAATTGTCAACTCGCTCCTCCGCGAGGCCCCCGAGCACCGACTCCTCCCAGCGGCTGAAGAGGCGGGCCGACACCTCTTCCCGGGATTCGGGGACGCCCGAAAGCCCGGTTCCCTCCACCGCCAGTGAACCGGCCGCGGCGGCGAACCGGGCAGCTTTCACCGGATCCCCGGTTTCAAAGTAGCACACCGCGAAGGCGGCCCCGAATACGTCCCCGGCCCCCGTCTCGTCCACCTCTTTTGCGGGGATCGCCGGGATCCGTCCCCAAAAGCTTCCCTCGAGATAAAGGTCCACCCCTTCCTTTCCCCGGGTGAGGAGGAAGATCCGGGCCAGGGCGGCGTAACGCTTCACCTCCTGACGGTCCAGTTCCTCGTGGCTGGCGACGATGAAGTCCGCCCGAGAAGCCACTTCCTCTAGCTCACCCCATTGCTCCCGCACCACCAGCCCCTTGGGGTTGACCCGGCGTAACCATCCCTGGGGGGCGATCCCCACGAGATCCGCTTCCAAAATATCTAGGGCTTCTGCAGCGTTGAATTCCCCGATAATGGGGCACAAATAGGCGATCTTCGGCCGCCTCCACCGGGCAGGGAGAAGCCTTAGATCGATTTTTTCCGCCCGCGACTCCACGAACTGGATGCGGCGCGGACCACGGCGACGGTTGACGAACACGGTGTTTCGGGGACTCGGAGTGACCTTGACCGCCACCCCGGGAAGGACGCTCTCGAAGGGGAAATCCTCCGCCGCGCTGGTGAGGACCGCGGCCCGGTACCCCAAGTTCTTGGCAAGGAGTGCCGAATACGCTGCAGCCCCCCCGACCACGTACCCTTCGTCGCGGCGATCATAGCACACGTGACCTATAGCCAAGAATTCCGGCCGCCTGAGCACCGATATCACCTCCTTTCACGCCGTTTTCCGGCGACAACCGAGGAAAAGGGTCAGGAACACCCGGAGGTGGGTGAGGACCGCGAGCACCCAGAAAAGCTCCTGCACGAAGCCCAAGAGCACGAGCACCATTGTGAGGAGGATCCGTTCGTCACGTTTCCCGGGGAGAAACCGCAAGAGGGGCACGGCCCGGTACATGTCCTCCCCGAACGCGCCCCGGAACCGTTCGGTGGAGTAGCTCACGAGCACGCTCCCGAGAAGCCCCAACGCTACCACGGGCCAGAAGGAAGTGGGAAACCGGGCCACCGCGGCCAGGGAAAGGAGGTAGCCCAGATCTACGTACCTATCCAGCACCGAATCCACCCAAGCGCCTAGGGGGCTTGTGCGCATGGAAGCCCGGGCGATCTCCCCGTCCACCCCGTCCAGGACGGAACTCACCTGGTACAGGACCGCCGCGGCGGCGGGGTTAAGGAGGTTTAACCCCGCCGAAAGGAGTCCCACCCCGAAGGTGGCCCAGGTGGCCTGCCAAGGGGTCACCCGGTCCACTAGCAGGCGGGAGATACGGGTGGACACCCGGCGGTTTATCAGACGGGAGATAATCCCATCCCCGGTGCCCTTTATAGCATGGGATACCAGGATGGCTCGAGCCCGCTTGAGATCCGCCGGGGTGTCTACGTCCATCCAGAGCTTCCCCGAGACGGTATGGACCGGTGGTTTGGCCTGGGCCATTACCTCGGAAAGCTCAAAGGAAGTTTTCGTTTGCGCTAGGGCCGCGGTAACCGCGAAGATTGTGGGGTCGAGTACGAAGAACCCGGTATCGTAAGCGTCGGGGTTGGGAATGTCCTTCCCGATGGCGATGACCCGCCCTCCTTCGATCCTTACTCCGGTGGCTTCGGCCCGATCCACGTACCGGGGAGCGGGGTCCACCACGAGGCCCCGACCGCGCACCGCCTCCTCTACGAACCCATCCCCGTAGATGTGGTCCCCCATCACGAGCACAAACGGCCCTCGTACCGCCTCCCGGGCGAGGTGCAGCGAGTAGCCGTTGCCGCGTTCAGGCGCGGGGTTGGGAATCAAACGGGCGTGGAAGCCATGATTTTCAAGGAAACCTCGAAACTCGGGGATGTATTGGGGGTGCACCACCAAGACGAACTTTTCTATTCCCGCGTCGCGCAAGGAGGAGAGGGTACGGTAGAGGATCTCCCGGCCCGCCACGCGCAGGAGAGCCTTGGGGCCCACGCCCCCCATACGCCGCCCTTGGCCAGCGGCCAGGATCACCGCCGTTTTCGTCCCCATTGTCACCGTCGCCTCCCGCGTCCTACTCTCCCTTGCGAACGCCGCACCAGGCGGGTTCACCTGAAGCGTTCCCTTCGTATTGAGAACGCAAACACGTGCAGAAAACGGGAAAGGATGTATAAAACGCGGCACTTATTTAATACCGTAAAGGAGGTAACTTTGTCAAGTGGACACGAAGCAACTAATGCAAATCTTTAAGCACAAAACATAAAGGTCTTTGGTGTTAACGATTCCTTCAGTGCTTCAAGAAATCGAGGAGAAGTTCCAAGGCCCCGTGGGCGGCCGAGTGTTTGTTTCCCCGCCGGGCCCCGGCGAAGCGGTGCTCCCGGACCTCGACCCCGCTCGGATGGGCCAGGGCGATGTAAACGAGCCCCACGGGCTTGGTGGGGGTTCCTCCGGTGGGGCCGGCGATGCCTGTAGTGGCGAGGGCGAGGTCCGCGTTCGTAAGCCTCCGCACCCCTTCAGCCATGGCCCGAGCACACTCCGGGGAAACCGCGCCCACGGTCTCCAGGATCTTTCGGGGGACCCCGAGGACCCGCTCCTTCACCTCATTGCTGTAAGCGACCACCCCGCCCCGGAAGTAATCGGAGGAGCCGGGGACATCGGTGATGAGGGAGGAGAGGAGCCCCCCGGTACAGGACTCCGCCACCGCCAGTGTGAGGCCCCTCTTCCGCAGAATTTCTCCCACCTC